>JAAUYK010041451.1_pt1 | contig 15760 bp, 11 predicted proteins | sample 7278021 | NCBI WGS metagenome assembly JAAUYK01 (sample SAMN14350223, study PRJNA611818) | marine sediment metagenome | isolation source: surface marine sediment (1.8m) | place: French Polynesia: Moorea | collected 2018-08
GGGCGTAGGAGAGCAGGAACGTGGCGTAGAGCCAACGCTTGGTGCCCGCATCGAGGGGAACGTCGCGGCGGCGCAGGAACATCACGGCCACGCCGTAGTTCTGGCCGGTGTAGTGCCAGGGGCTCCAGGTGAGGAAGACCGTCAGGAACACCGATCCGATCCCGATGTGGTAGACGCTGACGACGAACAGGCCCCACACGAGCAGGCTCGCCCAGACGGTGAAGAGCCTGTATGCACGGCGGTCGCGCGAGTTCTCGTAGACGCGCACCAGGGTCGCGCCGTGGTGGGGCGTGCCGAAGAGCAGCATCAGAAGCGGCGCCAGGATCGGGCCCCAGCCGTTGCGGATGTCCGCCCCCCACACGGCGAACAGCCCCAGCAGCGCCACGTACCACAGGCCCCCGCCGAGCAGCAGGTCGGGCACCGGCCCGTAGAGCCAGCGCGAGGAAGAAGTGGGGGAACTCGTGGCCATCGCAAGAGTATCGCCCCAGCCCATGCGCGCGGGTAGTGCAGCGGGGGCCAGGACGCGGCGCGCGAGGGTGTACGGGAGCGCTCCATGTCAGGACGCGGCGCGCGTGGCCCCCATCAACGCCATCGTGTCCTGCGCGGCCGCCGCCCGCTACTCCGCGCTTCCCAGCGCCGTGCGCGCGCGCTCGTAGCTCTCGCGGGCGGAGACGGTCAGCGGGTCGGAATCGCCGAGCTCGGGCTCGAGGATCTCGAGCGAGCGTTGGAGGGTCGCGACGGCCGCCTCGAGATTCTGGCGTCCGGCGTAGGCGCGTCCCAGGTGACCGAGGCTGCGCCCCAGCTCGGCCGGCTCGCTCCCGCCCTGCTCGAGGATCGCCACGGCGCGCTGGAGCACCGACTCCGCCCGGAGCCACTCGGCGCGGGCGAGCAGCATGGCCCCCAGCCCGTCGAGGCTGCGGGCCAGATCCGGGTCGTTGCCGTCGAGGATCTGCTCGCGAATGGCGATCGCCTCCTCGAAGCCGGCCGCCGCCTCGGTCTCGAGACCGAGCTGCGCCTGGGCGCTGGCGCGCTCGTGGATCAGGCGCGCCACCACCACGTGCTTCGATCCGTACGCCCTGGTGAGCGCCGCGAGCGAGCGCTCGAAGTAGCGCAGCGATTCCTCGTGACGCCCGGAGCTGGCCAGGATCGAGGCGAGGTTGCCGTGGAGCGCGCCGAGCTCGTGGAGCTGGGCGCGCTCCTGGCTCTCGAGCAGCGCGATGCCGCGGCGGTACAGCGGCTCGGCCTCGGCGGCGCGGTTCCGTCGGATCAGGCAGTCCGCGAGCCCGCCCAGGCTGAAGGCGAGCGCCCGGGGCTCGGGCGGCTCGGCGGGCTCGAGCAGGCGGATGGCCGCTCGAAACAGACGCTCCCCGCGTCCGTACAGGCCCATCTCGACGTGGGCAGCGGCGAGTCCGATCAGGGGCCGCGCGAGTCCCACGTGGCCGGGTCCGAGCGCCTCGCGCTCGAGATCGAGCAGCCGCTCGTAGACCCGGATCGCCGCACTGTACTGGCGCTGGGAGGCGAGCAGCGAGGCCTGGTCGTACCGGGCGCGCAGTACGGACGGATGCTGGGGCCCGAGCACGCCTTCGAAGATCGGAAGGGCGCGCCGATACACGGCCACCGCCTCGAAGCGCCGGCCCCGTTCCCGCTCGACCGCGGCGAGGCTCGCGAGGGCCTCGGCCGCGGCCAGACCGCCCGCGTCCCCGGACTTCTCCCAGATGTGCAGCGCCTGACGCAGCTTTGCGTCGGAAGCGGCCAGCTCTCCCCGGGCCGCGCGGGCGATTCCCAGGATCACGAGCGTATCGGCGATCCGCGGGTGCTCGGGACCGAACACGCGCTGCTTGGTGGCGAGGGACTGGCTGGCGAGCTCTGCGGCCTCGTCCGCGCTCCCGGAGGCGACCAGGGTCTCGGCCAGGTTGTGCCTCGCCATGGCGGTCTCCGGGTGATCCGGGCCGGCCAGCTCCTCGAGGATCTCGAGCGCGAAGCGCAGGGAGTGCTCGGATTCCTCGAAGCGATCCTGCTGCCGGTAGAGCACGCCCAGGTTGTTGTGGACCGCGGCCACCTTGCGGTGGCTCGCGCCGAGTTTCTCCTGCCTCGACTGGAGGGACTGGAGGAAGAGCGACTCGGCCTCGTCGTACTCGCCGAGGCGCTGGTGCACGGCGGCCAGGTTGTTGCGCGACGCCGCCACCGCCATGCTCTCCGGACCCAGGCCTTCGCTGCGGATCGCGAGGACCTGGCGGTGCAGCGCCTCGGCCTCGTCGTAGCGCCTGAGGTCGAGAAAGGTGGTGGCCATCTCGTTCAGCGTGACGGCGCTCTCGAGCTCGCTGCCGGGGCCCATCTCCTCGCGCAGGGCGCGCGCCCGCTCGAGGTCGCGCAGGGCGGCCTCGGGCTCGCCGAGCAGGCGTCGCACCGTTCCCCGATTCGTCAGCAGCGTCGCGATGCGCCGCTCGTCGGGCGCATCGCTCGTCTCGACGATGGACAGCGCGCGGGTGTAGCCGGCCTCCGCCGCACGGTACTGGCCCTGATCGTGCTGGATCACCGCGAACGCGTGCAGCGTCTCGGGGAGCGAATCGTCCCGACCCCCGAGCACGTTCGAGCGGATCTCGATGGACTGGGCGTAGAGCGGCGTGGCGTCGCCGCGACGTCCCTGGGCGTCGTAGCAGTGGGCGAGGGACTCGAGCGTCTGGGCCATGGCCAGGCTGTCGATGCTGCCGTCCTCCTCGCGGGCTTCCAGCGCGCGCTCGTAGAGCCCTGCGGCCGCGACCAGGTCGCCCTCCAGCATGGCGATGCCCGCCAACGCCTCGACGCCGTCGGCGAAATCGGCCGTACCGGTCTCGGCGCGCCGCTCGCGAAGCTCCATCCAGCGCTCGAGCAGCGGCCTGGCCTCGTCGTGGCGTCCGCGCTGCACGTACAGATTTCCGAGCAGCCGCAGGCTCTGCGCCAGGCGCGGATCGTCCTCGCCGTAGGCCTCCGCGTCCGCCAGGGCGTCGAGCCAGATGAGCTCCGCGTCCTCGAAGCGTCCCTCGCGGTACGCCGTGAGCCCATCGTTCTCCTCGCTCGAGATCGACGCGCAGCCGAGACAGGCGAGCGCGACCGCGAGTGCGATGCCCGGCCGCCGCGCGCTTCCGCCGCGTGTTCCCCTCCGAGCCCAGCGCTCCACCACCAGCGGAACCCCCCGCCTCGCCGGACGAGCGGTCAGTGCCGTCCGCCCGTCACTCTTCGGCGGAGTGGGTGGAAACGCTTAGCCTCGGCCGTGGATTACGCCGAGGGCTGCCGGGGGGCGACGGGCACTCAGGCGGGTCGGCACGGCAGGTATTCGGGGTACCACATCGCGGCCCGCACCCGCTCCTCGAGTCCCTCCAGCAGCTTCGCGTCCGCGTAGCCGTCCTGCACCGCGCGCCGGATCACCCCGCACGCCACCGCGTGGGAGCACTCACGGATCCGCGTGAGCTCCGGGTAGACGGCCGTCTCCGCCAGGTCCGCGGGACTCACCTGCTCGGCCAGCGCATGGGCCGCGGCGAGGAACATGCCGTCGGTCACGCGCCGGACCCGCCCCACGACGATGCCCAGCCCGAGACCGGGGAAGACGAAGGCGTTGTTCCCCTGACCGATGCGGTGGGTCCGCCCCTCGAAGTGCACCGGATCGAAGGGGCTGCCCGTCGCGACGATGGCCCGGCCTCCGGACCAGCGAATTGCCTCCTCGGCGCTGCACTCGGTCTTCGAGGTCGGGTTCGAGAGAGGGAAGATCATCGGTCGCTCGTTGATCTCCGCCATGCACCTCACCACCTTCTCGGTGAACAGCCCCGGCGTGGCCGACGTGCCGACCAGGATCGTGGGCTTGGCGTGCGCGACGGTCTCCTCGAGGCTGATCCGCCCCCGGTCGGCGCAGGACCAGCCCTCGAGCTCGCGGGGGTCGCGCGCGTGGGCGGCCTTGAAGGCCTCGAGCTTCGGGCGGTCCGTCGTGACGAGCCCCCGGCTGTCCACGGTCCAGATGCGCCGCCGCGCCTCCTCGAGGCTCATGCCCTGCTCGGTCATCGCGGCCATGATCAGAGCCGAGATGCCCTGGGCCGAGGCGCCTGCGCCCGCGAAGACGATGCGCTGGTCCCGCATCGCCTGGCCGGTGATGCGCAGCCCCGAGTAGATCCCCGCGACCACCACGCCCGCAGTGCCCTGGATGTCGTCGTTGAACGAGCAGATCCGATCGCGAAAGCGCTCGAGCTGGTGGAGGGCGTTCTCCTTGAGGAAGTCCTCCCACTGGAGCAGCGCGTGCGGGAAGACGTTCTGCACCGCGTCGACGAAGCGGTCGATGAAGGCCTGGTAGTCGGCGCCGCGCACGCGCTTCTGACGCAGCCCCAGGTAGAGCGGGTCCTCCAGACGCTCCTCGTTGTCGGTGCCGACGTCGAGCATGATGGGCAGCGTGCGGTCCGGCGTGACCCCTGCGCACAGTGTGTAGAGACACAGCTTCCCGATCGGGATCCCCATCCCGCCGGCGCCCTGGTCTCCCAGACCGAGGATCCGCTCTCCGTCGGTCACCACGATCACGGGCGCGTCCGCGCACTCGAAGTTCGAGAGGATCTCCTCCATCTGATGGCGCCGATCGTAGGCGAGGTACAGGCCGCGCGAACGCCGGTAGATGTGGGAGAACTTCTGGCACGCCTCGCCGACGACCGGCGTGTAGACGATGGGCATCATCTCGTCGATGTGATCCAGCACGAGTCGGAAGAAGAGCGTCTCGTTGCGGTCGTGGAGACCCGCCAGGTAGACGTAGCGCTCGATGGGCGTCGGCTTGCGCTGGTAGCTCTCGTAGGCGCGCTGGAGCTGCTCTTCGATGGAGCAGACCGCCGGCGGGATCAGGCCCGCGAGCGCCAGCTCGCTGCGTTCGGCGCGCGTGAAGGCTGTGCCCTTGTTGAGCAGGGGGTTGGCGAGCAGCGCGGCGCCGCGGAGGGAGGTCGCGATGAAGGGCTGCCCCGTGGCCGGATCGATCTGTCTCGTGTAGTGCATGTCCTGTTTCCTGCAGCCGGGCGGGAGCTTGCGCGACTTGTGTCGGTGTCTGTCGGCGACACGATGGCCCCCGCGGGATTCACGCCTCGATCTCGGAGAGCGCCACCTCGCGTCCCTCCGCCGCACTTCGCTGGACCGCCAGCGCGAAGGCCAGGGTACGACGAGCGGCCTCGACGGTCTGGGGAGGGCGGCGGCCCTCCCTGAGCGCGTCGACGAAGTCGCGAACGCCCAGCCGGAAGGACTCCGCCCAGTCGGTAGCGAGGTCGTGCCAGGCGCGCGTCTCGCCGTCCCGGTACAGGACGACGGACGGCTCGTCGAGCAGCTTGCCCGTACAGCGGTTCACCCAGAGGATGCCCTCCGAGCCGTGGACCTCGACCCGATCGTCGCTCACGTAGTAGCGGGAGCGCACGCGCATCCCCAGGGAGGCGACGACCTCCCAGGAGCCCAGGCGCGGGGGCTCGCCGGCGTAGCGCCAGCTGATCAGCGCCGGCCCGTCGATCTTCGTCCGCGCGTCCAGCTCGGTCCAGTGGACGAAGGCATGCACGCGCTCCACGGGCGCGGGTACGAAGAACTCGCCCATGTGGAAGCAGTGATAGCCGTGATCGAACGTGGTGGCCCCGCCGCCACAGGTCTCCGTGTCGAGTCGCCAGGCCTGGGTCTCGGGCCTCACCTCCCAGCCGTCGCCGAGGCGCCCGGCCGCCGTCTTGAGCCGAACCGAGAGCGGCGTGCCGATGGCGCCTGCGTCGATCAGCTCCCGGGCCTTTCGGTGCGGCGGGTAGTACATGAAGTTCTCGAACACGCGCAGCGTCCGTCCGCTGCGCGCCGCGGTCGCGACCAGGAGATCGAGCTCCGCGACATCCCGGGTGGGCGGCTTCTGGAGCGAGACGTGCTTGCCTGCCCGGAGCGCGGCGGCCGCCTGCTCGGCGTGGAGGTGGTGCGGGGTGAGGATCTCGACGGCGTCGACCCGGGGGTCCGCCAGCAGCGCGTCCAGCTCGGCGTAGACGCGCGCTCCGCCCCACGCCTCCGCCCGGCGACGGGCGCGCCCGGTGTCGACGTCGCAGACGGCGACGATCTCTGCGGCGGGATGCTCGAGGTAGCCGAGACACTGGAGATCGGCGATGCGCCCGCAGCCCACGAATCCGACGCCGAGCGTCGCCGCCGCGGCGTTCACCGTGCCTCGCGGGCCGGTCGGAAGCCGCTGAACTGCCAGCGGGCGTCGGGGTAGAAGAAGCTCCGGTAGGTCGCGCGGATGTGATCCCGGGGCGCGGCACGCACCCGGTGGTAGCGCGCGATCAGGGTCTCGCGGCGATCGCGTGTCGCGAGCGGCTCATCGGCGAGGATGCTCGTGGTCGCGGTCATGGCTGCTCCTGCCTCCCACGCACCACGGCGGGTCGGCATGCTGGATCGGTGCCGTTGGCGGCGTCGTGCATCGCGCGCCCACACGCTATGCGGCGGCATGCGCGGTTTCAACAGCCGACCGACGGAAGCCCCTGCCAAGGCGGAGCAGACCGCGCTCGGCGTGCGCGGTATCCTGCAGTCCGAGATGACGACGCGCATTCCGATCGTGGATCTCCGGGCCGAATACGCCGAGGTCGGGTCTGCAATCGAAGAGGCCGTGCTGCGCGTCCTGCGCTCGGGCGCCTACGTGCTCGGGCCCGAGACGCGCGCGTTCGAGGACGAGATGGCGTCCCTGGTGGGCGCACGGTTCGCGGTGGGCGTGGGATCCGGAACCGAGGCGCTGGTGCTCGCGCTGCGGGCCTGCGGGATCGGCCCCGGGGACGACGTCCTGACCACGCCCTTCACCTACGTCGCCACCGTGGAGGCCATCCTGATGGCCGGCGCCCGGCCGGTGTTCGCGGACATCGAGACGGGCGGGTTCAATCTCGATCCCGAGGCGGCCGAGGCCGCGCTCACGCCGGCCACGCGCGCCATCCTGCCGGTCCACTTGTTCGGTCGCTGCGCGGACATGGTCCGGCTGCGTGCTGTCGCGGATCGGCACGACCTGGCGTTGATCGAGGACGCCGCCCAGGCGATCGGCGCGCAGCGCGGCGGCCGCTCGGCCGGAGCCTGGGGCGACGCCGGCTGCTTCAGCTTCTATCCCGCCAAGAGCCTCGGGGCGGCCGGAGACGGCGGCTGCATCACCACCGACCATGGCGGCCTGGCAGAGCGACTGCGTCTACTGCGCTCCCACGGCTTCGCGGGCGCGCAGGGACACCTGGTCGCCGGGACGGCGTCGCGTCTCGACTCCCTGCAGGCGGCGGTGCTGCGGGCGAAGCTCCCCCACTTGAAGCGCTGGCTCGACGCACGCGAGGCCCACGTCGAGCGCTACCGGGCTGCCCTGGGGGATCGGGACGATGTTCGCCTCCCCGAGCGCGAGCCCGGCGAGCGGCCCGCCTGGAGCCACCTCACGTTGCGCTCCCCCCGCGTGGCGGTCATTCGCGACGCACTCGATGCGGAGAACGTCGAGTGGCGCTGCTACTACCCGCGTCCCGTCTACCGCGAGCCGGCCTTCGAAGGGGAGGCGTTTCGCGGTGCATCCTGTCCGGAGGCGGAACGCGCCTGCGAGGAGGTGATCTCGGTCCCCATCCACCCCGGTTTGCCCGCCGAGGCGGTCGAGCGGGTCTGCGGGGCGATCCGCAGGGCGCTGCAGGGTAGGATGGACGGGTGATGCCTCGTCTGCTGCCGCTGCTCCTCCTCGGCATCCTGCTGCCCCGCGCTGCGCTCGCGCTTCCGAGCTCCGTGGTCCTGGTGGGAGACTCGATCACGCATGGGATCGTGTCCGGCGGCGGCACGCCCTACGCCCCGCTCCTGGCCGATGCCCTGGGAGGGGACTTCGCCGTCGCGAACCTCGGCTGCGGGGGGGCCTCCTCGCTCGACTGGACGCTGAGTCGCGGCGGCGCCATCTGTGGCGGCGAGCCGTTCCAGATCCCGAACCTCTACCAGGCGCGCGCTCGCGCCCAGCTGCCCGCCGAGATCGTCACCATCCTGCTGGGAACGAACGACGCCCTGGGATTCTTCGAGCCCGAGGTCGTCTCGGCCCAGGCCTACTCGGACGCGATCAGCGAGATCGTCGACAACCTGCTCGCCGACGGTGCAGAGCGGGTGATGCTCATGACGCCGCCCCAGAACTTCCAGAGTCTGTCGGCCCAGTTCAACCTCGCGGCCTACCGGCTGGAGATCCTGGCGCTCTGCGGGACGGACCCAGCCGTCCTCTGCGGTCCCGATCTCTTCTCCCTGCTCGGCGCGGCGGACTTCGCGACCGGCAACCTCCACCCGAACGCCGCGGGCCATCAGAAGATCGCAGATGCCCTGACGCCGGCGATCCTCGCCGCTCTGGCGGTCCCCGAGCCGGCGCCCGCTGTGCTGCTGGCCGCGGGCTGCGCGTTCCTCGGGCTCGCTCGAAGGCGGGCGGCGGGCCTCAGATCCCGAGGTTGCTGAGAGCCGTCGCCACGCGGTTCACGGCGGCGGTGAGGGAGGGGAAGTCCTCCTCGAAGCGCTGCGTCGCGTCGGCGAGCCGGTCCACGAGCGAGCCGTGCTCTTCACCGCTCGGGTGGTCTGCGCGCTGCAGCACCTCGCGGATGTCCGAGAGCACCTCCTCGAGGAGCTCTCGCGCTTCGGGATCGACCTGCTCGGTCGACTCCAACTCCTGGTGGAGCTCCTCGAGGGTCTCCCGCAGGTGCGTCCTGGGCATGCTCGTTCCGCCTCCAGCCGTTGCCACCCGACTCGAACGGGTCGGGCGGCGCTCGCCTGGTAGCATACTTCGCCGTGGGCGAGTGGGTCGACGCCGCGCAGGCGCGCAGCGTGCCCGGTCCGCGTCGGGTCCTCACGGCCGGCGCGCCCGGTCGTGCACCTCGGTCGCCAGCCCCGGTCGCCCACCCCGGTCGCCCACCCCGGTCGCCCACGATTCGGCAACGCCGAATTGCGAGCTACCCTTGCGCGTCGCCATGGACGAGCCCCGCAAGGACCTGCGCAACCTCGCGATCATCGCGCACGTGGATCACGGCAAGACCACCCTGGTGGACGGTCTGCTGCGTCAGACGGGTGTGTTCCGCCAGAATCAGGAGGTCGCGGAGCGGGTGCTGGACCGCGGCGACCTCGAGCGCGAGCGGGGCATCACGATCCACGCCAAGGACACCGCCGTGGAGTTCGAGGGCGTGCGCATCCACCTGGTCGACACGCCGGGCCACGCGGACTTCGGCGGCGAGGTGGAGCGGGTGCTCGGCATGGTGGACTCGGTGCTGCTGCTCGTGGACGCCGTCGAGGGCGTGATGCCCCAGACCCGCTTCGTGGTGGGCAAGGCGCTCGCCCACGGCCTGCGACCGCTGCTCGTCGTCAACAAGGTGGACCGCCCGGAGCAGCGCGCCAACGCGGTGGTGGACGAGGTCTTCGACCTGCTCGTCGAGCTGGGCGCGAGCGACGAGCAGCTCGATTTCCCGGTGGTCTACGCCTCGGCCAAGGACGGTGCGGCGGCGCTCGACCCCGAGGCTCCGCGCCGCGACCTCCGGCCTCTGCTCGAGACGATCCTCGCTCACGCGCCCCCGCCGCGCGTGGACGCCGTCGGCCCGCTCCAGTTCCAGGCCGTCACCCTCGACTACGACGCCTACCTGGGCCGGCTGGTGATCGGTCGCGTGGTGCGCGGTCGCCTCACGCGCGGCGCCAGCGTGGTGCGCGTCGCCGCCGACGGCTCGAGCGAGCCCTTCCGCGTCTCGAAGCTGCTGGGAACCCGCGGGCTCTCCAAAGCGGAGCTGGAGGCCGCCGAGGCGGGGGACATCGCGGTGATCGCGGGGGTCGACTCGATCGAGATCGGTGACACCGTGTGCGACCCGCGCGCGCCGGAGCCGCTCCCGCGCATCAGCATCGATCCGCCCACGGTCCGCGTCCGCTTCAGCGTCAACACCTCTCCCTTGTCCGGCCGCGAAGGGCGCTTCCTCACCAGTCGCCAGATCGGCGATCGCCTGCGCCGCGAGGCGCTCGGCAACGTCTCGATCCGCGTCGAGGATTCGGATGCCCCCGACACCTTCGTGGTGGCGGGGCGGGGCGAGCTCCAGATCGCGGTCCTGATCGAGACGCTGCGCCGCGAGGGCTACGAGTTCGCGGTGTCGCGCCCCGAGATCATCCGGCGGGAGGTCGACGGCCGCACCTGCGAGCCCGTCGAGGACGTCTTCGTCGAGGTGCCCGAGGCGTTCGCCGGCGCCGTCATGGAGAAGCTGTCCTCCCGCCGCGGGCGGGTCGAGGGCATGGAGCAGAGCGAGGGCCGGGTGCGGCTGCGCTTCGTCGTGCCGAGTCGCGGCCTGTTCGGCTACCGGAACGAGTTCCTCTCGGACACGCGCGGCGAGGGCGTGCTGCACCGGACCGTGCGGGGCTACGAGCCGTGGGCGGGTGACCTGTCGCCCCGCGGTGTCGGAGCCATCGTCGCGACCGAGGCGGGGAGCACCACGGCCTACAGCCTCTTCGGCATCCAGGAGCGCTCGACCCTCTACGTCGGCGCCGGCGAAGTCGTCTACGAGGGCATGATCGTGGGCGAGAACCGCCGGGCCGGTGACATGAACGTTCACGTGTGCCGCCCGAAGAAGCTCACCAACATCCGCGCCGCGGGAAAGGACGAGGCTGCCGTGCTCACGCCGCCCCGCCGCGTCGCGATCGAGTGGGCGCTCGAGTGGATGGAAGACGACGAGCTGCTCGAGGTCACGCCGGAGTCGCTGCGGCTGCGCAAGCGCGTCCTCTCGCGCAGCCACCGCAAGCGCTAGGCGCCATTCAGGGGCCGACCACGTAGTCCAGCCGGTAGCGCACGAGGTCGACCTCGCTGCGCCGGCGCCACGGGGTCCAAGGGGCGTGGGTTCCGACGATGCGGTGCGGCTCGGCGGGGTAGAGGAGCCTCGGGTACAGGACGTAGTTGGGCGTGAAGTAGTCGCGCCGCCCGAGTAGAGCCCCGCGGCCCGCAGGCGGGAGCGTCTCGTCGAGGCGCAGCGCGTTCGCCCAGGCGGGCACGCTCCGATAGGCGTGGAGGCCCAGCGTTCGGGATCGGGCGCGGGACGCCAGCTCGTCCAGCTCCCGGACCGAGGTCACGCAGAGGCTCCAGGCGTTGACGGCGACGATCATCCCGAGGGCGGCGTGCGCGGCGCCTCGGCCCGCGCCGCTGCCGGCTCGGGCGAGCGCGTGGGCGACGACCGCAGCTCCGAGCGCCGCGAAGGGTGCGATCTGCACCATCAGCCGCGTGACGGTGAACTCGTAGAGCCGCGCATCCCACGGCGACACCACGTACACGGCGAAGTAGACCGGGAGCATGAGCGCCGCGACGGCCAGGCAGCGGAGCGCCGCCACGACGCCGGCATCGCGAGCCCCCTCCGGTCGCCGCAGCAGGGCGACTCCGGCCACCGCGGCCAGCAGGGCCACCGCGAATCCGAACGACCACGGCCAACGCAGAAGCTCGCCCGAGAGGGCGTCCCAGACCACGGGGAGCTTCGGGACCCCGGATCGCCAGGCATCCGGGGAGAGGAGCCTGCGAGCGTAGTTCTCGTGGTGGTCGGGAATCACGAAGAGGGCGAACAGCCATGGCGCGCTCAGCAGCAGCCACGGCCCCGCGTAGCCCCAGGCCGCGCGCAGCGCCGACAGCCGCCCGCCCGCGCCCGACCGGGCCAGGGCGGCCAGCCCTTCCACGACGACGAAGAGCAGCGCGATCGCAATCCCCTCGTGCTTGCTGAACAGCAGCCCGAACAGGTAGAGGGGTAGCCGGCCCCGGTCTCCCTCGATGGCGCAGATCGCGACGAGGGCTGCGAAGATCACCACGTGCCCCTCGACGCTTCCCTCCATCAGGGGGCGTACGGCGAAGAGGGCCGCGACCCCCGATGCCCCCGCCGCAGCCAGGAGTGCGCTCCCGCGGGACGCCCGCAGTCGCTCGAACACCAGCACGGTCGCCACCACGAAGAGCGCCGACTGCCACGCCTTCACCCAATCGTCCCGGAACGAGCCCGTCAGCGTGAAGAAGTAGGAGTGGAGGTAGGAGAGATACAGGGGGTAGTTGGGGTGCGTTCCCGTCCAGCACGCCTCGGTCGCGTAGTGGCTCGAGAGCAGACACTCACAGGTCAGCGCCTTGGCGTGGTAGGTCCAGATCGCCGTCAGGTCACCGAAGGGCATCGGGTAGGCGGCGATCCGCGCGGCGAGGGGAAGGCAGATCCCTGCCAGCGCGACGAGGACCAGACCCTCTCTTCGCGACGGCGCCTGCAGCGCCCGGCTGCGCGCAAGACGCCAGGCCGCGTAGGCGCCGATCGCAATTCCGGCCGCCGCGATGCCCACGGAGGGATTGCAGAAGCCTGCGTAGGAGAAGAGCAGCCGGAGCAAGGCGACGATCACCGTGCCTTCGACGAATGCGTGCAGGACGCTCGCACCCCGCAGCCGCTCCCGGGCGATCCACTCGAAGGCGAGCCCCCACCCGAGGATGCCGGCGAGGCCGGAAGCTGTTCCGGCCCACAGCCTCGGGGCGGAGACGTACAGCGCCTCCGCGAGCGTGGCGTGGCAGAGCTCCGGCATGGACCGGCGAGAGCCTCGCGCATTCTCGACCCGTCGCCATCCCTCGGCGTGCGTGGCGGTCCGAGCCGTGGCTACGAATCGCGCGGGCGAGCGGGTAAGCTCCCGGCGCCGGCCCGCGGCGCAGCCGTCCCCCGTGGTCAGCAGGTCGATCGATCGCCACGCGGGGCCCGGTCCTCCTCTGCGCGTCCGCGGTCCGGAGCCGGGAGTCATGTCTCGATCGAGGTTCGAGCAGGCGGCCGCGGCCGCCCTCTCGCTGGCCGCCGTCGCCGCGGTTGCTGCGGTCCACCTCGCCGTGGACGAGCCCCTCATCGACGACGCCTACATCACCTATCGCTACGCCGCGAACGCGGCGGAGGGACGCGGCCTCGTGTACAACGACGGCGAGCGGGTGATGGGCTTCACGAGCCCCGGCTACACGCTGCTGCTGGCGTCGATCGGCGCGCTGCAGGGGTCCGAGGCGATCGTTCCCGCTTCCCAATGGATCAATCTGGCGGCGCTGCTCGCGGCGGGGGCCGGCGCCGCGCGGCTGGCCCGGCAGCTCCGATTCCGCCCGCTCGTCGCGGCACTGCTGTTTGCGATGGTCGTCACCGCGCCCCGGACCCTGTTCGTGAGCGTCGGGGGAATGGAGAGCAGCCTCTTCCTGGCCGCGCTGTGGTGGACGCTGTGGGCGCTGTGCGGCCGCCGCTGGTCCGTGGCCGCGTGGCTGGCGGGCGCGGCGTGCCTGCTGCGGCCCGAGGGGGTGTTCCTGGCCGGCCTGACGCTCGCGGCGCTCCTCCTGGCCCGGCGGCGGGGCGAGACGTCGGTTCGGATCGTCCCGGCGGTCCTGCGGCTGAGCGCCCCCGGTCTCGCGTGGGCCGCCTTCGCGCTCGTCTACTTCGGGACCTTCGTGCCCCACTCCATCGTCGCCAAGCGGGCGGGCGTCTACCCCCTCTCGCTCGTGCAGTCGACTGCGAGCGTGGCGCGCGACCTGACGGAGTCGTTCTTCGACCCGGTCCTGCCCGGGGGCGCCTCCGCCCTCGGCGCCGTCGCGATGCCCCTGGCGATCGCGGTGCTCGCCGTCCTGGCGGGGCTGGGCGCAGTGGCGCTGGTGCGCCGCGAGCCGTGCCTGGGGGTCATCCCTGGGATGGCGTTGCTGCTGGCGCTCTTCTACGCCACCTCCCGCACCCTGAACCTTCCCCACTACTACGCGCACTTCGAGACGCTGATCAAGCTGTGCTGGTGGGTCGGCTGGATCGAGCTCTTCCGACTCCTGGTGCGGCGACGGCCCGCACATGCACTGGCCGTCGGCCTGGCGGCCCTGCTGACCCTCGCCCCGGCCCTCACCCTCTACCCCTACCGGAGCGTGGCCCGCGGCCGCGTTGCGTTCCGCGACCGGCTCTTCGATCAGGGAGAGGCGCGCCTGCCCGTCTACCGCGACCTGGCCCGTTCCCTGGCGGCCTCGCTACCGCCCGGATCGGTGGTCGCCCTGCCCGAGATCGGCCTGCTGGGCTACGCGCTGCGCGATGCGAAGGTGCTCGACACCTGCGGGCTCGTCTCCCCGGAGGTCCTGCCCTTCCTGCCCGTTCCGCCCGGGCTGCGACCGGACGCGACCGTCGGGGTGGTGCCGCCCGGACTGGTGCGCGAACGACGACCGGACCTCCTGATCCTGCTCGAGCTCTTCGGTCGTCGGGGGATCCTGGCGGATCCCTGGTTTCACAGCCACTACACCCCCGTGGCAAAGCGCGACGGCGACTGGCTTCCGTGGTCGAGCGCCTGGCTCGCCGTCTTCGCCCGCAACGACTTCGCAGCGCGTCTTCGCCCGCGCGCTGCCGCAGTCGACGACCGGGGTGGAGCTCGGGAGCGGGACTGAGCGCGCTCTCCGCGTCACGGCGCGGGCGACGTCGATGGCTCCGCGCGCGCAGATCCGATGGCGGGGATCGGCCGGCCCTCGCTCTGGGCCGGTGGATCGATGCCGAGCAGCCGCGCCAGGGTGGCCGCCAGGTCGATCTGTCGCACCACACCCAGGTGCTCGCCCCGGGGTACCCCGCGCCCCAGCGCGAACAGGATCGCGCCCATCTCGGGGAGCTCCGGGTCGAAGCCGTGAGCGCCGCGCTCCCAGCCCGCCAGCGTGCCCATGCCCTGCGCCAGACGGGTCACTCTGGACCGTCGCGAGAAGGTGTACGGTGGCCGCGCCAGCAGCACCAGGTCCCCGGTGCGGGTTGCGTGCCGCAGGCGCAGCCGTCCGGGGAGGCGGCTGCCGCGGTGCACGGCGATCCCTTCGAGTCCCCGCAGTGCGGCCTCGGCCCGCTCGAGATCGGCCGCGTCCTCGAGGAGCACGTGGGCGACCGTGCTGACCGCACTGACTCGGGCTTCGATGCCCGCTGCCTCGAGCACTTCCTCCGCGTCGAGCGTCTCGTTCGCCGCGATCATGCCGTGATCGCTCACGACGAAGAGCGTGGTGGACCTCCAGGCCTCGCGAGCATCCAGGGCTGCCAGCAGCCGTCCCAGCAGCCGGTCCTGCTCGACCAGCGCCTTCACGACGTCCGGATGGTCGGGCCCCTTCCGGTGCGCCACGCGATCCACGCCGTGCCACCAGGTCATCACGAGACCGGGGCGCTCGTTCTCCGGCAGGTCGAGCCAGCGCTCGATCTGCTCGATCTTCTCCGCCTCGCTCCGGTCGGGGTCGAAGGGGCTGATCCGGTACCGGGCACGCGCTCCGCGCCAGTCGGTCTCCGAACCCACCCAGAAGTAGACGGCCGACGGCACGCCCTGGCGCTCCGCCGCGATCCAGAGCGGCTCTGCCTCCAGCCACGCCGCGATGTCGGAGCGGTCGAACGCACCGCGCTCCCGGTCGACGAAGTGGTTGTCCACGATGCCGTGACGATCGGGGTGGGTTCCCGTAGCCATCGACACGTGGGCGGGAAAGGTGTTGGAGGGAAAGACCGGAACGACGCGCTCCGCGCGGGCACCCTCGCGCGCCATGCGTTCCAGGGCCGGGAGGCGCGTGCGGTCCGGCCCGTCGTGCCGGACGCCGTCGAGGGATACGACCACGACGGTGGGCCGCGCCCCGGCCGCGGCCGACGCGAGCAGCGCTGCGGCGGCGAGCAGCGCGATCCCGATCCCTAGTGTCCTGTCCCAGAAGTTCGGCTGCATTCGGAGGGCCCTTTCGCCCGCTGGCAAGGCGCGCGACTGAGGCATAGCCGAAGCTACGCCGCAGGGAGCGCAACGCAGCCAGCGGGCGAAAGGGCTCTCCGAA
>JAAUYK010181008.1_pt1 | contig 15756 bp, 12 predicted proteins | sample 7278021 | NCBI WGS metagenome assembly JAAUYK01 (sample SAMN14350223, study PRJNA611818) | marine sediment metagenome | isolation source: surface marine sediment (1.8m) | place: French Polynesia: Moorea | collected 2018-08
TGTATAGTTTTTGAAGAGAAGTTAATTGTCCTATTTCTGGTGGTAAACTACTCAGTTTATTATCTGAGAGGTCAAGTTTTTGAAGAGAGGTTAATTGTCCTACTTCTGCTGGTAAACTACTCAGTTTATTATCTGAGAGGTCAAATTTTTGAAGAGTGGTTAATTGGACTATTTCTGCTGGTAAACTACTCAGTTTATTATCTGAGAGGTAAAGTTCTTGAAGAGTGGTTAATTGTCCTATTTCTGCTGGTAAACTACTCAGTTTATTATATCTGAGGTCAAGTTTTTGAAGAGTGGTTAATTGTCCTATTTCTGCTGGTAAACTACTCAGTTGATTATATGAGAGGTTAAGTTGTTGAAGAGTGGTTAATTGGACTACTTCTGCTGGTAAACTACTCAGTTTATTAGATGAGAAGTTAAGTTTTTGAAAAGTGGTTAATTGGACTACTTCTGCTGGTAAACTACTCAGTTTATTCAATGAGAGGTCAAGTTGTTGAAGAGTGGTTAATTGTCCTATTTCTGCTGGTAAAGAAGTAAGATTATTACGTCCCCATTCTCTTGTTTCTTCATCCCATTTTCCCAAGATCAAAGTCTTGAGTTTAGTCAAGTTACCAATTTGTGGTGGTAACTCTCTTAACTCCAGTCCCGATAAGTCGAGTTCTTCCCACTCCTCTTTTGCAGCTTTCTCAATTAGACTGAGTAATTCGTCATTAGTCACAGTATCCTTCCCTGTTTTCTGGATTGCAGATTGCAGATTATCTCCACCACTGCTTTTTGTAGCAGATAATTAAATTCTAAACTCTTTGAACGGTATTGAGGAAAAGAAAAACGCGATCCAGCAAAGGAATAGGTTTTTTTAGTCCCCAAATATCTAATGTTGCATATTGAAACCTCACCATTACCACTGGACGTTTTCTAGTAAGTTTTCTACTTTTCCCAAGAATCTTTTTCTGTTGGGGAATAGTTGAATTAAATGTTTAAGAATAGCTAGTTTTAGTAATCAAATTACTGCCCGTTTGCTCAAGCCTAAAATTAAGAAGAAATTTAGTCAAAAATTTCCTAAGTTAACTCAATATTATCGCAAAATACGAGGGTATAATTAAGTTAAAAAATGAAACAAAAAAAATTCAGAATATCCACTTAAAGTTTCTTCCTGAATAGAATCCAGACTATATTAATGTTTTGACCCTCTCCTGGCTGAAGCGCAGGAGATTCATAACGTATCCCTGACGGGATGTTATTATCTTGTTTGTACAAGTTCCCAGGCTCACCACGTTTGCCCGTTTAGGCGTAGTGATATTTCCTTAAACCCTGCCAATTCAGGTGTTGGGCGTGTACTTTCCGAGAGTCCCCCGGTAGGTTTTAAAGTCTTATACTGACTATTCCTATTATATCATATTCACGGCATTTTTAAATGCCGAGTCGTTCAACATCTCCTCTTTAAAAACAGGAGTTTTGAACATCCCGTGTTTCGTTATAATTGAAATAAAGAGTAAACTTGAGGACAATATGGCTGATCTAGGTAACTTAGTACAAAAAGCATTCTATCTTGGGGTAGGTATTGCTTCCTATGCAGCAGAAAAAGGAGGAACTACTATACAAGAATTAAAAAATCAAGCTCAGAAAGTAGCTGATGAAATGGTGGCCAGAGGAGAAATAACCGCAGAAGAAGCTAAAAAATATGTAGATGACATGATTCAGCAAGCGCAACAAGTTAACCCGAGTGAAACTGAAAAAAATGAGCAAAAAGAACCTCGTTTAATTGAAATTGTTTCCGAAGAAGATGAAGAAAAAACAGAAACATCAAAACAAGAAAATTTAGACAATCTTAAACAACAAGTAGAATCTTTACAAGAAGAGTTAGAGCGTTTAAAAAATCAATAATTGACAATAATAACCCAATACTATTTTATATTAAGTAAACTTCAATCAACAAATATTATGGAAGACTGGCAAAAAGATTTAACAGAATGGATAGACAATGTTACCGTTGCTGTAGAGGGTTTTGTCGATGAAGTAGGGCAGTCTATGGAAACGGCAGTTGAGGATTTTCAAAATGATTTAGTCAGAGACATTGATCAGTTTTTAGATGATGTTTTTACCCCATTTATTGATATTTCTATCGGGGAAGAATCTCAAACTTACTATTACTATTATGAATATAACCAAGACCCTGAATCAATACTTTCCCCAAAAATAGAACCCACTCATAATATTCATCCTGCTTGTCGGGGATGTGTTCATTATCATGGACGATTATACGGCAAAAATTTATTTGTTTGTGGAATGCACCCTTATGGTTCTAATAATGATTCTTGTCCCGACTGGGAAGGAACTTCAAAAAATCAGAATTGAGAATTGTGAAGTCAAAAATTATAGTTAATTTCAATATAAATGAGAGAAAACTTAACTCCTTTATTGTTACCATAATCAGCAGGATGCTCATACTTCTGTGTCTCAAACTACCTTGAATTAGAAATGACCTCGGTAATGAAGGGTTTCTGGTTTCCCTAAAAATTTGGGATTGGTTTTTAAGATTTTACAGTCTAAAAATGCTTTAAATCTAGCAAAAACTTCTCTCAATCTTGTTTTTATTCCAGCAACAGATTGTATATCCGATGCAGAAAAAGCAATAGGATTTTGGCCTTTTGCTTCTGCAATATATAATGCTCGTTGACAATGGAATTTTTGAGAGACAATGGTATAGTTTTCTAAGCCAAAAACTTCTTTAGCTCTTACAATAGAATCTAAGGTTCTAAACCCTGCATAATCTTGATTAATATATTGAGCAGGAACACCCAATTTAATTAAATCTTCGGTCATTTGACTGGGTTCGTCATAAAATTCTGTTGAGTTATCTCCTGAAACTAAAATTCCATCGACTTTTTTTGCCTGATATAATTTTGCAGCAGCTTTTATTCGATAAGCATAATAGGCATTATAGCGTGTTTTTTGAGATTGGTTAACATATTTAGAAGTCCCCAAAACTAAGGCTATTTTTTTTCTAGGAATTTGATTAATGTCGGAATAAATAGACTGGTTAAATTGATTATTAATGTACCAATCTATTGAGACAATTAATACTAGAAAACTAATCACTATAATACCGCTCATCGTCAAAAGGTTACGACAAAAATTATCTTTCTTTTTGGCTATTTTTTGCCTACTTTTTTTGTTAATATATGACATTAGTTAAGAACCATTAACAGAACATAATTAGGATAATTATCTATGAAACAATCGATTTTTCGATTGTTTCATCTTCTTCTAAAGTTTAAATTTTTCCCCTCTAATAGAATAATCTAATAATTCGATAGGGTGCATTAATTTTATATCTTTTCCTTGTTGGTTTAAATGTTTTTTAATTTGTAAAGAACATCCTGGGTTAGCAGAAGCAATTAATTTGGCTCCTGTATTCATTAAATTATTAACTTTTTGTTTTCCTAATTCTTCAGCAACTTCTGGTTGTAACATATTATAAACCCCTGCGCTACCACAACATAAAGCAGCATCTATGGGTTCTTTTAATGTTATTCCAGGAATTTGTTTTAGAAGTTGACGAGGTTGTAAGCTAATTTTTTGACCGTGTAAAAGATGACAAGCATCTTGATAAACTAAGGTTAAATCATCATCTGTTACAGCAGATAATGGAGTGGTTAATTCAACTTCTGCTAAAAATTCTTGAATGTCTTTCACTTGATTTGAAAATTGTTCACCCTTTTCTTTGTACTCTGTATCATCGGCTAAAATATGACCATATTCTTTTAATGTATGACCACATCCAGCAGCATTAATAATGATATAATCAACACCAGTATCAGCAAAACTATCAATCATCTGTTTTGCTAAAGCTTGAGCTTGTTTTTCTTGTCCCTGGTGTGCCGGTAATGCAGCGCAACATCCTTGAGTTTTAGGAATAACTACCTCACAACCATTAGCAGTTAAAACCCTGACAGTTGCTTCATTAACAGGGGAGAAAAATAACCTTTGAACACACCCTAAAACCACTCCCACACGATAACGTTTTTTACCTTTTGCTGGAATAACATCAGGATATGTTTTATTGAAGGACTTAAGGGTTATTTCTGGTAAAATAGACTCCATTGCTGCTAAACGGGGAAACAAGCGTTTTAATAACCCTGTTGCTCTGACAATTTTTTGAATTCCTAACTTTTGATATACCCAAAGTAGGGGAAGAAAAATTTGTAATCTTTCGGGATAGGGAAAAATATTAAAAATGATACTTCTAATTATTTTATCCGCAAAGTTTCTCGGTTGATTTCTTTCAACTTGGGGTCTGGTTGCTGAAATTAAACTATCGTATTGTACCCCCGATGGACAGGTTGAAACACAAGCTAAACAACCTAAACAACTATCAAAATGTTGCGTAGTTGCTTCATCTAAGGTTGCTTTTCCTTTATTGATAGCATCCATTAAATAAATTCTACCCCGTGGAGAGTCCATTTCCTTGCCGATAACACGATAACTCGGACAGGTAGATAAACAAAATCCACAGTGAACACAACTATCAATTAATTCTTGTTTGGGCGGATTTTTGGGATCAAATCCTTTGATTTCTTCTTCTAAAGCTTGTTGGAAATTAAAACTATTATTAGAGTTATCAGAAAGTTGCATAATAATAAGTGTTCTTCAAAAAGTAAACTAAACAAAACGAGAAGGACTAAAGAGATTATGGGGATCAAATTGAGTTTTTATTTGTTTCATTAGGGGTAAGGCATTCCCTGGATATCCCCAAGGTTCAAATTGTTTTTTGATAGCTTTATTTGCCTCTAAAATAGTCAAAAATCCTCGATTTTCTTGAGCAAGCGATCGCAGTTGTTTTAAGATGCCTAAACTGGGTTCTATATCCAGTCTAAACTCTCCGATGCCACTACTCAAATTGATCATTGCCCATGCTTTTTCTGGGGTCAAGTCATTTAATTGCATTAACCAGTTAACTGCTCGATTGGGTATAATTCCTATTTTGCCTGTTATAGTTGAATTTGTGTTATTAACTCTGATTATTTCTTGTAATCGTTGCCATAGATTTTCTTCAATTTCATCTTGACAAAACAGCGTTTTTATGTTCAATTTTTCAGCGATCGCTTGCACTTGTTGACTTTGCTCATTAATACTTTCTGGTATACTTTGAAAACGTACCATTAAGCCCATTTTTTCCCCTAATTCCAAACTTTTCACCACAGATGGGGAGAGCATTTCAGCAGCAGTAGGCTGTAAACCAGATTGTAAGAAGGTTTGTGCCATTTTACTGATGTTTTCCGCCTCCCCACTCATCACTAAGGTTCCGGACGCTTCCGGAATAGGATACAAACGGAATGTAACAGTAGAAATAATGCCTAATGTGCCATAAGAACCAGTAAATAGTTTCATTAAGTCATATCCTGCCACATTTTTCACAACTTTTCCCCCTGCTTTTGCTATTTCTCCATCCCACCTTACAAAAGAAAGTCCCAAAACCAGATCCCGTATTCCTCCATAACGTTGTCGCCAAGAACCAGTATCTGCTGTGGCTAAAATGCCCCCTATGGTGGCATCTTGGGGGTAAGCAGGGTCAATAGGCAAAAATTGATTATGATGCCCTAAAATAGCCTGTAAGTCCCCTAATTTTATCCCTGCTTCTACGGTAATAGTTAAGTCACTAACTGCATGATCAATGACTTGGTTAAGTTTTTGCGTACTAATAATAAGATTAGTATCAGAAACCACACCACCCCAACTTAATTTAGTTCCATTGCCACAGGGAAGTATTGACCATTTATTTTTGCTGGCTATTCTAACAGTATGACTTAAACTTTTAATATCAGAAGGAGTCAATAAATACTTAGGAATACAATTATTGTCAACTGTTTTTTGTATCCTATTTTTCCACGAAGTATCAACATTTTCCCAAGGAATAATATCAGGGGAGTCTAAAACACATTCTAATTGTGAAGAGATTGCAGAGGTCATAACTAGCTAATTCAACAATTCTTATATTTTATCATTGTTGGTCATTAAATTGTTCTGATCACCATAACTATTGGCAATCCATTAAGACAAAAAAATCATAATTAATACTCTAGGCCGACTTAAGTGCCTGGACAAAAATAAACGTTACAGTTGAGAAGAGGCAGGAGGCAGGAGCCAGGGGGCAGGAGTAAGGCTACAGCTATATTTACATAAGTTAATACAGTGCTGTTTACTTATGTCCGACTACTTACTGCCTACCTTACTAGGAACAAAAAAGTAAATTCTCCTCAATCTTCAGAGACAGCTTTTAAACAGCTTGAAATAGAATTATAAAATTTTTATAATAGCTTTAGTATTATGTTTTTTCCTGGACTAATAATACATTGAAGCTGTTTTTGTTGAATGATTTTTCTGGATCTTTGTTGTTCATATTGTGACCAAACTACAGTAGTTTTTTCTTCACATTTCTCAAATAACCCAACTAGACGAATAGGGCATCAAAGACTTTGTATTGGGTTAATGCTGCAAGTTGTTTAACAGCTTGTTCGTAGTACAATGTATTATTAGACGCGGGAAACATTTTGTATATTTAGTACACATTATGCCCACATTGAGCGATCGCGGATTTTCTGAGAAATGCGAGCATATCATGAAAAGCCTTACTTTGTTGTATTATTAGGTTTAAATATTCTTTAAACAGTTCCAATGAAAATTTCTAATTTCCTCAAAAACTTGAATTTTCCAGCTTTAATAACTGGTTTTATCGGTATTTCCTTAGTTTTAGGTATATTTTTTAGGTTTTATCATTTAGATACAAAATTTTATTCTTATGATGAAACTCATTCCTCTCTAAGGGTTTCAGGATATTATAGTCGTGAAATGTTTAGTGAGCTAGAGAATCAAGATACAATTTTTAGTATTGATGAGTTCCAGAAGTATCAACAGCCTCAACCTAATAAAGGAATTGATAAAATTATTATTGGCTTATCAGAAGAAGATCCCAATCATACTCCGGTTTACTTTATATTGGCTAGATTGTGGTCACAATTTTTTCAAAGTTTCCTAAACCCAGTACAAGCTATTCGTTCATTTTCAGCTTTTTGTGACCTCCTATCTTTGGTTGCAATGTATCTACTATGCCGAGAATTATTTAACTCATCAAGAGTTGCGGCCATCGGTGTTGCCTTAATGGCTGTTTCTCCTTTTCATATATTATATGGTCAATATGCTAGACCTTATAGTATTTTTACGACAATGATTTTATTCTCTAGTTTTTCCTTGTTATTAGCTCTGAGAAAAAAATCATTTTTAAGTTGGTTATCTTACACTATAATTTCTATTTTTAGCTTTTATACTAATCTCTTCACAGCTTTAGTAATATTCAGTCATTTTATCTTTGTTTTTGGGGTAGAAAGATTCCGATTTACTAAAGTATTCTGGTCTTTTATGCTATCGAGTTTAGTGGTATTATCGTCCGGGTTTGTCTGGTTATCTGGAACTCTGTCTGATAATAGTGACAAAGGAAGAATTGGCAGTTTGCAATTTTTAAAATTATCTCACGTTGTTAAAACGCACCTACATAGAATTGCTAGGGTTTTTGTAGATACTCATAATCTTGGCGGTATTGTTCGTGTTGAATCCAATCCCTTCTTAACGACTCTTTTGCAAGGGACATTGATGGCCTTTTTATTAATTCTAATTATTTATTCTCTAATATATTTAATTCAAAAATCTAGCACAAAAGAGTGGCTTTTTGTTTTATCATTAGTTGGAGTTACAGGTTTAGTTTTGGGAGGTGTTGTTAAGTTAATACCTAGTCAGATGGAAACTCGATACTATATTCCAGTATACTTAGGTATTCAGATGTCTTTAGCTTATCTTTTAGCTCACAAAATAAATCAAAAATTCAATCTGTTTGCTGGGATCTTCATTTTTTTAATAAGCTTAGGCGTTCTCTCTGGTATAATTAGTTCACAAACAGAAGTTTGGTGGGTTAATCTTCCTAGTTCAATTATACAAGCCCCTCAAGTTGTTCAAGCTGTGAATAATAGTGAAAATCCTGTTATCATTTGGAATGATCATAAAGATTTTAGGGGTAATTGGAATACCCATATTTTATTAGGTTTGAGTAATAAATTTAAGCCAGATGTCAGTTTTTTTTACCTCAATAAAAATATTAATTTGGATGAATTATTAAGCAAAAATCCTTCTCTGTTTTTATATCGACCTCATCAAGAAATACAAAAGAAACTGAGTGAACGCTATCATCTAAAACCAGCATACCAAGAAGAAGAAAAGCCTTGGCTATGGCAACTAACTTTATCTAAAAAATAATTAATTTCAGCAAACAAAGGACTTTATAAGTTAGAAGTTCCTTACTGCGTTTCGGCGCTATCGCACAAAAATCACTTATTTTTTGCCTTTTTACTTTTTATTTTTGCCTTTACCTGAAAGGAGCGATTACCTTGATGGTGGAAGACCCTTCAACGAGATCAACGCATCTATGACGAATTTAGCCACAGGGGCCGCTACCGTTGACCCATAAGTATTCGCCCCTTGGGGTTCATCTACCAACACCAAAACCACATATTTAGGGGACTCTACAGGTAAAATAGAGACAAAACTGGTAATCTTAGCATTGGGCAAATAACCGCCCCTAGGCCCCGCTTTTTGTGCCGTTCCCGTTTTCCCCCCAATACGATAATTTTCCGTTTTCGCCGCTGAACCCTCATCCACTACCGTTTGCATTAATTCCACCACAGTTTGACTCACTTCTGGGGAAAAAATTTGTTTGCTAGGATATTTAGGCTGCCAGTGTAGGGTTCCTTCCACATCCACTAACCCTTTCACCAAATGAGGGGTCACTAATTTTCCCCCATTGGCCAATGCACCCTGTAACTGGACTAACTTCATGGGGGTTAAAGCGAACCCTTGACCAAAAGAAGAAGTGGCCACTTCAATCGATCGCTCCATAAATATTTTTTCTGATTTTAACCGTCCTCGAACCTCTCCAGGTAAATCAATGCCTGTTTTTTTATCAATATCCAATGCTTGTAAACGCCGATAATAATCCTCTTTTTTCAACCGTCGCATCATGTGAACCATGGCCACATTACTAGAAGTTTGCAAAATTTCCGCAATATTAATCGACCCGTTCCCTCTCAAAGTAGCATTTCTAATAGGCCAACCATCCACCGTTACCAACCCAGAATCATGAAACACCGTATTGCGTTGAATTACCCCTGCTTCTAAAGCTAAAGCGACGTTAATGGGTTTAAAGGTAGAACCAGGTTCATATAAATCACTCACAGTCCAATTCTTCAATAAGTCCATCCTAGACTCATAAAACTCGTTGGGGTCAAACGTCGGTTCACAAACCAAAGACAAAATTGAGCCATCCGTCGCATCCATAACGATCACGGCCCCTCGTTTGGCGTTAAATTTCTGGATTTGTTGTTGCAAAGCAGTCCTGACGGCCCGTTGCAAACGCATATCCACCGTTAATTGTACTCGCCAGTCATTAGACTTTAGTAAATTGTGGGGCAGGGAGTTGGGGAGAATGGCACCCAAGGCCGTTCTTCTGACAAATAAGCTTTCTAAATCCCGTTGTAGGAGTTTTTCTTGACTTAATTCTACGCCAGCTTGTCCTTTTCTTTCATGATCCACAAATCCGATCACATCGGCCATCATCTTTTCTTGAGGATAAAAACGCTGATAGGTTCTATCCACATCGATCCCATCTAACCCCAATCTTTCAATTTGTTTAGCCACCCCTTCGCTTAATCCTCGGGCGATAGGAATGCCTGTTTTACGCTCTTGAAAGCGTTCCATCAGTTCCTGAGGGGTTTTATTCTCCAGAATAGTGCTTAATTTAGCTGCTACCTCAGCTTGAGGGCGTTTAAATTGAATGGGGTGAACATATAAAATATATTGCAAGCGATCGGTGGCTAAAATGTTACCCTCACTGTCAATAATCGGCCTACGTGGGATATAAGGACTGATATTGACCGTTTGTTGTAAATTAGCCTTCCTTTTTAATTCCTCTGCCTGAACAATCTGCAACTGATAAGCTTTCCAGGCTAACCCTAACATTCCAGTCACCAAAACTGCCCACACCAATAACAGACGAAATTTCGGCAAGGGACTGGGTTTTGCTTTGCCTCTGCGTCTGGGAGTGTTAACAGAATTTTTAGTAATTCTCTTTCGAGAAACGGGTTTTTTAGAAGAACGAGAAGAACGCTTTGGAGATCGAGAGTTACCCATGGCCGGTTCGAGTGTGAGTTTTTTCTAGAAGACAAAAACCTAGACAATCCTGTACAAAACTAGACATTAATGTCTAGGAATTATTTTAAAATCTTAACCAGTTAAGCATTGACTTACTTTAATATCAAGTGCTAGGATAGCAAGGATTGGTGAGATTAGTAAGGGAGACTTCGTGGGTTCATCTTTTCTCAAAAAAGCGAAAACCAAGCTAGAGAAAGTATCAAAGAAGAATCTATAAATAAGTCCTAGACATCCTTTATATATCTCCAAAAACAACAAAGTTTTGTTGAACAATGCCGATGGCTTATCGGTGAACGCCTGTGGACAAGAATGAGCCGTCTCCCTTGGTTGAAGCAGGAATTGAACATCAAGCCTGTCTAGGTTTGTATAGGTTTCATGAAGCAGAAGTAATTAGTTAGTAAGCAATAGGAGTGTCTGGAATAATAGCAGGTGTTGGGGTTTCAGTAGTCTGATCAGCCACTTCCATCACAGAAACCTTTGCAGGGCTGATAAACAGGGATTTATGAGGGTTGGGAAGGGTTAAACCAGATCCGGGTTGTTCGGCCTGTTCTGCCATTTTGTGCTTTAAAGATTCATTGCTGGCAGTTAGTTGGCGTTCGTTTCTTTGTAGGGTTTTCAGTTTGGAAAATTCTCTAGTCCAAAGTGTGGGAGCGTACACAGTCCAAGCATATACCCCTAAGGTAATAGCCACTAAACCACAAGTAAAGGTGGTGGAACCTTTTTGTACCAATAAAAGAAATTGTAAGGCTAAAGGCAGTTGTTTCCTTTGAGTGGGTAAGGGTGTAACCTTAGAACGAGATTGAGAAGCCTTACGAGTAATATTTGTTGGGGCAACAGATTGATAATGACGGGTTGCAGTCGCTTTTTGAAGACGACGGGAACGGCTTGGAGGTGGTGTGGGTATATAATTGCGTGCGGCAGTCATAGTGATTTTTTATGAGTCTTGCAAAGACTTTAATTGTAAATAACGCTAAAAGAGCCAGATTTCGGTCAGAATCTTAAAACATGACTGATGGGTTAGACGGCCAAAACGGTTACTATGTTGCATCTGTTGAAAAATTAATAATTGATAGCTATCATGTCATGAAACCTAGACATTTATCAACAGACTTAGACCAGAAAAAGTGTTAGAAATATCAAATTAGCTTTTTTCTTCTACCTAAAATCTAGGCATCGTTCAGAAGTCAAAAGTTAGAAATCAAAAGTCACTCATTTTACTTCTTCCTAAAGTAAGAGGATTCAAAAAATGATTATTTTCTGGTTTTTCTTCTTCATAAATGAAGAGGCTTTAGACCATTATCGGGCTTATTCCCTACTTTTGCCTTTTGCCTTTTTATTTTTGCCTTTGCCCGAAGGGCGCGGTAAGGTTAAATTAAGATTAAATTGGCAAAAAACAAGCAAATAGAAAGTCCCTCCCTTTAATAAGACCTTGGATAAAGAAAATATTAAAAATAGCTCACTCAGACTAACTATTTTAATCTTTTCTCTTAAAATTAATTAAAATTTAAGATTTATTCACCCAAAATGTATAGTAATATCCAGATAAAGAGATAAATTTGACTTAGGTGTGAGAGGAGATTTTTAGAACCATCAAATTGTCTTGATCAAGATTTGAAGGAAAACCAATAAATATGATTGCAACAGCACCCTCCTCCAACGGATACCATATTAATGGGACGAGACCCGATTTACCTCCCATTAGTGGTTGGGAAGCCGAAATCGCTTCAGTTGTACAACACGACGATCTTATTTTTGCCCCTCATTCTAATATTAATCTCGCTAATGTAAAATCTGGGTTTGCTTGCGCCCTTCATATGCACCAACCCACTATTCCTGCTGGTCATAACGGTGCGTTGATTAGTAACCTCCAACATATGTTTGACAATCAACATATTGGGGACAATCATAACGCTCCTACTTTTGCTTGGTGTTATAAGCGAATTGGGGAATTTGTCCCTGATTTAGTTAATAATGGTTGCAATCCTCGCATTATGTTGGACTATTCTGGCAATTTATTATGGGATTTTCAACAAACTCCTCGAAATGATATCCTCGAACCCCTCAAGCGTATGGCTTGTGACCCCCAATATCAGCCTTATGTGGAATGGTTAGGAACGATGTGGAGTCACGCGGTTGCCCCTTCTACTCCTATTCCTGACCTCAAGTTACAGATACAAGCTTGGCAGCATCAGTTTGCAGCTTTATTCGGTTATGATGCCCTGAGACGGGTTAAAGGTTTCTCTCCCCCAGAAATGCACTTACCCAATAATCCTGATACTCTCTACGAATATATCAAAGCTCTTAAAGAGTGTGGTTATCGTTGGTTATTGGTACAAGAAGATTCTGTGGAACGGTTAAACGGGGATGACTTACACAAAAACGGTGATGATAAATACGTTCCTAACCGTTTAGTCGCCCGTAACTCCAAAGGAGAAACTATTAGTATTACGGCGTTGATTAAAACCCAAGGGTCTGATACTAAGTTAGTTGCTCAAATGCAGCCCTATCATGAAGCTAAAGCAAGAGGAAGACAAAAACTAGGTAATGTTGAAGTACCTAGCTGTGTTTCTCAGATCGCCGACGGAGAAAACGGCGGTGTGATGATGAATGAGTTTCCCGACGGTTTCCGCAATGCTTTTTATGGCATTAAAGATAATAATGAGGGTGTAGTTGGCCTTAATGGCACCGAATACATCGAACTCTTACAACAGGCCGGTGTTACTGAGGATGATTATCCCGTTTGTCAAGCGGTGGGTCAACATAAAATCTGGAATAAAATTGGTACTGATAAAGTAACACCTGAAGCAGTTGCCAAGGCGATCGAAGAGTTGAAAGCGACAGATGATCGCTTCCACATGGACGGTGCGTCTTGGACCAATGATCTCAGTTGGGTTGAAGGTTATGAAAACGTCTTAGAACCCATGAACCAACTTAGTGCTGATTTTCACGGAAAATTCGATTCTCGTGTACAACAAGATCCTAATGTTACTCGGACAACTGAGTATCAGGAAGCTTTGCTGTACACCATGTTAGTTGAAACTAGCTGTTTCCGTTATTGGGGACAGGGAACTTGGACAGACTTTGCTCGCGAACTTTATGATCGCGGTGAACGCTTCGTAAAATAAGTCTTTGTTGGGTACATTTTTTGCGATCGCCTCTTGAGTTGAGGGGCGATCTTTTTTGTCATAAATCTATTTATAATTCATTAAGATCAACCCCTAATTCTCTTAATTTTTCTTCTAATTTTTTAGCTTTTTCTTGTGCTTGTTTAGCTTCTTCTTGAGAGGTTAAATAGCGTTTACCTTGTTGATCATACCAATATAACCATTCCCGTTCTACTCCTTGATAAATTCCTATTTCTCTACCTATTCCTAAATTAATTTCTGCTAACCAAACTGGTTCCCCTTCCAATAATTCATATTTTCCATTTTCAAGTTTATACACTTCTAAACGGGGTTTTCTCTTTCTTAAAGGGTTATAAATTACATAGTATAATACCCCAATTTTTGCGTAATCTTCTTTCTTCTGTGTATATTCTCCCCTTCTATTGTGAGAGACAACTTCTAAAACCATTGTGGGGATAACCAGTTCATCCCATAACACATAAGATAATCTTAAATCTTCATCAATAATACGGGGAACTCCTATACTTAAAAAACCATCGGGAACTATGACATCTGTAGGGTTTTCTGGGTCATAATATATACCCATATCTACACCGAAATACCAGTCCATTCTCTCTTCCCAAATAAGGGCTAAAATATCTTTGAGAATATGGGGAATTAAGTCTTGTAGTTCTTTATCCACGGGAGTATCATCTGAGTCGGGTAATTCTTCAGCAGAGGGTAAACAATGACGGGGATTATAGTTTAATAGCATGGTTTTTGTCTAAATGAGCTATTACTTTTCATTGTAACTTATTAGCAATAAAAAATAACTAATAAAATATTATAATTCATCAATATCAACCCCTAATTCTCGTAATTTTTCTTCTAATTTTGTAGCTTTTTCTTGAGGGGTTAAATAGCGTTTACCTTGTTGATCATACCAATATAACCATTCTCGTTCTACTCCTTGATAAATTCCTATTTCTTTACCTATTCCTAGATTAATTTCTGATAACCAAACTGGTTCCCCTGCTAATAATTCATATTTTCCATTTTCAAGTTTATAGACTTCTAAACGAGGTTTTCTCTTTCTTAAAGGGTTATAAATTACATAGTATAATACCCCCATTTTTGCGTAATCTTCTTTCTTTTGTGTATATTCTCCCCGTCGGTTTTTAGAGACAACTTCTAAAACCATTGTGGGGATAACCAGTTCATCCCATAACACATAAGATAACCTTAAATCTTCATCAATAATACGGGGAACTCCTATACTTAAAAAACCATCGGGAACTATAACATCTGTAGGGTTTTCTGGGTCATAATAAATACCCATATTAATGCCAAAATACCAGTCCATTCTATCAGACCAAAGGGTGGCTAAAATAATTTGTAGAACTTGGGGAACTAAGATATGTATTTCGTTATCCACGGGAGTATCATCACAGTCGGGTAATTCTTCAGCAGAGGGTAAACAATGACGGGGATTATAGTTTAATAGCATTGTCAGAAATTGAATTCGCTTGAGAAGCTTTTATCGCTATATTATTGTAATAAGATAGCATTTTCCACAGTCATGAGGTACACCTAATATCTAACTCCTAACTCCTAACTCCTAACTCTTATATTATCCTATTCTTCGGAAAACCAATCAGTTTTTATTTTTTCAGAAGAATAGGAACGGGGAACTTTAATGTTTATTTTTCACTTATATTTGTTCGGAACTTTGATCCATAATTTCATAAAATCTCTTTCTACCTCGATCATAATCTTTACTTTTGTAGCCTAAAATTTCACGAATAATCCATTTTTGTGGAATACCATCTCTGAGTAGAGAAGAGATAGCATCGTATAAAATGTCGTCTTCATCAATAAAGTTTTCTTTGAACCATTTTTTACTATTTCGGTAGCGAGTTTTCGGGTTTTCATTGTCAAAATGAATAAACATTGCACCGAATAAAGAAGGAAAAGACTTTTTAGAGATTTTATTTTGTTCAGTGGTGATAATTTCTAAGTCTTCTGTTGTTATTTTTTTGAGATATTCTGTTTGTTGTTTTTTGGAAATTAAGGTTTTGGAAAGTTTTTTTAATTGCCCTGGTTTAACATAAGGTAAAAGAGAGTATAAATAATCAAATGCAACTGCTGTTAATAGTGTAGAACCTAAAAGATTTAATTGTTTATCAGGATTTACTCTTTCTAGGTTATCTTTTTCATGCTTTGCTAATAAGGGTGCAATTAAGTGTTTATTAACCCAATTATAGGAGTGAGAAAAACCGCGATCGACATGAATTGCTGCTATTAATGCTTTGAGAGATTTTTCAAAAGGATTAGTATTTTTAACTCGTAAAAGATGTCTTTCTTGTTTAACATCTAGAAAGGGATAACTTTCCCCTAA
>JAAUYK010065141.1_pt1 | contig 15755 bp, 13 predicted proteins | sample 7278021 | NCBI WGS metagenome assembly JAAUYK01 (sample SAMN14350223, study PRJNA611818) | marine sediment metagenome | isolation source: surface marine sediment (1.8m) | place: French Polynesia: Moorea | collected 2018-08
CGACTTCGTGACCGCCATGATGGCCTTCTTCCTGCTGCTCTGGCTGCTCAACGCCACCACGGACGAGCAGAAGAAGGGCATCGCGGACTACTTCTCGCCGGCCAGCCTGTCACGGCGCACCAGCGGCGCCGGCGGCGTCATGGGCGGCACGGTGATCGCCGAGGAAGGCGCGCTGACCGACCAGACGGCGGCCCTCAACATCGCCAAGAACGTCCCCAGCAGCGAGCAGGCGAGCACGGACTTCGGGCCGAACGACGGCCGATCGATCGAGGACCTGAGCCGCGAGGAGCTCGACGAGCTCATGGCGAGGCGCGAGCAGGAACAGTTCGACGAGGCCGCGCGGACCCTGCGCCAGGCGATCGAGGCGGTGCCGGACCTCAAGGAGCTGGCGCAGAACATCATCATCGATCACACGCCGGAGGGCATGCGCATCCAGATCGTCGATCAGCACGGCAAGTCCATGTTCCCCCTCGGACAGGCCAATATGTTCGACCATACCCGGAAGCTGATGGACCTGGTGGCCGACGCCATCAGCCGCCTGCCGCAGAAGATCGCGATCAAGGGCCACACTGATGCCGCGCCGTTCGTCTCCAACACGGGCTATTCCAACTGGGAGCTCTCGACCGACCGGGCGAATGCGAGCCGTCGGGCCCTGATCGAGGCCGGCATCGACCCCTCGCGGATCGACTCCGTCGCGGGCCGGGCCGCCCAGGAGCTGCTGACGCCGGAAAACCCCTACGACCCGAGGAACCGGCGCATCTCGATCATCCTGCTGCGCGAGATCGAGAAGCCCGGCTGAATACGCCGGACCGCGGCCGGCTTGCCAAGCCGGCAAGGGCGACCCATGTCCTTTTGTGGTATCCATCGCCTCGAGGGCTGATCCATCGTGCCGAAGTTCGAACTGACCCGCTTCGGGGACCGGGACGCGGTCTGGTCCGAGAACCCGCCCGACCCGCTCGACGACCCGGACCTCTACGACGAGATCATGCTGCGCCGGGTGCTCGCCTACGGCATTGACGCGGCGATCCTGATGGTGCTGGTCGCCGCCATGTGGGTTGGGGTGATCCTCTCTCTCGGCCTGCTCTGGCCCGCCAAGCTGATCCTGACCCCGCTGCTGCCGATCCTCTACCACAGCTACTTCGTCGGCGCCTGCGGCGCGACCCTCGGCATGCAGCTGATGGATGTCGAGGTCCGCAGCTGGACCGGCCGCCGGCCGGACTACTTCCAGGCCTTCGTGCTGACCGCGCTGTTCTACGCCACGGTCTTCCCCAGCGGCTTCCTGATCCTGATCGTCTGCCTGCTGAACGACCGCCGCCGCACCCTGCACGACTTCCTCGCCGGCACCGTCTCGGTGCGCTACAGCCATCGGGCCGCCACCAAGGCGGGCCTGGCCTGACCGCGGCGGCCGCGTTGCCGTGACCGGCCTCCGGCCCTTCAGCCTGACGGTCCCCGACGCGACCCTGGCGGGGATCCGCGACCGCGTCGCGGCCTATCCTTGGCACGAGATGCCGGACGACGGCGGCTGGGGCTACGGCACCAACCTCGACGCCTTGAAGCAGCTCTGCCGCTACTGGATCGAGGGCTTCGACTGGCGCGAGCAGGAGGCGGCGATCAACCGCTTCTCCCATTTCATTGCGCCGGTCGAGGGCATCGACCTCCATTTCATCCACGAGAAGGGCAGCGGGCCCGCGCCGCTGCCGCTGCTGATCAGCCACGGCTGGCCGGGCTCCGTGGTCGAGTTCCTCGACCTGATCGAGCCTTTGGCGCATCCGGAACGCTTCGGCGGCAGGGCCGAGGACGGCTTCGACGTGGTCGCCCCTTCCCTGCCCGGCTTCGGATTCTCGGGCCGGCCGCCCCGGCCCTACGGTCCCCGGCGGATCGCCGGCCTGTTCGACCGCCTGATGACCAAGGTGCTCGGCTACGATCGCTACCTCGCCCAGGGCGGCGACTGGGGCGGCGCGATCTCCAGCTGGCTCGGCTTCGAGCATGCGCCGGCCTGCCGGGCGATCCATCTGAACATCATGACCATGCACGACCCCAAGGGGCCCCGGACGCCCGAGGAGGAGGCCTGGGCCCGGCGCTTCGAGCGCGAGCAGGAGATGGAGAACGGCTACCGCATCCAGCAGGCGACCAAGCCGCAGACCCTGAGCTACGCCATGATGGACAGCCCCGTCGGCCTGGCCGCCTGGATCGTCGAGAAGTTCCACGGCTGGTCGGACCTGGCGGGCGACGACATCGAGAGTGCGCACGACCGCGACCGGGTTCTGGCCAACATCATGGTCTACATCGTGACCCGGACCTTCAACACGGCGTCCTGGATCTACTACGGGCGGCGCGAGGAAGGCGGGCGCTTCCTGTCCCACGACGGCACCCGGGTCGAGGTGCCGACCGCCTGCGCCCTCTTCCCGAGGGAACTCCTGGCCTGGCCGCCGCGGTCCTATGTCGAGCGGCTATACAACGTTCAGCGCTGGACCGTGATGCCGCGCGGCGGCCATTTCGCGGCCCTGGAGGCGCCGGACCTGCTGATCGACGACGTCCGGGCCTTCGCCCGCAGCCTGCGTTAGCGCTCGCCTTGGACCGCCGGCTTTTGGTACCATCGACGCCGTGTTCCGGGGACTTCGATCGATGACAGCGACCCTTTTCCGGCCGGCGCTCCGGCGGGTGCTTCCCGCCGTCTGCCTGGCCCTCGTGGCGGCCGGCGCGGGCGTCCCGGAGGCCCGGGCGCAGGGCACGGCCTTCCGGCTCGCCTGCGAGCCGATCCCGGAGAGCGCCGTCTTTTTCGTCGAGCCCTACAACGACGACGACCTCAACACCGGCATCGTCGAGTCGTTCAGCAAGGAAATGAAGAAGCTGGGCCACAAGATCGGCCCCAAAGACCGCTACGAGATCATGATGGACAGCAAGATCGAGCTGGGCCGGATCGACGGCCCCAGCCGGACTCTCGGTCACGCCAAGACCGGCGAGCTGGGAGTCGAAGTCATGGTCAACCTCTGGTCCAGCAGCAACGACAGCCTGCTGTCCGGCCGCCGCGGCAGGGAGACCCGCGAGTCGACGCTCCTGATCGTGACCGCGACTCTGCGCGACGGCGATAGCGGCCGGCCGCTCTGGCGCGGCGAGGCACGCGGTGTGCTCGGCAATTCGGACCCCCTCAGGCTCGGCCGCAAGCTGATGCCCGGCCTCGCCCAGGTCTTCGGCTGCCCGACCGAGGCAGGCGGGGTCCCGTAGAGCAGATCCGGGTTCGACTGAATCGCCAGAGGCGATCCATCAAACCCGGAGAATCTGGCCTTACAAATTGATACAGCGCGGCCCGCATTGAACTGAGGCCCGCCCACGAGCCGCGGCCTGTTTCCGAACCGCTTCGGTTGGAACAGGCACGACCGCCGCCGCGCGGCAAGATCCCAGCGCTCGTTCAGTGAAAGCCGTACTTCCGTCCGAACATGATCTGCCCTAGTCGACGAGGCTCGCGTCTGCCAGCCGGTAGTAGAGCCCGCTGTCGTCATCCTCCAGTATCGCGAAGCGTCCCTCCAGCAGAACCGGCCGCTGCGTAAAGCGGATCGGGTTTTCGCTCCTAATGTCGACCAGCGTCTTCGCGGTGCCCGGCAGGCAGAACGGACAGGCCGGCGGGCGGGCCGAGAGCAGGAAGCGCGTGTGGGCGTCACCGGACTCGAGGGCGTACATGAAGCCCCTGATGCGCACCACCTCACCTTCGAGGTCCAGAAGCTCCGCCGGGAACTCGATGAGGAAAATCGTCTGCAGGGGGGCCGGCGTCTCAACCCGGACATTCAGGTTCGCGAGGCTGTCCCAGGCGAGCACGCCCTCCGCCTGGAGGGACGGATCCTCGGCATGGAGCGACTGTTCGTGCGCCCCGTAGTACGACAGCAGGCCCTTCTGCGCCGCCGCCGGAGCGGATCCTGCAATCAGTGCGGCAGCGACCAGGACACCGACGAGCGCCGAAAGCCGAATTACCATGATACTCCACTCCGAAAGTCTTGGCGGTGCGGGACCGGCCCAACGCGCCGGTCCCGTGCCGCGGTGGCCTGGGTGCCCGGTTTAGCGGATCGCGACCGGCGCGCCCATCGAGCCGGTCGCGCCCTGGACCGGAGCGGGGCTGTACATGTAGGCGAAGACGTAGACGCCGTCGTTCGCCAGTTCCGACAGCTTCATGTTCTCCTGGTTGACGATGCCGTGACGGGTCTGCAGGTAGGTATGGACGCAGAACACGCAGGCCGGGTCCGGGTTGGGCACCGCATCGACCGGCCAGGTGTCGGCGCCGGTCACGCCGGCCTTGACCTCCTCCGCGACCCAGCGCGCGACCTCCATGCCGATCCCGGGGCAGCCGTTGTTGTAGGTCGCCGCGTCGCCCCAGTGTTTCTCCCAGCCGGTGCGGAAGATGATCGCGTCGCCTTCCTCGAACGCGAAGCCTTCCATGCCCTGCTTCTGCAACGCGGCGTTCACGTCGGCCATGGTGATGACCTCGCCCGCTTGCATCGCCTCGACGCCACGGGCGGACGCGATATCCAAGAGGATGCCGCGCGCCACGATGGGATGCAGCTTCTCCGTCCCCAGCTTGTTCAGACCGTAGGGATTGCCCATCTCGGCGGCGGTGAAGCCGTTGTACCAGCGCATTTCCGTCTTGTCGCCGTCCACGCCGACCTGCACGCCGATATGGCCCAGGCCGTCGAACTGTGTGCCGACCTGTCCCACCTCGGTCGCCAGGAACTCGTCGTTCCACATGATCCGGTTGGCGCCGAAGGTACCGCCGGTCGGCGTACCAGGGATGCGCAACGAGAACTTGCGGGCCCCGAACAAGGGCATATCGGCGTTGTAGGGGTGGCCGAGTTTGTAGACCTTGCCATCCTCGACCTGCGCCATGGCGCGCAGCACGACCTCGGGCTTGGTGTACCAGTTGGTCGATCCAGCTTCGTCACCCTCGCCCCAGAGCGGGTTGGGCCACCACTTGGAGCCCAGCGGCGTGTCCATGGTCTTGCCGTCGACCCAGGGCTTGCCGGCGCAGTCCTTCCAGCTCTCCGGCGAACACTCCGCCAGCGCCGGACTGGACAAGGCCAAGACTCCGGCAAAGGCGATCGCCGTCCCGCTCGCCAGAACCGCCGTTGTTTTGAGGGAACCGACTGGACCTTTTCTCATGACTTCCTCCCAATGATTGAAACGCTTGCGCGACCGCGCGTTCTCAGGCGCCCGTTGTGGGCCGCTTCCTGCCGGAAACAGGCGTCCCGATGCTAGCACCAAAACGCGCTGAAGCAGATAGAGCCTCTACTCGCAAGAGAGCGACCTGTGGTGAGCCGGGGCGAGGACGACGGCGCTTTCCACCGAAACCGCGAGCGGGATGTGGACTTCCGATCAGAAGTATTTCATTAGGGCACCCGATATGCTGGCCATCCGCCCCTCTTCCTTGCGATACTTCAGTTTGGTGACAAGGAGCGGCCCATGACGGAAGCGGCAGCCGGCAGCATCCTGTCCGGATACAACCCCGGCGGGTTCCACTGCGAGATGCTGGGGACGGGCGAGCCTGGCCCGCAAGCCGCCGAGATCTGGCGGCGGCTCGGGCGCCTCGGCCTCGAGGAGTTGCGCGGCCGGGCCAAGGACGCCGAGCTGGAGCTGTTCAACTTCGGCATCACCTTCACGGTCTATTCCCAGAAGGACGCGATCGACCGCATCCTGCCGTTCGACGTGATCCCGAGGGTCATCTCGGCCGAGGATTGGCGCCGGATCGAGAGCGGCGTGATCCAGCGGGTGACAGCGATCAACCACTTCCTGGCGGACATCTACAACGACCAGAAGGTCCTGAAGGACGGCGTCGTGCCCGCGGAGCTGGTCCTGACCAACAAGAACTACCGCCCCGAGATGGCCGGCCTGGACGTGCCCTTCGGCACCTACGTCCACATCAACGGCACCGACCTTGTGCGCGACCACGAAGGACAGTTCCTGGTCCTGGAAGACAACGGCCGCACGCCCTCGGGCGTCAGCTACGTGGTCGAGAACCGGCACCTGATGCAGCGCGCCTTCCCCGACCTGATGGCCGACATCGGGATCCGGCCGGTCTCCAACTACGGGCAGAAGCTGCACGAGGCCCTGGCCGAGATCGCGCCCGGCGGCGTGACCGACCCCCAGGTCGTCCTGCTGTCGCCCGGCACCTACAACTCGGCCTACTTCGAGCACATCTTCCTGGCACGGGAGATGGGCGTGCCCCTGGTCGAGGGCGGCGATCTGGTGGTGCAGGACGACGGAGTCTACATGCGGACCATCGCCGGTCTCGAGCCGGTCCACGTGATCTACCGCCGGATCAACGACGACTTCCTCGACCCCAAGGCCTTCAATCCGGACAGCGTACTGGGCACCCCCGGCCTGTTCGAGGCCTACCGCAAGGGCCAGGTCGCCCTGGCCAACGCCATCGGCACCGGCGTGGCCGACGACAAGGCGGTCTACGCCTACATGCCGCGGATCATCCGCTACTACCTGGACGAGGACCCGATCCTGCCCAACGTGAAGACCCACATCTGCCGCGAGCCCGAGGGCCTCAAGTACACCCTGGCGCATCTCGAGGAGCTCGTGGTCAAGCCGGTCGGCGAGGCCGGCGGCTACGGCATCACGGTCGGGCCGCGGGCCAGCCGGCGCCAGCTCCAGGCCTGCCGGGAACAGCTCGAGGCGGATCCCGCCAACTACATCAGCCAGCCCATGGTCCAGCTCTCGGTCTGCCCGACCCTGGTCGAGGAGGGGATCGAGGCGCGCCACGTCGACCTGCGGCCCTTCGCGGTGACCGGGAAATCCACCTGGGTTCTACCGGGCGGGCTGTCGCGGGTCGCCCTCACCAAGGGGTCGATCGTGGTCAACTCGTCGCAGGGCGGCGGTTCGAAGGACACCTGGGTCCTTGAGTAACCTACTGTCACGCTACGCCGAAGCGGCGTTCTGGATGGCCCGCTACATGGAGCGGGCGGAGAACCTGGCGCGCATCCTGGACGTCAACGAGACCTTCAGCCGGGACAGCCGGGGCGCCCAGAACTGGCAGTCCGTGCTCCAGCTCTACGCCGACGAGACCCGCTACCTCGAGCGCAACGAGGCCGTCACGCCCCAGCAGGTCATCTACTTCTACACGCTCGACCTGGAGAACCCAGGCTCGATCGTCTTCGCGCTGCGCGCGGCCCGGGAGAACGCCCGCACCCTGCGGCCGCTGATCTCGACCGAGATGTGGACCCAGGTCAACATCTTCTACAACCGCCTCAGGGCGCTGAAGCCGGAGGACCTGAGCGAGCCGCGCCTGACCCGCTTCTGCAGCTTCGTCAAGGAGTCCTGCCAGACCCATACCGGGGTCGCCGAGGGCACGCTCTACCGCGACGCCGGCTGGTCGTTCTACCATCTCGGCCAGGCCCTGGAGCGGGCCGACCAGACGACACGGTTGCTGGACGTGAAGTACCACCTGCTGCTGCCGAACTCGACCGACGTGGGTTCGCCCGCCGACGTCAGCCAGTGGAACGCCGTGCTGCGCTCGGCGGCCGGCTACCACGCCTACCGGCGGATCCACCCGAGCGGCCTCAGCCCAGAAACGGTCGCCGGCTTCTTCCTGTTCAATTCGGTCTTTCCCCGCTCGGTCCTGGCCTGCGTGACCAGCATGGACCGCCTGCTGAGCGACCTGCGGTGCGACCACGGACTTTCGGCCGGAAAGACGGCCCAAGAGGTCTTGAGGGAACTCTGCGTGACCCTTATGACGGACAGCGCCGCCGACGTGATCGCGCGGGGCTTGCATCAGTACCTCGACCGAACGCAGCTGAAGCTGATCGAGGTCACCGAAAGCCTGAGGCACGATTTCTTCCGGCCCGAGACCGGCGCCGTGGCCGAGGGCGCAGGACAACCGCAAGCTTGAGAGACCGGGATGACCTCCGGAGCTTACAAGAGGAGCGATCAGAAGGGCTCGGGCCCGTGGCCGAAGCCGCCGCTCCACATGTTCTACGTCCTGATGGAGACCGCCTGCCCCTATCTGCCCGGCCGGCTGGAGCGCAAGGTCATGACCCAGATCCAGGGCGACGACGGGGCGCGCCTCTATAGCCGGCTCTCGCGCGCCGGCTTCCGCCGCAGCCATAACTTCGCCTACCGCCCGGCCTGCAGCGGGTGCAGCGCCTGCGTCCCCGTGCGTGTCGAGGCCGAGGCCTTCCGTCCCACCGCGTCCCTGCGCCGGATCCAGCGGCTCAACGCGGGTCTCTCCTGGCAGGAGCGGCCGCCGACGCCGACCCGCGAGCAGTTCGCCCTGTTCAGCAATTACCTGCGGGCCCGGCACCGGGACGGACAGATGTCGACCATGACCTTCGAGGACTACCGGGCCATGGTCGCCGAGACCCATCTGGAGACCACGGTCACCGAGTTCCGCGAGGCCAACGGCCAGCTGGTCGCCGCCTGCCTGAGCGACTGGCTCGAGGACGGCCCCTCCGCGGTCTACAGCTTCTTCGAGCCGGGACTCGAGCGCCGCAGCCTGGGGACCTACATGGTGCTCTGGCTGATCGAGGCAGCGCGCCGCCGGGGCCTGCCCCACGTCTACCTCGGCTACTGGATCGACGGCTCGAGCAAGATGGACTACAAGACCCGTTTCCAGCCGATTCAAGGACTTGGCCCCGAGGGTTGGGTCCGACTCTCGCCCTGATTTCGCCACCCTCGCGTGCGATCAAGCCGCTGCCCGTGCCCCGCGACCGGCCATGGCTCGGCTTGCGCGGCGGCAGCAAGCGCCATATTCTCTGGCCCCCGCCGCCGTCTCGCTCCTGACCGGAAGCACCGGCTGACCGCCGAGGACAAGGACAGCCAGCAAGGAGAAGCTGCCACAATGGACTCCCGACCTGCCGGCCGGCAGGACGCGGCCCGCAAACGGCCGCGCCGCCGCGCCTTTCTGAAAAAGGCCGGCGTCACCGCCGCGGCCGCCGCGGCCCTTTCCGGCGCCGGCTTTCCGCGCCCCGCCATCGCCCAGGGGGCGCTGAAGTGGCGCGTGGCCATGACCTGGCCAAAAAACTTCCCCGGCCTCAGCACGGGGGCGACCACGCTGGCGGATTTCATCGCGCGGGCCTCGGGCGGGCGCCTGACCGTTGAGGTCTTCAGCGCCGGCGAGATCGTGCCCGGCTTCGAGATCCTCGACGCGGTCAGCCGGGGCGACCTGGAGATGGGTCACGGCGCCCCCTACTACTGGACCAAGCAGCAGCCCGCCATGCAGTTCCTCGCCTCGCTGCCCTTCGGTCTGACCGCCATGGAGCAGAACGCCTGGCTGCAGGCCGGCGGCGGGCAGGAACTGGCCGAGAAGGCCTACCGGGAGCTGGGCTGCAAGTTCTTCGCCTCGGGCAACACCGGCATGCAGGCCGGCGGCTGGTTCACCCGCGAAGTCCGAAGCATGGAGGACTTCAAGAGCCTCAAGATGCGCATCCCGCGGCTCGGCGGCGAGGTGGTCAAGGCGGCCGGCGGCACGGTGCTGGACCTGCGCGCGGGCGAGATCCCTCCGGCGCTGCATTCCGGCGCGATCGACGCGGCCGAGTGGTTCGGGCCCTACAACGACCTCTCCTTCGGCCTGCACAAGAGCGCCAAGCTCTACTACTACCCCGGCTGGCACGAGCCGGCGACCCTGCTCGACAACTTCATCAACATGGCGGCCTGGGAGTCGCTCGACAGTGAGCTCCAAGCGATCGTAGCCGCGGCCAACGCGGTGACCAACCAGCACGTGCTCAACGAGTTCACGGCGCGCAACGCCGCCGCGCTGCGCACACTGCGCACGGAACACGGCGTCGTCTTGAAGAAGTTTCCCGATCCGGTCCTGAACGGCCTCGGCGGGCTATCCGGCGAGGTCATCAGAGACCTCGCCGCGGCCGACCCGCTCAGCGGGGAGGTCCTGGACTCGATCCTGGACTTTCGCGCCAAGGCGCTCGGCCAGGCGCGGATCGCCGAGCAGGCCTTCTACAACGCCCGCACCCTGCCCTTCAGATTCGTGCGCTGAGCCCGGAGTCCTTGACCACAGTCATCCTTCGACACGGGGCGAAGCCCGGCGCTGCGCGCGGATGAGGGCAAATGCTTGAAACACTTCGCCCTCACCCGCGCGTAGCGCGAGTGCTCCGCACTCTCGTCGAAGGGTGATGGTCCCGACTGAGCACTTTCTCAACAGCCCGCTAGCGGCCGGTTAGCCCCGGCGCGCGACGCCTCGCCAGATCAGCGGCAGCGCTGCCGCGGCCAGCGCCAGCTTCAAGGCGTCGCCGAGTAGGAAGGGCAGCGCGCCGGCGGCGACCGCCGCGCCGACGGCGCTCTCCGCCCCGGTCGCGGTGACGAACTGGGCGCCGGGCCCGGCGTAGAACAGGGCGAGCCAGGCGAGCCCGGGCAGGTAGATCAGCACATTGCCGAGCAGCATGGCGGCGGCGGTGGCGAAGACGGAGCGGTCCCAGCCGCGCTCGGCGAGATAGCCGACCAGCCCGGCCGCCAGGACGAAGCCGACGAGATAGCCGCCCGTCGGTCCCATGAGAACCGCGGCGCCGCCGGCAAACTTGGCGAAGACCGGCAGGCCGAGCGCGCCCTGGGCGAGATAGAGCAGCAGCGTGGCGGACCCGAGCCGCCAGCCGTAGGCCATGCCGATCACCAGGACGGCGAAGGTCTGGCCGGTGATCGGGACCGGCCAGAGTGGCACGGTGATCTGCGAGCAGAGCGCCACGAAGAGGCTGCCGGCGACCGCCAGAATCGCGTTCCGCAGCCAGCCGGCCGTCTCGCCCGCTGGCCAGAGCGCGCCCGCCAAGGTCCCCTTCGTCGTTGCCAGTGAGGTCATGCTTTCCCCCTGAAGCCTTTATTGGGTCTGAATCTCCCGGCAGCCGCGCGCAAGACTCCGCGCTCGACGCCCAAACCCTGAATACGGCAAGCGGCACGGCCTGCCAAGGCTCATCCAGGGCCCAGCGCGGCCTCGGGTTTGCCGGTCGCGGCGGTCCGCGTTCCGACACTGGAGCCAAAGCGACGTCAATTGGAGCGGGCTCGGTGTTCGCTGTTTGACCAAAGGCAGACCAGAGAGGGTGGAGGGGTGCCGAGGAGTTTCAAACCGGGATCAGCGGTGTACCAAGGAACCAACCGACACCATCCATAACGAGCAGAGCTCCAAGCATAAGCATCAGGCTTAAGATGAGCCGCTGGCCCCATCGGTCAAAAAAGCCCCTGATACTGTCTAGAAGGCGCTGGCTGCGCTCACCGAGCACTAGTCTCAAGACCACGATGGCAGCGAGTGGCGCAACGAAAACCATGTTGTAGACGACGAGTGCCATGACTTCCTGCCTGGTCGTCTGATCACTTCTGAGGATGAGGTCGATGGCCGCGAGATAGGGCACAGCACCCGGTAAACCGACAATGGTCATCCCGGCGCCGGCGAGAAAGGCCTGGCTAGCCGTCATCGCAGTGGGAGCGTCTTTCTCGGTCTGTTGTCTGCGGGCTCGGGCAATGCGAAGGCCAAGGACGACAAGGACGAAGCCAATCAGGATCTGAAAGATCAGCTCTTCGGTATTGGGGTCTTGCCAGACCTTGAGGGCGTAGGCGTTGATCGCATCGAACACGCTCTGCAGGCCGAACAGGACCAACAACCCGCAGACCAAGTAGGTCACGAAAATGCCAGCGAGGAGGGCTGTGCTTCGAAACAGAGGGCTCGGACCGCCGAGCAGAATTACCAAGACTACAATGCAAAGAGGAATGATCGAGGTGCTGTCCAGCAAGGCAATCGGCGTTAGCACCAGCACTAGTTCTGCCATCGCTGCCTTCCTCGATTCAGCGCTCCGTCAAAGGGTACAGATCAATTTGTGCAAGCGTTAGCGTTTCCGCCCAAGGGCAGTGAATGGGTACCAGCCGGAGACAGGAACCTCCGCTCTCGGGATTGCGATCCCGCGCACGTCCGTCTATGGGGCCAGAGCGGCCCTATCGAGCCCAGCGGTCGGAATCTCGGGCCAAGGCGGACGTGCCACTGCCGTGGCGGGCACGTCAGGGTGAAATCTTGCTGTCTGTCTTCAGATAACATGCCTAATTCGCCGAACGTTCTTGATGACGGCACCAGATTTGTTCGTCATCCCGTGACCCTTCGACCAAGGGCACACCGGGTCGGAAAAACCGACGGCCTTCCGCGCCTTGACACCCTATTCGGGCGTGTCGAGTATCCCGTGCAGGGAGGCGGCCACGCCCAACCGCAAATGGGATTCTCCAGACCATGACTCACGGCATCGTGTGCGCCGCCCAGCCGGAAGCGGTCGAAGCCGGGGCGCTCATGCTTATGCGCGGCGGCAATGCCGTGGATGCCGCCGTTGCCTGCGCGCTGACCCAGGGCGTCGTCGATCCACTCATGACCGGACTCGGCGGCGTCGGCACCGCCATCGTGCGCGTCCCCGGGCACGGGCTGCTTGAGAACCTCAACTTTCTCGGCGCCGCACCGGCGTCAGCGACCCCGGACATGTGGGCGGACCGGATCGTCGGCGAGACCGGCGACGGGTTCGGCTTCGTGCTCGCCGGGCGCGAGAACGCGCTCGGCCACCAGGCGGTGATGATCCCCGGCAATCTGGCCGGCTATTGGGCCATGCATTCGGCGCACGGGGCCCTGCCCTGGGCCGAGCTCTGCGAGCCCGCGATCGATCAGGCGGAACGGGGATGGATGGTGCGCCCCCACGTCTACGCCTACGCGATCCAGGACGAGGCGGCCCAGGGGCGCGTGCCGAACGCTGAGATTCTGGGCTTCACTGAGACGGGCCGCGCGCTCTATCTCGACCCGGCCGACCGTCCCGGGGTGCCCGGCACCATGAAGCCGCCCGGCACCCGCATCCGCAATCCGGATATCGCGGACACCCTGCGCGCGGTCGCTGCCTCGGGCGCCGACGCGCTCTATCGGGGCGAGCTCGGGAAACGCATCGTCGACGACATGCGCGCCCAGGGTGGCTTGATCACGCTGGAGGACTTGGCCGGCTACCGTGTCATTCACCAGGCCGCGCTCGAGGGAACCTACCGCGGCCACAGGATCGCCACGAACCAGCCCGGCGGCTCCGGCGTGCAGGTGCTGGAAACCCTGAAGATCCTGGAGCAGTTCGACCTCCGCGGCCTGCGCCACGGCGGGCCCGAGCACCTGCGCATCGTCGCCGAGGCCATCGCCTATGCCTACCAGGACAAGCGGGCGCACGTCGGCGACCCGGACCACGTCGACGTTCCCCTCGATCTTCTCATCAGCGCCGAGCGGGCGGCCGCGTATGCGCGCCGTATCGAGGGCGGCGAGCAGGCGACGCTGCAGCGACTGGAATCGCTGGACGAACCGCCGGAAACGTCACAGGTCTGCGCCCTGGACGAGCACGGCAACGCCGTGTCGATGACCCACACGCTGGGCGCGCCCTCCGGCGTGATCGCGCCGGGCACCGGTTTCATCCTCAACGGCTGCATGGGGATCTTCGATCCGCGGCCCGGCCACGCGACCTCGATCGCGCCGGGCAAGTCCTACACCAGCTCGATGTCGCCAAGCATCGTGTTCGATCCCGATGGCGCGCTGCGCATCGTTCTCGGCGCACCCGGCGCGACCTACATCCCCCAGGCCATCGCCCAGGCCATCTCGAACGTGCTTGACTTCGGCATGGCGATGTCGGATGCGGTCATCGCGCCGCGCATCGCGGTGACACGCAGCCGCACCATCGACGTCAGCAATCGGATTCCGCGCTTCGTGACCGACGAGCTCGAGGCGGCGGGCTACGCCATCCAGCGCAGCTACCTGAGCTATGCCTTCGCCGGCGTTCATGGCGTCGAGGTCGCCGGCCAGACCTGGCGGGGCGGCGCCGATCCGGGTCGTGACGGGATGGCGCTCTCCGTCTGAGGCCTTCGGTCCCCACTCTGATTCAGCCGTTAAGAGCAGATTCACGCGATTGAATGGATCGCCCCGGGCGAGTCCATTCAATCACGATCCGCTCTAGCGGCTGAGCGCCGTACCCCCTGTTCGGCGGATGTCCGCCGCCATTTCGAAGCGGTCGGGCGGTGCGAAGCACACGGCGCTGACGCCGCCGAAGTACATGTCCAGCCCTTCGAAGCGGCGGCGCGGTATCTCCAGGTCGTCGACCGGCATACCCGGCTCGTAGGCGACGCAGCGCTCCCCCCCTTGCGGCCACTCGACATGCAGGCGGGGGTGATTGACCGCCTCCTGAAGCGGCATGTCGAGATGTATGAAATTCGTCACCGTCTGCAGGATCGCCGTGGTGATGCGGTCCGCGCCCGGCGATCCGATGGACAGCACGGCGCCGTCGGGGCTGCGGCCGGTGGTCGGCGCCATGTTGGAGGGGATGCGTGTACCGGGTCTGAGCGCGTGGAACCCTCGCTTGTTGAGCTCGACCTCGCCCAGGGTGTTGTTCATCCAGATGCCCGTTCCCGCCGGCATGACACCGGAACCGTAGCCGGCCGAGGCGGTTATGGCGCAGGCCAGCCCATCCCCGTCCACCGCGGAGGTATGCACCGTGGACGGCGAGGCCAGCGCCGAGGGATTCCTGTTCGCAAGGCTCAACAGGCGCTCCACGTCGCGCCCGAGCGCGTCGCTCTTGTCCAAACGGCGCCTGCGATACTGCATCACCCGGGTCTGCACGTCGATCAAACGAGCCGCCATCTGCGCCGTCCAGGCGCTGTGTTCGAAGCCGCGCACCAGCAACAGCATGCCCGCCAAGACGGCGCCCCCGACGCTCGGCGCGGCAGCGGTCGCCAGATGCCAGTCATCCATCGTTACCTCGAGAGCCGGCACGACGTGGGGACGGTAGGCCTCGAGGTCCGCCAGGCCCAAGAGGCCGTCGTTGGCTTCCATGTCGCGGGCGATCGAACGCGCGATATCGCCCCGATAGAAGGCCTCCACGCCTTCCTCCGCGATAGCCGCGAGGCTGTCGCTGAGGCCGTCGATGTGGATCGTGTCCCCGACACGTTTCACCACGCCGTGCTCGTCCTGCAGCGGGCGCAAAGCGGGGGGATTCCAGCCAAATATGCCTGTGTGCGTATGCTCGATGTAGCGTTGGGACGCAGCGGAAAGGGGAAACCCGTCTTTTGCGTGGACGTAGGCGGGTTCCACGAGCGCCTTCCAGGGAATGCTGCCGTAGCGCTGGGCGGCCGAGGCGTAGCCGGCGAGCGCGCCGGGCGTGGCGACCGAGGGGTACCCGACCGTCGTCGGCGTGCCGCCACCGTAGGCCAGCATGACGTCCAACCCGCCGCGGCCGATGCGCTCGACCGGCGCATCCCGGCCCGGCATCTCCGACGTCGCATCGATCATGATCGGAGGCTCGCCCGGCGGCCAGATGACGACAAGTGCGCCGCCCCCGAGCGAGACGACGCCCGGCTCCGTCACCAGCTGAACCAGGCTCGCGGCGATCGCCGCATCGACAGCGTTGCCGCCGCCCCTTGCGATCTCGGCGCCTGCGTCCGCTGCGATCTGCGAACTTGCTGCGATGGCGAGACGGGTCATCTCGTTCCAGCCACAAAACACGTCGTTCTGGAATTCTTGCCGCCACCGGCCGGAGACTGCGGTGATCTAAGTCAAACAACGACGCGCGGGCGACAGGCCGGTTCGGCGGGCAGCCGGGCGGTTCCGACGGGTTGGAGGGCCGGTCTGGAGGCTAGATCGGACTTGCGGGTAAGTGTCTCGATAGGTCCGGATGTAGCCAGATCCGGACGTTCCCCCCGCAAAGGCCAAAGGCTAGTTTGCCCTGCACGCCATAGCGGCAAGCGCCTCAATCCTTCGTCAAGCAAGGGCGGTCTTTCTCCGTACC
>JAAUYK010072248.1_pt1 | contig 15749 bp, 16 predicted proteins | sample 7278021 | NCBI WGS metagenome assembly JAAUYK01 (sample SAMN14350223, study PRJNA611818) | marine sediment metagenome | isolation source: surface marine sediment (1.8m) | place: French Polynesia: Moorea | collected 2018-08
ATGAGTTAAACAGATTAGCCGCCTAAAAAATTCAGGCATCGCACCAAAATTTAGGAGGTGCAAAATAAAGAGATTCTTACTATTTATCAAGCTAATTATGTTAATAATTAGTATTAATAAAACCAATAATTAAGCTAGACTAGAAGCCTAGTATGAGTCGTTTCTATTACAAACAAAACCGTTTAAAGCAGCTGCGCGCATTTTGCTATGCTGCTCAATTCAAGAGTATGTCACGTGCTGCAGAGGCAATGTTTCTTAGCCAGCCATCTGTTTCCTTATTAATTCAATCACTTGAAAAAGACCTGGAGCAGCAATTATTCGCCCGCAAGGGACCCAGAATAGAGCTGACCACCGAGGGAGAAACGCTGTTTGAACTGTCATTACCGCTGGTTGAAGGACTGGAAACGTTACCCGAGAGTTTTGAGGAAAAGTGTAAAAATACCGTCACGGGCAGCCTGAATATTGCCGCGGTAGAGGCCATCATCCTTTATACCTTGCCGGATATCATCAAACGCTATACCGAGGCCTTCCCGGAAATACATATCAAGCTGGATAACTGCTCTGCCGCTATTGGCGTGGAAAAAGTACGCAATGGAGAAGTCGATTTTGCCGTCGGTTCAACGCTGAACGTGCCAGATGATGTGATCTACTTGCCGATTTACAGTTTTGAACCGGTACTGATAACTCCCATTGGGCATCCGCTGGCAAAAAAAGCCTCTGTGAGCATGGAGGACATCAGTAAATACGGCCTGATCCTGTCGCCCCAGCACATGTCTACCTGGCAAATGGTAGATCTGATTTTCAAGCAATATAACGTTGATTATCGGGTAAAACTGGAAGCTGGTGGCTGGGAAGTACTGAAAAAATACGTCGAAAACGGCCTTGGCGTATCTATTGTCACGGACATCTGCCTGTCTGGCCGGGAAAAGCTGGAAAATGTACCGCTAAGTGAATATTTTCCAAGAAGGACGTATGGCCTGTTTCTGCGCAAAGGCAAGGTATTATCACCAGCGGCGAGAGAGTTTATTCAATGCATGGATTCACTTGCACTAACGAAATTTACTGCCCAACAAGCGGTCATAAACTAGTGTGTTAACTTGAATTAATCAGCATTAACCACATGTATTAATGGCATAAAATGTGCGTAATATTTTTTTATTAAAAATCACTTGAAAATCACCATGACAAGGTATCATTATTAATGAATAGTGAAATGGTTAATAACATTCACCCGCTGTTGGTAGTGTTGAATTGAGTGAGCGTATGTCTGAAAAAACTCACAAACACCTTGATGATGACTTGGCCGTACAAGAGGCCGAGCCAAAACTCAAACGCCCTCCCCTTTATAAAGTCATATTAATTAATGATGACTACACTCCAATGGAGTTTGTTGTTCATATTCTTGAGTCTTTCTTTACCATCGACCGGGAAAATGCAACGCGTATCATGCTTGAGGTACATACGCGTGGCAAAGGTGTATGCGGGATATTCACCCATGAAATTGCAGAGACGAAAGTAGCACAGGTCAACAATTATTCACGTGAAAATAATCATCCACTCCTATGTACGATGGAAAAAGCCTAAAGGAAGACTGCCATGTTAGATAAAGAACTGGAACAAACCTTAAACGATGCTTTTCGTGAAGCAAGAGAACAGCGGCATGAATTCATGACTGTTGAACACTTGTTACTGGCATTACTCGACAATCCATCTGCCTCACGGGTATTAAAAGCCTGCGGCGCCAATTTAAATAGTCTGCATAGCGACCTGGTGAAATTTATCCAGGAAAATTCACCCATAATCGAGGATGGTGAAGAACGCGAAACACAACCGACACTTGGTTTTCAACGCGTGTTACAGCGGGCCGTTTTTCACGTGCAGTCTTCGGGCAAGAAAGAAGTAACCGGCGCTAACGTGTTGGTTGCTATATTCGGCGAACGTGAATCGCATGCTGCTTATTTTCTCAGTCAGCAAAACGTAACGCGCCTGGATGTCGTCAACTATATTTCACACGGTATCGCCAAGATAGAAGAAAACGAGAACGACGAGAACCTTAATGATATCGAGGAAGAAACCAGCACTGAAGAAGCGGGGGCGAACCCACTCGATGCCTACGCAGTTAACCTTAACGAACAGGCTATGCAGGGCAAAATCGACCCGCTAATTGGTCGACAAAATGAAGTACAGCGCACTGTGCAGATTCTCTGCCGTCGCCGCAAGAATAACCCGCTTTATGTTGGTGAGGCCGGCGTTGGTAAAACGGCCATTGCCGAGGGACTGGCCAAGTTGATCGTCGATGGAGAAGTCCCCGAAGTGCTGCTGGACAGCGTGATCTACTCGCTGGATTTAGGTGCCTTGTTGGCCGGTACCAAATATCGCGGTGATTTTGAAAAGCGTTTGAAAGGCGTGGTCGCGCAGTTACAGAAACAGCCGGGGTCGGTACTGTTTATTGACGAAATACACACTATCATCGGGGCCGGTGCAGCATCAGGTGGCGTCATGGATGCCTCTAACATTATCAAGCCGGTATTAGCCTCTGGTGAACTCAAATGTATAGGTTCGACGACATACCAGGAATACCGGGGTATCTTTGAGAAAGACCGTGCTTTAGCCAGGCGCTTTCAAAAAATCGATGTGGTTGAACCATCAATTGATGAGACCGTAAAAATTCTGCAGGGCTTAAAGTCACGCTTCGAGAACCATCATCAGATTCGTTATACAAACCAGGCACTGCGTTGCGCGGCAGAATTAACCGAGCGCTACATGAACGATCGGCACCTGCCAGACAAGGCCATAGATGTTATTGACGAGGCAGGCGCAGCGCAGCAGCTGTTACCACCGTCAAAAAGAAAGAAAACCGTTGGCGTTACCGACATAGAAAATATCGTCGCCAAGATCGCACGAATTCCGGCAAAAACCGTTACCACATCAGATAAAGATGTCATTAAGAATATGGAACGTAACCTGAAAATGGTTGTGTTTGGACAAGATGAAGCAATCTCAACGCTCTCCAATGCCATCAAGATGTCGCGGTCCGGGTTGGGCAACCCTAACAAGCCAATAGGAAATTTCCTGTTTGCAGGCCCAACCGGTGTTGGTAAAACCGAGGTAACTCGACAGTTAGCCCTGCAAATGGGTGTAGAGCTGGTGCGCTTTGACATGTCTGAGTATATGGAAAGACACACCGTGTCCCGACTCATTGGCGCACCTCCGGGCTATGTCGGCTTCGACCAGGGTGGATTGCTGACAGATGCCATTAACAAGCAACCCCATTGCGTGCTGCTACTGGACGAAATGGAAAAAGCGCATCCGGACGTCTTTAACCTGATGCTGCAGATTTTTGATCACGGCACGCTGACGGATACCAACGGTAGAAAGACCGATTTCAGAAACGTGATCATAGTGATGACTACCAATGCTGGTGCCGATCGCATGAGCCGTGCCTCGGTGGGCTTCACGACTCAGGACCACAGCGGTGATGCCATGGAAGCCATCAAGCAAATGTTTACTCCAGAATTTCGCAATCGTCTTGATGCCATTATTCAGTTCAACCCACTGGACCCGCGCACTATTACGAACGTGGTCGACAAGTTCCTTATCGAACTCGAAGCGCAGCTTGAGCAAAAGAAAGTCACTGTCGAATGTTCAGACGAGGCACGTGAGTGGCTTGCCGTGCATGGTTACGACAAGATCATGGGCGCCAGACCCATGGCCAGGTTAATTCAGGATAAAATTAAGCGACCGCTGGCAGAAGAGCTTCTGTTTGGTAGCCTGGTGAATGGCGGCAACGTTATTGTCACAATGAAAAACGATGATATTCATGTTGAGGTTGAACTGGAACAGTCAACCGAGGAAACAGTTTAAGGTCGTTTTATCCCGCGCTTGAATGGCGTGACGTTGCTGGCGCTGTAAATTAATTCTTCGAGCGGTTTGTCTTTGGCAATGCCATGTCCCTGTACATAGTCGATGCCGATTTGATCCAACCTCGGAATAAGAGCCGGGTCATTAACATACTCAGCAATCGTTTTTATGCCAATCACATGACCGACTCTTGCGATTGATTCAACCATCGCAAGATCAACCGGGTCATCAAGTATGTCAGTAACGAAGCTACCGTCAATCTTGAGGTAATCAACTTCGAGGTTCTTGAGGTACGTAAATGAACTCATGCCGCTTCCAAAGTCATCAAGTGAAAACTGGAAGCCATAATCATGCAGTTCTTTAATAAATGACTTGGCCTGCGTCAGGTTTGAAATTGCCGCTGTCTCGGTAATCTCGAAACAAACCAGTTCAGCAGGAATGTCATTCTTCTTCCTTTCCATGATGATTAATTCCTTTAACTCATCATTATTTAATGACGTTGCAGAAAGGTTAATGCAAATCTGCTTGAACTCATCCAACCTATTGTTCTGTTTTTGTTCTGCAAGATACTTGAAGGCCTGCTCTATCACCCAGCTATCTACGCGCGACATTAAGCCATAACGTTCGGCAGCAGGAATAAATGCCATGGGTGGAATAGACTCGCCGTTGTCGCCTAGCATCCTGACCAGCAATTCGCAGAAAATTCCGCTGTTATCTTCATGCAATGGCTTAATAAGCTCACAGTAGAGCTCAAACCTGTCTTCTTCAAAGGCTTTATTTAAACGTGTAACCCACTCCATCTCGCCAAGGTGGCGAGAGTCGACCATGTCTTCAGGTTTGTGGATATGAATACGGTTTCTACCCTTATCCTTGGCAATAAAACAGGCCGCATCGGCCGAACTCATCACCTGTTGGCAATCGAGTTTGTTATCCATGATCGGCACTACTCCAATACTGACTCCGACCTTGAACGATTTATCATTCCAGACAAAACGGTAGTCTTGCACACTGGTACGTATCGACTCTGCCGTTTGCAGGGCATGTTGCAGCGGGCAGTTCTCAAGCAGAATACCAAATTCATCGCCTCCGAGTCGGCCAATAGTATCAGTCTCCCTGATTTGCTCTTTCAGTAAATTGGCAAGCTGGCTCAGTAATTTATCACCTGCATGATGGCCACAAATATCATTGACGACCTTGAACTGATCAAGATCGAGATACATAAATACGTGCTGGCTATTCTTGAAGCGGGCACGCCTCAGTGTACCCGTAAGCCTTTTTTCAAACTCATAGCGATTGGCCAGGTTGGTCATGACATCATGCGTGGCGAGGTATCGCATTTGTTCATCGGCACTGACGCGATCGGTGATATCCATAATGATCCCGGTAATTCGTTCAGGTAATCCGTGTATTGTATGTAGCACACGCCCCTTAATCGTTACCCAGCGCAGGGCATTATGGAAATCAAAAACTCTTATTTCTGATATATCGATAGGAACTTCTTTATTGATGGCTGCATCGACGGCCTCAGTAAATTTGTCTCTGTCATCAGGGAATATCTTTTCCTTGAAGTCGGTCAGGTACACGGATTCATTTTGTTCATCAACACCTAGCAAGGTGCGCATGTTTGTCGATAGTGTCACCTTGCTGTCATGTATGTTCAGATTCCAGGTGCCAATACGTGCTGAATCCATTGCCAACTTCAGGTTGTCTGAATATTCCCTGGCTTCATTTTCTGCCTGCAGTCGTGTTTCCAGCATCTGGTTAAACTGCTCTGACAGATGCATTAGCTCACCTGTACCTATTTGCACATCAAGACGCTGGTCAAGTTCGCCTTCTGATACACGTTGTGCAGTATTGGCGATTTCTCTAATTGGCGTAATAATTTTCCTGGCCGTTAGCAGACCCAGCATTACTGTCACTATTATAACGAACAGACCAAACGTGCCCTGCTCCTGGGCATTGGATATTGCCTTGTTAAGAATTGGTTGCCGTGGTGTAAACAACAGGCTGTACCAGTTTGTTCCCTCAATGGCATTAACGGACAGGATGTATTGCACTCCCGTGATCCTGGAGACCAGATTGGTTTGCTCATTGAATGACTTCATATCGAAGTCTTCGTAAACCTCGTCAACATTAATACCAATGTATTTTTCAGGCGACTTGTTGGTGGAGATGATCTGGCCTTCATTATTGACAATCATCACCACTGACTGGAAAGGCAGTTTCAGGTCATTACTGACTGGCATATATTTATTCAAATCAATTGGCGCGCCGACCGAGCCTATGGGCATGCCATTTTCATCACGTATGGGATAATTTAATGGCAATATCCACTTCTGACTGATACGACCAAATACGGGATTACCAATAACCAGCGTATTTTCACTAAAAATTCTGCGGAAGTTGGTCGACTTGCTATAAGAAATATTTCGATTGAGCGGAATTGCAGAACATACGACCGTGCCATTTTTCTCGATCACGATCATGTTACTAAAATTAGGATCAAAACTGGTAAAGTTCTGGATAATGGGATCGCAATTGTTTGGATCAAATGTCTTTATCGTTTCCCTGTCTGCAATTCTGGCCAACACGTTTTCCCTCGTCCGCACGTATGATGAGACATCTGCAGAAATCAGCCTGGATAAAGTTGACGAGGTTTCCCTGACATAGCCGAGGTTTTCCTCGATGTCCTGGTAGGTAGAGTAGATAAACAGACAAGACAACGGGATTGCCAGCACGAAGATCAGCAATAAAAGACGTTGCTTGATGGACAAGGTTACAATCATGTTTAAGGTGAACATTGCAAGGAATGTTCCAGACACAGCCTTGATTATTTAAATGTCTACTATATCAATTGCAGTGTGATAAAAACGTGACTGTATTAAAGAAAATGGCTAATTCTGTTGTAAATGCTTGATAAACGCCTTTGAATTACGTTGAAAGTTAAACATTTCTTGTCTTGACACAGGTAGTTCTTTGACATCTACCGACTCAAAACCTTTCTCAAGGAACCAATGCTCTGTTTGTGTTGTAAGCACGACGAGCGCAGACGCCCCCTTTTCAGCCGCCATTGACTGGGCAAATTGTAATAACGTGTCACCCATGGCCTGTTTCTGGTATTCAGGTAATACGGCAAGGCAGGCAAGTTCAATGACTTTCTCATCAGGATATTCATGTAACGCAGCGCACGCGATAACAGTCCCGTCCCTGACGAGTACGATATAGTCATCGATATCTACCTCGATCTTTTCTCGCGATCGTTTAACAAGCACGCCTGTTTCCTCTAACGGCTGAATCAGTTCGAGTATGCCTCCGATATCAGCAACCGTTGCCTTACGGATCAAGTCAAACGGCAGATTGCTAAGCAGCGTGCCCACACCATCACGACTAAATAATTCCTGTAATAAACCACCTTCCATTTGCTGTTCGATATAGTGCACGCGTTGTACGCCGGCTTCACAAGCAGCGATTCCCTGTGCCAGTGCCGTGGTCGGATTTTCTCCGGCATGTAAAACCTGTTCAGACTCCAGCATGCGTTTTGCCTGTTCACAGGTTAATTGTTTTAGCGTGTTGCCTTCTTTATCCTCAACGACTGCCTGTTGTCCAACCATGATAAGTTTGTCAGCTCCGATCTCGGCAGCAACACTGGCGGCAATTTCGAATGAACTAAGGTTAAATACCTCGCCGGTTCGCGAATAACCAAGCGGTGGCACGATAACGATATCACCAGCATTCAGGCGCGAGTGAATCATCTGCTTGTTCACCTTGCGGACACGACCGGTCATTAGCAAATCGACACCATTCATTACACCAATAGGCCTACCAATCACGTAATTGCCCGAAGCCACATTAATATCCGATTCAGCCATGGGCGAATTAGGTAGTCCCATTGACAGTAACGCATCCAGTTGAATCTTAATCGCGCCAACGGCCTGCTTGACCGACTCCATAGCTTCGTCACTGGTTACGCGTAGGGAACCACTGTATTCAGGCACGATGTTCCTGTGTTTCAATAATTCATCAATTTGGGGTCTCGCGCCAAACACAACAACCAGCTTTACAGCGAGGCTGTTTAATAAAGCGAGGTCATGCACAAGGTGAGAAAAGTTAGCAGCTGCGACCACATCGCCACTTACCTGCACAACGAACGTGCGGCCACGATGCGCATGAATATACGGCGCAGCCTGTCTAAACCAGCTGACAAAGTCCTGGTTATCGTTCATTTTTTCCCCCGTAACAGTGGAACAGCAGTTTTAACAATACAGTAGTCATCGATTAGCTTCTTTCTATTTGCAAATACACTTTCGACTGATGAATGATGGCAACGTCGCCAGGTCCTTTTCCGAAGACTAATTCACACAAGCTGAAGTCTCATCTCTCTGAGAGTTCAACATGGGCAGCACTATAGCTATCTTGCCGATAAATTCCAGTTTCAGATTCGGCATATTGCCCTTCACGGCCACCTGCTTTCCTGTTTAATAATTTTTACGTTGCAGGTATTCTAACTCACCTTCTTATATAACAGCGACAATGCCAGGCAAACAGGATAGATGGATGAGTAACAAGCTAAATAAATACAGTTCCCGAATCACCGAACCCAAGTCACAGGGTGCGTCACAGGCCATGCTTTACGGAACTGGCCTTACCGAAGAAGACATGAGCAAGGCGCAGGTGGGTATCTCCAGCATCTGGTTTGAAGGCAACACCTGTAACATGCATCTGCTGGACCTCGCCGCAAAGGTCAAGGAAGGGGTGCAGGCAGCCGGGCTTGTCGGTTATCGGTTTAACAGTATTGGTGTGAGCGACGGTATCTCAAACGGCACCGACGGCATGAGTTATTCCCTACAGTCCCGCGACATCATTGCAGACTCGATCGAAACCGTAATGTCGGCGCAATGGTATGACGCCAATATCTCATTGCCTGGCTGTGACAAGAACATGCCAGGTTGCCTGATCGCCATGGGTCGATTAAATCGACCTTCTCTTATGGTTTACGGCGGCACCATCAAGCCAGGCAGTTATAACAAGAACAACAAGCTGGACATAATTTCTGCCTTCCAGAGTTACGGTGAATTTCTTTCAGGTTCTATCGATGACGATACGCGCAAGCAGATCGTAAAAAATGCCTGCCCCGGTGCGGGTGCATGTGGTGGCATGTATACAGCAAATACGATGGCCTCTGCCATTGAGGCGATGGGTATGGCACTGCCATACAGTTCTTCCACACCTGCTGTTGATCCAGCCAAACTGGAAGAATGCTTCAACGCCGGTAAGGCGATTTACCACCTGTTGGAAAAAGACATCAAGCCACGCGATATCATGACACGCGAGGCATTTGAAAATGCGATGGTATTAATCACCGTACTGGGTGGCTCGACCAATGCCGTGCTGCACCTGCTGGCTATGGCGCGCGCTGTCGATGTACCACTAACGATTGATGATTTCCAGGCAGTCAGTGACCGTATTCCATATCTGGCCGACCTTAAACCCAGCGGTAAATACGTCATGGAAGATCTGCACATGGCTGGCGGCACACCGGCGGTGATGAAATTCCTGTTAGAAAATAAATTAATTACCGGTGACTGTCTTACCGTTACCGGAAAAACCATTGCTGAGAACCTGGCGGAGTTACCAGGCTTACAGGAAGGACAGGAAATCATTGCACCATTAGACAAACCGCTTAAAGACAGCGGCCATATTCGCATCCTGAAAGGTAACTTTGCACCCGGCGGTTCGGTTGCCAAGATAACCGGCAAGGAAGGCCTGCAATTCACCGGTCCAGCGCGGGTATTTGATTCAGAAGAAGACATGCTGAAAGCGCTCGAAGACAACAAGATCCAGAAGGGTGACGCCATTATCATTCGCTATGAAGGCCCCAAGGGTGGCCCCGGAATGCCTGAAATGTTGACGCCAACATCGGCCATAATGGGTGCTGGGCTCGGCAAGGACGTCGCCATGATTACTGACGGACGATTCTCCGGCGGCTCACACGGTTTCATTATCGGTCATGTTGTACCCGAGGCACAGGAAGGTGGACCGATAGCGCTGGTGAAAGACGGCGATAAGATTATTATTGATGCAGAGACCAACAAGATCAGTGTTGATATATCTGATGAAGAAATGGCAAAACGCCAGGAACAATGGAGTATGCCGGCTTACAAGTTCAACCGCGGCACTCTTTATAAATATATCAAGAACGTGAAAAACGCCTCGGAAGGCTGTGTGACCGACGAATAGCAGACTATTAGCTACTGCTGCTCTGATACGCGGCAGTGGCGGTAACTTTTGAATCTTACCCAGGCGAATATCTCGTAACCAACATCAAGACACTGTTTGATTACGGGCAGTGCGGCAATTTTTGCGAGCGACTGCCAACCAGGTATGTACTTCCAGATAGCTATAAATGCGTCCACGCCCCTGACCAGTCGACCATCCTGCATTCTTGCATGCATGTGCTTTAATGCAGTCGCCAATGTTATTCCATCCTGTGCCAATGCTGCTTGTTCAACAGTGACATCGACCCATTCAATAGCTTCCTGCGTATCACGACGACGATAGTAGTCAATCTCGCGCGCGCAGAGACCACATTTGCCGTCATAGAATACTTTTAATTTATTGTTACCTGTCATGCTGTGTACGACAGACCAGTCAAAAGCAAGTTCGAAAACGATATGTACTATTTATGACTGCTCAGGTAAGAGAGTGATATGCCAGATTTCAAGATAGACCGGTTGCTGACCTAGTCGTCTCCTTTTCCCAACTGATTGCGAATATCGTCCATAAGAGAACTGGCATTTTTTTTTGCTGCAGCCTTTTTTTCCTGTCTGACTTCTTCCATTCTGCCAAGATGCGATTTTAGATCCTTGGTCATGCTCTGCTGACGTTCTAATTCCTGTTCAAATTCAGCGAGGTCTTCGTCCAGCTGTATTTTAGACAGTGTTTCACCCTCGTTGATTTTCCAGTTTGCCTTGTTTACAGCAAGCTCTGCTTCTTTTTGCTGCTCATGTAGTAATTCAATCTCTGCAGCAGGGGTAGATTTGTTCTGCTCTGCCTGTTGCCTTGAGTTTTTTATACGCTCCAGTTCCTGCTGATGCTTTTTTAATTCAGCTAACAGATTTTTATGTTCCAGCTGCAGGCGTTTTTGCTCCTGCAGTCGAATCTGATCATATTTCTTTTTATAAGCCTCGATGACTTTATTTGCCTGCTGCTGTGCAAGCTTTCGCACTTCTTCCATCGAATACAGGCGTTCCTGGCGAGTGGTATAAATCTGCAGTGCTTCCCGGACAGAAGTCTCCAGTTGTTCTACATCTATCTTGTCTTTACGCAGATAATCAGCAACACCATATCTAAGCGCACTGACAGCAATATCCTCGTTACCTTCACCAGTCAACATAACAGTGACGGGAAACAAACCATTATTTTTATTGCGGGCCAGTATATCGAGACCGTTGACATCCTCGTTTTGTAAATCGTAGTCAAGAATAAGCACCTGGAATTCTGACCAAGGAAAGTCGGCGTCAGGCACACCTTCCGATACCGGATCGTGGTCGATGACATCGATTTCAGGAAATGATTTACTGAGGTAGGTTTTGAGCAGATTTCGAAAATCTACATCATCATCAATAATTAATAATCTATGCATGTGATTGGCCGGAACCAGCCGGGCTTAGCTCATGGTGTTCTTGTACTGTCTATAATATTTGATCACTTTCTTTACGTAATTTTGCGTTTCTTTATAAGGAGGGACCTTGTAGCCATATTTTTTCACAGCACCTTCGCCGGCATTATAGGCGGCAAGCGCTAACACCATATCATTGTTAAACAGTTTCAATAGGTCGCGTAAATAACGGGACCCGCCAAAAATATTTTCCTTGGGGTTCTTGCGGTTGATAACCCCATATCTTTTTGCCGTTTCAGGCATTAGTTGCATCAAGCCTACTGCGCCGGCCCGGGAAATTGCGTTCGGGTTATAGGATGATTCAGCAGTGATAACCGCATGCAAGAGCGTGTGTGGAAGCTGGTACTGTTGGGCAACACGTCGAATGGTAGGGTCAAATTTGCGCTGGTTCTTCTTCCAGTCAAACCCACTAGGTAGCGGCTTTTGCTCTTGCCAGCCTTTCCAGGTTTTTACCAGTTTCACATAACCCTGGTGTGTTGGCCTGTCGGTAAGAATGACACGGCCGTGCTTATCGACAAATTTGTAAATATCGGCGTGCGCAGCTGTCGCTACGCATAGCATCAGGCATGCAGTACCCAGTGTCGTTAACAATTGCCGCGCCATATCTATCGCCTGTTATTTAACCAGTTAATGAGTAACATCTGTTAAATCTATAACAAATATAGAGTTATTTGAATAATTAACAAGGAAAAAAGTCCTGCCAGCACGTCATCGAGCATGATTCCCAGTCCACCTTTCAGCTTTTTGTCCGCCAACGAAATTGGCCAGGGTTTCCAGATATCAAACAAGCGAAACAGGCAAAAACCGATGATTGCCCACTGCAGCGTGTTTGGCACCATAAGCATGGTAATCCAGTAACCAACAATTTCATCCCAGACGATACCGCTATGGTCATGCACATTCAGGGCCTTGGCCGTGTAGGCACAAATAGCGATACCGGCAGAAAAACTGACCAGGACTATGCCGCCATATAGTAGCCAATTGTGTTCAGGCGCAAACAGTAAATACAGGAGCATGCCTGCTACAGTGCCAAACGTGCCCGGCATTCTGGGCGCAAGGCCGGTACCAAAACCGAGTGCCAGCAAGTGCACCGGGTTGGCCAGCATTGCCACTGGAACTTGCGTCTGTTTAGTGCTGTCCATTAAGCATTCGCCCTGGTTCATGAGTGTTTTATGCGTAAATATTTATCATACCTTTTTCTGCTGTTGCCCTCCTCATTACTTGCCGGAGAGGCCGATGTAATTGCTGCAGATTCGGAACCGGTAGGTGGAAACTTTTACCGAATTACCGTTACGGTACGACATCAGGATGAAGACTGGGATCACTATGTTAAAAACTGGTCGGTGCTTGATATGGATGGCAAGGTACTCGGTGTTCATGGACTCAGGCATCCGCATGTCAACGAACAACCTTTTACGCGCACGGCAACGATGATCATTCCGCAACATGTCGATAAAGTCATAATTCGTGCGTATGATTCCGTTCACGGCACCGGCGGTAATGAACTCATGCTTTATATCAACAGGGATTAATGATGAAAATAATCAGTCTAGTCTTAACCATTTTATTGCTACCTGTTCTGGCTCAGGCAACAGAACAAACGACAATTGAGCAAGCAATTGCAGCACCTTCTCGTAGCGCTGAAAACGTCAAACGCGATCAATACCGACACCCGCAGGAGACACTGACTTTCTTTGGAATTAAAGCAGACATGAACGTACTGGAAATACTGCCCGGGCGCGGCTGGTATACAGAAATACTGGCGCCTTTTTTAACTGATAAGGGCCGGCTTACAGTTGCCAGCTTCGGCGATAGTCACCCGAATGAATACCTGCGTAAAGTCCATAAAGCCTTCGTGGAAGTCCTTGAAAAACAGCCGTCAGTGTATGACAAGGTCAACCGTGTCGTTTTTGAAAGTGACGGCTACCTGAAGGAAGTGGATGATGCCTCACAGGACATGGTGCTAACGTTTAGAAGCACGCATAACTGGATTCGCTTTGGCAACAAGACAAAGGAAGTTTACCAGGCGATGTACAGGGTGCTAAAACGAGGTGGGGTATTGGGTGTAGTACAGCATCGTGCAAATGCCGGCAGCGATAGCCTGGAAACGGCACAAAAAGGCTACGTCACCGAAACCTATTTGATCAATATGCTGGAAGATATTGGCTTTGAGTTGGTAGGAAAATCTGAAATCAACGCCAATCCGCTTGATAGCAAAGATTATCCTGAGGGTGTTTGGACATTGCCACCAAGCCTGCGGGCCAATGACGGCAACGAAGAACGTTATCGTGCCATTGGTGAAAGTGACCGCATGACATTGCGATTCGTAAAACTGTGAGCAAACTCAGCCCAATGGCACGTTTGTTCCTGCTGATTGGCGCAATCAATATGTTGCTGGCCGTAATTTTTGGCGCATTTGGCGCGCATGCTCTACGAAACAGGCTGGATGCCGCCCTATTGGACATCTACCATACCGGGAATGAGTACCACTTCTACCACGCTATTGGCCTGCTGGTTATTGGTGCTGTTGCTTCGCACGTGTCCGCTGAAGGCTGGCTAAAAGCCTCCGGTTGGATGATGTTTGCCGGTACACTTGTATTTTGTGGTAGCCTTTACTTACTGAGCATCCTCAATCTAAGCTGGCTGGGTATGATTACACCAATAGGTGGCTTTTTATTTTTATTTTCATGGGCCAGCCTCTGTGTGGCCATTGTCAAACAATAGACGGAACCAAACTATGCGACCTTGTTATTTATTGCTTGCCTTTCTCGTTATCGCTTTTCCTGTCAGGTCAGAGTCTGATGTTAATGCGCAAATAAACAAGGCCTGCCAACGCCATGCTGTGTCGTTGGTAGCCAGGCTCAAATCTGAAATAACCGGCGACCTGGGTTCAGAACAAACATCGCGCGCATTGGCCATCGCGACAGAGTCCTGCGAAGCCTACTTCACACGTGAATTTGGTACCCAACACAGCATAGCCACCACGACTGGCGACACCAAGAAAGAAAAAGTGACTGCTAAAGAAGGTGCAGAAAAAGCAGAGGAAGAGGATGACGATGGCTATAGCTTCTTTGATAATGTTGAACTTAAAGACGGCCACGAACGCCTACGCAAGAGACGCTAGTTTATTTGTAAATAAACCACCAGCATATTGTTACCAACAGTATCCAAGATAGTATTACGGTTAACATCCCTGCCCACATAAGCAACTGTCTGTCCTCAGCCTTACGCACATGCCGGTTTGCATCTGCCAGCACGTTTTCTGGTAGCAATAAATATACAAATGCAATAATGGCAGGTACCAGAATCATTTCGTCAAGCAGACCCAGTACGGGGATAAAATCCGGTATCAGATCAATCGGACTAACGACATAGGCGAGTAAAAAAACCAGAAGCAATTTTGCCAGCAGCGGTGTGCGCTGGTCGCGAACAGCATGCAAAGCAACGTCCAGTTTCTCTATCAAGACTTGTACAACGGCTCTAACTTGCCGGACTGTGTGGCATTACCGTTAATGGCTGGTGTGTGCGCCTGGAAGGTTTTAATCAGAGCTTCGCCAGTCCAAATGCTCGTTTGTTTTCCATACAGTGCTGAGTTCAGTTTATCCAGTTCCTGTTGCAGCTGACTATCAACCAGTCCTTTTATCTGACCAAGGTTAACAACCCTGGCATCCGGCCACTGCACACCGGCCCAGTTGACCAGTGCATCCCTGGTCGCCGCTGCATCATTTGCCCGGGCACTCTTTAAAACCGCATTACCAAGCGTCTTTAATGCCGCTCTGTTATCGCTTTGCGCTAACGGGTTGGAAACACGACGATTGGCCCGATGCCATGCATATAATGTCGCTAGCCATAACAACAGGAAGATAGCGCTGGTTAATTGCCAGATGCCATTTTGATCGTTCACATCTGCTGCAGACGACTGGCCTTGTGACAGAGTCGATGCAGGTAAAGGATTAAGCACATTGGTTTCAGCAACAGCGGAGGCGGCTACAGTAAGGGTGCGTTGGGGCAATTCGGCAACTTCCAGCTTGTCTTTGTTGGTGTTCCACCAGTAAATCTGTATTGGCGCCAGCACAAAATCGCCTGCGGCGGCCGGAATAACCGCCATCTTCTCCTTGCGCAGCCCGGTAAACCCATCGCTATTACTTGTTTCTTCAAATTCAGGCTGATCCGGGTAGATCTTGAAATCATCTGGCATAGCGTTTTCAAG
>JAAUYK010081040.1_pt1 | contig 15745 bp, 11 predicted proteins | sample 7278021 | NCBI WGS metagenome assembly JAAUYK01 (sample SAMN14350223, study PRJNA611818) | marine sediment metagenome | isolation source: surface marine sediment (1.8m) | place: French Polynesia: Moorea | collected 2018-08
CAACGAAAACATTAAGGACGAGGCCCTCCAACGTGGAACACCATAGCCATACCATACGAGTAGGACACGAGGACAAAGCAGAGGCCTGTTGGACCTCGGACGTAATATAAGACGCTAAACATCGATTGACATTGCCGTCCTCGGGCTGCATCATGGCTGACAACAAGTACAGCATCGACTACGGCACCCGCGTCGCCGGCTGCAAAAAGTGCAAGCAGAAGATCGAGAAGGGGCAGCTGAGGATCGCCAAGATCACGGCCAGTCCGTTCAGCGACGATGGAGAGATGAAGCTCTACCACCACCCTGCCTGCATCTTCGAGACCTTCAAGAGGGCCAGGGCCACGACCAAGATCATTGAGGACCCGGGGGACCTCGACGGCTGGGAGAACGTCAAGGACGACGACAAGGAGGAGGTGAAGAAGCTTATCAGAGAGAATAAGCGGGATGGCTCGGGGGGAGCGGGAGGGAAGAAGGCGCCGGCGAAGAAGGCGACGCCTCCCGCGAAGGCGAAGGCGGACTCGGCAGCGGTTAAGAGGCCTGCCAGTGCGTCGTCGTCGCCGGGAGGAAAGGACAGCGACGCCTCGACCGGGTCCACTCCGCCCAAGGTGCAGAGGAAGTCTCCCAAGGGCGATCCCAAGCACAAGGACAACAGCTTCAAGGAGTTCCGTCGCATCTGCGCGAACGTCTCCAACGAGGCTAAATACACGACCAAAACGGACATCATCAAGCACTTCTTTAACAAGGGCACCGACGGCAAGGCCTTCAAGGGCGACCTCGAGGTCTGGGTGCGTCTTCTCCTCCCCGGCGTCATCAAGAGGATCTACAACATCCAGAGCAAGCAGATCATCAAGATATTCAGCAGGATATTTGGCGCCAGCGAGGAGAAGATGCTGGAGGACCTCGAGGCAGGAGACGTCGCTGAGACGGTGGCCAAGTTCTTCGATGGCAACAAGAAGGTGGACATCGCGTCGAAGGCGGCACTGACGGTGCATGACGTCGACGAGTTCCTCGACAATATGACCGGCCTCACTAGGGAGGACGAGCAACAGCGCGAACTGACCAAGATGACGAAAAGGTGCACTGTGAATGACCTCAAGATGGTCATCAGGCTGATCAAGGCCGACCTTAAGATCCAGGCCGGTGCCAAACATATTCTCGACGGCCTCCACAAAGACGCCCACGACGCCTTCAACAGCTCCAGGAACATCCAGAAGGTCACCGAGCGCATCATCGAGCTGCGCGAGAACGGGACTCCGAACGGTCCCCTCGAGGTCGGCGTCAGCCTCATGCACCCCGTGCAGCCGATGCTGGCCCTCGCCTGCAAGTCCGTCGACATGGCCTTCTCCAAGTGCCCGAACGGCATGTACTCCGAGATCAAGTACGACGGCGAGAGGGTGCAGCTGCACAAGAAGGGGGACGACTTCAAGTTCTACTCGAGGAGCCTGAAGCCCGTGCTGCCCCACAAGGTGAACCTGTTCAAGGAGTTTATCCCGAAGGCGTTTCCCGACGGCTCCGACCTCATCCTGGACGCCGAGGTCCTCATGGTGGACAACAACACCGGGGAACCGCTCCCGTTCGGCACGCTGGGCAAGCACAAAGCGGCCGGCTTCAAGGACGCCACGCCCTGCCTCTTCGTTTTCGACTGCATCTACTACAACGGCGAGAGCCTGATGAACAAGCCGATCAAGGAGAGGAGGAGGCTGCTGGAGAAGCACATGAAGGAGGTCGGCAATCACGTCAAGTTCTCCGAGATGGAACTGATCACGAAGAAGTCGCAGCTGGGAGACATGATCAAGAACGTGCTCAAGCAGGGCCTCGAAGGCCTCGTCCTTAAGGACCTGAAGTCGCCCTACGAGCCTGGCAAGCGCCACTGGCTCAAGGTCAAGAAGGACTACCTGAACGAGGGCGCGATGGCCGACTCCGCCGATCTGGTCGTGCTGGGCGGGTGGTACGGCACCGGCAACCGCGGCGGCATCATCTCCATCTTCCTGATGGGCTGCTACGATGAGAGAGTGAAGAGGTGGCGCACGGTGACCAAGGTGCATACCGGGCTGGACGACAAGACGCTGGACGACATGCAGGGCAGACTCAACCCCAACATGACCAAAATCAAGCAGGACTACGACAGCGTGCCCGACTGGCTCGACTGCACCAGGCAGATGACGCCGGACTTCGTCGCCAAGGACCCCAAGAAGTCCCTCGTGTGGGAGATCACCGGGGCCGAGTTCACCAAGTCTGACATCCACACGGCAGGCGGCATCTCGATCCGGTTCCCTCGCATCACGAAGCAGCGCGAAGACAAGACGTGGGAGACAGCGACCTCGCTGACCGAGCTGGAGCACCTCTTCAAGGCGTCGAAGGAGGCAGTCGACTACGACATTGAGTACTCGACTTCGAGCCCCAGCAGCAGCAGCAACTCGGCTAAGCCCTCCAAGGTGAAGAAGGAGGAGGTGGAGGAGGACTTCAAAATCGAGGCGGCCAGCGACGACGAGGAGAACCACTCGCCGAAGAGCTCTCCCGCCAAGAAGAGCGCCAAGAAGGCGAACACAGGCGGCGGGAAGCACTCGTACAACAAGACCCACATCGAATCCGAATACGGCTTGGTGATGAACGTGATCAAGGGCGACCTGTTCAAAGCCGATGCCAACGTCTCCCTTGCCCACTGCATTAGCAAGGACTACCGGCTTGGCAAGGGCATCGCGAAGCTCTTCAGAGAGAAATTCGGCCGGATCGACGAGCTGCAGAGGTCAGGTGCCGACATCGGTGGCGTTGCTACGCTCAAGGTCGGCAGCCGCTGCGTCTACAACCTCGTGACTAAGGCCAAGTACAGCGACAAGCCGACCTATGAGTCGCTTCGACAGAGCCTCGAGGCGATGAGGGAGCACGCGGGGAAGAACGGCGTCAAGGAGATCGCGATGCCGAAGATCGGCTGCGGCCTCGACGGGCTGCAGTGGAACGCCGTCCGCACCCTCGTCAAAAACGTGTTCCTTAAGGATAGTATCACCCTCACCGTCTACACGTTGGACGATGACCCGGCGACGGCGGCCGCCGAGGAGCCGACGCACAAATACTACAGCCCGTCCAAGAACCCCAAACCGGAGGACACCACGAAGAGCCCCAAGAAGGAGGCTCAGCCGTCGGTGAAGGACGCCTTCGCGAAAATGTCCAAAGCCGGCGGCAAACGGAAGAGCGCCGACGAGGCCGACGAGAGGGAGCCTAAGAAGGGCAAGGTCCTCACAGAGCTGCCGAACGTGTTCGACGACGTCAAGGTCTTGCTTATGAAGGGCGTCCAGACCCCGGACAGGCTGAAGCGCTACGTGATCGCCTTCGGAGGGGAGGTGTTGGAGAGCTACCAGGCATCGGACGCCACGCACATCATCTACCCGAAGAGCGGCGCCAAGGGAGGCAAGAAGGCCGGGGATGCCGGCGAGTCCGCCGTCCACGTGTACGAGGACTGGCTCGTCCAGTCGATCAAGAAGAAGCTGCTCCTGAAGTGCGAGCCCCATATGATTTAACTCCATAAATACTATTTAAACCTTCGCCTTACGTACGTGCCCGAATTGTCTTTTGCTGCACCTGCACTGAAGTACCTAGTACGCAACTATGCATGATTAAGAGTGTCTAGTATTGCTCACAGCATATGGATATGGATAACCCGACCCCGAGTGAAATATTAAATATAAGCGCATAATTAATGCAAACTACTTGGCAAACACGAGTTAAGGAGTGAAAGTTTGTTTTGTTTTGTACAGTACTACGTATATATCAAGGCATTTAGGTTACGTTATCGATTGAATTAATGCAAGGCAATGGGATCGAGATCATCGAGTCATACGATTCTTGGTGGCTCGAAGTAATTGACGGCATGTGTGCTAAACCCAAATATATATTAGTGGGGCCTAATTTTCATTCAACTTGCGTTAAAAAACGTCTAAAACTTCAGTGTTCGCTGTCCGCTGCCAGGGCCAAACCTTTACCTTTTCGGTCTTTCCTGTGACATCGCGCGTCGCGCCCCGATTTAAACCCCAGATTTTGCCCATTGGGCCAAGAGGTAATAGTTTCCTAAAGATTCAAAGGTCTCAAGCACAAAGAGCACTTATCTCAGCTCTTTATAATGATTAACAACACGGCATTGCTTAAAGCCTGCAACGCTATCTTTATACTATAGAATTGGACATTTTGTATAGTTATATTATTTTTTTCGACTGGGCCTCCTTAGCTCACAGCTAGTGTTGTTGTTCTGTGCCCGCTGCTCTTCCTTTTCCGGCGATTGCCAAACAGAGAAGTTTTGTCTGTGATTTCTCTGCGGACAAAAACTCAAGATGGGCAAGCCCCGTGGCCTCCGCACCGCCCGCAAGCACGTCAAGAACCGCCGCGCCCAGGTCTGGGCCGATCTGGACTACAAGAAGGCTCACCTGGGAACCAGGTGGAAGGCCAACCCCTTCGGAGGCGCCTCCCACGCCAAGGGAATCGTCCTCGAGAAGGTAAGATGAAACCCTCTAAAAGACCCGGAGGTTAGACTTAGACATGACACTTAAATGGGGACACGAAACGAGAGGTTCCGTACAAGTTCTCCAATTTTCCCCATATACGTAAGTTGAGAATGAAACCCCTTTAGAGAGAGCCCCGAGAGGCTAATAGCTAAATGGGGGACGCCAAGCAAGTGGTTGAACATGGTTCCTTGAAAGCTTCCCATCATATTTTTATGCTGTTTCTTTACCCTTCTTCAGATCGGCGTCGAGGCCAAGCAGCCCAACTCGGCCATCCGGAAGTGCGTTCGCGTGCAGCTGATCAAGAACGGCAAGAAGATCACGGCGTTCGTCCCCAAGGACGGCTGCCTCAACTTCGTGGAGGAGAACGACGAGGTCCTGGTGGCCGGCTTCGGCAGGAAGGGTCACGCCGTCGGCGACATCCCCGGAGTCAGGTTCAAGATCGTCAAGGTGGCCAACGTCTCCCTGAACGCGCTCTTCCTCGGGAAGAAGGAGAGGCCCAGGTCCTAAGTATACCGTTCTGTCCGCGACAATAAAAAAAGTTATAAAAAAGCTCTCTTTTATTTATCAGCTGCCCGAGCATCGGTAAATGTGTTACCTACAGAGACTTTCTATATGCTCCTCCTTCTCCCCACCTTCATTCTCTCCAGAAATGGGCCTTCGCTTGCTAGAAGGTTCCTTTCGAACGCTGGCTCCGCGGTCTCCGATATCGGCGGTTTTTTCTCCTCGTACTGCTGGAACGCCTTATCCACGTTGAACTTGACCTCCCTGCCGCTCAGATCGGCTAGCTGGCCGACGCTTGCGGCGAACTGCACGTACTCCTCGGCGATCCTGAGCGCTATCCGCACCCCCTTGCTGCCCACGGCTTCGTCCCTGGTAACGATGCTGCTGATGACGTCGTCGTCAATGACGTCCTCGGAAATATCTTCGTTGGCCGCCATCTCCCCGATCCTCTTCATGATAATCTTGGTCTTTGTGTCCGCGTCGTAACCGCGATCGAATCGCAGTACCTTCACCCTGTTCTCGAGTGCCGCTGCGTCTTCCACGCCGAGGGACTCGGAGAAAGTTTTGTTTGCGATGAGGACAAACTTCAAGTGGGAGATGTCCCAGTAGGCAGTTTCATAGCGCTTCATCGACAGGTCCGTCGTCGACTGCTCGAGGAGGTGCAGCAGGAAATTTATGTAGCCTTGGCACTCGTAGGATACCCCGCCGTATTTTTTGTCGGCGCAAATGCTCTACAGATAGATTACACGTTCAACATGCACATGATCCATAATGTTACATTGTGTATCCCCTGTACCTTGTCAATCTCATCGAGTAGGACGATTTTGTTGGCGCAGTTCGCCGTCTTGCCCGCGCCGTCTAGCAGCATGTCGGCCACAATCCCCCTCTTGTTGCTGAAGTTGAACCTGCAGTCGTCGCCTGCAATGCCGTCGTGGCCGCTGTACTTGGAAAATTGGATTGAGACAACGGGCAGCCCGGTCATCTCTCCGAGTCTGGAGACCAGATGAGTCTTTCCAGTGCCGGGTGCCCCGACGAGCATTAGGGGAGCAGTCTTCCTGCTTAGAGGGCCTCGAACCTGGAGAATTAATTTGGGTGTTACGAACATGTTAGGAGGCCTCAAATATATATACGTATTGATAAGACCTTGGAAGTCTTGATTATAGAGGCGACAAACTTGGTGATCTCGTCCTGCACGTCCGGCTCGTAATCGTCTATGAACGTCATGAACTCTGCTTGGTTCACCTCGACCGACTTGACGTTCACCGGCAGCTTCATGATCTCCGTCAGCAGCGGCTTGAAGTTGTTCCTGTTCGTCCCGCCGTAGAGAGTACTCTCGCGGATGTACTCGTTCAGCACGCCGTCCACGTAGAGCTGCATGCTCGGGGAGTAGCGGCGCTTGCGACAGCGCTCGTAGTACTTTCGCATGCTGTAATACGTAGTAAGGTCATTGAACTAGAAGTACGCCTAGAAATTGACCAAGACGTGCTTTTAGCTTCATACTTTGTCGCGTAGTTGAGATTGACGTCCATGAGGGAGGGCAAGAGGAGGATGCCGACAGAGGTTCCGATTGCCTTCAAGGGCGAGTGAAACCATCCGCTGATCATGCTGCTGATAGTGTATGACAGGTCCAGGTTCACTCTCCGGCGGAACAGGAAGAAGGTCCCGCCTACCACAAATAGGTAAGACAGTTGCCTTTAAGCAGAAAGTCGGAGCAAGAATTTTCACCTAAATAGCAGTTGCTACGAAAGTATGCATACCGTACAAGGTCGTCCACCTGTTCCTTCACGAAGCTGGAATTTTCACTTTCTGGGATCGCATCGTCCTCGAGACCGTCTTTCGCTTCTTCTTGCCTTCTCCAAAGAAGTTTATGGAGAGGTGAAAAAAATTCGAAGCCAGCCATGGAAATGGGAATTATAACCAAGATCACAAGAGTTCGGGGCCTCCGACCGCCTGCAACTGGGAGAGGAGGAATTTGCGCAAGACCAGAAGCGCAGTTGCCGACGACTTACTCAATGCTCGTTGTTGCGCAACGCACGTCCCGTTGACGACGTCGTAGCTAGGGAGCGGGATCGAGGGAGCCAACGAGTGGCTGTATGTGTGTGTCACAGCGCTGAGCGTTCATCATGACTTTTCTTGACGAATACGTACTTACATAGTTTACGTACCACAAACTACATTGATTAATGCGCTTTAAATAGCAAAGCTTCTAGTACGAACGTAATATGTACTATTTTCTTCGCTACTCGTTAGCTTCAAAGGTACTCAATACTCATCCAATCCACTAACATGATTTCTTATTCAGTTTATTCTCCGTATAATAAACTCGCGTTTCATCAAATAAAAAGCAATCACGGCCGTCTCACATCGATCTTCTTGCTCGCGGGAAATGCTTCGCAGTTAAGATCCGTCTTGGACGGATACACCACCTTCATGTTTCCCTCCGCGTCGACGAGCTTCATCTGCTCCACGACCAGCACGGAGGGAGCCTTGCCCAGGCCGGCGTCCAGCATCTCCACGAGGAGCGCGTCAGCCACCGACTTGGCCGTCTGCAACTTGGCCCCGCTCGTCACCTCCACCAGGATGCTCTTCGTTTCCTCGCTGATCTTGCTACCGTCGCTGTTCGTGATGGGCGGGAAGGAGACGACGACGCCGTTCGCATCCTTGACGCACGCGTACGTCTCCTTGTTGTGCAGCAGGTTCAAATACTGGTGGACGCCCGACACGTTGTTCCTCTTCTTCTCCTTCCTGTAGGCCTCCGCCTCTTGCCTGAGGTGAGAGACGAGCTGCTCCGCGCTGAACTCCTTGCTCTTGCCGAGGGGCGCGATCTTAAGAGTCTTGGGTTCCATTGCCGTGTAGGTGAGCTTCCCCGCCGGCAGCCTATCTAGATCGTGTGTCGCAATAGTGGCCGCGTTCCGCTTCTCGCAGACGGTGTCGTGAAGGCGGGTCTGCAGTTGGATGAACTTCTTGAAGTTGCCCTCCTTGGCCAGGTCGAGGTCGCGCACAATGCAACACACGATGTAGGGCCGTATCTCCTTTACGGCGTCCTCCACAACCACGGTGGGGGACTCATCCTTCATGTGGATCACGTCTATGAGGTCGGAGAGCATGGCGACGTCGTCGTCCTCGTCGTCGTCATCCCTGGACACGCTGTTCTTCTTGCCTTTCTTTCCCTTTTTCCCCTTGCCACCTTTACCGCCTCCGGCAGCCCCGGCCGTTTCCTCGGGGCAGTTCTGCCTGACGTAATCCAGCACCGCTTTGGTCCCCTTTTGGGCGACCATCTTCTTCAGGCGGTTGTCAGAGAACGGGTTTTCCTGCAGGAAGAGCTCTTTCAGCTTGGTGCAGTCGGCCAGCTCCCCCGGCACAGACTTGATCACGTTGGATGCGAGGTCCAATTTCTTCAGAGAGGCCAGACCTGATATCTCCTTCGGTATCGCCTGCACCTTATTTTTGGCCACTGACAGGTCGGCCAGCAGAGAGAGCGATCCGGCCGACTGGCAGACAAAGTCGAGATCAGAGATCTCGTTGCTGGATGCGTCGACGTGCGCGAGGTTCGGAGCCGCGTCGAGCGCCGGCATGCACGAAATGGCGTTCATAGAGACGTTGAGGGTGGTGAGGCTCTCCATCTGGCCGACCACATCAGGGACGCTCTCGATACGGTTTCCCGAGAGGTTGAGGACCTTCAGCTTGGTCAGAGGGGCCAGCGCCTCCCCAGGCACGTCCGTGATGGCGTTGTTGTTCATGATCAGGGAGGTCAGGTTGACGAGTTGTCCGACGTCGGCGGGGACAGAGGTCAGCTTCGGAGACGAGCTGAGGTCGAGGAAATTGAGAGCGACCAGCTGAAAGAGGGCCGGGTCGATGGGCGCCTTCTCCAGCTTCTCGGTGAGGTTTTTGCCGGAGAGAACCAGCTCTCGCCGGTTCTCCTTCTTCGCCGTGCTCACCTCTTCCCACATCGTGGAGCTGTTTTTCGTTCCCGATACAAAAGCGCACAGAATTCGCCAACTAGACGCGACCGCACGGTCGAAGTCGAGGTCTTTGTCCCCGTCCACGTTCCAGTTGTAGTCGGTGGTAATGAATCAGCTGCAAAACACAACTTTAATTCCGTCGCTCGTCTCGTCGGTCGGCTTCGGCGATCGGCGTTGGCGCTCTCTCGGACTGAAGACAAGAATCAGCTGCCTGCCTGTCTGCCTAACTGGCTCGATCGTTCGTTCGCTCGCTCGCTCGCCTCGACAACAGCAGCACTGCACGTACAGCTCCTCTCGCTCTCGGCTGCTGTTTACAAGGAGAAAGCACCCCGGCCAAGAAAGAGAAGTGTTCCAGCCGTCCGGCCGTCCTCTGCGCGGCTCGCCTCGAAAGCTACAGCTATCCTGGCTGGTCGACCTCGTCTAGCCCGAGGCTGGATTTCACCCACGGCGGCGGCAGCGTTACTTCTTCCTTCTGCATTGTGAGGACGATTTTGACGGCCCGACCTCGGTTCCACTGACGTCCTCCTTTTCCGACCGTCCCGACCTGGCCTCGCCTCGCCGTATGTGCATGGAAGGAACGAATCTTCGCTCACTTCCACCCTCCCTCCCTCGCTCGCCTATATACTGCAGCGGAACGGAACGGAACGGAAGACGAGACCGCTCGCAGACAGTTTATTCCAGCGACGTGCATATCCAACGAGTGAATTCCATCCATGCATCGTAATCGAGGCCTTCGCGCGACATGGTGACTTCGAGGCCGGCCTCCTCCGAGCATGTGGGGCGCGGCCGTGCAAGGAGGTTGCTCCTAGACCTCCCCCTCGGCGCCATCATCTTCCTCTGCCTGATGGGCGTCGACTCGGAGACCAGCTACACATGGAGGCTGGACGTGGACATGGGGAAGGTGATGCCGGCCGGAGCGGGAACGGGGTTTCCACAGCCGACGGGCGGACCCTCGGTCGCGGGGACTGGCACCACGGGTTCGGCAGCCGTCAAAGACAAGGCGATGACTGAGGACATGGACCCGGCCAAGGTGCAGGAGGCCGTCATGGACATCCTGCTGTCGACGGTGACCCACCCGGACGGCAGTTGGAGGAAGACGGGCGAGAGGGCGTGCCACAACTGCGAGAGGCCGGGAAAGGCGAGAAACAACCGGGGCGTCCTCGAGGGGAGGGGCGGCTACGACGAGGACGACGACGACGACCGAGGAGGGGGAGGCGGCGGAGGTGGGACCGCGGTCGACGAGTTCAAAGAGGAAGTGCTAGACTGCGGCAAGGCTGTCAACTTCACCTACTACGACCACCTGGTGGGCATCCAGAACCGCCACTCGCACCCCGTGATGCCCGAGCCCGAGGTGGCGCTTACCTTCAAGACGAAGAAGACGACGAAGAAGGGCGGCGAGGTGAACATCGACGCCATCGAGCGACGCCTCAAGAAGTCGAAGCGCGAGCGGCCCAAGTCCGTGGAGCTGTACAACCAGATCGGCAACTTCTGGCGCATCAAGGGCGACACGCAGAAGTCGATCGAGTGCTTCCGCCGCGCGCTCGCCGTCTCACCCAACAACGCCGACATCCTCCTCAACCTGGCCAGGGTGCTGTTCAACCTGCAGTACCTGGACGACGCCATCTTCCTGACCCGGCGCTCGCTCGAGGTGCAGCCGCCCGACCAGAACGCCTGGCTGCAGCACTTCCAGCTCGGCGAGATCCTGAAGGCCTACTGCCACTACCAGGAGGCGGCGCTCCACCTGAGGCACGTGCTCGAGCTGAAGCCCAACTACGCGCCGGCGATCGCCGCGCTCCAGGACATGGAATCCATACCGGACTCGTCCGTCCACGTCTACACCATACTCATCATCGTGCTGCTCGTCTGCGGCGTCCTCTTCTGGATCGTCACCACCCTGGACATGTCGGGGGCCTCCGCGGCCGACGACCACCACGCGACTTCCAACGGCGACGCGGGAGGGACGAGCAACGGGAGCGCCGGCGGAGGCAACGGCGGGGGCGGCGGCAGGAGGCTCGGTTTCAATCGGAAGATCTTCAACTGCCGCCAAGGGGGGAAGAGGTTCTGATCGATCGCCGCCGGCCTCTTCCCCCTTGCAGTCCAAACTTTTTAATTTAAAGTTCTAGTCGTGGTTACCACTGTTCAGCAGCAAGCCATAAGTACTACGTGTTCTCAAAACAAAGCATAAAGATCAAGGATATTTACATACCTTCAACCAATCTGTACTACACACATGAGCAGTCCGAAGGAAGGAATCGTTCCGGCTGTGTACAACCAGAGGAAAGGAAGAAAGAGCCCTAATTAGAAAGAAGACCGGCCGAGACATCAAGGCGGTCCGCGGCCGGTGCATACTACGTACACAATGACAAGCGCTTGTGCACCTCTGTTCATGCACTCACCGACCGACATACGTAATACGTACGCGTAGCACACTCTTCGTACGTAATGTCTGGACAACGGACGGACATGCGAAAGAACCGGCAACCTCAATGCTTCCAGGCCAAAACGAACAAACGCCAGCTAGCTAGCTACGAACAGGCAACACTCAGAAGAAGAAGAAATACATATATGTATGTCCATCAAGATCGATCGAAGTCGAGATTCGCCTTCTTGCTTGCATTGAACCATGAGTGAGTGCATCGCGTTGTCCACTCCACATTTTTTGCCCCCCGTCACTCACTCAGACGGCGGCCCGGCACATTCACGTAACTACGTGCGCGAAACCTGATATTGCTCTGGGATCCCCTTTTATATGCGAGCGAGCAGGTCGCGGGCTACGTTGTGGCCCCCGTATAAATCTTACGCGCGGCAAGCGCTCACATCAGCTGTGAGTGCGTAAATTTTTTGCCAAGAACCACCATGGCTCGTTTTGGCTTCTGTCTCGTCATTCTCTCCGTCCTCGGGATGTCCGTGCTGCCTTTTTCGGAACCGCGCACCTCTCACCAGTTCGAGACGGCCTTCCTTGTAAAACTGCCCGGCGGCTGCTCGGGCACGCTGATCGCTCCCAACTGGGTCTTGACGAGCGCTCACTGCTTCACTGGCGGCGGGAAGACGCCCAACAACTTGGGCGACTACGTGTACTCGGGGTCGATAGCGGCTAGCACGACAATAACCAGGTTTAGCGCACACTCTTTACTTTTTATTTGGACGAGCTCAATTATTCTCCCAAGGCCCTCTCACATAAAATTCGAAGTCCCACGCGAACGGCACTGGTCTCAGCCCGTGGGCAGCGGAAACACTTCATCGTCGTTGTGGCGTCGTTCCGCTGTCCGGGTTATTGTGCACTCGGGCTTCCAATCTGAGGCCCTCAGCTGGAAGGGCCTCGACCTGGCGCTGATCGAACTCGAACCGGCCGACGGAGACGACGGCCAGGCCATCCCGGCCTGCGTCGCGGCGCCGGGATTCTCGCAGGTCTTGAGCTCCACCGGCGCGCCACTCTTCGTGGCCGGCTTCGGTCGCCGCCTTCTGCCCCACTGCCTCACAGACGACCGCGGCCCGGAGAAGTTTGCGGTCTGCGGCCGACCCGTGGCCTGCTCAAAGGACCATCGGACAAGGAGGTGAGTGATCATGGGACCGAGTTGCGAATCAAGGTGATCTTGGATGGTCTCGTTCAGATGCGGACTAAATTTCTTATATGCCGGTCAACGTCACAACCGCTGCATCAAGGACCAGGACACTCCCAGCATCTTGGATTCCGACTGCCGGCGGTTGAGGCAGTTCCTGAATGCAGCGCCGGAAGCCACATCACAAATCACGGCGCAAAGTACACTCCACATCTTTCGGTGGTCTCATACCCCCTCCTCTGTCCCCAAGGAGTATGTGACCAGCTGCTACCCGACGAGGGCACCGAAGGGATCAAAGGAACGGTCAAATTTTATGCATATGCACATTTACTAAGTTAGATCAAATGCATTTATGAGCTGCATGCTCTTTCATGCAGGGCTGGTGCGCCACTAGAAATCCAGGAGTGGACGCGGACGTCGAGCCGACCGCCACCGCCGGCTGGGGATTCTGCTCCAGCGACAAATCCCAGGCCATGTGCGAGAAGTCCGTGCCCGGTATCGTGGATCCGAGCGCCTTCGAAGTGAATCTCCTCGATGAGGCATTCTGCGTGGAAAAGTTGGCCGACAACCTTAGGGTGGAGCAGCCGGACGCGCGCAGGAGCGAGTTCCAGGAACTGCGCTCGCAGAGGAAGCTGATATGCGTGGGAAGAAATCGTACCAGAGTGTTCAGCGGCGACGTATTTTACGTGGCGAGAAAAGACGGAACCTTTTCGCGAGTAGCTGACAAGGCCGACCTCGAAAATTATGTGGTAATTGTTAACCATCATTTCCCCGAAGCTGAATTCTATAATTGCGAAGTCTTCCTCGAAGGACTCTTTGGTAGCGAGTTCCCCGTCGGCTTCCCGGCACATGATCAACGGCGGCCCAAACTGCTTCGGTGATAGCGGCGGTCCCCTCTTCTCCGTCGTTCGAGCCGGCGTCAGGAGACAGGTTCCCGTTCTCGTCGGCGTCTTCAGCTTCATGCTGTGGGGAACGTGCAGCGGCCGGGAGGAGCCGGGATACCACGGCGACGTGGAGGCCCTCCTCCGTTGGATCGAGAAGTACGTGGACAGAGACGAGATGTGTCGGTACGGAGGCGATGGCTTTAAGCCCTCCAAGTATTCTGTCAGCTAGACCAGTTATATGCAACCACAAAAGATTAAATGCTCGTATTCTTTCCGCAGCATTTTTATCGCTGGTTGCCGGCCTTGCCCTTATCAGATAGATCGATAGAGCACTCTAGCTCTCGACTCTTTTCCTCCTCCCCTTGACATTGAGACAATGCCCCTAGCTCCGCGTCGCCGCCACCACCACATCCGTATGCGCGTGGCCCCTCGTCTCATTGACCATGCAAGAGATGGCTGCGCTCTTTCTCCTTCTCTTTCTCCTCTCTCAAAGTTTCTATCTCCAGACCGGCCGGCGGCTGGCTAGCTCTGCCTGACGGGCGAATAACTTATGTCTCCCATGGGCACATCGGATGAGTGCATGGGACCGAGGAGAGAGAAAAAGAGAGAGCTCTGGACGAGTTATCGCCCTGATCGACGCACTGACGGATGGACAACGGCCCCGGGTGCTATTGGATTTGGATCTCTTTCGACCCCGCTTAAAACAAGCTCACCTATCCTAGTAAATGGAGTCCAGCTCTCTTACCTCTTTCAGGTTAATTTCTCTGTACTACAATTACACAAAGTGCGCAATCCGCCCTGTTGCGTGCTGTAGCAGCATGGACGTTCGTTCCTTCAGTCAGAACGGATAAATTCCGGCCATTTTATTTCATTGCTGCAAACACGGTGCGGGCGGTGTGCCTACATAAGTACGCATCTGCAGGGTTTTGCAGAATGGCAAGGTGGCTCGCATGCCGCCGCCTAGCTGTCTCCGCCCACGTCCGTCTTCGTAGCCTGTTGTCGCAGCGCCCTCCCTTTCCGCATGCCTACCCCATGCAGACTGGGTGACTTGTCATGCGACGCGTTTGAATAATGCCCTGCCTGCTCGCTCGCTCGCTATACACTAGTTGGCACGTTTAGGAACGCGAATATCGTAAGCAGACCGACCTATGACAAGAATTCTGCGGGCGAAACTGCAAAAAAGACCTAGGGCAATCATTGTATCGAAACTTTGCTTACTCCAATTAAAGACATCATCGTTCCTATAGGCCGCCACTAGCTATTTAGGCAGGCCGCCGCTGCCTGCCTGACAGTAGTAACTTTTTCGCGATCGAGTGGGGGAGAGGGCGAGGGCGGGGGAGATGGACAACTTCCGTGACGTTTCCGTCACCAAGTTTCCCGACTCGTAACTTCCGTTACACTTTTTGGCAGCTGGTTGATATGCCCCGTAGATACGTACGTTTCCGTAAAGTAGCTAGAAAATTTGACCAGGCAAAAAGTCCTTCAAGGGCCTATCCGAAGCCAGGCCCAACGTACGTCGTACAAGGGTACCGCTCTGGATAGATTTAGGAAATTGCGATCATCGGACAGTACATTTCTCTATAGGCGTCCGTCCGCGTAGCTGTCAGGTTGTTTCCATGTCAGACCTCATCTGATTTTCGGGCCCGTTTTCCTCCAATGTACGAAACATGGCCGCGCAGGGAATTTAGGCAGTACTATGCATGAATTGGCGTAGTTTAGTCAGAGGGTGTAGAAAGCAGTTGCTGGGTAATCAATAAGTAATCGTTTCATTGCTTGGGTGCAACAACTCTATAGAATTGCCTTCCCGCTGTTACGCTCTGCGAAAATGTTGGATCGTACGAGGAGCCAAGTACGTTCGTTCTAACAGTATTCGCCTAGCTTCGTTCGTATTTGGCGATATTCGCTCGGACGGAATAGCCTCGGCGGCGCCTACGTAAATCGTTTTTCCTGCTATCGGCCTTTGTTTTTTGTGTGTCTGACAGGAAACCTTTACTTTTATATGATGAACGTGAGAACGAAGGCGCTAGCCCGGCTGGCTAGTCGGCCTCTTCAGACTGGACAAGAAACCATGTAACGGCTGGCTGGAAAATCGCTTATTGCGTACGTCTAGTCGGTTTGTTTATAGCACCTGCCTTCCGAACAGTTTACTCATTATACGCCATATCCGCAAGAAGTTGCAAGTCTGCTGTTTCATGTACTACAGACAGACGGAGGATTTCAGTTATCCGGAGGCCAGCTAGCTTTCCACAAAGCCGGCTGCATCTGTTCGTGAAATCGTCCGCGCAGAAGTGAAAGAGTCTCTGACAAGCTGCAGCCGGGACCGCAATTGTACGTGGTCAGAGAGA
>JAAUYK010162272.1_pt1 | contig 15738 bp, 14 predicted proteins | sample 7278021 | NCBI WGS metagenome assembly JAAUYK01 (sample SAMN14350223, study PRJNA611818) | marine sediment metagenome | isolation source: surface marine sediment (1.8m) | place: French Polynesia: Moorea | collected 2018-08
GGCCTTGCCCTTGAGGCTGGCGATCGCGGTCTTGAGGATCTCGTCGCTGCGCTGGTCGAGCCCGGAGTTCGCCTCGTCGAAGAGCACGACCTTCGGGGTGCCGGCCAGCGCGCGGGCCATGGCGATGCCCTGCTGCAGGCCGGTCGGCAGGGCCTCGAAGGCGCCTTCGCCGACCCGGGTCTCGTAGCCGGCCGGCAAGCGGTTGATGGCCTGGTCGAGGCGCAGCAGGCTGGCGGCTTCCAAGGCCTGGTTGATCTTCGCGGGCCCGGCAAAGGACGTCAGATTGTCCATGATCGTGCCCTTGAACAGCATGGCGCTCTGCGGCAGGTAGGCGATCTGATCGCGCAGCGAATGCGGGTCGAGGTCGCGGATGTCCTGGCCGTCGAAGCGGACCGAGCCCTTGCTGGGCTTGAGGGCATTGAGAATCAGCATCAGCAGGGTCGACTTGCCGCTGCCGGTGTCGCCTCTGATGCCGATCACCTCGCCGCTGCGGATCTGCAGGCTGACGTCCCGGAACAAGGGCGGGGAATCGGGGTAGCCGAAGGTCAGGTTCTGGAGCTCGATCTCGCCCTGGATTTCGCCGGCCTGTTCCGCCTCGGCCCCGGCTTCGGGCTCCATGTCGAAGATCTGCTGCAGGCGCTCGCGGGCGACCGTGATGTTCTGGAACTGGGTCCAGAGCGACAGCGCGCGCAGGGGCGGCTGGACCGAGCGACCGGCCAGCAGGGTGCAGGCGGCCAGGCTGCCGATGCTCAGCTGGCCGTTGATCACCAGGATGGATCCCAGCGCGCCAACCCCGACCATGGTCAGGTTGGAGAAGCCGGCCCCGAGGCCCTGGGCCAGATTGCTGAAGAAGGTGGCGTCGTAGGTGCTGGCTGCGCTGCTCTCCTGGAGGCGGTCATAGCGGCGCTGCATCTGCGCCTCCATGGCTAGGCCCTTGACCGTGTTGATGCCGGTCAGCACTTCGATGATGAAGCTGTAGCGCCGGTCGTCCAGGGTGGCCCGGCTCTGCAGGGCCAGCTTCAGCCGTCGGCCGACCAGCACCGCCGCGCCCGCCAGCAGCCCGAGCGCCGCCATCGGGACGAGGACCAGCCAGCCCCCCATGAAGGCCACCAGGCCGAGGAAGAGCAGTACGAAGGGCAGGTCGACGATCAGGATCTTGGCTTGTCCGGAGAGGAAGTCGCGCAGGGTGTCGACGGCGGTCAGCCGGTCCAGGTGGACGCCCGGCGCCTCCCGCTCGAAGCTGCCGATGTCCGAGGAGACCAGCCGGTCGACCGCCCGGCACCCGGCGATCTGCTCGAACTGGGCGGCGTGCCAGCCCAGGATGTTGGAGCGGGCGACCCGCAGCACGGCGTCGATCAGGAGCGCGGCGACCAGGCCCAGCATCAGGATCAGCAGGGTGTCGGTCGCGGTGTTCGGAATGATCCGGTCATAGATCTGCAGCAGGACCGCCGGCAGGGCCAGCGAGAGCACGTTGATCGTCAGCGACGCCGCGGTCACGCCGCGCGAGGGACGCGGCAAGTTGTCGAGCTCGATGGCCGAAGGCGACCAGCGACCGCTCTTGGCGAGCTCAGCAAGGAGTGTGGTCGGCGACGACACTTGGGCTCCAAATGCAGATGCGGCGGCCAGGTCTGGTGGCCCGGTCCGCTTCGACAGGTCTTCGAGCAAACCCCTTATGATTTAGAGATTATTACTTGCTGTTTGGTTAATCGGCAGAATCGCTGTCCTAGCAACAGGATCGCTGCGAGAGGACAAGGTGCCAGGCGGCGAAAGCGGTCGGAAAGCCTGGAATTTGCGTAAAATTCAAAATACTGGCTGGCAGTTTAAAATACAGTTATAGAAACAGCTTTCCGGTTGTAGATATTTTACAGCCGTTTTTTCTTGCGATTGCCGAACAGGGCGGGCCCCACCAGGACCACGGCGAGGCCCAGGCAGACCAGGATCAAGGCGGCGACCTCGGCCGGCCCGACGGCCTCGCCGAGCAGCAGCGAGCTGGCGAAGACGCCGACCACGGGGATCGCCAGCGTGCCGATCGCGGCGATGGCGGCCGGGAAGAGCCCGATCAGCTTGAACCAGGCCCAGTGGCAGAAGATCATCGGGAAGGTGATGGTATAGATCAGGGCGACCTGCGCCTTTGGGCTCAGGGCCGTCGGGTCCGGAACCCCTTCGATGAGGAGTGCGCCGACGGTCACCGGCAGTCCGCCGGCAAGCAGCTGCCAGCCGGCCAGGACGATGGTCGGCGTGGTCCAGGCAAAGCGCTTCAGCAGCAGGCTGCCGAGCGCCCAGGAAATTGCGGCGACCAGGACCAGCAGCGACCCCAGCGGGGCGGTTCCGAGCACTGCGATTTCAGGACCGAGCAGGCAGGCGAGGCCGCCGAGTCCCAGACCCAGGCCCAGAAGCTTGCGCCGGGTCAGGGCTTCGCCGAGCAGCGGCGCCGCCATCAGGGAGGCCCAGAGCGGCATGGTGAAGGCGATGATCACCGCCCGCCCGGCCGGAATCAGGCTGACGCCGTGGGCGGTGAAAAGGTGCCAGCCGGCGATCGCGAAGACCGCGCAAAGCAGAAGTGGCCCGATCTCCCGCTTCGGCACCCTGAGGTCCAGGCCAGAGAGGCGCGCGATCGCCAGCAGGGCGAAACCCGCGGGCAGGAGGCAGAGCAGCCGGAAACCCCAGGGCGACAGCTCGCCCAGGATGATCTTCATGGCCGGCCAGTTGCTGCCCCAGAACAGGGTCAGGGCGGCCAGCAGCAGGAACCCGGCCGGCGGCAGGTCGCCCGAGCCTCGCTGCGCGGCACTCGGGCCCGCCGGCGCCTCGCCTGGCTGCGCGTCAGGCATCCGATCCCGACCGGCGCGCGGCGCAGCGGGTCAGGACCGCCTGTTTCTCGGCGGCGGACAGGATCGGCCAGTCGCGGATCTCGTCGACGTGGCGAAAGCAGCCGATGCAGAGGTCGCTGGCATCGTCGACCTGGCAGACGCTGATGCAGGGCGAGGGCACCGAGGTGTCCGGTATCGCCCGGCGCGCCCTGCGCCGGCGCCGCCTTTCGCTGCGCTCGTCCTCTGCCACGGTCATGCCGGCTCCCATGCCACCATCGCGCCCTTCGCCTCTAGGGCCGCGGCATCTTAGGGGCTTGCCTGGCAGCGTCCAGCGGCAAGAGCGACGGCACCGGTTCTTCCTGCGACGCGGCCGTTTGCAAATGACCGGCCGCACAATAGGATCGGCTGGCCAAGCCCGGGGCTTCGGCCCGGCATCAGGTTTGGGGGAGCACGACCATGATTCGCCGCCTGCGCCTGATCAGCGGACTCACGCTCTTCGTCTTCCTGGCAAGCCATCTGATCAACCACGCGCTCGGCTTGATCTCACTACCGGTGCTGGAAGCCGGGCGGGAGGTCTTCCTGGCGATCTGGCGCAACCTGCCGGCGACGCTCTGGCTCTACGGCGCGCTCCTGGTCCATGCCGGCCTGGCCTTCTGGGCCCTATATCAGCGCCGCCGGCTGGCCATGCCGCCCTGGGAATGGGTCCAGTTGATCTTCGGCCTGGCGGTCCCCCTGCTGGCCGTTCAGCACGTCTTCGGCACCCGTGGCGCCCACGAGCTCCTGGGCACCGAGGACAGCTACGCTTACGTCCTGCGGGTCTACTGGGACCTGGACCCCTGGGCCTTGCTGCCGCGGCACGTCGCACTGGTCCTGGTCGCCTGGGGCCACGGCTGCATCGGGCTGCACTTCTGGCTGCGCCTGAAGTCCTGGTACGCCCGCTGGCTGCCGGTCACCTACGGTCTGGCCATCGTGCTGCCGCTTTTGGGATTGCTCGGATTCATGGTGGCAGGCCTGGAGGTCCGGCGCCTGGCCGAGGATCCGCAATGGCTCGCCGCGCTGCAGGCCACGGCCGGCCTGCCCGACCAGGCCGGTCTCGACAGGCTCGACTGGCTCTTCCGCCTGTTCCTCGCGATCTATCTTTCCCTCTTCGTCGTGACCCTGGTCGCGCGCCAGCTGCGCAACGTTTGGGACCAGCGCCGGGGGGCGGTGCACGTGACCTACCCAAGCGGCCGCCGGATTCCTGCCGTTGCCGGGGCGACGATCCTGGACGTCAGCCGCGCCGCCGGCATTCCCCATGCCTCGGTCTGCGGAGGCCGGGGCCGTTGTTCGACCTGCCGGGTCCGGGTAACGGCGGGCTTTGAGACCCTGCCGGCGCCCGACGAAGCCGAGCAGCGCGTCCTGGCCCGAGTCGGAGCGCCGCCGCAGGTCCGCTTGGCTTGTCAGACCCGGCCGACCGCCGACGTCGAGGTTGCGCCGCTGCTTGCGCCCGCCGCCGACCCAAGCGCCGCGCGGCGCCGGCCCGGCTACCTGCAGGGCGACGAGCGCGAGATCGCGATTCTCTTCGCCGACATCCGGGGCTTTACCAGCTTGTCCGAGCACCGCCTGCCCTACGACGTCGTATTCCTGCTCAATCAGTACTTCCGTGCCATGGGCGAGGCGGTCGAGGAAGCCGGCGGGCGCCTGGACAAGTTCATCGGCGACGGGGTCATGGCCCTCTTCGGCATCGAGCGAGGCCCCGCTGACGGCTGCCGCCGCGCGCTCGACGCCGCCCGGCGGATGTCCCTAAGGCTGGCCGAGATCAACACGGTCCTGCGCGGCGACCTGCCGGAGCCCTTGCGGATCGGCATCGGGATCCACAGCGGCCCGGTGATCGTCGGCGAGATGGGTTACGGGCCGGCGGTGTCGCTGACCGCAGTGGGCGACACGGTGAACACGGCAAGCCGGCTGGAGACCCTCACCAAGGAGCTTCAGGTGCAGCTCGTGGTCTCGGAGCCCGTCGTACGGGCGGCGGGCGTCTCCCTGCCGGGCTTTCCGCGCCAGGATCTCGAGCTGCGCGGGCGCAAGAACGCGCTCACGGTGATCGCGGTCAATGACGCGCGGCGCCTGGAACTCGCGGCGAAGGCGGAGTCTGCCTGAGCCACGCCTGCGGGGCGGGGGCGCGGCGTGGCTCAGGACACCGGTGGCGGTTCAGCCGCTGCCGGCCTTCTTCTTGTAGTCGTCGATCGCGTCCCGCAGCTTGTAGTACTGGTCGCAACCGAAGAAGCAGGCGTCGTCCAGGATCTCGAGGCGCTTCTGCGCCTTGCCGAGGTCGCCGACCTGGAGATAAAGCTCGCCCAGGTACTCGTTGGCGCCGAGGTGGTCCGGATCGATCGCAAGCGCCTGCCGATAAAAGCCCACGGCCTCGTCCATCTTGCCGAGCTGGCGGTGGGTATAGCCGAGATAGTTGTAAGCGTCGGCGTCCTCGGGATCCGATGCCACCACCTTCTGGAGCAGCGGGATCGCCGCCTCGTAGTTCTTCTTGTCGATCTCCTTCACGGCGGCCCGGTATTCGGGACTGGAAAAGAACACGTCGCTGTCTCGGCCACCGCTGCCGCCGCCTTCACCGCCGCCGCCGCCACCACCACCACCGCCGCCGTCGGCTAGTGCGGGGGTCACGCCCAGGCAAATGGCCAGGAAGAGCGCGCAAGTCGTCTTGGAAAAGGGAATCATGGTTTCCGTCTCCAGTGGGTTGCCACGTCGGGTCGAGCTACCGTTAGGAAACACCGGCCATGGCCATCGCGTGCCGTGACAAAAGCGGGGCGACATTGGTGCCGGTTTCGGACCGGGATGAAGGCCGACTTCAGCGATCCTGTTGGCCTAACTCGCGCACCAGAGGCCGAGCCTGCAAAGGCCGGGATCCGACGGGGTCGTTCTCGTTGCCTGAAATCTCAGACGGCTTGGTTCGGAGCGCCGCCGACCGGCGCAGGCCCGCTCACCCGCTGCCGGTCTTCTTCTTGTAGGCGTCGATCGCGTCCCGCAGCTTGTAGTACTGGTCGCAACCGAAGAAGCAGGCGTCGTCCAGGACCTCGAGGCGCTTCTGCGCCTTGCCGAGGTCGCCGACCTGGAGATAGAGCTCGCCCAGGTACTCGTTGGCGCTGAGATGATCGGGATCGATCGAGAGGGCCTGCTGATAGAAGCCCACGGCCTCGTCCATCTTGCCGAGCTGGCGGTGGGTGTAGCCGAGATAGTTGTAGGCGTCGGCGTCCTTCGGATCCGATGCCACCACCCTCTGCAACAGCGGGATCGCCGCCTCGTAGTTCTTCTTGTCGATCTCCCTGACCGCCGCCGCGAAGTCGGGGTTGCTCGGAACCGCGGTCTCGTTGCGGGAGCTGAAGGTGCGGTCGGCGAACGCGGGCATCGCGCCGAGGCAGAGGGCCAGGCCAAGGGCGCCGAGTGTCTTGGAAAGGGGGATCATGGTCTCCATCTCCGGGATACTGCTGCGTCGGGCTCGGTCTATCGCCAGCACAGTCCTGGCTTGGTCGTCGCTATGTCTCACCCAACCGGAAGGCGGCTCGGTGCGGGTTTCATATCAGAAAGGAGGGTGGTGATGGAGGTCGATTTTGGCAAGACCGCGGCGGACTATGGCCGTCACCGCGCGGGCTTTCCCGAGCGGCTCTTCGACCGGCTGGCCGGTTTCGGAATCGGCGGCGCGGGACAGCGGATCCTCGACCTCGGTACCGGCACCGGCAGCCTGGCCCGCGGCTTCGCGCGCCGCGGCGCCCAGGTGACCGCGCTGGACATCGCGCCGGAGATGCTTCACGCCGCCGCCGAGCTCGCCGCGGCGGAGGGGCTCGAGATCGACTTTCGTGAGGCCACGGCCGAGGCCACCGATCTGCCCGACGGCGCCTTCGACGCGGTGACCGCCGGCCAGTGCTGGCACTGGTTCGACACCGCGGCCGCGGCAGCCGAGACCCGGCGCCTGCTGCGGCCGGAGGGCCGGATCGCGATTTGCCACTTCGACTGGCTGCCCTTGCCGGGCAACGTGGCGGCGGCGAGCGAGGCGCTGATTCGCCACCACAACCCGGCCTGGGACCTGGACGGGCGGGACGGCTTCCATGGCTTCCACGCGACCGCCCTCGCGATCGCCGGCTTCACCGATATCGAGAGCTTCAGCTTCGACTGCGGCGTCAGCTACAGCCACGAGGCCTGGCGCGGCCGGATCCGGGCCAGCGCCGGCGTTGGCGGCTCCCTGGCGCCGGCCGAGGTGGCGGCCTTCGACGGCGCGCACGCGGCGCTGCTCGCCGCCGACTATCCGGACGATCCGCTGGTCGTGCCGCACCGCTGCTTTGCAATGACCGCCGTCAGCGGCTGAGTTCGGGGGCCGCGGCCTCGTCTTCCAGCGCCTCGGCGGACTCGGCGTCGATCACCTTCAGCACCAGGTCCGAGGCGAATCCGCGGCGGGCGAGCGCGGCCAGGTCCCGTTCGCGCTGCACCCGGCGCTCGCTGCCGGCCCGGAAGGGACCGAGGCGGCGGCGGCGGGCGTAGGCCAGGGCGGCGGCCAGCTCCGGATCGCCGAGCTCCTCCCTGAGGCCGGCCAGGGCGGCGGCGATCTCGCCCTCGCCGACGCCCTTCTGAAGCAGCTGCAGCCGGATCCCGCGCAAGGGCTGGCCCCGGCGGGAGAGGCTCCGCGCGCGGGCCTCGGCGTAGCGCGCGTCGTCCAGCAGCCCGGCACCGAGAAACCTCGCGATCAGGGCCTCGATGGCTTCCTCGCCCGCTGCCGGATCGGTGCCGTGGACCCGGGCGGAGCGGGCGACCTTGCGGCGCAGGACCCGGCGCAGATTGTCGGCCGAGGTCGCGTAGCGGTCGAGGTAGAAGAGCGCGGCCCGCTCCAGGTAGCCGGGCGTCGCCTTCTTCGGCAGCTTGCGGCCTCCGGCTTTCTTTTCGGTCTTTGGTCGCGTTTCGGAGTTCTTCATCGCCGCGCGAGGATGCCATGAGCGTAGCGGCGGCGACCAGCGCCTTGCCTTGTCCGGTCAGTCGGCCTATCTCAGCGGACATGGAAATGCGCAGCCTCGGCGATCGCCCGCCGGCACCCCGGGTGATTGGAGCGGTCAACTGGCGGGGCCTTTGGACGCTCTACCTCAAGGAGGTCCGGCGTTTCCTCAACGTCTACACCCAGACGCTCATGGCGCCGATCGTCACCACCCTGCTGTTCCTGGCGATCTTCACCCTGGCGCTGGGTCGCAGCGTGCAGAGCGCGGGCGGCGTCGGTTACGCCGAGTTCCTGGCGCCCGGCCTGATCATGATGGCGATCATGCAGAACGCCTTCGCCAACACCTCCTCCTCGCTGGTCATCGCCAAGGTCCAGGGCAACATCGTCGACATGCTGATGCCGCCGCTCTCGGCCAGCGAGCTCGCCCTCGCCCATGCGGCCGGCGGGGTGACGCGCGGCGTCCTGGTCGGCCTGGCGGTCGGGCTGGCGATGTGGGCCTTCGTGCCCCTCGGGATGCACAGCGCCTGGCTGATCCTCTTCTTCGCGGTCAACGCCTCGCTCATGCTGGCGCTGCTGGGCATGATCGGCGGCATCTGGGCCGAGAAGTTCGACCACATCGCTGCGGTCACCAACTTCGTGATCACGCCGCTGTCCTTCCTCTCGGGCACCTTCTACTCGATCGAGCGGCTGCCCGACGGTTGGGAAGCCATCGCCCACTTCAACCCCTTCTTCTATCTGATCGACGGGTTCCGCTACGGCTTTATCGGACATGCCGACGGCCTGCCCGGAATCGGCGCGGCGGTGGTCCTGGTCGTCAACCTGGCGCTCTGGCTGCTTGCCTATCGGATGATCGCCACCGGCTACCGGCTCAAGGCCTAGGAAACCGACCGAAACATGCCGCCGCCCGCGACCCTGACGCCGCCCCGCCGCTACGGTCGGGTCAACTGGCTGGGTCTCTGGTCCCACTACCGGCGCGGAATCCGCCGCTTCCTCGACTTCGCCTGGGAGTCGCTGGGCGGCCCTTGCGTCTTTACCTTGCTGTTCCTGGCGGTGTTTGCCGTCGCCTTCGGCGCCGAGCGGGAGATCGCCGCAGGGATTACCTACACCTCCTTCATCGCGCCCGGCCTGGTGATGTTCTCGCTCTGCTACACCGCCTTCGAGACTGCCGGATTCTCGGTTCTGGACGACAAGAACAACCGGACCATCGAGGACCTGCTGGCGGCGCCGCTGTCGCCGCTGGAGGTCATGGCCGGCTACGTGTTCTCGGCCATGGCTAGCGCCATGATGAGCGGGACCCTGGTCGGTCTGGTGGTCGCGCTCTTCGTCGGCCTGCCGATGCTGGCGCCGCTGCAGGTGCTGGGCTTCGCGATTCTCGGTACCCTGCTCTTCGCACTGCTCGGTACACTGGTCGGGCTCTGGGCGGACAAGTGGGAGCACTACAGCTTCGCCGACAGCTTCCTGGTGCTGCCGCTGGGCCTGCTGTCGGGCACCTTCTTCCCGATCGCCAGCCTGCCCGAGCTGGGCCAGACCGTGATCGCCATCAATCCGGTGTTCTACGTGATCGACGGCTTCCGGGGCGCCTTCATCGGCTATGCCGAGACCGTCGCCTGGCAGGGCTTCCTTCTGGTCGGCCTGCTCGACCTGCTGCTCGCAGGATTGGTCTGGCGCCTCTTCGCCCGAGGCTACAAGATCAAGGCCTAGGCCATACGCATTTCTTAAGCTTTGCCTGCTGGATTTCCCCCATGAACCAACGCATCCGATCTCTCCTTCCTCGCTTCCTGGTCCTCGCGGTCTGGCTCCTGCTGCCAGGCTCGGTCTGGGCCGGCGAGTTGCCCTATGGCCAGGGCCTGCTGTGGCAGGTCAAGGCGCCCAACGGCCGCAGCAGCCATGTTCTCGGCACCTTCCACACCAGCGATCCACGCGTCCTGGCGCTGCCGGCGCCGGTCGTCGAAGCGCTGGAAGGGTCCGAAGCCCTGGCCATCGAGATCGTCCTGACGCCCCTAGAGCAGCAGGCCATGGCTTTGGCTGCGATGCTGAGCGACGGGCGCAGCCTGGAACAGATCCTGGGGCCGGAGCTTTTCGCCCGCAGCGCCATCGCGGCTCAGTCCTACGGCCTCGGGGCCGCGCAACTCCGCCGTTTCAAGCCCTGGGGGCTGCTTTCGCTCTTCGCGATGCCGCCGGAAGAGATCCAACGCCAGCAGCGCGGCGCCCGGGCGCTCGACTTCCACCTTCAGGACCTGGCAAAGAGCCGTGGCAAGCAGCTCGTGGCGCTGGAGACCGTCGCCGAGCAGATCGATCTTTTCGACTCCCTCTCGGAGGAGGAGCAGGTGATGCTGCTGAAGTCGACCCTCGACGAGCAGGAAAACAACCCGACGCTGTTCGACGACCTGGTGGCGGACTACCTGGCCCGGGATCTGACCTCTATCCAAGGCATGATGACCGAGCTTTCAAAGGACGTGGATCCGGAGTTCCAGGCCCGCTTCGTCGAGCGATTGATCGACGAGCGAAACCGCACGATGGTCAAGCGCGCCGAACCCCTGCTCAGCCGGGGCAAGGCCTTGATCGCGGTCGGCGCCCTGCACCTGCCGGGCGAGCAGGGAATCCTGAACCTCCTTGCCGAGCGCGGTTTCGAGGTGTCGCGGGTCTATTGATCCCGCGGGCTCAAGGAAAATTAAGCCTGATCTGAGAGCTTCGGGCCTCCTGCTGGTTCGAAGGATCTCTGGCATGTCCATTGGACTCTCATCACGCCGGCTTTGCCTGGCCCTGGCGCTGCTCCTCCTCTCGGTCCCGCCGGCCGTGGCGGGCGAGGGCCTGCTGCACGGCAAAGGTATTTTCTGGCGCATCGAGGGCAAGGGCGCGAAGCCCAGCCACATCCTCGGGACCTTCCACACTGCCGACCAGCGGGTCCTCGATCTCACGGCGACGATCGGGGACGCCCTGAAGGCCGCCAGCAGCGTGACCCTGGAGCGGGTCATGACCTATGAAGACGGCTTGAAGGTCCAGGAAGCCATGGCGCTGAGCGGGCGCCGCGACCTGCAAGATATCCTGGGAAAGAAGCTCTTCAACGAGGTCGCCCTGGCGGCGCGGGCCTACCGGATGCGGCCCTCGGACCTGCGCGGCATGAAGCCCTGGGCGGTCTATCTGATGCTGGGCTCGCCGCCCGGCGAGGCGATTCGCCAGGGCATGGGAACGCCTTTCCTAGACTACATGCTGCAGCAGGCCGGCGAGCAGATGGGCAAGCCGGTCTACGGCCTGGAGCGCGTCGAAGACGTCTTCGGCTTCTTCGACCAGCTGAGCCGGGCCCAGCAGGTCGCCCTGGTCGAGGCAGCGCTGCGCTTCAACTATCATGTCGACAATCACTTCCATAAGGCGCTGCGCTACTACCTGCGTGCCGACATGGCCGGGCTCATGGCCTATTTCGATCGTCAGTATCGCATGAAGGACCAGACCCTGGCGGCGCTGATCCAGGCCCATTTCATCGACGAGCGCAATGCGGTGATGGTCCGGAACATGCAGAAGCAGCTCAAGACGGGGCGGGCCTTCATCGCCGTCGGCGCGGCGCACCTGCCGGGCGAGAAGGGCGTCCTGCACCTGCTCGAAAAGCGCGGCTACAGGGTCACGCGGGTCTACTGAACGGCGCCCTCCGGTTGATGGCGCACGGTCGGGCCGCCGAGAGCAGCCTGCGTTCTCTTGGACGCAGATGAGCCGCTTTCCTGTCGAAGAGAGATCGAATCACCTGCACTCAATTGATTTCATTTGTGTGCAGTTTGATCTAGTCTCGGGCTGCTGGCTGCGGCCGTGAATCCACCTCCGAGCGACCGGAAGGGAGACCAGGCGTGATCGATGCGCTGATGCCGACCTACGCCCGCGCCGAGCTCGCTTTCGAGCGCGGCGAAGGCCCCTATCTCTACACCGCCGAGGGTCGGCGATTCCTGGACTTCGCGTCGGGGATCGCGGTCAACGCCCTGGGTCACAGCCACCCGCACCTGGTCGAGGCGCTGAGCGCCCAGGCGCAGAAGCTCTGGCACGTCTCCAACCTCTATCGGATCCCCGAGGCCGAGCGCCTGGCCCGCCGGCTGGCCGAGTCGACCTTCGCCGACACGGTCTTCTTCTCCAACTCCGGGGCCGAGGCCATCGAGTGCGGCCTGAAGCTGGTCCGCAAGTACCATCACGCGACCGGGCACCCCGAGCGCTACCGGGTTATCACCTGCAGCGGCGCCTTCCACGGACGCACCTTGACGACCATCTCGGCGGCGGCCAATCCCAAGTACCTTGAGGGCTTTGCACCGGCGGTCGAAGGCTTCGACAACGTCGCCTTCGGCAACCTGAACGAGCTGCGCGCGGCGATCACCCCGGAGACCGGCGCGATCCTGGTCGAGCCGATCCAGGGCGAGGGCGGCATCCGGCCGGCCGACCTGGCCTTTTTGCGCGCCCTGCGCGAGGTCTGCGACGAGTTCGGCCTGCTCCTCTTCCTCGACGAGGTCCAGTGCGGGGTCGGCCGGACCGGCCGCTTCTTCGCCCACGAATGGGCCGAGATCCGCCCCGACGTCATGGCGACGGCCAAGGGTCTGGGCGGCGGCTTTCCGATCGGCGCCTGCCTCGCGACCGAGGCAGCGGCGGTCGGCATGACCGCGGGCACCCACGGCTCGACCTTTGGCGGCAATCCGCTGGCCGTGGCGGTGGGCAACGCGGTGCTCGACGTGGTCCTGGCCGAAGGCTTCCTCGAGCGGGTCGAGGCCGTGGCCGCGCAACTGCGCGAAGGCCTCGAGGGCCTGGTGGAACGCCACCCCGGCCTGCTCGCCGGGGTTCGCGGCGCCGGCCTGATGCTCGGCCTGCGCTGCGAGGTCCCCAACGCCGAGCTCATGACGCGGCTGCGTGACGGCGGCCTGCTCACCGTGCCGGCGGCCGAGAACGTCCTGCGCATCCTGCCGCCCTTGATCATCGAGGCGCAGCAGGTCGAGGAGGCCCTGGGCATCTTGGAGCAGGCCTGCGCGGACTGGCCCAAGGCTGCCTGACGCGCTGCTGAATCCCCTGAGCGGCCGGAAAGCTCGCGCAACGCGGACTTGCGGCCGGGCGCCGCCGGTCCGACCTAGACCAATCTGTGATTCGTCGGACCCGGTCGAACGCGGTTTGGCTCATTTCGAACAGACAGAGCAGCTTGCCCGGTTCGCTCGAACCCAGGCTGCTCGAGGCAAGTGCGGAGATCCTGAACGTGGACAGCAAGAACCCTCTCGGCGGGTCCAATGGCATGGCCGATGGCGTGGAGCCCTTCCTGGTCGAGGCCTGCGGCCTGCGCGGGCGTCTGTTGCGCCTAGGCCCCCTGGTCGAGACGGTGCTCTCGCGCCATGCCTATCCCGAGGCCGTGGCCGGCCGGCTGGGCGAACTGCTGGCGCTGGCCGGGCTGCTGTCCTCGATGCTGAAGTACGAAGGCGTCTTCTCGCTGCAGACCCGCGGCGACGGCCCGATCTCGATGATGGTCAGCGACGTCACCGCGGCCGGCGAGCTGCGCGGCTTCGCCCAGTTCGATGCCGAGCGGCTCGAGGCACTGCTGGACCGGGCCGGGCCGGGCACGCCGAGCCTGCCCCACCTGCTGGGCAAGGGCTACTTGGCCTTCACGGTCGACCAGGGCGTGCACAGCGAGCGCTACCAGGGCATCGTCGAGCTGAACGGCGCCACCTTGACCGACTGCGTGCACCACTACTTCGGCCAGTCCGAGCAGCTGGCGACCGTGGTCAAGCTGGCCGCGGCCCCGGTCGATGGCCACTGGCGCGCCGGCGCGATCATGCTGCAGCGCATGCCGCGCGAGGAGGCGCAGGCCCAGAATCTCACCGAGGAAGAGGCCGAGGAAGGCTGGCGCCGCGGCTGCGCCTTCCTGGGCAGCTGCACCGATTCCGAGTTGCTCGATCCTCGACTGGCGCCCAACCGGCTGCTCTACCGGCTGTTCCACGAGGACGGCGTGCGGGTCTTCGAGCCGCGGCCGCTGACTCTGGGCTGCCGCTGTTCGCGCGAGCGGGTCGCCCGAATCCTGGCCTCGATCCCGCCGGCATCGCTGGAGGAGTACAAGGTCGAAGATGCCGTGGTCATGACCTGCCAGTTCTGCAACATCGACTACCGCTTCGACGAGACCGAGCTGGCCGAGATCCTCGCGCCTTGATCGTGCCGCATCCGGGGCGTAAAGACGGTAACAGAATGTTAACCAAGTCTGGCTAAGGACCCGGATATGCTTAGATTTCCCGGCCTCAAGGCCATTCTTCTGCTCGCCGCCACCTCGCTCACCCTGGTCGGCTGCGAGCTCACGCCAGAGCGCAACGTCTACCCGGAGCTGACCTACCAGCATCTCGATCCGATCCGGCTCGACGTCCGCGACATCGTGGTCGAGCAGGCCTATGCACCACCGCTCTCCAACCCGAACGTCGATCACGACTTCCCGGTCAAGCCGATGGACGTGGCGGCGCGCTGGGCCCAGGACCGGCTGGTCGCGGCCGGGGCGACCCGGACCGCGACCTTCGTGATCCGCGACGCCGCCGTGGTCGAGGTGCCACTGGAGCAGTCGGAGGGCGTCACCGGCGCCTTCACCACCGACCAGTCCGAGCGCTACGACGCCCACTTGGAAGTCCAGATCGTGATTCGTGACGACCGTGGCTGGGAGGAAGCCAACCTCATCACCGAGGTGACCCGGACCATGACCGTCGCCGAAGACGTGACCCTGAACGAGCGCGAGAAGGCCTGGTACAGCCTGACCGAGAAGCTGATGGTCGACATGGACCAGAGGCTTGCCGAGAGCATCGAGGAGAACTTCCAGCGCTACCGGGTCCGCTGATCCGGCCCCGATCCGAGGCCAATCCGCCCGGCCTATTCGCGCCAGAACGCGCGGGTCACCAGCACCAATACGGTGAAGAGCTCGAGCCGGCCGAGCAGCATGCCGGCCGAGAGCAGCCACTTGGCCGCATCGGGCAGGGGCGCGAAGTTGCCGGCGGGGCCGATGATGTCGCCCAGGCCCGGGCCGACGTTGGAGATCGCCGTCGCCGCGCCGGAGACCGCGGTGACGAAGTCGAGGCCCAGAAAGCCCAGACCCAGTGCCAGCACCGCGAAGCTCGCGGCGTAGAGAAAGAAGAAGCTCATCACCGACTCGGCGACCCGGTCAGGGATCGGCCGCTTGTTGTAGTAGGCGATGAAGACGCCGTTTGGCTGCAGCAGCTTCTTGAGCTGTACGAACGCCGTGGCGTGAACCACTTGGAAGCGGAAGATCTTGATCCCGCAAGTGGTCGAGCCGGCGCAACCGCCGACGAACATCAGCACGAAGAGGATCGACATCGCGTAGCCGCCCCAGGCGCCGAAGTCGGTGGTCGAATACCCCGTCCCGGTCATCACCGAGATGGTGTTGAAAGCGGCGTAGCGCAGGGCTGAGTCGACCTCCTCCATCTGGCCGGTCCGGTACAGCCAGAAGGCCACGCTGAGGATCCCGAAGGCCAGGATCATGATCATCCAGCGGACTTGGCTGTCCTCGAAGAAGACCAAGGGCCGGCCCTGCGCGGCGCGCAGGTAGAGCACGAAGGGAATGCTGCCGAGCACCATGAAGAGGCAGATCGCCCAGTCGATGGCGGCGCTGTCGTAATAGCCGATCGAGGCGTCCCGGGTCGAATAGCCGCCGGTCGCGATCGAGGTCATGGCGTGGGCCACGGCGTCGAAGCCGGACATGCCCAGGACCCAGAGCACGATCGCCCCGAGGGCTGTCAGCGCAACGTAGACGAAGGCGATGCGGCCGGCGAGCTGCGCGGCGCGCGGCAGCACCTTGTCAGTCTCGAAAGCCTCGACGCGGAACAGCTGCATCCCGCCGACCTGCAGGATCGGCAGGACCGCGACCGCCATGACGATGATGCCGATGCCGCCCAGCCACTGCAGGATCGCCCGCCACAACAGGATTCCCGGCGGTGCGTAGTCGAGGCCGATGATCACCGTCGA
>JAAUYK010028596.1_pt1 | contig 15731 bp, 12 predicted proteins | sample 7278021 | NCBI WGS metagenome assembly JAAUYK01 (sample SAMN14350223, study PRJNA611818) | marine sediment metagenome | isolation source: surface marine sediment (1.8m) | place: French Polynesia: Moorea | collected 2018-08
AGCCGCGCCCACGGGAGCGGGGGCGGATACGAGTGCCCTCGAGGAGCAATGGGCGAGCAATGTCAGATTCGCCCGGTCGTACGGAGACCTCGGGTTCTGGAGCTTGAACGCGATGGACTTCGTTTTCCCGTTGATATTCCTTGCCATGTTCGCCAGCTTCTTCGAGCTGTGGGGGCCCATCGCGACGGCGAGCAGGGACGGCGGACTCGCTGGCATGCTCGATGTCCTTTCCGACGGCTCCAGCGGCAAGCGAGGCCAGACCTGCGTTCTGCTCTCCATCATGTTCGGCGGCGTGCTCGCGTTTGGGATCGGATTCTGGCGAAAGAAGAGTGAGTTCGAAGATTTGGCCAAGATGCTGTTGTACGAATTGGATACTTCTCACCCCCCTGCGGCGAACGGGGCGGGACCAGAAGGCACATCATGAGTCGTCGAGCGGCTTCGAAGCGACACCTGCTCCACGAGCCGATGGCGTACATCCAGGGCTTCGTTCAATTCGACGGTCTAAAGATGAAGATCGATCGACGCTCCTACGTCCCCAATCTCGAGACGGAGAACCTGGTCAACTATGGTGCGACTCTCCTGAGGCAACGAAAGGTCGATCGCCCTATCGTGATCGATGTCGGTACTGGATGTGGGAACATCGCCATCGCCTTCGCCAAGCGATTTCCGGGCAGTTCGGTTATCGCCACCGACATTCTCCAGGACACGCTGACGCTCGCCCGGTGTAACGCGACGACGCACGGCTGCACCAACGTGGAATTCGTGCACACGGACCTGATCGACGACGTTGAGTGCCCTCGTAGCCCGGACCTGGTCGTCGCCGACCTTCCCTACGGGTCTCCCGAGTATCTGCTCAAGAGCAACGCGCTGGAGGAGATGCAACACATGCCCATCATCTCGAGATTCACGGAGGGTTTGCTGGACGCATACCTTGAGCTCATCGAACAGATCAAGGCGAAGCGGTGGAGAGCGACCCTGATCGCCGAGAGCGGTACAGTTCCAGAGAAAGTGGTATCGCGTCTGCTCCCCCCCGACGTCGAATGGACCTATCATGCGTACCAGGACTACTCGCTGATCCAGCTGGAAGTGGGAGACGAGAAGGATCCGGATGAGTGACGCGGGCACCATCATGGCCGAGATCGTCTCTCGTCTCGCGGAAGATCGACCCGACTTGCGCGACTCCTCAGGGCGCGCCTTCTGGCCGGTACCCGCATCGTTTCCACTGATTCTGTCGAAGTGCCTCTTCGGCCTTCAGGAGCTTGCCACCGGTGAGTGCCTCGCTGGATGCAGCCACCGCGCTCAGCTCGTATCGGCGGTCCGAATCGAGTTCCTCCGGTTGACCGCTGATGGCGACCTGGGCGAGGATCACACGTCGCTTTTCCTAAAGGATCACCCGAAGGCAGCCGAAGTTACCGACCGCCCTCCCTTCGGCTACTTCTGTGAGGAGATCCTGAAGATCGAAGACCCGATCGTACTCCTCGGCGCGATTTCGCGAAACGAAGAAGGCTCGATATCGGAGATCGCGGCTCTGGTCGAGTCGCGCCTGATCGACGATGGCGCGTTCGCGAGGAAGCATCTCGAACAGGAACACGAGCATGCCCGACGCGCCGAAACGATCGCCCACCTTATTGGCGACAGCGGCTGGCTCCTGCCGCGTTTCCAATCGGGGTTGGCCCTGCACGATCGTCTCTATTCCAGCGTCGCGCCGGTTGGTTGAACCGCACGCGGAGCGACCTCTACACCATTCTCCACGCGCGGCGGCGGACCAAAAGAGAGACGTGCCGTCCCCCCCCTTCCGCGCACCTAGTCCCAAAACAAGCGAACACAGATGCGTTCGACGCGCATGAAAAAAGGCGAAATCCACGATCTCGCTGCGCGCAGCTTCCCCGTTCGCGGCCAGCGCTTGAGTGTCTCCAGGTTTTCATCGCGCGGGGGCTGTTTCTCCTGTCTCGGCGTCGGGCGGAGGAATGGGCGGGGGTTGCCACACGGTCAACAATGCAGAGGCACGCGAACGCGCTCCCAGCCGCGGAAGAACACCGGGAGCCAGCGATTCCATCCGAGCAGGCGATAGATCGTCTTCCGCCCCTGCCGGACGATCTGCGCCGGCAGCCGCATCATGGCGTTCAGGAACGTGCGGAACTCCATCCGGAGGACGGCCTGCTTCTCCGCCGCATGCTTCTCCTTCCATCGCCCCGTTTCGGGGAGCAGGAGGGCGAACCATGCCTTGAGCGACCACGCCAGCGACACCATCACCATGTACGCCCAGTTGCTCACCAGGTTGTCCACCGGTGCGTGAAGCGCCCGCACGCCACCCTTCAGCTGCGCCAGCAGGTTCTCCTGATTGCAGCGGTCGTTCGCCTCGAACACGATCTCGCAGGCGTCGCTCTGGGAATCGTTCGTGATGGTGAACAAGTACCGCACGTCATCGAAGAGCACCTGCTCTCCACGCTCCACGGAGAGATTCTTGCGAACGACGGCCACGCGGTAGGTCTCCCGACACGTCGTGGGCTTGTAGTCGATGGAAGCCACGTCCTCCGACTGCAGACGGAGGTTCTTGAACTCGCGGTCGCGGACGATCTGCTCCTTGACGTTCTCCGGTCGCTCGCGGGGCTGCGTCTCGACCGTGTACTTCGGCCGGCGGCGCAATCGCTTCCAGGCCTTTTCTGGCAGGTTCTCGGCCCGTTTCACCAGGTTCGGCATGGCGTCGATCCCGAACACGAAGCGCACGCCCTGCTCGTCCCAGCGATCCAGGTGCTCCGTCTGGCTGAAGTCCGTGTCCCCGCGCAGCGTGATCCGCCCGAAGCCCGCCCGGCGACACAGGGCGATCGCCTGGTCGAAGCGCTCCGCGGCGCCTTCGTGGGATGGGCGATTGCCGCTGCGGTTGACCACGTACAGCGGCTCCTGCGTGTTCGCCAGCGACACCACCAGGGGGTGGAAGCCCCACAGGCCCTTGTAGCTCAGGTCCATCCCCTGCTTGCACTCGCCCGTGGTCTCCACCATCGAGCCATCGGCCTCGATCACCGCCTCCTCGAAGAAGGCCTCCGGCTGCTGGCTCCAGACCCGAAGACGGGCCTCGTTGATGGCCTCCATCAGCCACTCGACCTGGTACCACTGGAAGCGGCGGCAGAAGTCCCTAGCGGTCGTGGGATCCGGGATCCGCTGCGCCCCGAGGGCATCCAGATACACCTCGTCGTTGCGCAGCAGCTCCAGATCCTCCAGACAGCGTCCACCGGCCAGCACGTTGTAGGCGAGGTTCAGCACGTGATCCGACTCGTGGTAGGGCAGGTGGACCTTGAGCAGGTGCAGGCGACGATCGATCTCCTCCACCAGCCCCGTGGATCGAGCCATCTGGTGAATCGCGCCGAGGCCTCCCACCGCGAAGCCCCGGGTCCGCTCCGCCACCTCGTAGTGGACGTTGGGCGCCCCGAACATCGGCTGCTCCTGATCGCACCAGACGCGGTCACGGAGCCGAGACTCGATGCGGCGCTTGCGGTTCCGAAGATTTCGCTGTGTACTTCTCTTCACTCGAAGTGCCCTCTCTGTGCGGAGGATGGTTGGTTGGCACTGCCTTCCTACCGCACAGAGACGGGCCTTTCGAGCCCTCTCGCGAGATTCCCGCTTGAGAGGGCCTTCGATTCACGCTGGTTTAGGGACTAGGAGTCCGACCCGAGACGGGTCGGCCGACGCAGCAAGGATCCCGGTCGGCGGGATCGCAGTCTGGACGCACTGTCCCTACACGCTCGCTGCCGTGAGGGGCCTCACGGAGCGCTGCGTCGGGGGTGACGATGCGCTGCGTCGATGCCCGCGCGCAAACCCTTCGCCGCGAGCCTGGCGCTCGCCCTCGTGGCCCTCGCCGCGCCGATCCGCGCGGTGGATCTGTTTGCCGTGGACGTGGGGAACGGCGCGCTCTCGGCCTCGGGGAACGACTTCCTCGCCATCGCGCAGGACCTCCTCGGCCAGCGGGATCGCTTCGCGGTTCTGGTCGGGCAGTCGGACTACACGGCCGAGCTCGACTACCTGGGTGTGCCGAACGCGCTTCGTCTGGAGGTCAGCGATCTCGGCAATGCGGTGCGGCTCGACATCCCCTCCACGGGTGCCTCGGTCTCTTTCAGCGGCGCCTCGCCGGACGAGGTCGAGTCGCAGGTGGAGGACTGGCTGCGCAGCGACGGCGCGGCGGCGTGGTCGGACTTCCTGGGGGAGATCAACGGTCGCAGCCCGCTCTCCCTGCTCGACGGGAACCCGCGCTCCACCACGGCCCTGATGTCGGAGAACGCCTTCCGCCGCTTCGGTCTGCGTCCGAGCCCGCGCGTCGAAACCTCGCGGGCCGAGGTGTCGCGCTTCGGCGGGGCGGCCCTTCGCGTCGCCGCGCGGGGGTCTCGGATCGAGGCGGAGGGCTTCGACGATCTCTACACGGCGGACGGGTCCGTGCAGCTCGAGGGCGAGCTGGGCCGCGTCCTGGGACTCTCGTTCGCGGCCGTGGGGCAGTACCGCGACTACGAGGGGGCGCGATCCTATGACGGGGGTCTCGAGCTCGCGCTTCCACTGCGGCTGGTGGGCGGGCAGGAAGGGGTGCGCGTCGCGTGGTCGCTGACGCCGCTCCTGCAGGCGGCGGCCGGGGTGTCGCGGGAGCTCGCGGCCGGCGGCCTCGTGCTGGGGGGTGGCGTCGCGAACGCGCTGGCGATTCCGCTCGGGCCCGTCGAGCTGGCGCTCGGCAACGCGCTCACCTACTACCGGGGCGTCCCGCTCGAGGACGTAGGGGGCTACGACTTCGAGACCGAGGTGAACCAGCTCCTCGCCCGCAGCGGTGCGCGCCTCGGCTGGGACGTGGCGCGTCAGCTCCGCGTCGAGGGCGGGGCGTCGCTCTCGAACTTCCTCACCTCGGACGCGGCCGTTCCCCACTTCGTGACGCCCTTCGCGGCGATGCGACTGCGCGCCGGGCGCGCGCAGCTCGGGCTCGAGTACGCGGCGGACGTGGGCGACGGCTACACGGCCCACAGCGCCAGGCTGAACCTGCAGCTCGCGTTCTAGCGAGCGCGGCAGCCAGCTGCGTCGCCGGGTTCGGGCGGTCCGTTGCCGGCGCGCCCGCGTCGAAGCAGCGCCCCCGAGAGCCGGGGCGCTTGCTCGTCCGGGCCCGCCTGTGTGAGGATCGGTGGCACTGCGCGGGAAGCCCGAACCAGCCGGCGGAGCCTCATGCAGCGTCTCGTCCTCACGTCGATCGTCGTTCTGCTGGCGATGTCGGCCCCGGGCACTTCGACCGCCGCGGTCCTGCCGAAGCGGCCCAACATCGTCGTCCTCTACACCGATGACCAGCGCTGGGACACCCTGGACGCGATGCCGACCGTCAGTCGACTCGCCCGGGAGGGCGTCCACTTCCGGAACAGCTTCGTGACGACACCGGTCTGCGGCCCCAGCCGCGTCGGCTTCTTCTCCGGCAACCCCGCACGGGCAGAGGGCATCACGGTGAACGAGGGGGCGGCGTCCCAGTACGACGACCGCCATTCGATCGCCGTCGCCCTGCAGGAGGCGGGCTACGCGACGGCGCTCTTCGGGAAGTACCTGAACGGCTACCGCGACCAGTTCCCGGCCGTCCCGCCGGGCTGGAGCGAGTGGCGCGTCTTCCGCGACGGCTACTTCGATCTGTTCGGCAGGGGCTCCCTCCACCAGGATCCGATGCTCAGCTGGAACGGCACCGCGAGGCGCGCGTCGGGAAGATCCGAGGACCTCTTCGCGGAGTACGCGGAGGAGTTCATCGCGCGGAACGCCGATCGTCCCTTCTTCCTGGTCCTCTCCTTCTGGGCCCCGCACGTTCCCCTGATCCCGGCCGAGCGCCACGCGGGAAAGTTCGAAGGCTTCTATCCCCCCAAGCCGCCCAGCCTGGAGGAGCGGGACCTCCGGGACAAATCGCCGCTCTTCCGGCAGCAGGCCGAATCGGGCATCGACCTCGACCCGATCTGGGAGCGCGCCTGGTCGGTCTACCAGGAGCTCCTGCTCGGCGTCGACGACGCGGCCGCGCGGATCGTGGCCGCGCTGCAAAGGCACGCCCTATCGGAGAACACGATCGTCGTGTTCACGTCCGACAACGGGTTCCAGTTCGGAGAGCACTGGGTCGTCGGAAAGGGGATGCCGTACGAGGAGTCGATCCGCGTGCCGCTGGTCGTGTGGAGCCCCGCACTGCGGCGCCACACTCCCAGGGAGTTGGTGCTCAACATCGATCTGGCACCGACCTTCGCCGAGCTGGCAGGCGCCTCCTTCGAGGCCCAGGGACGCAGCCTCGTCCCGCTGCTGAAGCGTCGCCGCGTCCCGTGGCGCCGGGCCTTCGAGGTCGAGGGGTTCGCGGGCGTGGAGGACTTCCGGGCGGTCCGATCGGGCCTGTTCAAGTGGATCGCGTGGCAGAGCGGTCACCGCGAGGTCTATCTCCTTCCCTTCGATCCATACGAGATGCGGGGCTCCGGGCGCTCCGTCGCCGGCGGCGAGACCTCGCGCCTGCCGCCCCGCATCACGCGGAGCCGGCCTCGAGGGGCGCCCAGTAGGCGTCCACGCGGGCCTGGATCTCCCCGAGGAGCGCCTCGTTGCGGCGAGGCTCGAACAGGTGGCGGAAACGGCCCTGTCTCTTCAGGTACTCCTCCACGGGAACGCGTGGGCGGCGGACGCGGGTGTGCACCACCTGGCCGTCCAGGTACTCCTTGAGGGGCCAGACGCCCGTGCGGACCGCGAGCCGGCCGATCTCGGCGAGCTCGCTGGGATCGAAGTCCCAGCCCGTCGGGCAGGGCGCCAGCGTCAGGATCAGGCGCGGACCCGACCGCGACAGCGCCTTCTCGACCTTGCGAGCCAGGTCCAGCGGCTCCGCGCCGATCACGGTGGCGGCGTAGGCCGGTCGGTGGGCGGTCCAGATCCCGAACAGGTCCTTCTTGTAGCCGGGGTAGCCGAGCGCGCCGCCGCTCGTCGCCGTGCGCGCGGCGTGGGGCGTGGCGCCGGACGATTGCTGGCCGGTGTTCCCGTAGCCCTCGTTGTCGTAGCAGACGTAGACGAAGTCCAGACCGCGCTCGATGGCGCCCGAGGTCGAGGACAGCCCCATGCCGTAGGCGGCGCCGTCTCCCGTGAGCGTCACCACCGTGAGGTCTTCCTCGGGCGGGAGGCGCCCCTTGCGAAGCAGCAGATCGAGGGCGTCGCGCACGCCCTGGGCGCCGGCTGGGGCCGAGGCCATCGCGGTGTAGAGCCAGGAGCCGCGGAAGGGCGTGAAGGGATAGATGGAGAGAAGGGTCATGCAGCCCGCGGCATTCACGAAGACCGTCTTCTCGCCGAGCACGTCGTAGAGGGTCTGGAGCGCCTGCAGGCCGCCGCAGCCCGCGCACATGGCCGTCCCTGAACCGAGCAGGTGTGTCGAGGGCAGATCCTGCACGCGGCGATACGCGGTGTCGGTCATTCCTCGCGCCCTCCTCTCGCGATCTCCTGCCGCTCGGCCGCTGCAAGGCGCTGCAGCTTGCGTACCTCGCGCAGCTCGCCCTCGGTGTAGAGGAGCTGCGGAGCCGGGGTGTGGCCCCGCTCGGCGGCCTGCCGCGTGCGCTCCAGCATGTCGAAGAACTCCTCCGGGGCGATGTCGCGTCCCCCGAGACCTCCGATGAAGCTCGCGAGGATGGGAGGCGCGTCGCGCTGGCCGTACAGGGCCGCGGCGAGCTCCGCGTGCAGGACCCCGCCCTGACCCATCGACAGGTTCTGGTCGACGACGGCCGCGGCGCGCTTGCCCGCCAGGAGCCGGCGCATCGCCTCGGCGGGATAGGGCCGCAGCAGGCGCGGTCGCAGCAGGCCCACCGCCTGGCCCGACTCGCGCAGGCGGTCGACCGCGTCCATCGCCTTCGTGGCGAACGACCCCATCATCACGAACACGATCTCCGCGTCCCCGCTCCGGTATGCGTCCACCGCCGGATGCTCGCGCCCGAACGCCTGCGCGAAGTCCCGCGTGATCTCTTCGTAGGCCGCGATCGCGCTCTCCGCGGCCCGGTGCATCTCGTAGCGGAAGTAGGAGTAGGGACCGCCGCCGAGCACCGCCACCGCCTGTGCCAGGGGCGCGCTGGCCCGGAAGCGGATGCTGCCCGGGTCGAAGGCGGGGAGGAAGCGGTCGACCGCCGCGGCGTCGGGGATCTCCACCGGCTCGCGGGTGAAGGAGAGGTAGAAGCCGTCGAGGTTGACGATGGCGGGCAGCCGCACCCGGGAGTCCTCGGCCAGCCGGTAGGCGATCAGCACGCTGTCGAGCACCTCCTGGCAGGTCGAGCAGTGGATCTGCAGGAAGCCGCTGTCGCGGGCGGCGAGGACGTCCTGGTGGTCCGGCTCGAGGGTGACGGGCGCGGACAGGCCGCGCGACACGTTCACGAGCACGAAGGGGGCGCGCCAGCCCGCCACCGTGAAGACCATCTCCATCCCGTAGAGCAGTCCCTGGCTCGAGGTGGCGCTGAAGACGCGCACGCCGGTCGCGGCCGCTGCGCCCGCGGCGGTGATCATGGAGTGCTCGGAGTCGAGCGTGGTCATGCGGGCATCGAGCCGACCCTCCTCGATCCAGCGCTCCAGCGTCTCGATGATCTCGGTCTGGGGCGTGATGGGGAAGGCGGGCACGTAGTCGGCCCGTGCCAGCCGCGCCCCCCAGGCCGCCGCTGCATTGCCCGTGAGAAGCGTGCGCGTCACCGCGACTCCTCGGCGGCGACGCTGCGCTCCGGGATCGAGTCGATGGCGTGGTGCGGGCACACGGCGGCGCACACCAGGCATCCCTTGCAGTGCTCGTAGTCGATGCTGGGCGCGCCCTGCGAGTCGACGAGCAGGGCTCCGTCCGGACAGAACGTGCTGCAGATCCACGTGCAGCGGTGACAGCGCTCGAGCTCGATCACGGGTCTCACCGTGCGCCAGAGCCCGGTGCGCACCTCCACGCTCGTCGCGGCCCCGTGGACGTCCGGAGCCGACAGGCCGGGCGGGTCGACCGGCAGCTCGACCCACGCGGGCGCCTCGTAGCCGAGGGCCTCCGGCTCGGGGCCCTCCGTGACGCAGCCGGCCGCGGGCGTGAGCTCCTCCCAGGCGGCGAGCGCCCGCTCGAGGTTCGTCTCGACGACCGGCGACGCAAGATCGGCCAGCTCCTCGCGGATGGCTCGCTCGAGCGTCTCGCGCGAGATGACGCCCGTGAGCCGCGCGGCCGCGGCCCCGCAGCTCGCGCCGACGAAGCGCAGCGCGGCCTGCTCCTCGGCGAGGGCGCGCAGGGTCACGACGCGACCCTCGACGCGCAGCCGCTCCCGCCAGACCTGCGCGGACTCCGCGCTGTTGAGCAGCAGCACGCTGTGCGGCGCCAGGCCCGACAGGACCCCTGCGGCGGCGACGCCCATCAGGGTCTCGTCCGCGACCACGACCAGATCGGGTCGCTGCAGGATGCCGCGCTCGTGGATCGGCTGCAGCGCGGCGCGCACGGAGGCGAAGATCGGAGCACCCCGGCGCTCAGCGCCGTAGCGCGGTGCGTCCTGGACCTCGAATCCCTCCGCGAAGAACGCCGTGCCGAGGATGCGGCTGGCGGTCTTCATCCCCTGCCCGCCGCGTCCGTGGAGTCGGATCCGATACACGCGATTGTGTTTCCCGCGCTAGAAGATCGACCAGCGCCGCAGGCCCATGGCGGTCTCGACCCTTCGCGCCGCCAGATCGGTCGCGGCCTGGCGCGGCAGCACGCCGCGCCGCTTCGCGTCCTCGAGCACCTGCTGGGTGTTGCTGCGGATCTTCTCTGCGATGGCCTCGAAGGCGGCGCTCCGGGTGGCGCCGGCGTACTCCATGGCGGCACAGATCACGCCTCCCGCGTTGGCGATGAAGTCGGGCACGCACAGCACGCCCTGCTCGTGGAGGAAGCGCTCCGCCGCATCCGTGGCGGGGATGTTGGCACCGGACACGATGAGCTTCGTGCGGAGCCGCTTCACGTTGTCCTCGCGGATCACGTCGGGTCGCGCGGCCGGCACCCAGATCTCGCACTCGAGATCGATCAGGGCCTCGCGGTCCAGGGCCTTGCCGTCCGGGTGATCGGCCACGCTCCGTCCCTCGCGCTTCCGCTCGACGAGCGCGTCCACGTCGAGCCCGGCGGGGTCCGCGATCGCGCCCCGGACGTCGGAGGCTCCCACCAGCACGCAGCCCCGCTCCCGCAGGAAGCGGGCCGCGTGGATGCCGACCGAGCCGAAGCCCTGCACGACGACGCGGGCCCCATCGAGCTCGAAGTCGCACTCCCGCACCGCGATCTCGGCGCAGTGGGCGAGGCCGAAGCCGGTGGCGCCCAGCTCGTCGAGCGGGATGCCGCCCAGCTCCCGCGGCAGGCCGACGGAACGACCGATCTCGTCCTTCACCCAGGCCATGCAGGCCTCGTCGGTGCCCATGTCCGGACCGAAGATGTAGTCGCGCACGTCGCCGAGCGAGCACGCCATCGCGCGCACCAGGCGCTCCTTCTGCTCCGGCGGACACTTCGGGTCTCCGTAGAGCACGGACTTGCCGCCGCCGTGGGGGAGCCCCGCGGCGGCGTTCTTGAAGGTCATGGCACGGGCCAGACGGAAGCACTCCTCGGTGCTGACGTCCGGCGCCATGCGCAGGCCGCCGATCGAGGGCCCGATGGCGACGTTGTCGACCACCAGGGTGCCGCGCAGCCCGATGCGGGGCTCGTAGACGTGCACGACCTTCGCGGGTCCCAGGGCGTCAGCGAACTCGAAGCCTGCTTCCATGTCCGTCCTCCCGACGCGATTCCCGTCGGAAGGGTATCGGATCGGCTCCTCCTCCGGGGAATCGTGCGATCGACGCAGCCGGTCCAGGACCGGCGCTGCGTGGTGGAGCGGATCCTACAACGCGAGTCCGGTGGCCCGCTCGACGCTGTGGTAGAAGGTGCCGGCGACGACCTCCGGCGCGAAGCGCTTCGCGTGCTCGACGGTGCGGGCGACGTGGCTGGCGAGGGTCTCGGGATCGTCGAGCTTCCGCAACGCCCGGACCCACTGATCGATGTCGAACACGTCCTCGATCAGGATCCCGCTCCCTCCGACGGCTTCGGGGATTCCGCCGCGGGCACTGGCGACACTCGGTATCCCGGCACAGGCCGCCTCGACGAACACGCGGCCGAACGGCTCCGGCCAGAGAGAGGGGCCGAGCAGGACGCGGGCCCGCGCGTAGACGGGCGCCATGTCGTCGATCCAGCCGATCGCCTCGACGTTGGGAAGAGGCCGCAGCTTCTCACTCACCCGATCGTTCACCTTTCCCGCGACGATGAAGTGCACGTCCGGCATGCGCTTGGCGATCTCGAGGAAGATGGGGAACCCCTTGGTACCGAGCGGCTTGACGAACAGCACGCTCCCGCGTCGGGGCGGTGTGGTTCGCGCCCAGCGGTCGAGGTCGAACGTCGGGTAGACGACAGGGGCTTCGATTCCCGCCAGGTGCCGGAGCACCCGCTGCATGTACTCGCTGTTCGCGAGCACGAGGTCGGCCCTGTGGAGGCCGCGCAGATACCTCTCTCGGTTGCGGCGAATTGCCCGCGAGAATCTCGCCGGCCGCAGGCGAACGCAGCGCAGGCAGCCCGGCTCGCATTGGGTCAGCGGCTCCCGCGTGCGGAACTGGGTGGGACAGAACAGACGGTAGGCGTGGACCCAGACCGCGGCGGGCACTCCGCGGTCGGCTGCGGCGTCGACGCTGCTGTAGAGCAGCCGATTCTGCGTGACCATCAGATCGGTCGGCTGCTCGTCGAGAAACCGCTCGACGACCCGGTACCAGTCCCGATTCCAGGCGAGAGTCTTGCGGTCGTGCCCGGACAGGAGCAGCCGGGGCTGCAGGGGGCGTGTATGGACCCGCACATCGCCGTCCTCGTGGGCCCCCTCCGAGCGTCCGGGCTGGAGGACCTGCACCCGGTGGCCGCGCTCGGCCAGATGCCGCGCGAGCGCCCGGACCGCCAGCGCAGCCCCGCCGCCAGCGCCGTCGTACTTGTCGAGCGAGAAGCAGATGTTCATCCGCGGCTACCGCCTCAGGTGCACCGCCAGACCATATCGGATGCGGGCCCTCCGAGCGATCGGGCCCCGTGGCGTTCGTGGCTGCGGTTGGCGCCACGGTCGGGCGCTGGGAGTTCGCCGGTCGATCGCCGGTCGAACGCGTCAGGGGGTCGGGAGGCTCTGCGGCAGCCTGTAGAGGCCGACCATGTTGCCCGCGCAGATGAGGTAGCGCTCGCGCGTGGGCAGGTCCTCGAACATCTCGCCCGCGACCTTGCGGCTGTAGGGCCAGTCGCAGCCGTGGTGGGGGTAGTCGGTGGACCAGGCCATGTTCTCCACTCCGACCGCATGGCGGTTGCGAACGCCGTAGCGGTCCTGGATGAAGGTGCAGACGAAGTTCTCGTGGAAGTAGTGGCTCGGCAGCTGCTTGAGCTGCAGGTTCGTGTGGGTGCGGTTGCGCCAGTAGAAGTTGTCCAGCTGCTCGAGGACCGCCGGAATCCAGCCGATGTCCGTCTCGACGCCCACGATCTTGAGCTTCGGATGACGGTCGAAGGTGCCGCTCATGATGAGCTCGCACAGGATCGGCGGGAAGGCGAGCATGCCCGAGAGGGCCATGTTGCCGATGGCCGCCGCACCCTCGAGCACGGGCTTCGGCGTGCGCTTGCGCTGGATGTTGATGTGGATGGAGATGGGCATCTCCATGTCGACCGCCGCCGCAAAGAACTCGTCGTCCGTCGGTCCGAGATCGTCCTCACCGGAGGGCCAGGTCGTGATGATGACGCCGCGGGCGCCCTTCTCCTTGCAACGCTTCATCTCGGCGATCATCTCGTCGACGCCGAGGTTGGGCATCTGGGCCAGCGAGAAGAGCCGCTCCGGGTCGACGGCGCAGAACTCCTCGTGCATGTAGTCGTTGTAGGCCTGGACGCCGGCGCGGTGGAAGTCGCCGTCCTCGTTGCCCATGAAGTGGTACATGGTGCGCTGGCTCGGATAGATGAACTCGGCGTCCACGCCGTCGAAGTCCATGTCCTCGAGCCGGGACTTGCCGTCCCAGCAGCCCTTGCGCACGGTCTCGTACGTGTAGCCCTTCCACTTCATCTCCTCGAAGCGCATGCCGGGCGTCGCGACGAGGCCGATGTGCATGAGCGGGCCCCCGCGCTGGAATTCCCAGGCATCGCCTCCCTCGTCGTCCTTCACGAGGCGCGGCGCGCGGTCCTGGAACTGCTTCGGGAGCCAGCGCTCCCAGATGTGGGGCGGCTCGACGACGTGGCAGTCGGCATCGATGAGTCGGTACTCGCGCATCGCGGTCTCCTCGTCCGGAGCGGCCCCGGGGCCCGCTCGGGGAATCTGACGGGTCGTCAGAAACCTTAGGGGGGCCCTGCAAGGCTGTCAATTCGCGGGCTACGTTGCCGGGATGGGGGGGACGTCGCGGGGCCCGCGACCGGGTACGACGCTCGCCCGCGGGCTGGTCGCCCTGGCGGGAATCGGGGCGCTGGCGGCGGCCTGCGGGCTCCTGGCCGGCTCCGCCCTCCCCTTCGAGGTCCTCGAGCCCCGCGTGGACGCGCTGGCCTGGGACGGCGACGCGGCGCCCTTCACCCGGGCCTCTCACCAGCAGATCGCGGTGCGGGGGCGGGCCGCCGCAGCGCTGCTGGCCGTCCTCGGCGCGGTGCTGCTGTGGCGGCGCGACGGGGCGGCGCGCCGCGTCGCACTGGCCTGGAGCGCGCTCGCGCGCGGGGGCCGGGAGTTCGGGCAATCGCTGCGGGAGGCCCTCGCCCGCGAACCCCGGTCGGCACGCCTCACCCTGGCCGTGGTCTCGCTGTGCGGCCTGGCGCTGAGGGCGAGCTTTCTCCTGCACCCGCTCCGCCGCGACGAGGCCTTCACCTACAACAACTTCGTCTCGCAGCCCTTCGCCGTCGCGCTCTCGAACCAGGCCCCTTTCCACGGGCTGAACAATCACCTGCTCAATACCCTGCTCGCCAAGCTCTCGTGTACGATCTTCGCTGCCGAGCCCTGGGCGATGCGGCTTCCGGCGCTGGTGGCGGGCGCGCTGTTGGTTCCGGTCACCTACGCGGCCGGTCGCGTCCTGTACGGGCGCCGAGCGGGCCTCCTGGCCGCGACCCTGGTCGCCGTCTCGCCCTATCTGATCGCGCGCTCCACCGATGCGCGTGGCTACGCGTTCGTGGTGCTCTGCGCCGTCTCCGGCCTGGCGCTGGCGGGTCGCGCACTGGAGCGACCCCGCGATGCCTTCGGCTGGGGGCTCTTCGCCGTGGTGGGCGCGCTCGGCTTCTTCGCCATCCCCTCGATGCTCTACGCGTTCGCGGCCGTCTGCCTGTGGGCCGCGTGGGTCGGTCTCCGTTCGGGTTCCCCTGCGCTACGCCGTCAACGGCTCACGGGCCTGTTCTGGGCGGGACTCGGCACGGTCGCGCTCACCCTGATCCTGTACGCGCCGGTTCTGATCGTCTCGGGTCCGGCCGCGCTGACCGACAACCACTGGGTGCAGCCCTACGACTACGCAGAGCTCGCGGCGCTCTGGCCGGAGCGCATCGGCCCGGTCTGGAGCTTGTGGACCGAGGATCCCGCACTGCCCCTCGCGGCACCGCTGCTGCTCGGGTTCGCGGCGAGCCTCGTCTGCCATCGACGCCTGGCCCGCCATCCGGTGAACGTCTGGCTCGCAGTCCTCGTCGCCTGTGGGACGCTGCTCGCGGTCCAGCGCGTCGCACCCTGGACGCGCGTCTGGAGCTTTCTGCTGCCGCTCTTCCTGATCTCGGCCAGCGCAGGGCTCGTGTTCGCGCTGGAGCGGGTTCTCGGCGATCGCTTCCGGGCGGCGCCGGCGTGGGTGGCAGCACTGGCGTTGCTCCTGCTGCTGTCCTCCAGCGCGCTCATGCTGCGCGCCGACCGCATCTACGCGGACCCCCACACGGGACGCGTGTATCCGCTGGTCGATGCGGCCGACTACCTGGTGCCCCGCCTGCGCACTGGAGACCGCGTCCTGGGAGACGGTACGCCCGGTCTGGTGTTCGAGCTCGCGGCCCGCGGAGTGCCGCCGGCCCCGCTGCAGCGGGAGGACGCGGCCGCCCGGCTCTACGTGCTGGCCGGAAGCCGCGACGCCGCGCTCGCCCGACTCGTCGAGCACGAGATCGAGCCCGGGGACTACGGCGAGCCGCAGCGCCTGGTCGGCTTCGAGCGCTACACCCCCACCGCGTGGTACCGCTTCGAGCGGCCGCGCGTGCATGCCGCGGGAGGCCGGGTGACTCCCTGACGGTCGCGGGCTCGGGGAGGAGGGCTCAGGCGTCTCCCCCAGAGGGCGCGGGGTACAGCGCGGCGGCGGGCGTGCGGCGGCGGTGCAGCACGACTGGCGGGGCCGCGACGAACAGCGCCACGCCGCCGTACACGAGCGCGACGAAGAGCATGCCGTCGCCGATCGGATCGAGTCGTCCGGCCACCGCGGGAAACAGCGAGGCCTTGAGCATGATGGCCAGGTTGGTGTTGCGCACCGTCACCTCGACGCCGATGGCCAGGCGATCCGGCCCCGCCAGCCCCGCCGCGCGACACACGCCCAGGGCCATCTGCTGGACTCCGAAGCAGAGCAGCAGGACCGAGGCCGGCGCCAGCGCGCCGTAGACGCTCGGGTCGAGGCGTCCGCTGCCTGCTGCGCCGACCACCATCACGGCGATGAGGGTCAGGCTGGCGCGGACGCCCCAACGCGAGATCGCTTCGCGTCGATCGGGCAGGCGCCAGCCCAGCAGCATGCCGGTCGCGAGGGGCAGG
>JAAUYK010173330.1_pt1 | contig 15718 bp, 14 predicted proteins | sample 7278021 | NCBI WGS metagenome assembly JAAUYK01 (sample SAMN14350223, study PRJNA611818) | marine sediment metagenome | isolation source: surface marine sediment (1.8m) | place: French Polynesia: Moorea | collected 2018-08
AGGAGCGGGCGCTCGCCCGCAACGAGCTGCTGCCGGCCTTCGACCTGCGGGTCGAGGGATCGCGCGACTACGGCAGGTCGAAGCCCGGCATCAGCAGCGAGGGATCCCTCTCGAGCAGCCCCCGCAACGACACCGAGGTCAAGGCCATGCTGCGCTTCGAGATCCCCGTGCAGCAGCGCGAGGCGCGCGGTCGCCTCGCCCAGGCGCGAGCTCGACTGAGCCGAATCGAGAGCGAGCTCCGCTTCGCGCACGAGCAGGTCGAGGCGGACGTCCGCAGGGCCATGGCGGGACTCGAGGCCGCCTTCGCCCTGACGGCCGAGGCGCGCCGCAACCTGGAGCTGGCCGTCGAGCTGCAGAGAGCCGAGGAGCGCAAGCTCATGCTGGGGACCAGCAATCTGATCAACGTCAACATCCGCGAGCTCCAGGCCGCCCAGGCCGGGGTCGCCCTGATCGAGACCCAGGCGGACTTCTTCCGGGCCCTGGCCGAGTACCGCGCCGCCGCTGCGTCGTCCTAGACATACCGGCGCGTGCGGCCAGAGGGCGAGCGCGTTCGGGCTCAGCGGCCGCCCACCCTACCAGCCCCGCAGATCCACGGCCCAGGTGTCGAGCACCTCCTCTCCCGACACGACGACCATCCGCTCGTGGTACGCGACCGTCGGATCCACGTGCGCCGGCCACACGCGGATGCGCTCGCCCACCCGTACCTTCCAGCGGGGCGCGAAGGTCACGTGCTCGTCCGAGCAGAACCACACGTCGGCGTCCTCGATGCGGGGATTGCCGTGGTCCATGCCCAGCGCCTTGAGTCCGCAATCCGCGACCGCGTAGTTCGCGCTGGTGGAGATCACCGTCGCCAGCAGCGACAGCGCGGGCCGGAAGGGCAGCCCGAGCTCCGCGTAGGCGGTGTCCATGAGAGCGTAGGAGCCCGCCTGGATCTCCGTCGCCAGCGCGTTGCACGCGAAGGTTCCGGTGCCCCCGGCTGAGATCACCTCTCCCCCCACCTCCCGGTGGGCGGTGGCGAGCCTCTCCATGCACTCGGCGGTCAGAGCCTCGCGCGTCGCCGCGTCCGGCACGAGCATCGCGTGGCCCTCGTAGCCCATCACGCCGCGCACCGTGAGCCCCCGGCGACGCGCGCGCTCCGCCAGCCGGCCCGCCTCCTCGGGCGGGCAGCCGCAACGGGGCAGCCCGACGTTCACGTCGACGAGCACCTCTCCCACGCCTCCGACCGCCGCGGCCTCGAGGGTCTCGAGGGAGTCCACCGCCACCGTCACGCGCGCATCGAGACGTCCCAGACGCCGCGCGTCGAGTACCTCGTTGGCGAGCAGCAGGTCCTCGCCGAGGCCCGCCGACGCGAGCCCTTGCATCTCCCGCAGCGTCGCGCAGGTGAAGCCGCGGTGTCCTTCCGCCGCCTGCCGCCGCGCCAGGGCGCAGCACTTGTGCGCCTTCACGTGCGGGCGCATGCGCGGCCCGGGCAGCGCCGCACTCATGCTGCGCAGATTGTGGTCCAGCGTCTCCGCTTCGACGATCAGTGCCGGCGTCGGAAGGGTCCCGATTCGGTTCATCGCGCGGTCCGTCCCGGGGCCAACGGGTACCACACGCACCGCGCCGCGGCGCTCGCCCCGGGGGCTCAGCGCACCTGGCGCTCGTAGAGCTCCTCGATCTGCTTCTCGACCTCCGGCTTCGGGTCGACAAAGCGCAGGCCCATGCCCCGGAAGCCAGGCTCCAGGTGGGGACCCATGTTGACGGAGACGACCTCCACCGGCACGACGATCTCCGAGGGCGGATCGTCCACGTGGATCGAGAGATCGAAGCGGGTGCCGATCTCGGAGGGGTGTCGGGTGCGAACGAACACGCCGCGCCGCGAGAGGTTGGTCATCAGACTGTGACCCAGCTCCCGCTCGTCGCGAAATGCGACCCGGATTCGGGTGGGGACGCGAACCGAGTCCCGCCGATCGACGCGGCTCGCCTTGTCTCCCGGCGAGAAGTGCTGGCTGAGCAGGCGCTTGAGGTCCTGCCAGCGCTGCAGCTGGGCGGGCGAGAGCCCGTCGCCTCCGCGCTGGCGGTCGAGGCGCACGTACTCCCGAAACAGGGCGGCGATGTCACGCATGCCCCCCTGCATCGACACGCGCCGCCCCCCGGTTGATGGGCTTAGCGGCGCTCGTCCAGACAATCGGGGCAGAGAACCACGCCGCCCGCGCCGGCGGAGGTGAGGCCCGCGTAGGCGCGCTCCCCCCGCGAGAGGGGGCTCTCGCAGTCCGCGCAGCGCTGGGGGCGTTCCAGGACCAGGGGCTGCCAACCGATCACGTCGTCGAAACGGGTCCTCTCGCCGGACTCGCGAGACTCGAGCGGCTCGACGTCCTCGATCTCCTCCTCGACGGGCTGCTCCGCGCGCGGCTCGGGCCCCGGGCGGCGCTGCTGCCGCTGGCGCTGGCGCGCGCGGATGCGCTCCCGCGCGGCCTCCGCCTCGTCCACGACCTCCTCGATGATCTCCCCCACGTTGTCCGTGACCGCCTCGACCACGCTGAAGGCTTCCTCCAGCACGTTGCGAACCAGGTTGGAAACCGGCACGCGCAGGTCCTCCGCCATGCGTCGGATGTCCTCGGCCAGCTCCTCGGAGATGCGCGTGTGGAGCACGCGCTCCTTGCGTGCACTCCGCTGGGCCCGACGCGCCCGGTGCCGTGCCCGGCTGGTCGAGGGATCCTCGTTCGACATGGCGGCAAGTGTATCACTTCGTGATACAATCGTGACACATCACAACATCACATCACAGGTAGGCGAGCCAGCGCTCGTACTTGGGCTCGCCGCCGCTCACCACCTCGAAGAAGGCAGTCTGCAGGGTGGAGGTGACGGGCCCGCGCCGGCCGTCGCCCACGACCCGCCGGTCGATCTCGCGGATGGGGGTGACCTCGGCCGCGGTTCCGGTGAGGAAGACCTCGTCCGCCACGTAGAGCTCGTCGCGCGTGACGGCGCGCTCCTCCACCGGGATGCCCTTGTCGCGCGCGATCTCGATCACGGTGGCCCGCGTGATACCGCCGAGCACGGTGTGGAGGCTCGGCGTACACAGAACCCCGTCGCGGACCACGAAGATGTTCTCCCCGCTCGCCTCGGACACCAGGCCGTGGGTATCGAGCAGGATGGCCTCGTCGTAGCCGTCGAGGAGCGCCTCCCTCTTGGCGAGGATCGAGTTCACGTAGTCGCCGCAGGTCTTGCCCTTGGTCATCTTGGCGTTGACGTGGTGGCGGCTGAACGTGGACACCTTGGCGCGGATGCCGAGCTGCTGGCCCTCTTCACCCAGGTACTTGCCCCAGGCCCAGGCCACGACGGCGACGCGAATCGCGTTGTCGCCGGGGTTGAGGCCCATCTCCCCCTCCCCGATGAACGCGATCGGCCGCAGATACCCCTCGGCGAGGTCGTTGCGGCGCAGCGTCTCGAGACAGGCCTCCTCGATCTCCTCGCACGAGAAGGGCACCTTCATGAGATTGATGTGGGCCGAGTCGCACAGACGTCGGATGTGCTCGGACAGACGGAACACCGCCGAGCGCCCGTCCTGGGTGCGGTAGCAGCGGATGCCCTCGAAGACCCCCAGGCCGTAGTGGAGCGTGTGGGTGAGGACGTGGACCTTGGCGTCCGCCCACTCGACGAAGTGGCCGTCCAGCCAGATCTGCTTGCCGCTGACGGAGCTCAAGCCATCCCCTCCGTGTCCCGGGCGTGTTCCCGGTGCTGCCCCGGCGCCGGGGACCCGCTAGGAGCGGCGGAACAGCCGTCCGAGGAGCCCCCTGGATTTCTCACGCCGCATGTTGATGAGCCGTAGCTCGCGGAGCGCCTCCACGCACTCCGGCTGGATCTGGACCGCGCGGGTGAACATCTTCTCCGCGGTGTCGACGCGACCGACGGCCCGGTAGAGGCGTCCCATGAAGAGGTAGGGCTTCTCGCGGTGGCTCGCCAGCTTGAGCCCGCGCTTCACGTGCTCGATGGCCTCGGCCACCATGGCGGGGTCACCCGGGTGGCAGAGGTGGAGCGCCCAACCGTAGTGGGCGTGGTGGTCGCCCTCGTCCGGGTAGAGCTGGAGCGCCCGCCCGAAGTGGAGCAGGGCCATCTCGTATTCGCGGCTGTTGAGGGCCGCCTGGCCCCGCTGGAACTCGCTCTCGGCCTCGAGCGCCCGCTCCGCCCGATCGCGCTTCGCCTGGTTGCGCTCGCGGCTCTGACAGTCGAGCACGTAGGCCTGCCGCAGGTGGGGGTCGGAGAGGGTCTCGTAGGCCTGGGTGACCTGCTCGAAGAGCTCGGCCGCCAGGTCCCGCGCGGACTCGCCGGCGGCGCTGAAGCGATCCGGGTGGGTGCGGGCGGAGAGCTGCTCGTACGCCCGGTCGAGCTGGGCGCTGCCCGACTCCGGCGAGACCCCGAGGATCTCGAAGTAGCTGCGGCCGCGGAACGACTCGGCGAGCTCCACCAGCTCGGCCGGCGTCGCGGCCCCGTCCGAGGCGAAGGGCTTGGCAGCAGCCTCGGGCGGCAGGGCTTCGCCAGGCTCGGGCTCCGGGCTCGAGGTCACGGCGCGGGCAGCGTGTGTCCGCACGGCCTCCGGCTCGGACGGAGCGTTCTCGCACAGCTCCAACATGCCGGTGGCCAGGAGCGCGTACAGGGTCCGGCGCAGCGGCTCCGGGGCTTCCAGGAACTCCCCCAGTCGCGTGCGCCCGTCGAGCCCCTCGAGTAGCCGTTGCTGCTCGGGGTCGATGTCGATCTCCTGGAAGCGGTAAAACGGGCTCGCTGCCCGGGCGACCCGTCGATCCTCGTGGAGCCGGAGGTAGCGGTCGATGCGCTCGCCCGGGAAGCGGGACCGTACGCCTTGCAGAATCAGGTTCGCGGGGCTGCGCCCGATGCCGAGCGTGTTGGCGCGTCGCAGCGTCCCTCCTCGCTCGAAGCGGAAGCTTCCGCTCTCCCAGCAGAAGATCTCGAACAGCTTCTCGTCGGCCTGCTCGCGCAGCACCTGCGCGACCTCCTCCTCCGACAGCTCGTTCATGGCGATCAGGATCTCGCCTTGGCGCCGATCGCCGTTCATCATGCGGCGCGACGCCTCTTCGACCTCGCGGCTGATGCGGCCCGTCCCCTCCAGGAGCCGACCGAGCGTCTCGCGAACCAGGTTGGAGCGCACGGCCACCGGATAGCCGTCGCGAAGCTGGATCCACTTGCGTTTCTTCCCGCAGGAGAGCTGGAGCACGCCGGTGGCCCGCAGCCCGTGCAGGTGGTGGAGCACCGCGGGAAACGGAATGCGCTCGAAGGATCCCGAGACGGAGCGCGCGCGCGGCCGAATCGGTTCGCGACCCGCCACCGGGACGGCCTCCTTGACCTCGCCCACGTGTCGCGCCACGACCTCGAGCAGGCGATCGAGCGGGACGGGCTTCGTCAGCAGGTCGGCGGCGCGCAGCGAGTTCGCGCGCTCCGCATAGGCGGGCGTGGCCGAGCAGCCGGTGAGGATCACGACCGGCGTCTCGCGTGCGGGCGTCTCGAGCCCTCGGATCTCCCCGAGCACCTCGAAGCCGTCGCGACGCGGCAAGATCAGGTCGAGCAGGACGAGGTCGGGCTCCTCGGCCCGCACCGTCTCGACGGCTTCATCGCCGTCGAAGGCGGTGAGCGCCGTGTAGCCTTCTCCCCGGAGGGCCCTCGCGACGATCTGGCAGAGGCCGCGATCGTCATCGACGTAGAGGATCGTGCCAGGCATGGAGACCCCTCCTTCTCCCCTCGGGTGGACCTATCGCCCAGCCGAGTGCCTCGCTGAAGGTTTTTCCCTACGCTCAGCGCCTCTCCGTGCCTCCGAAGATGTCGAGCAGGCCGTCCAGGACGTCGCCCGCGCCCTCGCCGACCTTCTCGTCCGCCCACTCCTTGGCCTTCTCGGCATGGGCGTCCCGCAGGTAGACGGAGGCGAGGCGCAAGGCGACCTCGGGCGTCACCTTCACCTCGGGGGAGTCGAGGGTGCCCTGTACACTGGCGAGCGGGATCGTCCGGCGACGCCCGCGCGCGGATCGCGCGCCGGCCTGCTCCGCGAGGGCACGGTCGACGTCCTCGAACAGGGTGATCTCCCCCTCCATGTCGAGCGCGAGGTCGAGCAGCCCGACGTCTCCCCAGAGCGCGACCGCGTAGTCGCGATACAGCAACTCGAGCGAGTCGGCGGTCGCGACGCCGTCGGCGATGCGCAGCGCACCGCGGATGGACTCGAACTCCTCCCCGTAGAAGCGTTGGAGACCGCTGCCGGCGAAGGCGCGTCCGAGCTGCGCCGCGACCGCGGCGGTCCCGCCCCCGGCGCCGAGGCTCTCGAACGCGGACTCGAGCAGCGACACCCCCACGAGTCGGCCCTCCCTGACCTCGACCGCCAGCTTGCCGCGCAGTGCCTCGATCGGGGAGCGCTCGCCCCCGATCGTGCCCTCCAGATGCCCGCTGAGGTCGAGGGGGCCGAACAGCAGGTCGGGCTTGCCCGCGAAGGCCGTGACCAGCGCATTGGTGTCGGCGTCCTGCGCCGCGAGATCGAAGCGGTAGCGCGGAGTCCCGAACAGCTCGCGGACGCCGCCGCGCACGCCCAACACCTGCTCGGCCGCGACGATCGAGAGGCCCTCGGACTCGACGGCCGCGCCGACGGCGCGCAGCGTGCCCTGCACTCGGATCGGAGGCAGATCGGGCGGCTGGATCGACACGTCCTGGAGCTGGATCGCGCCGCTCACGCGGGTGGGCTCGCTCACCAGGACGAGCCGCTCGATCCGAAAGGGCCCGGCGAGCGCCAGGCCTCCCCGCGCCGGCAGCAGCGCGTCCCAGCCGTCGAGCGTCTCGGTCTCGGTGCGGAGCTCGACCCGCGCCGGCGGGCCGAGCGAGACCTTCCCCTGCGCCTCGAAGTCCTTGACGTGGAGTTTCAGATCGTCGACGTCCAGACCGCCGCCCGCGCCGGGTACCACGCGGCCCGAGAGGCGCGCCCGCGTGCCCGGCGGCTTGGTGAAGAAGGGTCCGTAGCGCAGCTCCGCGGCCGTCGCGTCGAGATCGAAGCTCCCCGTCGGGCCATCGCTGCCCGCCAGCTCGGCCCGGATCCCGACTTCCCCCTGCAATCCGATCTCGTCCAGACGCAGCACGGCCTGCGACAGCGTGAGGTCCGCCGACGTCAGCGGAGAACCGGCCGTCCCGCGCAGCGCGACCCGGCCTCGCAGGGTGCCCTCGAGCTCGGAGCCCCGACCCAGATAGGGCTGGGCGGGCGAGAGCGCCACGTCGGCCAGCCTCACCACGAGGTCGAGAGATCCTTCGAGCGTGGCGGTACCCCCTGCCTCGAGCGTTCCCCCGCTGTCCAGCCGCGCAGACGCCTCGAGTGCGATGGGATCCGAGAGCGAGGTCGCGCGCGCATCGACCTGGAGATCCCGCAGCTCCCAGGTGACGGAAGGCTCGACGGCGAGGTCCTCGAGCAGGATCCGGGCGTCGCGCAACGAGAGCGATCGCACCGCCAGATCGACGACGCCGCTGCTGGCCTCGTCCGCCTCGCCTGCGGGCGGCGACCCGGGCGCGGGGAGATCGCCTGCCGCCGCGCCCGAAGCGGTCTGCGGGGCCGGCAGCTCCAACCCCTCTGCGGTGCGGCGCAGACGCACGGTGGCCCCGGCCACGACGAGGGAGTCCACCACCACGACGCGCGCGAGCAGCGGGGCGAGCGCGATCCGCAGCACCACGCGGTCGGCTACTGCGAGGGGCGGGGATCCCGGAGCCGGGCCGGCCAACGAGGGCTCCCGCACCACCAGGGAGGGGGGGAGCAGTGCGAAGTCGAGATCCGCATAGCCGACCTCGCGACCCAGTGCGTCGCGGGCGACCTGCTCGATGCGCAGGCGCACGGCGTCGCTCCGCACGATTCCCGGGAGCAGCAGCGCGAGGGCGCCGAGCGCGACGGCCAGCAGGGCGAGCAGCGCCAGGGCGATACGCAGTGCGACACGCACGATCAGGCGACCGTACCCGGGTTCAACCGACCACCTCCGGGATCAACCGCTCAGTCGGCGGCTCAACAGCTCTCGAACCGTGGCCGGGTTCGCCTTGCCCTGGGTGCGCTTCATCACCTGACCCATGAGGAAGTTGAGCACCTTCGCATCGCCCTCCCGGAGGCGCGCGGCCTCGTCGGGATGCGCGGCGATCACGTCGGAGACGGCCCGCTCGAGCGCCCCCGCGTCCGACACCGCCTCGAGGCCGCGCTCCCGCACCAGCGCCTCGGGCTCCCCCCCGCGCTCGACCAGCTCCGGGACCAGCGCCCGGGCGCTGCGCGCCGTGGTCCGCCCCTCGTCCACCAGCCGGATCAAGGCCGCCAGGTCCTTCGGCGAGAGCGCCGCGTCCTCGATCTCCCGCTCCTGGTCCTTGAGCGCGCGCAGCAGGTCGCGCAGGACCCAGTTCGCGACGGCCTTCGCCGTGCCGTGGGCAGCCACGGCGGCCTCGAAGTAGTCCGCGAGGGCGCGGCTCTCCGTGAGGAGCCTGGCGTCGTACTCCGGCAACCCGTACTCCCGGGCGAAGCGCTCGCACTTCTCGTCGGCCAGCTCGGGCAGCGACGCGCGCACCCGCTCCACCTGATCCTCGCTGACGACCAGGGGAATGAGATCCGGGTCGGGGAAGTAGCGGTAGTCGTCCGCGTTCTCCTTGAGGCGCAGCACGCGCGTCCGCCCGGTGTTCGGATCGAAGGCCATGGTGGCCTGCTGGATGCGGCCGCCGTCGTCCAGCACCTCGGCCTGCCGCTCGATCTCGGCGTGGATCGCGGCCTCCACGAAGCGGAAGGAGTTGAGGTTCTTGAGCTCGGTGCGGGTTCCCAGCTCCTCCTGGCCCCAGGGACGCAGAGAGACGTTCGCGTCGCAGCGGAAGTGACCGTGCTCCATGTCGCCATCCGACACATCGATGTAGCGCAGCACGGAGCGCAGGCTGCGCAGGTAGGCGGCGGCTTCGGCCGGCGAGCGGATGTCCGGCTCCGAGACGATCTCGAGCAGCGGCACGCCGGCCCGGTTCAGGTCGACGTGGGTGACGTCGCGACCCGCCACGGCGGAGTCGTGGATCGACTTGCCCGCGTCCTCCTCCATGTGGATGCGGGTCAACCGGACGCGCTTCACCCGCGTCTCGCCGTCCGCCTCCATCGGCGCGTCGACGTACCCGCCCGTCGCCAGGGGCTCCTCGTACTGGGAGATCTGGTAGCCCTTGGGCAGGTCCGGGTAGAAGTAGTTCTTGCGGGCGAAGACCGAGCTCGGATGCACCGTGCAGTGGGTGGCGAGCGCGGCCCGGATGCCGAGCTCCACGGCATGCTCGTTCAGGACCGGGAGCACGCCCGGTAGCGCGAGGCAGATCGGATGCACGCTGTGGTTGGGCGGCTCTCCGTAGCGCACCGGAGCCGGGCTGAAGAGCTTGGAGCGCGTGCGGAGGTGGCAGTGCACCTCCAGGCCGATCACCACCTCGTAGTCGGGATGGGGCCGGCTCACGACGACTCCGGCTGGCGTCGGTGGTGGTCGCTCTGCTGCTGGTAGGCGTCCGCGACGCGCAGGAGTGCGGCCTCGGCCAGCGGCGGCCCCAGGAGCTGGAACCCGACGGGAAGCCCGTCGACGAATCCGCAGGGAAGCGACATGGCCGGAATGCCCGCCAGGTTCGCGGATACGGTGAAGACGTCGGACAGGTACATGGCGAGGGGGTCCCCGGTGCGGGACCCCAGGGCGAACGCCGGCTCGGGCGCCGTGGGGGTCACCAGCACGTCGCAGCGCTCGAAGGCCTGTTCGAAGTCGCGGCGCAGCAGCGTGCGCACCTGTTGGGCCTTGCGGTAGTAGGCGTCGTAGTAGCCGGCGGACAGCACGTAGGTGCCGAGGACGATGCGGCGCTGGACCTCCGCGCCGAACCCCTCCGAGCGCGTCCGGTAGTACATGTCGCGCAGGCCCTTGGCGTCCGCGGCCCGATGGCCGTAGCGTACGCCGTCGTAGCGGGCCAGGTTGCTGGACGCCTCCGCGGTGGCGATCAGGTAGTAGGCGGCGACCGCGTACTCGGTGTGGGGCAGCGAGACCTCGCAGACCTCGGCACCGGCGCGCTCGAGCGCGTCCACGGCCTCGCGCACGGCGGAACGCACGCGCGGATCCACGCCCTGCTCGACGAAGTACTCCCGGGGAAGTCCCAGGCGCAGGCCGGAGACGTCTCCCGACAGGGACGCAGTGTAGTCGGGGACGGAGCGGGGAATCGATGTGGAGTCCTTCGCATCGTGTCCGGCGATGGCGCCCAGCACGAGGCCCGCTCCGGCGGCCGTGCGCGAGAGCACGCCGATCTGGTCGAGGGACGACGCGTACGCGACCAGGCCCCAGCGAGAGACCCGCCCGTAGGTGGGCTTGATGCCCACCACTCCGCAGAAGGAGGCGGGCTGCCGGATGGAGCCACCGGTGTCGCTCCCCAGGGCGGCGGGAACGATGCCGGCCGCGACCGCCGCCGCCGAGCCGCCCGACGACCCGCCCGGGCTCCGCTCCGGAGCCCAGGGGTTGCGCGTCACCCCGGCGCAGGAGTGCTCGGTCGACGAGCCCATGGCGAACTCGTCCATGTTCGTGGTGCCGACGATCACCGCGCCGGCCTGCTGGAGGCGCTCGACGGCGGTGGCGGTGAAGGGCGACACGTAGCCCTCGAGGATCCGGGAGGCGCACGTGGTGGGCTCGCCGCGCAGGACCATGTTGTCCTTGATCGCCAGCGGAATGCCGTCCAGCGCCGAGCGCGCCGCGCCGCGCCCGCGGCGCTCGTCGGAGGCGGCGGCCTCGGCGCGGGCGGCGTCGGCGCGCAGGTGGAGGAAGGCGTGCAGCGAATCGCGCGTCGCCCGGGCGCGGGCGAGACTCTGCTCGAGGAGCTCCGCGGCCGTCGTCCGACCCGAGGCGAGGGCGTCGGCCAGCTCGGGGACGCTCGCGAGGGGTCCCTCGGACACTAGCCCTCCTCCTCGCCCTCGATGACCTTGGGCACCGCGAACGCCGTGCCGTCGGAGGCGGGTGCGTTGGCGACGGCCTCGCTCGGATCCATGGGCGGGGCGGCCCGGTCCTCCCGAACCGGGGTCTCGAGGGGGAGGACGTGGGCCATCGGGGGCACGTCCCGCGTGTCGACGCGCTGGAGCGTCTCGACGTAGCCGAGGATGGCGTCGAGCTCCGAGGCCATGCGCTCGAGTGCGTCCTCGGCGAGGGACAACCGGGCCAGCGCGGCCACGCGCTGCACCTCGTCACGCGTGATGTGGGGCATGTTTCGGACGGTAGCACGGCGAGTTGCGCCGCCCCGGCCCCGCGGATAGCTTGCCTCGATCCATGTCGTTGTCAGGAATCTTCGCGGAGCTGCCCGACAGCCTCCAGAGCGGCATCCGGGAGCTGGGCTGGGAGGCTCCGATGCCCGTGCAGGAGCGGGTCATTCCCGTCATGCGCGAGGGCCGCGACCTGATCGTCAAGGCCCAGACGGGGAGCGGCAAGACCGGGGCCTTCGGCATCCCCATCCTGGCCGAGCTCGACCCGGACCTCGCGGCCTGCCAGGCCCTGGTCATGGCTCCCACCCGGGAGCTCGCGAACCAGGTCGCCGGAGAGATCACGGTGCTGGGTCGCGAGAAGGGAGTCCGCTGCGTGCCCATCTACGGGGGCGTCGGGTACGCGCAGCAGATCGAGGGGATCGAGGCCGGCGCCCACGTGATCGTCGGGACCCCGGGCCGCATCCTGGACCACCTGGGCTCGGGCCGTCTCAGTTTCGACCAGGTCCGCTTGCTCGTGGTCGACGAGGCCGACGAGCTGCTCTCCCTCGGCTTCTGGCCCGACATGCGGGAGATCAACAAGTACCTGCCGAAGGGGCGCCAGTCCTGCCTCTTCTCGGCGACGATTCCCGAGAAAGTGCGCTCGCTCGCTCGTGTCTTCCTGAAGGATCCCACCTTCGTGTCGCTGAGCGAGGACCAGGTCGCTCCCCAGGAGATCGAGCACTTCTTCGTCGTGACGACCGCCCAGGAGAAGGACGCGACCCTGGTCCGCATGCTCGAGTACGAGGATCCGGAGAGCGCCATCATCTTCTGCAACACCAAGGACGACGTCCGTTTCGTCACCTCCTTTCTGCAGCGCCGCGGCTTCGACGCGGACCAGATCTCCGGAGACCTGAGCCAGGCCGCGCGCGAGCAGGCGATGGCCCGCATCAAGGCCGGCAAGCTGCGCTTCCTGGTGGCGACGGACGTGGCCGCCCGCGGCATCGACATCAGCGACCTCACCCATGTGATCGGCTACTCGGCGCCCGACTCGCCCGAGGTCTACGTGCACCGAACCGGGCGCACCGGACGCGCGGGCAAGGCGGGGACGGCCATCTCGCTCGTCTCGGGCCTCGACATCGGCAACTTCCGCTACCTCCAGCAGGTGAACAAGATGGAGATCGCGGAGCGGGAGATCCCGTCGGACCAGCAGATCGCTGCGCGCATCGGGGATCGGCTCGCCGTGAAGATCGAGCACGAGCTGCGCGCACTGCCGGAACGCGAGAAGCAGATGCTCGTGGATCGCTTCCTGCCCGTGGTCCAGTCGCTCTCCGGGAGCCCCGACGGCCAACGCGACCTGGCCGCGATCTGTGCCGTGTACATGAAGGAGCACAAGCCGCAGACCACGGTCACGGACGTGCCCTCGGCCACAGACGTCTCCGCGGGATCCGGCCGGCCTCCGCCTCCGCCGGGCCGGGGCGGAGGCGGCGGCGGCGGAGGCCGGCGCCGACGCGGTCGGCGGCGCCGCTGAGCCGAGAGCGGTAGCGGATCCGGTGCGCATCTCGGTGTACTGCGGATCGAGCCGTCGCTCGCCAGAGCCCTACCGCGCCGCCGCCCGGCTGCTCGGGGCCGCGCTGGCGAAGCGGGGACACACCATGATCTACGGCGGCGGCCGCACCGGGCTGATGGGGGTGGTGGCCGACTCCGCCCTCGAAGCCGGCGGCACGGTGGAGGGGGTGATCCTCGACACCTTCGTCGACTGGGACGTACACCACGAGGGCCTGGACGAGCTCCACCTGGTGAAGGACATGCGCGCGCGAAAGCGCGGACTCGACGAGCGCGCCGACGCCTTCATCGCCCTCGCCGGCGGCCTCGGCACCCTCGAGGAGGTGACCGAGATCCTCTCCTTCCGCAAGCTCGGCCTCCACGGTCGGCGCGTGGTGCTGGTCAACACCGCCGGCTACTTCGATCCGCTGCTGGCCCAGATCGAGCGGGCCATCCGGGACGAGTTCGATCGGCCGGCGGTTCGCGACTACTACGCGGTGACCGACGACCCCTCCGCCGCCATCGCCCTGTGCGAGGAGGGCTTCGCCGAGGAGGAGCCCCCGGCCGCTCGAGGCTGAGCGCGCGCCGACATCGCGCGTCTACTCCTCAGTTGACCGGACCCTTGCGCAGGTAGCGGCCCTCCTCGAAGTCGTCGAAGAAGTGCTCCAGGAGCGGGTGGCGGATCGGCTGCCCGCTCGGGTCGGGCTCGAGATTTCGCTCCGCGACGTAGGTCGTGTGGGCGGCGTCGTGGGGCAGCACGTGATACCAGGGCGCATCGCGCGGGGGCCTCGAGCGAGCCACCTGCTCGTACCACGCGTCCCTGCCCTGGAAGCTGGGATCGACGTCCACCACCACACCGCGGTAATCGAAGAGGCGATGGTGGACCAGACTGCCGACGTCGAAACGGGCCTCGCGCCTGCGCACGCAGCAAGCGTAGGGCAGGCGCGGGGCCGTGCCACGCGGCTTCGGGGGCGCGATGCGCGCCGCGCCACCCCGATGTGCGATGGTCCCGTCGAGCCCTCGCCAGGGCGGCGGCGGGCCCACGCGGCATCCGGCCACGGAGGAGAGTCATGAGCGACGAGCAAGCCCGGGAAGTGGGCTACGAGGAACGCGACGCGATCGCCATCATCACGCTCGACCGTCCCGAGCGGCTCAACACCCTGACCGACGCGGTCGTGCAGGGGATCGCCGACGGGATCGACCGCGCGACCGCGTCCCGCGAGGTCCGGGCCGTGGTGCTGCGGGGCGAGGGCCGCGTGTTCACCGCGGGCTACGACCTGGTGACCGGCGAGGCGGGCGGCTGGACCAGCCCCTTCGACGCGCCCGCCCCCGAGCCCCGGGAGGGAGCGTGGGATCCGGTTCGCGACCTGCAGTGGATGGGGAAGAACGTGGAGCGCTTCATGAAGATCTGGCACTGCCCGAAGCCGGTGCTGGGTCAGATCCACGGCTACGCGATCGGCGGCGCGACCGATCTGGTGCTGTGCTGCGACCAGCTCTTCATGGCCGAGGACGCCTTCATCGGCTACGCGCCGTCACGGATCTTCGGCACGCCCACGACGATGCTCTGGGTGTACCGGCTGGGTCTCGAGCACGCCAAACAGTTCCTGCTCTCGGGCGAGGCGATCGACGCCCCGACGGCGCTCCGCATCGGGCTCGTCTCCCACGTCTACCCCGCCGCCGAGCTCTCGGCGCGCGTGGAGGAGCACGCCCGGCGCTTCCGACACATCCCCGCCAACCAGCTCGCGCTCAACAAGCTGCTGATCAACCAGGCCTTCGAGAACATGGGGCTGCGGACCACGCAGCTTCTCGGCACCCTCTTCGACGGCGTGACGCGCCACACCGAGGAGGCCTACCGCTGGGTGGAGGCCTTCGGCGAGAAGGGCTTCCGCCAGGTGATCCGCGAGCGCGACGCACCCTGGGGCGACTACGGCGAGCGCAAGCGGGACTGAGGCGCCCCTCGGCCGAGGTCAAGCCGAGCGGCGCTCCGCGCCGCGTTCCATCCGAGCGGCGCCCCGGCGCCGCGGTCAAGCCGAGCGGCGCCCCGCGCCGCGGTCAGTCGGAAAGGCGCTCAGGAGCGCTTGATCAGGAAGGAGCGGAACTTGACCCCGTCCTCGTGGAGGAACTCGGTCTTGAGCGCTCCGGAGAGGTGCGACACCTCGCGACCGATCTCCGACAGCTCGTGGCCGAGCAGTACCACGATGTCATCGAGCGACACCACACCAGCGAGCGAGCCGTCGGCGGCGAGCACCGGAAGCCGCCGCACGCCCGCGTTGTGCATCTTCTCGGTGATCGCGGAGAGGTCGTCGTCGACGGACGCGGTCACGAGCGGCGGCCGCACCAGCGCGTCCAGCGAGGCCTGATTCGCGTCCAGGCCCTCGGCGATCATCCGCACCAGGTCGCGGTCGGTCACCATTCCGACGGGCTTCGCGCCCTCCACGATCACCAGCGCCCCGACCGAGTGCTTCATCATCAGGTGGGCGGCCTCGGCGATCTTCGCCGTCGCGGCGATGGTCTGGACGGGAGTCTTCATCAGGCCGGAGAGGGACATGGCGGGCTCCTCCGAGTGTCGATGGGCAAGAGCCGGGCAGCATGGCACGTCCGGCCACGGAAAGCCAAGCCGAGGGGTCGGCCGCGCGACAACGCGCGCCTCGGTCCTGCGGGACGGGGCCGCCTCCGCCCTCAGGTCGCGACGCGACGGGCCTGCTCGAAGCGCGCGCGCTGGAAGGTGATGCAGGTGGAGTCGGCCGGGATCTCGTCGAGCGGGGTGGCGACGAGCTCCGGCGTGATCCCCACCGACTCGGCGGCGGGGCGCAGCACCTCGAGGTCGAAGCCGTAGAGCGCCGCGGCGTTCTCGCCCAGCATCATCCGCACCTCGGCGGGATCCACGTCCGCGAAGGCGAAGCGCATGTTCTCCCGCGAGTAGGGGTAGCAGCCCTCGTAGTGGGGGTAGTCGCTGCCCCACAGGATCTTGTCGATGCC
>JAAUYK010008342.1_pt1 | contig 15713 bp, 15 predicted proteins | sample 7278021 | NCBI WGS metagenome assembly JAAUYK01 (sample SAMN14350223, study PRJNA611818) | marine sediment metagenome | isolation source: surface marine sediment (1.8m) | place: French Polynesia: Moorea | collected 2018-08
AGGTCGCGGACACCCAGTTCGCCGGCCCGACCATGTTCTCGCGCGGCGACACCACCTACATCAACCAGACGGGCGAGATCGTGTGCAAGCAGCGCTCGACCTCGGTGCGCTATCTGGCCGAGAACGCCCGCAAGAAGGGTTTCTTCGCCGACCGCGTGCGCAAGCAGTGGACCGAGCAGGAGCTCGAGGAGCTCGAGAAGAAGAAGTTCGACTACTACCAGAGCTTCCTCGACCTGGGCCACGAGAAGCGGCTCTTCGTGAAGGTGGGCGACAAGCTCCCCACCCGGCCCATCGGGCCGCACACGATCGCGAGCTTCACCACCGAGTGGCGCTCCTACCTGATGACGATCTGGGGCGCTTCGAAGGAGGTGCCGGCGCTGGAGAACTCGACCCTCGAGGCCGGCTGGCTCCCCGAGATGTCGCGCGACCAGGAGGCGGCGAAGGTCGACCCGAGCCAGGCCGACGGCCTCTACAAGGGCCCCTCGCGCGGCCACGTGCAGGAGCAGTACGCGCAGCTCATCGGCATGCCCCGCGAGTACGGCTACGGGGCCTCCATGGGCGCCTGGATCCTCGACTATCTCACGAACTGGTGCGGTGAGCACGGCTTCGTGGTGCACAGCAACTTCAGCTACCGCAACCCGGCCCTCACCAACGACGCCACCTTCCTCGACGGCGAGGTGGTGGGCCTCACCGAAGACCGCAGCAGCGGCCGTCCCATCGCCACGGTGAAGGCCGTGATGACCAACCAGGACGGCGAGGTCATGGCCCAGGGCCAGGCGGAGATCCTGCTTCCGCTGCCCTAGACGCCCCGGAGGCCGCGATGGACATTCACGACCCGAGCCTCACCAGTGGGCGCTTCCTCGCGGAGGTGTGTGGCCGCCACCGCGAGCGCGCGGCCATCGTCTTCGAGGACCGCGAGATCAGCTACCGGGAGCTCGAGCGCGAGTCGCGCCTGCTGGCGCGCGCCCTCGTCGGGGCCGGTGTCGTGAAGGGTGCGCGGGTCGCGGTGCACATGGCCAATCGACCCGAGTGGGTCTTCGCGCACTTCGCCGCCGGAATGGTCGGCGCCGTGCTCGTGCCGGTGAACACCTTCGCCACGCGCGAGGAGCTTCGCTACATCCTGCGCCACAGCGATGCGTCGCTGCTGCTCATGCAGCGCGACCTGCTCGACCATGCCTTCCTCGACGACCTGATCGCCGACTATCCCGACGTGGCGCGCGGCACCCAGGGCCGGCTCCACTGCGTGGAGCTGCCGCAGCTGCGGCGCGCGGCGTGCCTCGGCGCCGACGAGCCCCACGGCGGCGTCGAGACCTGGGGCCAGCTCCTGGCCCAGGCCGACGGCATCTCCGAGGCGCTGCTCGACGCCTGCTGCGCCGAGGTGGAGCCCGCCGACGACGGCATCCTGATCTACACGTCCGGCACCACCTCGACGCCGAAGGGCGTGCTGCACCTCCAGCGGGCCGCCGTGCTCCAGGGCTGGCGCTTCGTCGACTTCCTCTGCCTCGACGAGAGCGATCGGGTCTACACTACCTATCCCTTCTTCTGGACGGCGGGCATCGCCATGTCGCTGCACGCGACGCTCGCCGCCGGGGGCTGCCTGCTGCTCCAGGAGACCTTCGAGCCCAACGAGGCCCTCGAGATCCTCGAGAACGCCCGTGCCACTGCGGTGCACGCCTGGCCGCACCAGCACAAGGCCCTGGGCGAGCACCCGAGTGCCGCCGGGCGGGACCTGAGCTCGGTGCGCAAGGTCGACCTGTCGACGCCGATCGCCAGGCTCGCGGGCATGGAGAAGGACGAGTACGGCACCGGCGCCTCGTACGGACTCTCCGAGACCTTCACCATCGCCAGCGGCATCCGCGCCGATTCGCCGCTCGAGCTGCGCCGCTCGACCCACGGGCGGCCCTGGCCGGGCAACCTCTTCCGGATCGTCGATCCCCTGACGGGCGAGCGGCTGCCCCCGGGCCAGGAGGGGGAGATCGCCCTCAAGGGCGCCACCTTCATGCGCGGCTACCACAAGGTTCTCCCCGAGCGCTTCACCGACGACGACGGCTTCTTCCGCACCCAGGACGGCGGCTCGCTCGACGAAGAGGGCTACCTGCACTGGTCGGGGCGCCTCTCGAACATCATCAAGACCGGCGGCGCGAACGTCTCGCCCGTCGAGATCGAGAAGGCCCTCGAGAAGCACCCGGCCGTGAAGGTCGGGATCCCCGTCGGCATCCCCCACGCCACCCTGGGCGAGGCGATCGTGCTCTGCGCGGTGCCCGTGGAGGGCGCGGCCATCGACGAGGCCGAGATCCGGGCCTGGCTGCGCGAGCGCCTCTCGGCCTACAAGGTGCCGCGGCGCGTGCTGGCCTTCGCCGCCGGCGAGCTCAGCTACACCGGCAACCAGAAGATCCAGGTGCAGCCCCTCAAGGAGAAGGTCCTGGAGAAGCTCGGGGCCGCCGGCATCCGCCCCGACGATCTGTAGAATCAGGGGCCCCCAACAGAGAGGAGAGAGACATGGACGAGATCCGCTTCGACGACGTGGAGGCCCTCAAGGCCCGGGTGACCGAGGAGTACGGCCCCTACGGAGACGCCATCGAGGTGAGCCAGGAGAAGATCAACCAGTTCGCCGACCTCACCGGCGACCACCAGTGGATCCACATCGACATCGAGCGCTGCAAGCGCGAGAGCCCCTTCGGCGGCCCGGTGGCCCACGGCTTCCTGACGCTCGCGCTGCTGCCGGCGCTGTCGGCCGGGGGGGGTGACGCCAAGCCCTTCGCCATCACGGGCATCAAGAACGTCGTGAACTACGGCTCCGACAAGCTCCGCTTCATCGCCCCGGTGCCGGCCGGCGCCAAGGTGCACGCGCGCTCGCGCCTGGCCAGCGTCGAGGCCGGCAAGAAGGGCACGCGCGTCGAGCGCGAGGTCGCGATCCACGTGGTAGGCAACGACCGCCCGGCGCTCGTCTACTCGTCGATCGTGCTCTACCAGGGCTAGGAGTCTGCACGGCTCCACCGCGCAGCCTCCTAGCCGGGCCGCGGTCGCGCCAGGAGGCCGACGCCCTCGTCGAGCGCATCGTCGGGGGCGGTCAATCCCGCGCGAGCAGGCAGGCGATGAGGATCGCCGCGACGACCGCGGCGAGGCACGCCACCTTCAGCGCGCTCCACGGGCGCTGGCCGGACACCTTCCCGGTCGCCCCGTTCACGAGCACACGGTGGAGACCGCCGCAGTCGCGGATCGTGAGCATGAAGACCGGCAGCAGCACGTGCTTGTACGAGAGCGCCTCCCAGCGGGTGCGGATGCTCGTGAGCCTGGTGAAGTGGCCCCCCATGTGCTCGCACGCCTTCTTCCGCAGGATGTCCTCCATGCGCTCGCGTCCGCGCTTCCAGCCCTCGGCGAGGGGCACGTCGTAGGTCTTCGCCAGCTGGCCCGCCAGGAACTCGGGCCGGTAGGGGCGGACCTGCTCCGTCGGCCAGGGCTCGAGCCCCCGGGTGAGGTCCGGCACGAGAGACCCGTCGGCCGGGACCGCCACGTCGTCGAAGACGTGGCGGAAGGAGCCGTGGCACTTCTCCCAGAGCGCGTCCTCCTCGTCGGCCTGACGCCAGCCCCGGTAGAAGCTCGAGGTCAGCGCGTCGAAGGTCCAGAAGGGCAGGTAGACGCTGCGGATGCGGTCGGGAACCCGCTTCGCGGTGAAGCTCTTCGGCGCGAGCCACAGTGAGCGCAGCCAGCCGCGCACCGCGTCGCGCGCCTGCTCCCGCGAGAGGCGGAAGGGCAGCACCGCGTCCACGCCGATCCGATCCTCGGCCCGGTGCACGTCGCCCCGCTGGATCGGCGAGCCGCAGTAGGCGCAGGACTTCGACGTGAGCGTGCCTCGAAACACGACGACGGCGCTGCAGGAGCGGCAGCGCGACGCGAGCTCCTCTGGATCGCGGCTGCGCCCCTCCGCCCGCTGGCTCGCCACTCGCGCGAGCACCGCGCCGAGGTCGCGCTCGCGGACGTCGCCCTCCGCGCCGAGCCCGATCGCGACGCGGAGCCCACAGTAGGGGCAGGCGAGCTCCTCGGCGTCGCTGGCGTAGGCGAGGTCGGCGCCGCAGCCCTCGCAGGGGTAGGTGCGGGTCGTGGGCGTCGTCCCCTCGGCGCGCATCGCTCCTCCCTCGCCTAGACCCGACGTATCGGCGCTGGCCTGGCTGTTCTTGACGGCCCGGGCGCCGCGTGCCTAGAAGGCCTTCTGCCAGCCCACCACCACGCGCCAGTCGGTCTCGAGCTGTGGGCCGTCGAGCCACTGCTCCACCGGGCCGCCCGCCTCGAGCGCGAAGCGGTGCTTCCCGAGCGGCCCGAGCGGCACGTACAGGTTGATCCCCCCCAGCAGCTCGAAGGCTCCACCGGCCCGGCGGTCCGGGTCGGCCGTGGGGATGAACTCGGGGGGCGGGGGGCGCCTCTCGTCGCCTCCGTAGCTGCTCCACCAGCTCGCGCGAAAGCGCCCCGAGGTCGAGAGCCAGCGCGTCCACGGGTAGGCGAACCAGCCGGTCAGGTCCACGCGGTCGCTCGCCGTCCACTCCGACTTGTTCTCGCCGATCCGGTAGGTGCCCATCAGCTGGGAGCCCCACGAGAAGCGGTCGGTGTGGCCCACGTAGGTCAGTCCCGGGAGCATGTCGAAGGTCCCGGAGCCGATCTGCATGGGAAAGGGCAGCGTCTGGCGACCCCCCGGCGTCGTGTCCTTCACGCGCACCTGTCCGGTGGGGAAGCTCCAGCCGAAGTTCAGGTGGAGATGGTGGTGCTCGTTCTCGAAGAGGCGGAAGAGCCCCCCGAGCTTCACGTCGCCGATGCCGTTGGACGTGGTGGTGAAGCGCGTGCCCATGCGGGTGGCGTGGTCCATGCTCTTCTGGATCCAGGGCAGCATGGCCGAGAGCGTCACCCAGTCGGTCGGCGCGTACATGAGCCCGAACATGTGCACCCACATGTCCATGTCCGTGGGAGTCACGGGGTAGTCGCGGAGCACCTCCTCCCGCGACTGGCGGCGGGTGCCGTCGCGGTTGCCCTTCATTCGCATGTAGCCGAAGCGGTAGGAGGCCATGAACTCCCCCGCCCCGTGCATGTGGTCGCCCATCACCCCGATGGGCGCGTGTCCGTCCGGTCTGGCGGCGAAGCCGCCGCTCCCCTCGTCGTCGGCTCCGGACACGTCCGACAGCACGACGAGAGGGAGCACGAGGAGCGCGAGCAAGCGTGTGCTGCGGCGCATCTACGTACACCTCCCTGCTGGCCGGGCCCGCGTCGCGCGCCCGGCGTTCGTGGAAATCGCTCGCGTCGGGAGGGGTGCCTAGATCGGGATGGGGTCGCGCCCGAGGGGCGGGAAGGCCGGTGCCTGCGGCGCCGCCGCCGGCGGGAAGAGGGGCGAGGCCGGGCCCGCCACCGGCAGGGCGGCGTGGGCCAACGCGAAGCCCAGGCGGCTGCTCGCGGTGCGCGGCGCGCTCTCCTGCTGGCAGCCGCAGGCGCAGGGCCTCGTCAGCAGCAACCGCGGCGGCTCCTCCGCGTGGCACGGAGGCTTCGCTGCTCGCGCCTCGCCGCGGTGGGCCATGCCGTCGTGTGCGTCATGGTGCGCGGCCGGCTCGTCCTCGGGGGCGTGGGCGGGATGCAGGTCGAGCGTCTCCGAGGGCGGGCAGGGCGCCGCGGCGGCGAGGAAGACGCAGCCGGCAACGAGCAGCGCCACGATGGGGGGGAGGCGCTTCACGCCCGGACCATAGCGTGTCCGACCATAGCGTGTCCGACGCGGAGCCTCAGGCGCTCCCCGCCCGGGGCAGGCCGTAGAGCCGCACCATGTTCCCCGCAAGGATCGAATCGCGCTCGTCGTGGGGCACGCCCACCATCAGCTCGTTCACCACCTTCCTGCTGTAGGGCCAGTCGCAGCCGTGGTGCGGGAAGTCGGTCGACCAGGCCATGTTGCGGACGCCGATGTCGTGGCGCAGCCGGATGCCGATCGCGTCCTTGATGAAGGTGCACAGGAAGTTGCGATGGAAGTACTCGCTGGGCAGGTGCCGGAGCGTGAGGCCCGTGCGCGCTCGGTTGCGCCAGTAGAAGTTGTCCACCTGCTCGAGAGCCTCGGGGATCCAGCCGACCTCGGTCTCGACGCCCACGATGGTGAGCTTCGGGTAGCGGTCGAAGAGGCCCGAGACGATCAGCTCGCACATGATGGGCGGGAACATCAGCATGCCGGCGAGCGCCATGGCGCCGATCGAGCCCGGCCCCTCGAGGGTGGGCTTCGGGTTGCGTTTGCGGTGGATGTTGATGTGGATGGAAACGGGCAGCCCCATGTCCTGGGCCGCGGCGAAGAAGCGGTCGTCTTCCGGGGAGAGGTCGTCCCGACCCGATGGCCAGGTCGAGAGGATCACCCCTCGGAAGCCGGCCTCCCTGCAGCGCGTCATCTCGGCGATCATGGCGTCGACGCCGAGGTTCGGCATCTGCGCGAGCGGGAAGAGGCGTTCCGGGTCGACGGCGCAGAACTCCTGGGAGATCCAGTCGTTGTAGGCCTGCACACCCGCCAGGTGGAAGTCGCGGTCCTCGTTGCCCATGAAGTAGAACATCGTGCGCTGGCTCGGGTAGAGGAAGCAGGCATCGATGCCGTCGAAGTCCATGTCTTCGAGGCGCGCCTTGGGGTCGAAGCAGGAGCGGCGGATGGTCTCGTAGGTGTAGCCGCGCCACTTGATCTCGTCGTAGGCGCGACCGGGCGTGGTCACGAGGCCGATCTCCATGGGGGGGCGACCGGGCTCGAACTGCCAGGCGTCGCCCCCCTCCGAGTCGCTCACCAGGCGCGGGGCGCGATCCTGGAAGCGCGCCGGGAGCCACCGCTCCCAGATGTGGGGGGGCTCCAGGGTGTGGCTGTCGGCGTCGATCAGGCGGTACTCGCGCACGGGAGGCCTCCGGCCGCTGCGCGGCGGGCTGGCCCGCTCCCCGCGGCGGCCTGCAGGTACGGCTCACGAGCGTCGCACAGGGCTCCCGGCAAGCCAAGCAGGGAGCCGCCCGCTCGTCATTCCCGCAGGTAGTCGAGCTCTCGACCGTTGCAGAGGTTCAGATCGACGAAGTCGGAGCCCCCCGCGTAGCCGTCCCAGTTGATGTCGGCCCACACGCAGGGGTCGTCGAGAAAGGGGCAGGATCCATCGAAGCGGCGCTCGACCTGGATGGAGCGCCAGACCCGCCGGCCGTCGGGCAACGTGCCCTTGTCGTAGACGACGCAGGGCTCCCACACCTCCCTTACCAGGTCCGTGGGACTGCCACCGGCGGGCGTCGTGGATGCGGGCAGGATCAGCAGTACGAGTAGCAGCGAGCGGTTCGATCTCCGAAGCACGTGTCCCTCCGAGCCTTCGTGTCAACAAGCCAACGCATCCGGGGCGGCAGTCTTCCGTGGCCGGGGATCGACCGCTGTGACGACGCTCACAAGCTTGACACGTGCCGCGCCTGCGCGAGATGCTGCCCGCGGAGCCTCCCAATTGACCTCCGCCCCCCGCCCGTCGCGGATGCGCGCCGCCGTCTATCGCGAACGCGAGAGCCTCGCCGTCGAGGAGCGCCCGCTCCCCGAGCTGGGTCCTTCGGAGGTGCTCGTCGAAGTGAGCCACTGCGGCGTGTGCGGCACCGACCTCCACCTGGTGATGGAGGGCTGGGGGCGACCGGGCTCGATCGGGGGTCACGAGTACTCGGGCCGCATCGTCGCGGTCGGATCTGCTGTCGAGGGCTGGGAGGTCGGTGAGTCGGTGGTCGGCGGTCCAGAGAAGGGCTGCGGTGCCTGCGCGCAGTGTTGCGCCCACCGCCCCGGCCTCTGCGACGGCCGTGACTCGCCCGGGGTCGGGGAGTTCCAGGGAGCCTTCGCCGAGTTCGTGAAGCTCGACGGCTCCCAGCTGCTGCGCCTGCCGGAAGGTCTGGGCCTGCGCGAGGCGGCGCTGGCGGAGCCGCTGGCGGTGGCGCTGCACGGAATCACCCTGTCGGGTGCGAGCGCGGGGCAGCGCGCGCTGGTGACGGGAGCGGGGCCCATCGGTGCGCTCACGCTCGCGGCCCTTTTGGCCCGCGGCGTCGAGGACGTGACGGTGAGCGAACCGCGGGCCGTCCGGCGCGCGCTGGCCGGGAAGCTCGGCGCGAGACGGGTGCTGGAGCCCGAGGGCCTCGAGGTTCCACGCATGCCCTTCGCCCTCGTCGCAGAGCCCTTCGACGTGGCCTTCGAGTGCTCGGGCAGCCCCGGGGCCTTCCGCGCGGCGCTCGCCCAGCTGCGACGCGCGGGACGCCTCGTGGTGGTGGGAACGGGCATGGAGCGTCCCCGGCTCGACACCAACCGCGTGCTGCTCAACGAGCTCGTAGTGACGGGCGCCTACAACTACGACGAGCACGGCTTCGACGCGGCGCTCGAGCTGCTCGCGTCCGGGCGGCTGCCCACCGAGCTCCTCCTCGAGCGCGAGGACGTGCCGCTCGAGGGGCTCTTCGACGCCATGCGCGGCAGGGTGGAGGGGCGCATCGGTGCCAAGGTGCTGGTCGCACCGCAGCTGGGGAGGCGCCGATGAGCGAGCCTCGGACGACCCGTATGCCGCGGTTCAACCACGTGGCGATGAGCGTGCCGGAGGCGCTCCTCGACGAGCAGGGCAGGGCCGACCTGCTGGCCTTCTACGGAGAGGTCTTCGGCTGGACCGAGATGCCGACGCTCACGAAGGATCGCGAGCTCTTCGTGCTGCGCGCCTACGACAACGAGCAGTTCGTCTTCCTGGTGGCCGACCCCGACCCCATGAGCTGCCCCAAGGGCGACCACTTCGGCATGTCGGTGGGCACGCCGGCCGAGCTGAACGAGATGCTCGAGCGCGCGCGCAAGTTCGCGCAGCGCGACGACCGCGTCGAGATCGAAGGGCCAGCGCTCGAGGACTTCCATGTGCTCCAGCTGCACAGCTTCTATGCGCGGTACCTGCTGCCGATGCGCGTCGAGGTGCAGTGCTTCGAGTGGGCGCCCGGCTTCGACGGCTCCAGCCAACCGGGGGGCTGAGCTCTGGACTTCCGTGGCCAGGTCGTCGTGGTGACCGGCGCCTCGTCGGGCATCGGCGAGGTCACGGCGGAGGCCTTCGCGCGGCGGGGCGCGCGGGTGGTGGCGGTGGCGCGGCGCGAGGAGCGTCTCCAGCGCCTGATGGAACGCTGCCGGGGCCACGCGCCGGGCTCGGAGTACGTCGCCGGAGACCTGGGAGAGAGGGCCTTTGCCGAGCGCGTGATCGAACAGACGGTCGAACGTCACGGCCGCCTCGACGTGCTCGTGAACAACGCCGCCATGTCGAAGCACAAGCAGATCTATCACACCCGCGCCGAGGAGGCCGAGCGCGTGCTGGCCGTGAACTTCCTGTCGTGCGTGTGGACCACCTTCGCGGCGATCCCCGTGATGCTCCGCCAGGGCGGCGGCGTCATCGTGAACGTTTCCTCCTTCTCCGCCGTCGTGTCGCCGCCGCGGGAGTCGCTCTACGCGGCCTCGAAGGCCGCCATGGACGCCTTCACCCAGGGTCTCTGGTACGACCTCGAGGGCTCGAACATCCACGCCGCGCGGATCGTGCCGGGCGCCATCGATACGGAGGTCTGGCAGAAGCAGGAGGAGCCGAACCCCATGGGCGACAGGAAGAAGGCCCCTCCGGAGGCCGTGACGGAGGCCATCTTCGCGGCGATCGAGAAGCGGCGCCACGAGATCACCGTGCCGAGCTGGAATCCTGCCCTGCTGGCCGCCCGGTGGCTGCGCTTCGCGTTCCCCTCGCTGCTGCGTCTCGGCATGCGCCGCATGGACCCGGTGCCGGCCGAGGTGGTGGAGCGGGCGCGCGAGCGCGCCCGGCGGGGCCTGCGGCTCGGGGATCTCGGCGACGGCTGAGCCGCCGCTCTGCAGCCCGCTGCGCTCGGCGAGGGCTGAGCCGCCGCGCGCGGTGTACACTGCGCCACGCTTCGGACGCCACATGTTCGACGGAATCCGCATCCTCGACCTGAGCGAAGAGCCGGGCTGGCTGGCCGGCAAGATCCTGGGCGATCTGGGTGCGGACGTGGTCAAGGTCGAGCCGCCCGGCGGAGACCCCGGGCGCCTGCCGCCCTTTCTCGGCGACGTGAGGGATCCGGAGCGGAGCCTCAAGTGGCTCGCGCTCAACACCAGCAAGCGCGGCATCACGCTCGACACGAGGAAGCCCGACGGCGCCGATCTGCTGGCCCGGCTCGCCGAGCGGGCCGACGTGCTGCTCGAGAGCCACGCTCCGGGAGTCCTCGAGACGCGGGGCTGCGGCTTCGAGGCGCTGCGCGCTCGCAACCCCCGCCTGGTGTGGTGCGCCGTCACGCCCTTCGGCCGGACGGGCCCGTGGGCAGGGCATCGGGCACACGACCTCGTGGTGGTGGCCCTCGGCGGCAACGCCGCCGTCACCGGCGACCCCGACCGCCCGCCGGTGCGCTGCACCCTCCCCACCTCCTACTATCACGCCGCTCCCGACGCCGCGCTGGGGATCGCCATGGCGCTCTACGCGCGCGAAGACACGGGACGGGGGCGGCTGGTGGACGTCTCGCTTCACGAGTGTCAGCTGCCGACGCTGGTGACCGGCCCCGGCAGCCAGGCCCTCGACCCGAGGCCCCGCCGTCGGACGGGGGCGGCCATGGGCCGCACCCGCGAGATCTGGAGGACGCGCGACGGCTGGATCACCTTCGGGCTGCGGGGCGGCGCGGCGCGCATCCCGAACCTCGTGGCCACCGTCGAGTACATGGCCGAGGAGGGCATGGCCCCCGAGTGGCTGCGCAAGTACGAGTGGGAGGGCTACAACCACAACGAGCTCGAGGCCGCCGAGATCGAGCGCCTCGAGGATGCTTTCGGCGCCTTCTTCGCGACCCGGACGCGTCGAGAGCTCTACGAGCAGGCCCTCGAGCGGCGCATCATGCTGGCGCCCTGCAACGACGCCGCGGAGATCAGCCACCAGCCCCAGCTGCGTCACCGCGGGCTCTTCACGACGGTCGACTACCCCGAGCTCGGCGCCTCGATCGAGCACCCCGACTTCTTCGCGAAGTCGAGCCGTTGCCGGATCGGCATCCGGCGTCGCGCGCCCCGGGTGGGCGAGCACAACCGGGAGCTCTACGGCGAGCTCGGCATCACGGCAGACGGGCTCGCGGAGCTCGCCGCGGCGGGGGTGGTGTAGTGGGGGTCTTCGACGGCGTGAAGGTGCTGGAGCTCGGCGCCGGGGCCGCCGGGCCGGTGGCCACGCGCTACCTCGCCGACCAGGGCGCGACGGTCGTGCGCGTCGAGTCGCGGCGGAGGCCCGACTTCCTCCGACTCGTGCACTACACCAAGGACAACCCCTTCGGTGTCGACGGCGCTCCGATGTTCGTGCTCATGAACCCGAACAAGAAGAGCGTGTCGGTGAACCTGTCGGTGCCCGAAGGCGTCGAGGTCGTGAAGCGGCTCGTCGGCTGGGCGGACGTCGTCTCCGAGAACTTCTCGCCGCGCGCCATGAAGAAGTGGGGCCTCGACTACGAGAGCCTGCGGCAGGAGCACCCCGATCTCGTCATGGTGTCGAGCTGTCTCTTCGGGCAGACGGGTCCCCAGCGGATGTACCCGGGCTTCGGCGGTCAGGGCTCGGCGATCGCGGGCTTCAACCAGATGGCGGGCTGGCCCGACCGCGAGGCCGTCGGCCCCTACGGCACCATCACCGACTCGCTCTCGCCGCGCTACGTCGCGCTGCTGATCGTGGGCGCCCTGCTGCATCGCCGGCGCACCGGGGAAGGGCAGTACATCGACGTGTCGCAGATCGAGACGGGCGTCTACAGCCTCTCGGAGATGATGGTGCGCTACTCGGCCCGAGGCGAGGTGATGGAGCGCGACGGCAACCGGCACGAGGCCGCGGCGCCCCACGGCGTCTATCCCTGCCGCGGCGACGACCGCTGGATCGCCATCGCGATCTTCTCGGATCCCGAGTGGCGGCTGCTGCGTCGCGTGATGGGCGATCCGCCCTTCGGCCAGGATCCGCGCTTCGATCGCCTGGGGGGCCGGCTCGCCCACCAGGACGAGCTCGACGAGCATCTGGCGGCGTGGACGCGGGGCTTCGATGCCCACGAGCTCATGGCGAGGCTCCAGTCGGAGGGCATCGAGGCCGGCGCTGTGCAGAGCTTCGACGATCTGCTGCGCGATCCGCAGCTCGCCCACCGCGGCCACTTTCGCACCGTCCACCACGTGCACCTCGGTGACCTCCGATTCGAGCACTACGGCATCCGACTCGAGTCGAGTCCCCCCGAGCTCGCCACCCCCGGTCCCAACCTCGGCGAGCACACCGAAGAGGTTCTCCGCACCCTGCTTGGCTACTCCGAAGCCGACCTCCACCGCCTCACCCAAGCCCAAGCCCTCGTCTGACCGGGGACCGGGGACGTTCCTGCCGAACGGCAAAACCCCCCAACCCCCCGTCCCCTCGCCCGTTCCAGCGTCGGGGGACGTTCCTGCCGAACCCCGGCGCCGGGCGAGCGATTCGGCAGGAACGTCCCCCGTCCGGGATTCGGGAGGGGGGGCGGGGGGTTCGGCGTTTGGGGGAGTTTGGCAGGAACGTCCCCGTTCAGGAGGGGGCGGGGAGGAGCATGGATTGGTAGTGGCTCATCCAGTGCTCGGTGATGGCGCCCATCTCGAGGGGGATGTCGTCGACGAGGCGTTGGATGCGGTCGCCTTCGAAGAATGCGGTCTTCCGGCCGTCGATGCAGAGCTCCGGGACGCCGGGGCCGCTGTAGCCGGCGCGCCACTTCATCCACACGGCCCCACCGCGCTCCAGCGGACCCTCGAGCATCTCGACGGTACGGCTCTCGAAGCGCCGGTCGAGGGCATCGAGCGACGACTTCAACCCAGCGAACACGGCGTCGCGACCCTCGTGGCGCACCTCGAAGGTCGGCGACCCGGTCACCTCGTAGACGGCGTTCTCGGTGAAGAAGGGCTCCAGCGCGGACCAGTCGTCCGTGCGGACGGCCTCTTCGAAGGCGGCAGCGTACTCGAGGAAGCGTGCAAGCGGGTCCATGGCGACTCCTCCCGGCCCGTCGGGTCGCCCGGTTTCGGATGGTGTCACCATCGTCCCACTTCGCGACTCCGGCAGCAAGAGGCATCAAGCCGGATCGCACTGGGGCATCTCACCGACTCCTGCTGGTTGGATTCCAGCCGCCACTTCGACCCGCCATCGCCGGCCGGCCCGCGGTACGCAGCTCCTGCACCCAAGCGGCCGTAGCGCCGGACGGTCGTCGGCCCCGGCCCGCTGCCGTAAGCTGCTCCTGGAGGTGAACATGTCGGACAAGGTCGGGAGGAGTGAGGAGGAGTGGCGCAAGGAGCTGAGCCCGGAGCAGTTCGAGGTCTGCCGGAGGAAGGGCACCGAGCGCGCCTTCACGGGGCGCTACTGGGACTGCAAGGAAGATGGCATCTACCGCTGCGTCTGCTGCGGCAACGAGCTCTTCGACTCGGGCACCAAGTTCGACTCCGGAACCGGCTGGCCGAGCTTCTGGGAGCCCCTGGCCTCCGATCGGGTGCGCACCGAGCGCGACACGAGCCTCGGGATGCTCCGCATCGAGGTGCTCTGCGCGCGCTGCGACGCCCACCTGGGTCACGTCTTTCCCGACGGCCCGAAGCCCACCGGCGACCGCTATTGCATGAATTCGGCGGCCCTGGACCTCCAGACCCGCGACTCCGGCTCGTCTCGCTAAGATCCGCGGCTCCCACGCCGGAGGAGCCCCATGCGAACGATTCCCCTCGGGTCGGCCCGACGCCGCCCGTCTCTGTGGACAGCGGCCGCCATCGGCCCGTTCCTGCTCGTGTTGACGCTGCCCGGCGCCGCGCCGCGGGCCCAGGAGTCGCCACCCGCGCCGGCAGAGGCGCCGGCCGCCGCTCAGGAGCCCGAGCCGGCGACGCCCAGCGAGGAGGACTTCGGCAGGCCCATGGGGCCCTCGGACCCCTTCAACCGGGGCACGCCCCGGGGCTCCATGTACGGCTTGATCACGTCCACCCGCGATGGTGATTATCAGCGGGCCACCAACTACATGGACCTCCGGCGGCTCTCGGAAGAAGAGCGCGCAGCCGGAGCCGACCTCGCCCGCCAGCTCAAGACCGTGCTCGACCAGACCCTGTGGGTCGACTTCACCAATCTGGCCGACACCAACGACGGGACGCCGGACGACGGCCTCCCGGCCTGGCAGGACCGCCTGGGGCGCATCGACACCCAGTCGGGCCCGGTAGACATCCTGCTCCAGCGCGTGCCGCGCGCGGGTGACGGGACCCGCATCTGGAAGGTGTCGGCCGCCACGGTGGCCGAGGTGCCCCGACTCTACCAGGAGTTCGGCCACGGTCTCCTGGAGCAGTACCTGCCGCAGCCCTTCTTCGAGGTGTCGCTGCTCGACGTCGACCTCTGGCAGTGGCTCGCGGTGCTGGGTCTGGTCTTCCTGGCCTGGCTGCTCTCCTGGCTGCTGGCCACCGGCCTGCTCAAGCTGATGGGAACGCTCACCTCCCGCACCCACACCTCGCTCGACGACCGCCTCGTCCACCTGATCCGGAACCCGGTGCGGATCATCGTGGCGGTCGTGATCTTCCACCTGGGAACCATTCCCCTCGGTCTGGCCCTGAGCGCGCGGGAGCGGCTGGTCGGCGGCGAGAAGACGCTGCTGGTGATTGCGGTGACCTGGCTCCTGCTCCAGATGATCGATCTCGCCGCGCTGGTGATGCAGGAGCGCATCGTCGGCCGTGGCGACGCGGGAACGGCCGCCCTGGTGACGCCCGGCAAGCGCACCGTGCGCGCGATCGTCGTGGCGCTCGCGCTCCTCTTCCTGCTCGACAACCTGGGCTTCAACGTCGCGGCCCTGATCGCCGGACTCGGCGTGGGCGGCATCGCCGTGGCCCTGGCCGCGCAGAAGACCGTCGAGAACCTCTTCGGCGGCGTCACGATCCTCGCGGACCGACCCGTACGCGTGGGCGACTTCTGCCGCTTCGGCGATCAGGTCGGCACCGTCGAGGAGATCGGTCTGCGCTCCACGCGGGTCCGCACCCTGGGCCGCACGGTGGTGACCGTTCCCAACGCCGAGTTCTCGTCGCTCCAGCTCGAGAACTTCGCCAAGCGCGACCAGATCCTGCTCCACACCACCCTGGGGCTCCGCTACGAGACGACGCCCAGGCAGCTGCGCTACGTGCTCGCGCGCCTCCGCGAGATGCTGCTGGGCCACCCGAAGATCTCGCCCGACCCGGCCCGCGTTCGCTTCGTCGGCTTCGGAGCCTACTCGCTCGACCTCGAGGTCTACGCCTACGCGCGCACCGCCGACTGGAACGAGTTCCTGCAGATCCGCGAGGACGTCTTCCTGCGCATGATGGACATCGTGGACGAGTCGGGCAGCGGCTTCGCCTTCCCGTCGAACACCACCTACATCAGCCGCGACGAGGGCCTCGACGAGGCGCGCAGCCGCCAGGCCGAGCACCACGTCGACGAGTGGCAGGCCGCGGGCGTGCTGCCCTTCCCCGAGTTCGCAAAGGCTCGGCGCGCGGAGATCGAGGACGGGCTCGACTGGCCTCCGGACGGCTCGGCGTCGCGGCCCCCGAAGCGAGGCGGCGAGCCGACGATGGGCGACGACCCGGCGTAGCGTCCGGCTCCCTGCGGAGCGCTCATTCTCGCCGGGCGAGCCCCGCGAGGAACTCCTGGGTGCGCGGCACCGCGTCGGGCTCGCCCTCGACGGCGAAGGGCACCGCGTTGAAGTCGTCGACGCCG
>JAAUYK010182574.1_pt1 | contig 15711 bp, 17 predicted proteins | sample 7278021 | NCBI WGS metagenome assembly JAAUYK01 (sample SAMN14350223, study PRJNA611818) | marine sediment metagenome | isolation source: surface marine sediment (1.8m) | place: French Polynesia: Moorea | collected 2018-08
AATCCTGCAGCTCGTCGCGCTGATCACCATCCTCTCCCTTGCGCCCTCGATCCTGGTGATGATGACCTCCTTCACCCGGATCGTCGTCGTCCTGTCCTTCTTGCGCAGCGCCATGGGCATTCAGCAGACACCGCCCAATGCCGTGCTGGTCAGCCTCGCGCTGTTCCTGACCGCCTTCATCATGATGCCGACGCTGGAGCAGATCTACGACCAGGCGATCGCCCCGCTGCTCGAGGAGCAGGTCACCGAGATGCAGGCGCTCGATCTCGCCGCCGGCCCGGTCCGCGACTTCATGCTGAGCCACGTGCGCGAGCAGGACTTGAGGCTGTTCCTCGACCTGGCCGAGATCGAGGCGCCGGAATCGCCGGACGAGACACCGCTGCGCGCCCTGGTGCCCGCCTTCATGATCAGCGAGCTGAAGCGCGCCTTCGAGATCGGCTTCCTGCTGTTCCTGCCCTTCCTGATCATCGACATGGTCGTGGCCTCGGTCCTCATGTCCATGGGCATGATGATGGTGCCGCCGATCATGATCTCCCTGCCCTTCAAGCTGATCTTCTTCGTCCTGGTCGACGGCTGGTATCTGGTCGCCGGCAGCCTGGTGCAGAGCTACGGCATCTAGTTTGATGCCACCCGTCCCTTGTTGGACAATTGCGCCTTCCGGAGCCCAAGGTCGGAAGGAAGGGCATGCAAGGGACCTTTGAACTGACGAGCACCTACGTCCACCTGACCGACGAGGGCGTCGCCGAAACCCTCCCGCTGACGTCGGACTTCTGGCCCGAAGTCATGGCCGGCAAGCGGCGTCTCGAGGGCTGGCTGGTGACCTGCTCGCCGCAGACCCGGGATTGGCCGACATGGGAGATGCACCCGGCGGGCCACGAAATCCTGGTTCTCCTTTCCGGCGAGATGGACCTGCTGCTCATGGAACCGGCCGGACAGCGGCGGGTTGCACTGAGCCCGGGATCCAGCTTCATTGTGCCGCCGGGCACCTGGCACACCGCCAGGGTCAAGGGCCCCGGAGAGCTGCTCGCCATCACCGCGGGCCGGGGCACGCGCATCGCGCGAACGCCTCCCGATCCTCTCTAGATCGGGATCGGCTAGTTGGCGGCGCCCGGCGCGCCGGCCTCCGCGCCTCCGCTGCGGTAGCTCGCGATGAAGGAGTCGACCGTGTCGACGTCCTGCAGCTCCTCCATGATCGCGGTCGCGTCGGCGGTGCCGAAATCGCTGGTCAGAAGCCGAAAGCTCTCGGCGTGCGGGCTCGACGCCATCGCCGTGGCGTAGCGCCGGCGCAACGCGGCCAGGGCGTCTCGCTTCCCAGCCATGGTGTGGGCGATGGCGAGGTTGATCACGCGGCGGCTTTCAATTTCGCTCAAGGGCCGGTCTTGCGGCGGCGTCTGGGGCACCATGAAGTCGAGAGCCTCGCCGGCCAGCTGCCAGTCCCTCAGCTTCCAGCCGATCTCCAGCTTGAGCCTCAGGCCCGCTTCGCTGGTGTCGGCCGCGAGCAGCGCGAGCCCCTCGGCCTCCTGGCCCAGGTCGGCCAACGCCTTGGCCCGCAGGTGCCTACGGTCGCGCTTGACCGCCGCGCCCGCTTCGGCGACGCGGGTGCGATCGAGCGCGCTCAGCGCGGCCTCGGGTGCGGTGTTCCGCAGATGGATCTCGGCCAGCTGGGCCCCCAGCGCCGCCCGGTCCTCGCCGCGCAGCCGCCCGGTGATCGTCTGCTCGAGCATCTCGGCCGCCTGCGCCGGCAGCTCCACTTCGACCAGTTGGCGTGCCAGGCTGCGGATCAGGCGAACCCCGGCGCTACCCAGAGGCGTAAGCTCCTTGAACTCCTCGTAGAGCGCCACAGCCTTCAACGGCGGCACCTGCGCGCCTTCCCGATCGTCGAGAATCCGGGCGAAGAGCTGGCGCATCTTCTTGGCGGCGACATCGGATGCGGCTGAGCCGGGCCGGCGCGACGCCAGCTGCCGGTAGCGATGGAGCGCCGTGCGATAGTCGCCGATCTCGGCGTAGAGCTCGGCCAGGCGCGACAGCAGTTCCAGCTCGAACTCGTCGCCCCGCCAGAGGAATCTGAGGCGTTCCAGTTCCTCGATCGTCTGGGCGCGGTCGACGGCGCCCGAGGCGTACTTCTGCTCGACCAGGATCCGGCGAGCCTGCGCCTGGGTCGGCCGATGCGGGTCCTCGGACAGCCGTTCCAGGATATCGATCGCCGCGTTCACCCGGCCGTCGGCCAGGAAACGTCGGGCATCGAGCAGATCGAGCCGGGCCTTCTGGATCTCGTCGGGCCGATCCTCGTGGACCTGCCCGAGGTAGAGGCTGGCCCCGCCGGTGTCGCCGACGCCAAGACGCGCCTCGGCGGCGAGCAGCCGCAAGCTGTTGCGCCAGCGCCGCGGGTACTCGGGGATCAGGCCCTCGGACTCCTGGAACAGCTCGGCGGCCCGGGCCCAGTCGCCGCCGCGGGCCGCAAGGGCGGCCCGCCACAGGGCCGCGTCGATCTGGCCGTCCATGGTCGGCAGCGCGAGCTGAACCTCGGCCTGTTCCGTCTCCCGGGCCATGAAGTGGCCGACCCCCCGCATCAGAACGATCTCCGGACGGTCCATGAAGGGATCGCCAGCGGCACCCATTTCCCGCAGGACGGAGAGCGTCTCGGCGGCCATGCCGTGCGCGAAGAAGAACCGGGCGAGCGCAAGCCTGCGGCTGGGGGCCTTGGCCTCGCTGGCCAGACCGGCGGACTTCTGAAGGCGCTGGCGGTTGCGGTCGAAGTCCTCGCCAGGGCCGAGGCGCCAGGCCGCCAGGTCGAGCAGCCGCGGGCGGCTGGCGTGCAGCCGTCCCTCGGGCGCCTTGGCCGCCGGCAGGTTCTTTTCCGTCGTGATCAGCAGGCCTTCCTCGCCGATCACGGAGATGCCGTCGAGCCCGAGGCCGACCCGCAGGGTGTCGGAATAGGCCACGAAGGCGAAACCCTGGATGGTCGGTAGGGAACGGAACTCCGGGAAACGCCGCGCCCGGGCCTGGCCGAGTCCAGGCTCCGGGACCGGCAGCACCCGCAGGGTGTCGCCGAGTTCCGGGTCCTCGATCTCGATCAGCCGGCCCGCCGCCTCGACCTTGTAGAGCAGGCGCGGCGACGGCTTCGCCTGGGTCTCGATCGCCGCGTCCTTCAGAGGCGCGGAGTCGCCGGGACCGAGGCGCACCCGCCAGCCGCGGGGGCTGGGGGTAAGGCGGGCCGCCACGCTCGGCGGCACGCGGAACCGTAGGACCGTCGCGCCCTCGACCACCGATTCCTCGAACGGCGGGAGGCCCTGGGTAGTGCGTTGCAGGGCTGCGCTGAAGCCCGCCGGCTGCGGCCGGTCGAACACCAGCCAGAGCCGGCCGCCACGGTGGAAGGCCGCCGCCGAACCGCCGCCGAGCGGCAGCTCGAACTCCACGGCGGTCCCCGAGGCGGTCCACTCGGCCTGATCCGACGCCTCTTCCCTGCGGTCCGGCTGCGGCGCCGGCTGGTCGGCTCCGACCGGCTCGGGCCGCGGTTCGGCCAGCACGGCACGGACGGCGAGATCGACGATGGCGTGGGGGTCGGCCGCCTTCCCGGGGCGAGCGGAAGCGGCCTTGCCCGCCGGCCTGGCTGCCGGTTTCGCGCCCGGCACCGCCGACGTCGCGCCGCCGGAGATGTCGAGCACGACCTTGGTCCCGCTGCGGAAACCGCGCAACGAGCCGCCCGGCGCCAAGATCAGCGACACGACCCGCTTGCCCTCCCTGACTTCGCTCGCAATCGAGCGCAGGCGCGGCAGGCTCTGGGCCGAGACCTGGGAGAGATCGAGCCGGGCCGGATCGTCGAACACGACGGAGACCCGGTCGCCGGTGCGCTCGATCCGGTAGCCGACAGCCCGGTCCCAGTCGAACACCAGACGGGTGTAGTCGGGGTGCTGGCCGCCGCGCACCCGAACGCTGTCGGCGCCCGGGCTGTCCGGCGCGGCCGCGGCCGGGCCTACCTGGGGCACCAGCCAGGCCAAGATCGCCAAAAGGGCCAGCGGCCCGGCTCGCCTGACGCCGGCCCGCCTCATGGCAGATCCTCTCGGTAGTCGTGAATCACCACCTCGACCCGGCGGCCGATCACCAGGCGCCGCGCCCCCTGGAGCTTCGGGGACAGGCTGTCGAAGCGCGAGTGGCCGTAGCCGCGCGCGACGATCCGCCCCTCCAGGCCCGCCGCGTTCAGCAGGAAGGCCACGTTGCGCGCCCGGGCGAGAGAGAGTTCCCAGTTCGACGGAATGCCGCTGCCCGGTGGACGCGGGTCGGCATGGCCGGCGACTTCGATCTTGTTGCCGACATAACGCAGTTGCGCGGCCAGCGCGTTGAGCACCTCCGGCGCCCGCGCCGAGGGCTGAACCGAGCCGCTCTCGAACAGCAGGGCGGAGGGCAGCGCAATGACGAGACGCCCTTCCATCCGCGTCAGCAAGACGTCCGACAAGAGAGGGTCGGCCGCCAGGTTCTGGCTCAGCAGGGCCGCGAGGTAGTCCAGGTCGAAGCCCGGCAGAGTTTCGACGTCTTCGACGTCGAGCGTTGCCGTCGGCGCGGCAGCCGGTATCTCGCGCACCGCGTTGAGGTTCTGGGTCAAGGCATCGACCAGGTTCTGCCACCGGCGCTGCTCGACCTTCGACATGGCGAAGAGCAAGACCATGAAGGTCAGCATGAGCGCGATCAGATCGGTGAAGGTGACGAGCCAGGCCTGGCTGGGCGGACGGAGCGCCGGTGCCGGCGCCGAAGTCGCGTGCAGCGCGGCCGGCCAGCTCGTCGCGCCCTCGGCTGCGCTCGGCGCGTGCGGGTCGTCCGCCACCTCTTGCAGCACCACGACCGGTTCCGGCTGATCTCTCGGCTCGTCGCTCATGGGGCAAGCACACCGTAGTCGGGCGAGCGCCCATCGCTCTCGAAGACTTGCACCACGATCTCGACGAAGGCGCCGCGGTCCGGCAGCAGGCCGATCGAGAGGGCCTCGTCGGGCAGGCCCGTGGTCTCCAGGTACCGAGCCAGCAGACCCATGCGGCGCAGCGCCAGCAGTTCGTCGGCGCCGGGCTGTGCCGGCAGGCCGTGATAGAGTTCGAGCTCGTAGCCCGGCCCAAGCCGCCGCTCCTGCTCCAGGGCGTAGACCAGGCGCTGGAACAGGAGGCCGCGGCCCGGCTGCAGCGCCTCTTCCTCCGGCCGGAACAAGGTGGTTGCCGGCAGCATCAGGCGCACGCGCCTGCCGCGCGCCGAGACCTCGAGCTTCACGGCCGGTATCATCGACTGGAAGAGTTCCCCCGTCGTGCGGACGATTGCGACGGACTCCCTCAGGTTGCCGATCCCGGCGCTGTGCGGAGACAGGCTCCGGTCCGACTCTACCTTGCCGTTGAAGGCCTCGTTGACGCTTTCCAGGACCTTGCGCGCCCGGTCCTCCTCGAAATGCGACAGCGCATTGAGAAGAATGAAGAACGCCAGCAGGATAAGCTTGAGGCTGAGCAGCGAAATGATGTTCGGGTCGCGACGGTCTCGAGCCGATTCCCCGATCATGGCCACGCCGGGTCAGTCCAGACTGCTGAGCAGCGCGTCGATGTCGTCCTGACTGACCCCTTCGTCCGGCAGAGCCGGCCCGCTCATCAGATGTTCGTCAGGCCGCTTCGGCTTGCCGTCGGCGCGCTCGGACGCCGCGCCACGCTGCCGCGCCGGCGCGCCGTCGGTCTCGTGTCCGAAAGCTTCGAGCAGGACTCGAACCTTGTTCTCAACATGTTGCAGGGCGTTGACCACCTTGCTGATGCGCTGACCGGTGATGTCCTGAAAGCTGCAGGCCTCGTAGACCTTGGTGACCTCGGCGGTGACTTTGCCGGCGACCGCCGGGTCCATCTCCCCGGCCAGCTCCTCGATCGCTTCGACCGCCTCGAAGATCGAATTGGTCGCGTTCTCGGTCGAGCCGACGATCGCCTCGAGCTCGTCGGCCGCGGTCGGCAGATGCTGTGCCGTGATCTCGTCCGGGCGCAGCGCCGCGATCTCCGCCTTGACCTCGTCCAGGAATTGGCCGAGCGCCTTTATCTCCCGGTAGAAGTCGACATTGACCGCGGCCACGTCGCCCGAGACCGAAGACATCACGCAGCGAACCGCTTCGACGATATCGCGGGGATCGATGGAATCGCCCTGCGGCAGCAGGGTCTCGACGCGACGGCGCAAATCGCTCACTGCGGGATCGGCGGTCATGCCTTCAAAGGGCCTTCCGAATGCGCGCGCGGGCGGCGATGGCGATCAGAACTCGCCGACCACCGTGGCGAGCTTGGTCTTCAGGGTCTCGGCGTTGAACGGCTTGACGATGTAGTTGCTCACGCCCGCCTGCTTGGCCGCCACTACGTTGTCGGTCTTGCTCTCGGCCGTGATCATGATAAAGGGCAGGCCGTTCAACTTGCCGTCGGCGCGGACCTCTTTCAGCAGCTCGAGGCCGGTCATGGGCTCCATGTTCCAGTCGGAAATCACCAGGCCGTAGGGCTTGTCCCGCAGCTTCTGCAGCGCCGCGCTGCCGTCGGTCGCCTCGTCGACATTGTTGAAGCCGAGCTGTTTCAACAGGTTCCTGATGATCCTCAACATGGTCTTGTAGTCGTCCACGATGAGGATCGGCATGTTCAAATCGACCGCGGCCATCGGCTGCTCCTAAACCTGAACGTGATGGGTGCTTTTTTCGAAAAAAGAGTTTTAGTTCTAAACGGTTAACATATTCTATCTAGTTGACTTTGCCGACCCCCGCCCTCTGCGGCAACTCGCGGCGCTGGGCCAACTCGAGGGTGATCTCCTTGGCCCGCTCGGGGTTCATCTGAGCCAGAATGGGAGCGGTCTTGCGCTCCTTCATGCGCTCGATCACATCGAGCAGGACGACCATGTCCAGGCCCTCGAAGATCCGCGCCGCGTCCTTCGGCTTCATGCTCTCGTAGATCTTGACCAGGCTCTCCATCTGCGCTTCCTCCTGCTCGTCGTGACGCACGAGCAGGGCCTCGATGGTTTCCCGCAGCGTATTCAGCTCCTTGATCTTTTCGTCGATGCGCTGCTCCGCGGCCTGAAGCAGGGCGCTGCGCTGCTCGAGCACCTGGACCTGCTGCTCGATCTCGGCCCGTCGCTCCGACAGGCGCTGCAGCAGGTCGATCTCTTCGTCGCTCAGGGAGAAGACGTCGGTCGGCAAACGGGCGACATCAGGGCGGCCGCCGTCCGCGTCGCGCGGCTCGGCGGCGCCGGCCGGCGCGGGGCCGGCGCTGGTCGGCGCCGGCGCAGCGGTCGCGGCGCGCCTCGTCTCGGGGGCGCCCGGTTGCGACGCCCGGGTGTCGGCCGCGGTCGCGCGGCTGAACTCGCCGATGCCGTCGACTCCCTCCCAGATCGCTCCGACCTTGATCGCCAGGGTCACGGCAGCGGCAAGGATCAGGGCCGGGATCAGGCGCAGTCTCATGCCGTCCTCCGAAAGCCGGCGCGCAAGAGGGCCGCGCGGCGCATCAGCGCAGACCGTGAAGCTTGCTCGCCCGCCGGTCCGGCGGCACGAGTCCGGGCTCCATCGGCTCGTCGGCCGCTTCCCCGGCGGCGGGCTTGGCGCCGGTCCGGGTCGGGGGCACGGCCAGTCGGTCGGCCAGCTTGCCCGCGCGCTCGACCAGGAAGACCAGGTCATCGGCGATCGATCGGCCCTCGCTGATCGACTGGCGCAGGTCGCCGCCGGTCTGGTCGGCGGTCTGGCGGATCTCGGCCAGGCCGTTCTCGGCCCGTGTCGTGGCCTGCGCGAAGCGCCCGATCAGCTGCTCCATGTCCTGCTTCGACTCGCGCAGCGCGTTGAGCTTGCGGTTCAGGGTCCAGGCATAGGCGATGGTCGCGACCAGCAAGGCCGCGACCAGGAGATTAAGCGCCAGGCTGACGTAGCCGAGGTCCATGGCCGCCATCATCCGTAGATCCCCGCCGCCGCCAGCCGGTTGGCGATCCGCACGGCGATGTTGACGCCCTTGCGGCCCATCTGACCTTCGAACATGGGGATGTCGCCACAGCGCAGCTTGATGCGCGACTCGGGCGAGCAGTTGAGCTCGATCCGGGTGCCCTCCCGCCATTCCATAATGTCGCCCAGCCGCACCTCGAACTCGTCGAGCACGGCCTGGATCGGCACCTCGGTCTGCCACAGCTCCATGCTCAGGTGGCTCTCCCAGATCGAGTCCCGGCCGAACTTCTCGCCGATGAACATCTGCAGCAGCAGCTCGCGAACCGGCTCGAGGGTGGCATAGGGAATCACCAGCTCCACCTTGCCGCCGCGGTCCTCCATGTCGACCCGCAGGCTGGCGACGATGGTGGCGTTGGCGGGCCGGGCGATGGTGGCGAAGCGCGGATTGGACTCCAGGCGTTCGAAGCGGAAGGTGACAGGCGACAGCGGATCGAACGCGGTCGAGAGATCGCCCAGCACCACGTGCACCATACGCTCGACCAGATTCCGCTCGATCGTGGTGTAGGGCCGGCCCTCGATCCTCATGGCGGCGGTGCCTCGGCGCCCGCCGAGCAGCACGTCGACCACCGAGTAGATCAGTGAAGAATCGATGGTCATGAGGCCGAAGTTGTCCCACTCGTCGGCCTTGAACACGGTCAGCATCGCCGGCAGGGGGATCTGGTCGAGATAATCGCCGAAGCGCGCCGAGGTTATCGATTCAAGGCTGACCTCGACATTGTCGGAGGTGAAGTTCCGCAGCGAGGTCGACATCATCCTCACCAGCCGGTCGAACACGACCTCCAGCATGGGAAGGCGCTCGTAGGAAACCAGCGCGGAGTTGATGATCGCCTGGATGCCGGACAGATCGCCGACGTCGCCGCCGGCGCTCATGTCCACGCCGAGCAGGCTATCGATCTCGGACTGGTCGAGCACGCGGTTGGACGAGACGGTGTCGTCGCCCTCGCCCTCTGTCATGGCCTCCCACTCGGCCAAGACAGCTTCCTCGTCAGTCGCCGCTTCCTGCTTCTGGTCTTCGTTCGCCATGCGTCCCGAACTCGATGACTCTGCGGGGGGTGTCCGCCAGGCGCGCCTAGCGCCTCACTGAATCAGCATTTCCTTGAACAGCACATCACGCACCACCGCCGGGCGCGCCGCCGCGTTTACCCGGTAGAGCAGCTCCTCCCGAAGACGCTGGATCCCGGCGGAGCCGGTCAGGTCTTCGACCCGCAGTTCCCTCAGGTAGACCTGAAAGCTGTCGATGATCCGGGGCCGGACCCGATCCAGGTGGTCGATGTGGCTGTCGTCGGGCAGCTCGAGGCTGACCGACAGCTTGAGGTAGGCAGACTTGCGGCCGCCCACGTTCAAGTTCACCAGGAGGTCGGGCAGCTTGTAGAAGTAGGAATCGTCGCCGACGAGCTCAGGGGGCGCCGCCTCGCTGACCTCGGCCACCTGCTCGGCCACCGCCTCCGGCTTCAGCAGGGGATCGAGCAGGCCGGCGAAGTAGGCGCCCGCGACCCCGCCGACGAGCAGCAGATTGGGCAGAATGCCGAGAAGAATCAGAACCTTCCCGCTGATGCCGCCCTTCGGCTTGGCCTCGACTTCGAGACCCTCTCCGATGTCAGTCGTACTCGTTTGCTCGGCCAACGCTTCAGCATTCCATCTAGACGGTTTCGCTAGAACGAAATAAGTAGCGGGCGCAAGTTAAGAACTCGTTTAGCATTCAAGGGCTTGGCGCCGAACGATCGCGGCGGCCCGGCAAGACCTGCCGGGCAAGCCCTGCCCGAGGGCCGGCAGCCCTCCGCCCGTCCCGCGGCAAACCCCTGATTTCACTGCCCTCTTCTCTGGCACGAGACCTGCAATGGCGAGAGCCACGCGGTGAATTGCCGTCGCCCCGTCGGAAAAGGAGGCGCAGGAGAGATGGAGAATCCCGGCTACGTTGCCCTGTCACGCCAGATGGTGATGAGGCGCCAGATGGAGGTGGTGGCGCACAACCTCGCCAACCTGACCACGCCCGGCTTCAAGGCCGAATCCATGGTCTTCGTCGAGCACCTGAAACGCACCCTGCCCCAGGAAAAGCTCAGCTTCGTTCAGGATATCGCGACCGTGCAGGATCTGCGCCCGGGACCGGTCAAGACGACTGGAAACGCGCTGGACCTGTCGATCCGCGGCGACGGCTACTTCGTGGTCGAGACGCCCGAAGGCGAACGCTATACGCGGGCCGGCCACTTCGCCCTGTCAGCCGACAGCGAGATCGTCAACTCCAACGGCTATCCCCTGCTCAGCGATGCGGGAACGCCCCTGGTCATCCCCCAGGATACGACAGAGATCGTCGTCGCCGACGACGGCACGGTCTCGACCGAGGAAGGTCTGCTCGGCCGCATCCAGCTGGTCCGCTTCCAGAACCAGCAGGCCCTGGACCGGCAGGAGAACGGGCTCTACGGAGCCGGCGAACAGTTCGCCGAGCCCGACGAGATCTCGACCATTCAGCAGGGCACCCTCGAGAGCTCCAACGTGGTCGGCGTGGTCGAGATGACCAAGATGATCGACACCGTGCGCAGCTATCAGGCAGCGGCGCAGATGAGCAGCGAAGAACACGAACGCCAGCGCCGGGCGATCACCGCCCTGGCGCCCGTGCGGACCTAAGGAACCGAGGAGAAGAAGCTGATGAATTCGCTCGATATCGCCGCCACCGGCATGCTCGCCCAGCAGCTCAACGTGGAAGTCATTTCCAACAACATCGCGAACATGAGCACGACGGGCTTCAAGCGCCAGCGCGCCGAGTTCCAGGACCTGCTGTACCAGGACCTGAGGCGGGTCGGCTCGGAATCGTCGGACGCCGGCACCGTGGTCCCGGCCGGCGTGCAGCTGGGCCTCGGCGTCCAGCCCGCGGCGGTCTACCGGATCAGCGAACAGGGCGCGATGAACATCACCGACAACCCCTTCGACGTCGCGATCAACGGCAAGGGCTTCTTCCAGGTCGAACTGCCCAGCGGCGACACCGCCTACACCCGCTCCGGCGCCTTCCAGCTCTCGGCCGACGGCGATCTGGTCACGGTCGACGGCTACACCATTCAGCCGGGCATCACGATCCCGATCGACGCGACCTCGGTCACCATCAACGACAGCGGCCAGGTCTCGGTCACGCTCTCCGGCCAGGTCGCGACCCAGCAGGTCGGGCAGATCGAGCTGGCCACCTTCGCCAACGAAGCGGGCCTGCAGGCGATCGGCGACAACCTGCTGCTGGAGACGACGGCTTCCGGCACGGCCACCGTCGGCACGCCGGGGACGACCGGCTACGGGTCGGTCAAGCAGGGCATGCTCGAGGCCTCGAACGTGAACGTGGTGACCGAGATCACCGATCTGATCACTGCCCAGCGCGCCTACGAGATGAACTCCCGGGTGATCCAGGCGTCCGACGAGATGATGCAGAGCGTCACGCAGCTCCGCTAAGGCCGCGGCAATTGAAGAAGGGTGACTAGAACGATGAATGCCCAGACCGCTAAAGGACCGATCGCCGGCCTGCTCGCCTTGGCCTTTCTGGCCGGCGCCTCCGCCCTCGACGCCGCAGAGCCCCCGGCCGGCCGGGTCATGCTGAAGCCCGAGGTCGAGATTGAGGGGTCCCTGCTCAGGCTGGGCGACCTCTTCGAGCCCCTGGCGCCGGAGGCCGACCGGGCGATCGCCCGCGCACCCGAGCCGGGCCGCAGGATCGAGCTCGACGCCCGCTGGCTCGCGGCGGTCGCACAGGAGCACGGCATCGCCTGGCGCCCCTCGACCCGCTTCGACCGGGCGGTGGTGAGCCGACGCAGTACCGCGATCGAGGCGCCGCAGATCCAGACGGCCCTCGGCGCCGCCCTCAGCCGCCTGACTCCGGGCCAGGAGATCGCCGTCGTCATGGACGATCCCACAATCGCGCTGCATCTGCCGCTCGGCAGCGAGGCCACCCTCGGGATCTCGGCGCTGTCGTACAATCCCGCCAACGGGCGGTTTCGTGCCAAGGCCGTGTCACCCGCGGCCGGCGCCCCGTTAGTCGAGGCCACCTTGACGGGCCGCGCCGTGGTGATGGTCGAGGTGCCGGTCCCGCGCCGCCGGATCATGCGGGGCGAGATCATCGGCGCGGACGATCTGGATTGGCGGCGGATCGCCGCCGACCGCCTCGCCGCGGACGTGCTAATCGACGCGGCGGCGGTGCGCGGCAAGAGCCCGCGGCGCGCCCTCAAGGCCGGCGAGGCGGTGCGTTCCGGCCAGCTTCGGGAGCCGGTGCTGGTGCCCAAGAACGCCCTGGTGACGCTTCGTCTGGCGACCGACCGCATGGTGCTGACGTCGCAGGGCCGGGCGCTCGAGCCTGGCACCAGGGGCGACGTCATCCGCGTCATGAACACCCAGTCGCGGACCATCGTCAACGGTACGGTACTCGCCTCCGGCGCCGTCGCGGTGCCGCATCCCGCCGGCGAGCCGATCCGATAGAGCCAGAAGGGAGACAAGCCAATGGCGCGGAAAGCAATGTCGCAACGGCGCACCTTCGCGCGGGTCCTGTCGCGGCTCGTCCTGCTCGCCGCCGCGGGCGCCTCGCTGCAGGCCTGCACGGTGTTCGAGCGGCTCATCGCGATCGGGCAGACGCCCTCGCTGAGCGAGATCGAGAACCCGGCGCCTCTGGCCAATGATGGCAGCGTCCGCCTGCCCATGCCGGCACCGCAGCCCGCACCGCGCCAGGCCAACTCGCTGTGGCGCACCGGCTCGCAGCACTTCCTGCAGGATCAACGCGCCGCCGTGGTGGGGGACATCGTCACCATCAATATCGAGGTCTCGGATAACGCGTCGATCTCCAACCGGACCACGCGCGGCCGGGTCGCCTCCGAGGACGCTTCGCTGACCTCGCTCCTGGGATACGAGGGGCTGCTGCAGAACTTCCTGCCGAACGGGGTGAACCCGCTCAGCCTGGTCGACATGGACAGCGCCGGCAGCAACGAGGGCAACGGCACGGTTGACCGCGGCGAGACGATCAATCTCAAGGTCGCCGCGCTCGTCACCCAGGTCCTGCCGAACGGGAACCTGGTGGTCGCTGGCCGGCAGGAGATGCGGATCAACTACGAAGTCCGCGAGCTTCAGGTCGCCGGCGTGATTCGTCCGGAAGACATCACTTCGGCCAATACCATCGAGTTCGAGAAGATCGCCGAGGCGCGGATCGCCTACGGCGGACGCGGCCACATCACCGATGTGCAGCAGCCACGCTACGGTCAGCAGCTATACGACGTGCTCTGGCCGTTCTGACGCGCCCGGCCTGAAGCGCCTTCGGGATCAGTCGTCGCGGTGGGTCCGTTCCTTGCGCTCGTGACGTTCCTGCGCCTCGAGCGATAGCGTGGCAATCGGCCTGGCCTCCAGGCGGCGCAGGCTGATCGGTTCCGCCGTTTCCTCGCAATAACCGTAGGACCCTTCCTCGATCCGCCGGAGCGCCGCATCGATCTTGGCGATCAGCTTGCGTTCCCGGTCCCGTGTGCGCAGCTCCAGGGAGCGGTCCGTCTCCAGCGACGCGCGATCGGCCAGATCGGCTTCCAGCAGGCCCCCTTCCTGAAGGTGCTGCAGGGTTTCGCTCGATTCGTGCAGGAGTTCGTTTTTCCAGTTGGTGAGCTTCTGCCGGAAGTAGGATTGCATCCGCGCGTTCATGAAGGGCTCGTCGTCGCTGGGACGATAGCCGTTCAGACCGTTTCGAGAAGTCTTGCCCTTGCTCATTCCTCCACCCCAATCCTGCCTGGAGATCGCGCGCGGAGTATAAGAATTTCATGTTTGCTTTCAAGCACTACGAGAGGCGTGACGGGTCAATTTTCCGGCCATAGCGGGACCGCCGAGGGAATACCCGGACGAGCGGGCGGCGCCATGGTTATCGGGGGCTCCAAGAGCGGGCCCGCAAGCCCCCGGCGGCCCGCGCGGCGCGGCGCGAGCCGGGTCCTCTGGTTGGCAGGCGGGGCGGCCGGCTGAGCGGGCCGCGATGCCCCGCGAACAACCGGTGGTTCCGTCGAAACGCGCTCAGCGGCCGCGTTTCGCGAGCTCGACCGCGACGCGCAGCTCGATTTCCTCGAGCACGGCATCGAGGCGCGGATCCTCCGTGGCGCCCTTGCGGGCCGCCGCCATCTCGCCCAGGCGCACCAGGTTTTCCTGGCTCACGGAGCCGCCCAGAAGCTCGAAACGCAGACGGTCGAGCGCCTCCAGCAGGGCCTGGCCATGGCGGGCGCCCGCTTCGCGCGACAGCCTGTCGCCGGGAATCTCCTGGAGCGCGAGGAGGGAGTCGATCGTCGAGGCGCCGGCCGAGGTGCTCGGCGCGGCACCCTGGGCCTCGCCGGTCTCCAGGATCCCGGCGAACTCGCCCGGTTTTCCGGGCTTGTGAGCGGACTTCCGGCTCGGCTTCTCGATACGGCCGTTGGATAGAGAGCCTATCTTCATGGAGTTTCCCGCAAGCAACGACCCGTGCCGCGGACGCGCGGCCTCCGGGACGGTGCGGCGATCAGGGTTAAAAAGCCGTTAGCGCGGGCGCACCAACCGAGGCCACGCGCGCCCCAATGGGAAAGGTAGCAAGACTATCAGCTTAGTAAGCATTTCTTAGTTTTTTTGGGTGAGGGTGATAGTGGGCTACAAAAAGGCCTATGAAAGGTTCGAATTAGAATGCCTGTCGCGGAAGCAACTTTTACTGGCTCAGTCGACGTCGGCGTCAGAAAGGCGCAGGCGAGCGCGCGAGTCGCCGACTCGAGCGTCCGGGATGCGCCCGCGCGCGCCGCGGCGGCGCCGGAGCCGGTTGCGCCCAGCGTCGGCGATCGGCCGACGGCGCGGGCATCGTCCCAGTCGCGCCTGGCATTCGACCGCGAACTGTCCCGGGTCTTCGTCGAGATCGTCGATTCGGACTCTGGTGAGGTAGTACAGCGCTTCCCGCCCGAGCAGATCGTGCGCTACGTCGCCGAACTCAGCGATTCCGCCGCCGAAGCGGTCAACACGGAGCGCACGGGCCTGGTCCTCGACCAGCTGGCCTAAGCCGCCACCCGGGTCGCCACCCGGGTCGCCGCCCGGGTCGCCACTGGCCCGCACTCAGCAAGATTCCTGACTCGAAGGCACGAGGAGCCATCTCCCGGGCGATATCGAGCGATCCGCTTCGGTCGGCGGGCCAGAAGGCCCCACGGCGGGTAAGTCTTGCCGGGCGCTTCTTGCCGGGCCCCAGGATGAAGCCTGCCGCAGCCCCAGGGGCGCTTGGCTAACCATCTGATAAAATTCAGTTTATAGCACGGCGCGAGGCTGGCACGGCGTTCGCATCGGGAGTCGCGGGGAGAAGCCCCCGGAACAGGCTCGAGGAAAGACGCCGTGAGAACGAGTGCAAAGATCTGCGGACTGACGTTCGGCGCCGGGGCCCGCCCGGCGGCGATGCTCGCGCTGCTCCTGGCCGCGCTGTGGCTCGGCGCACCCTCCGCCGCGGCCCAGGTCCGCATCAAGGATATCGCGGACTTCGAGGGCGTGCGCAGCAATCACCTCGTCGGCTACGGCCTCGTCGTCGGCCTCGACGGCACGGGCGATGACCTGGAGAGCGCGGTCTTCACCCGGGAGAGCCTGATCGGCATGCTCGAGCGGCTCGGCGTCTCGGCCCGCGACGAGGATCTCGAAACCGACAACGTGGCCGCCGTCATGGTGACGGCGGATCTGCCGCCCTTCGCCCGCCAGGGCCGGCGAATCGACGTCACCATCTCCGCGCTGGGCGACGCCGAGAGCCTGCTGGGGGGCACCCTGCTCGTCAC
>JAAUYK010041234.1_pt1 | contig 15707 bp, 14 predicted proteins | sample 7278021 | NCBI WGS metagenome assembly JAAUYK01 (sample SAMN14350223, study PRJNA611818) | marine sediment metagenome | isolation source: surface marine sediment (1.8m) | place: French Polynesia: Moorea | collected 2018-08
TGGGTTATGACCGCCGCATCGATTCCGCTAAAACGTTCCAGCGCCCTTACCACCAAGCGCCGGGAAACACCTACTCGAAAACCGCCGGTTATCAACTTATTCCAGACAAAACGCTGGGGTTCATCCATCTGGTTCCAGGCATTTAGAATTTCATCACGCCGGTTTTCCAATTCCATGTTGCCTAAGGGCAAGAGATGCGCCTCCACCCATGCATGCAGGCGGCGTTCACTGGTGTCGGTCGCTGCCGGCAGCAGCAGGGTAATGGTTTCTGCTAAATCACCCACCACATCATAGCAGGCTTCGAAGAGCCAATCCGGCACTCCGGACTGTTCAGCCGCCCATTGCATCAGTTTACGGGTAGGAACTACCTGGCGTGGCTTGCGGCCAATCAGAAAATTGATGGTCCAGATAGCATCTTCGGCCGGTGCATGCTGAAAATAGTCCACCATGGCAGCAATTTTACGGTTGGTGCTGGTGGTTACATCCAATTGGCGATAGAGGTCTGCAAGGGCTCTCATACGTGTTCATCCACCTCTGTTTCATCGCCATATTCGGTTGGAACAATTTCAGCCTGATGCCCTTGCTCTTTGAGCCAGCGGACCATCTCGGTTGCATAACCATGGGTAATTGCGATGCGTTCCGCATTCGTGGCTTTAATGGTCTGCACCAATCCATTCCAATCACTATGATCGGATAAAACAAACCCCCGGTCCACCGATCGCCGGCGTCGGTTTCCGCGAATGCGCATCCAACCGGAAGCAAACGCCCGGGATCGGTCTGAAAAGCGACGCATCCATGCCGGGTTGTCAGCCGAGGGCGGAGCAATTACCAACGCCTTTTTGAACACGTTGCGATCTTCAAGGGAGCTGACATACTGCGTTGCCGGCAGCCTGATGCCGGCTTCACGGTAGCTTTGGTTGACTTTTTCAACAGCGCCATGGGTTAAAATCGGTCCGATGGAAGCATCCAGGCCTGTCAGTATGCGCTGGGCTTTGCCCAGCGCATAGGCAAACAAAATACTCGTACGTTCCTGCTCACAATTTCTTTGCCACCAGGCATTAATATCCTGCAAAACGTGCTCTGGTGGTGGCCATTTGAATATCGGTAAGCCAAAGGTGGATTCACTGACAAACGTATGGCACTGAAGGATCTCAAGCGGTGCACAAGTTGGATCGAATTCCGTCTTGTAATCGCCGGAAACCACACTGATGTGTCCGCCGGCATTTATTTTTACCTGAGCCGAACCTAAAATATGACCGGCTGGATGCAAGGAAAGTTGAACCGAATTGATGGTAAGAACCTGGCCGTAATCAAGGGTTTCAATATCGGCGTCGGGACCAAGCCTGGATTGCAATATCGCCTTACTTTCCGTGGCACACAAATAGGAATGACTGCCCCCTCTTGCATGATCGGCATGGGCGTGGGTAATGACAGCACGCTTCGCGGGCTGCCAGGGATCAATATAAAAGTCACCTTCGCTGCAGTATAAACCGTTGGGGGTTACTTGTAGGCAATCATGTTTGTTTATCATTGTCGGTGTTTTCGTCAAAAAAAGGGCAGATTGTATCAAAGGATCGGCTCTAAACCATCGGATTAGATGCGTATCCCTTTAATGCTGTTTTTCAATGTTTGGGCCGAATGGTGCAGCGCAGTGAATTCCGAATCATTGAGCGGCGGCAGGACGGCATCCTCCAGTCCGTTGATGCCAATAACAGATGGGACACTCAGGCAAACATCTGTTAGCTCGTATTCCTTGGTTAACATTCGGCTTACCGGTAAAACGCTTTTTTGATCCTCGAGTACGGCCTCAACCAAACGAACGATGGCCATTCCAATGGCAGTGTTGGTGTAGCCCTTACGGTCGATAATTTCATAGGCCGCATCACGCACCTGCTCGAACAGCCGCTTCATCTCTTCCGGCTGAAAGGGTTTTCCTGAAACAACATTATCGACCAGGGATACACCCCCGATATTAGCGGCACTCCAGACGGGCACTTCGGTATCACCATGTTCTCCCAGAATGTAAGCGTGCACCGATCGGGGGTCGACGCCGTAATACGCTCCCAACAATGCACGGAATCGACCTGTATCGAGCATGGTGCCGGTTCCAATTACCCGGCGGGGGTTTCTTTGGCTGATTTTCTGAGTCACATAAGTCAAAATATCCACCGGGTTGCTGGCGATCACCAGAACCGACTTAGGCGAGTATCGATCCAGTTGATCGATGATCTCATTGAAAACCGCGGCATTCCGATTCAACAAATCGAGCCGGGTCTCACCCGATCGTTGCGCCACACCGGCTGTGATAATAACCATTTGCGCCGCCGCTAGATCACGATAGGTTCCCGAACGCACCGTGATACTCTCAAAGAAAGCCTGACCATGCATAAGGTCCATGGCCTCACCCTCAGCCCGTTTGCTGTTTTTGTCAATCAGGATGATCTCGCTGGCCAAACCACGCAAAAATATGGCATAAGCGGCGGCAACGCCAACATTACCGGTCCCTATAATCCCAACAATGCGTTTCTGTATCATTTGAAATGTCCCTGCCTCATCAAAAGTATCATGAGACTGAGTAAGCCTTCTTTTCCAAACACCTAGCAAAATTGTTTATGAATTGATGATGGATTGCATTAAAGATGAACCTTGTTTACCGGAAACAATTTCGGCCACACATTCGTCGTACCGGTGGGCCTCTTTATGCCGGTCCAGTGTCAGCAGATGTTTTACCTGGCGGTTGATTTGCTGAAATCGACGGGTTAGATGCTGGTAGTCTGAAAAAAAATGTAACATACCCTTCAAGACTTCCGGGTCAATGGTTATCGTTTCTGGTCGCCAATCTAATGGATGGTCATTTTTGATGCGCACCATTTCGGCATATATCGGTATGAACTCACCGTAAACCTCGCGGGTTCGCTTGGATACCTCTGGCGGCAATGCCTCGATATCTCCGATCTCGGCTGCAATGGCCTTGTCTATGATAGTATTCAGATTTTTTTTGGTCAGAAAGCTAATATGTGCATTTGCCATCTTGATCGGTTCCTTGACTTGCCACAGTTACGGTATGTTCACATGAAATCAAAAGATAATCTGTTACCCATACCGGTCAAGAGGACAAGACAGACAGATTAGCGAATCTCGGGTCCTGGTCTTCAATTCTCAGAAAACTATTGATAACGAAAAATCCTTGAGTGTTGCGTCCAAGATACATATAAGTTGGATTTGAGCGGCTTGGATAATTGAATGATAAGATTGCCATGAACTTAATGACCATGTTTCTGATTGCCGGTATTTCACCGAAAATTAAACAACTTGACAGCAATCCGCAGCAGTGTTCGGTGTGTGGACAGACACGGGCATATACCCGGCGAGTGGATCACTATTTGAGCCTCTTCTTTATTCCTGTTTTACGGGTAAAAAAGGGCGAAACCTTTGTCATGTGTAATGCTTGTGCGCAGCAAACACATGGTAGTGCCGGCGAATCCGATCGCGGTCGGGAGACAACCGCTGATCGCTGTCAATCTTGTGGTGGCAGGCTCGCGACGAATTTCAAGTATTGTCCGCACTGCGGCAAAAAAACATAGCTGTTTTTCATAGAGCTCCCCGATTCGCCCTTCTTTTTTTTGGAACCGCCGGTCTATTTTGCAAAACAGAATTGACCAACGCCGGCTTTATTTTTTATTGTTCTTCGCGATAGCGAAATGATAGCTGAATGTTATTATACGAATCCGTAATAATAACTTGAAATGACGCAACATTTCTGTTTGACAAAATTGAATCTAAAACGCTATAGAGAATAGTCATCAAATGGGGCATGTTTTTCATTTCATCTGTTTCACCCATTAATCAGACAATCAAAATCTACAGCGTTTCATCTAAGTCCATCATCAACTGAATCGAAGCCAGCCCTTTTAAAGTGTACACAACTGCCGGTAAACATTGTGTAAATGCCTGTTTTCGAAAACCACTTCAACAGCCTTGCCTGAACGAAAAATAGCGTGTTGTTGGAGTTGGAATAATAGTAAATCGTCTGTTGTATTTTTTTAACCCAACGAAAGGAGGCAGTACCATGGAGGTCACCCGCAGAAAGTTTCTACAAGTATCCGGGGCCACCGCTGCTGGCCTGGCGGTCAGTGGTATGGGGTTTGATCTAAAACCGATCGCAGCCCACGCCCAGATGCTCAAAACCCAGTACGCCAAAGAAACCATATCCATTTGCCCATACTGTGCAGTGGGATGCGGTGTTATTGTCCACACGAGCCGCAAGGGAGATGGCCGCGTGATCAACATCGAAGGCGACCCGGACCATGTCATCAACCAAGGATCGCTTTGCTCCAAAGGCGCATCTCTGGCCCAATTGATCGAAAACGAAAGCCGCATTACGGAACCAATGTACCGCGCGCCGAATTCCAACACCTGGCAAAAAGTATCATGGGACTGGGTCCTGACGGAAATCGCGCAACGCATCAAAAAAACTCGGGATGCTTCCTTTGAAAAAACGAATGCCAAAGGTCAAGTGGTCAATCGGACAACCGCTATCGCCTCCGTTGGCAGCGCAGCACTTGACAATGAAGAGTGCTGGACCTACCAAGCTTTGCTAAGGGCTATGGGGCTTGTCTACGTCGAACATCAGGCCCGCATCTGACACAGCGCCACAGTTGCGGCTCTGGCAGAGTCGTTCGGACGCGGCGCAATGACCAATCACTGGATTGACATCAAAAATAGCGATTGCATCCTTATTATGGGCAGCAATGCCGCTGAAAACCATCCCATATCATTTAAATACGTCACCGAAGCCCAGCATAAGGGCGCGACCCTGATCAGTGTCGATCCTCGTTTTACGCGTACCTCGGCCAAAGCGGACATGTACGCCCCCATCCGCTCCGGAACCGATATCGCGTTTCTGGGCGGGATGATTAAATACATCCTTGACAACAAGCTTTATCACGAAGAATACGTCGCCCAATACACCAATGCGCCGTTTATCGTGAACAAGAAATTTAAGTTTAAAGACGGGGTTTTCTCCGGCTACGATCCCAAATCCCGTAAATATGACAAAAGCGCTTGGGCCTTCGATTTAGATAACAACGGGGTGCCCAAGATGGACCGTTCGCTAAAAAATTCGCGCAGCGTGTTCCAACAACTGAAAAAACATTTCAAACGCTACAACACCAAGACCGTTTCCAATATTACCGGCACCCCGGAAAAGGATTTAAAGCAGATTTATAAAATTTATGCGGCCACGGGTAAAGTCGGCAAGGCCGGCACGATTATGTATGCCATGGGCTGGACCCAGCACACCACAGGTACGCAGAACATCCGCACCATGGCCATCATCCAGCTTTTGCTGGGCAACATGGGTGTGGCCGGCGGCGGCGTGAATGCCCTGCGCGGGGAATCCAATGTGCAGGGATCCACGGATCATTGCCTGCTGTGGCACATCTGGCCGGGGTATTTAAAAACTCCCAGGGCATCCAATGTGTCTCTGGAGGCCTATAACAACAAATGGACGCCGCAAAGCAAAGATCCACAATCGGCAAATTGGTGGCAAAACTACCCTAAATATTCCGTCAGCCTCTTGAAATCCTTCTTTGGTGACAATGCCCATGCCGGTAATGACTTCGGCTACGATTGGTTGCCCAAAGTTGATGATGGCAAGGCGTATTCCTGGCTCGATCTTTTTGATGCCATGTATGACGGAAAGATCAAAGGTTTTTTCGCCTGGGGGCAGAATCCGGCCTGCAGCGGCGCCAATGCCGCCAAGGTGCGCAAAGCCCTTATGAAGCTTGATTGGCTTGTAAATACCAACATCTTTGATGACGAAACGGCCTCATTTTGGCGGGGTCCCGGTGTAGATCCTGCCAAAGTAAAGACAGAGGTCTTTTTCCTGCCGGCCGCCGTTTTTGTCGAAAAAGAAGGCAGTATCACCAATAGCGGGCGTTGGATGCAATGGCGTTACCAGGGACCGAAACCAATGGGCAACAGCCTGCCGGATGGCGAGATCATTTTTGAACTGGGAGAAAAGCTGAAAACGATCTATGCCCAGGGCGGCAGTTTCCCTGAACCGATCCGCAACCTTAAATGGGATTACACCACCGATGGAACGTTTGATCCCCACAAAGTTGCCAAGGAAATTAACGGGTATTTTCTCAAAGATGTAACCGTCAAAGGCAAAAACTACAAAAAGGGAACCCTGGTGCCCAGTTTTGCCTTTCTCCAGACCGATGGATCAACCTCATCGGGCAACTGGCTCTATTGCAACAGTTACACCGAAAAAGGTAATATGGCCGCCCGCCGGAGCCAGGAGGATGCCCCCAACAACATCGGTCTGTATCCGAATTTTTCCTGGTGCTGGCCGGTCAACCGCAGAATCATCTACAACCGGGCGTCTGTCGATCGCAAGGGACAACCCTGGGATAAACAACATCCGGTCATCACCTGGACTGGCAAAAAATGGAGTGGCGATGTGCCCGACGGTGGCTGGCCGCCAATGTTGATGGCGGACGGCAAGCCAAACCCTAAGAGCAGGCACGCGTTTATTATGCGCAAGCACGGCCACGGCCAAATCTTCGGGCCAGGTCGGGCGGATGGTCCCTTCCCGGAACACTATGAACCACTCGAGTGTCCCGTGGAGAAGAACCTGCTCAATGCGCAGCGCATGAATCCCACCGCGCCGGTTTTTGGCGGTGAAGCCGATCAGTGGGCGACTTGCGATCCGCGTTATCCGTATGTGGCCACCACGTATCGCGTGGTGGAACACTGGCAGACAGGCGTAATGACGCGGCATCAACCTTACCTGCTCGAGATGCAGCCCCAGGTGTTTGTGGAAATGAGTGAAGAGCTTGCCAAGTTGCGAGGTATTAAAAATGGTGAGCGCGTAATCGTTTCTTCGCCGCGTGCGCAACTTGAGGCAACTGCTGTGGTGACGCGAAGATTTCAACCGTTCAAACTGGGCAAAACGGAAGTGCACCAAGTGGGGCTACCATGGCATTATGGTTGGGTAATGCCGAAAAGCGGTAAGGAGGATAGTGCCAACCTGTTGACGCCCTCCACCGGCGATCCCAACACCCGTATTCCCGAAACCAAGGCCTTTATGGTCAACGTTTCCAAAATATAGAGAGGAGGTGATCTTTCATGAGTAAATCATTTCTGATTGACACCACATTGTGTACCGCCTGCCGGGGTTGTCAGGTTGCCTGCAAGCAATGGCATGACCTGCCGGCCGAAGAAACTGTTAACCGTGGCAGCTACCAAAATCCGGAAGATCTCTCCTTTGAGACCTATAAGCTTGTTAGGATGAAGGAAGAAATCGTCGACGGGCGTTTGCGGTGGCTCTTTTTTCCGGACCAATGCCGCCACTGTATCGAGCCTCCCTGCCGCGATGCCGCCGGCGATCCAGCAGCGATTTTCTCAGACGCTGCCTCCGGTGCAGTACTCTACACGGCCAACACCAAGCGCCTCGACCGTGAGGAAATAATTGAATCATGTCCTTATAACATACCCCGGGCTTCTTCAGATGGCGTGCTGGCCAAGTGCGATATGTGCCTAGATCGCGTACAAAATGGCTTAGAGCCTGCATGCGTAAAGGTGTGTCCCACCGGCGCCATGTCGTTTGGCGAACGGGATGAGATTACGGCCAAAGCCAAAACACACCTTGCCGGGGCCAAAAAGAAATATCCCCAGGCGCAGCTTTTAGATCCTGATGATGTACGGGTAATATATCTGACGGCATATGATCCCATGTTATATCATTCCAATGCCGTCGCGGCGGCAACATCCTTTGATGTTACCCGCCAGGTGGCGCTGCGCCGAATGGTGCGGCCCTTGGCCGATCTGATATCGCGTCTATCGTAACCTACTGATATTGACAGGCATCTGCCATGAGCGGGGGGAAGATATTATGCTTCCCCCCGACGCTTTATGAGACCGAATTTTACCCGGAAGTTGCTGAGCCGATGCGGCATGTATCTATTGGTTATCCAAAAACTTACAGGAGATTGAATGCCAACCGAACCAATCATAACCATCGAACAGATTCGTAACGCTGCTCAAAGGCTGTCACAGCTGCGTTCTGCTTATGCTCAAATGCTCTCTTTTTACGAAAACGTCTTCATCTTGCAGGAAAAGGCTAAAGGCGACATCGATTTAGAGCCGATCCAGTTGACACCTGAATGGCAGGCATCGCAGCAGCAAAAAAATATGCCGCTGTTGGGCGTATCCGACTTTACTGTAGATGCGCAGGTCGGCAAACAGCTGCTTTATCAATTATGTGAACTGATTGAATCACATGAAACGGACATGCAGGCATCCGCCCAAGCAATTTCCATGGCTGTTGCCCAAGGGAAACTTCAATCGGAAATCTTATTTGAAAATCTGCTTAAAGGAAATGACCGCTTTTTCGAAACATCTGCTACGGATACTGGTGCCGATAAAAATGCGCTGGCTTTCGTAGCGTACAACAGCATGGTGCCATCGCTGGAACTTTGTGCCGGGCAGCTTTCTTATTATCTAGATACCGCGGCGGTTTGGCAGAAAGGATATTGTCCCATATGTGGCAGTATTGCCGGATTGGCGGTTTTGGGTGAAGACGGCAAGCGGGAGCTGGTCTGCAGTTTTTGCCATCACCGCTGGCGAGCTCCCAGAATTTTTTGCGCTTTTTGCGAAAACACACAAACCACTCAATTGCATTACTTTTTCGCCGAGAAAGAAAAAGACCTGCGGGTTGATGTTTGCGATCACTGCCAACAATATATCAAAACCGTCGATGGCCGGGTTGCATCACGCCCCATCTATCCGCCTCTGGAGCTGGTTGCCTCATTGCACCTTGACATCATTGCCGCTGATAAAGGATTCAAAGGCGCGGTTCCATTGAACATTCAAAACTAAACAGCTCCTGCGATTTATGCCGGCAGTAATGCCGTCTTTCAGCGCTTGATTTTATCCAGTTCCACCGCACACCACTCCAGGTCCGGTCGAACATTAATATTCGACACATGAATGGCGCTGATAATCCCCTGTTTGTCAATTACAAACAGTGCCCTTTCGGAAACCCCATCTGACCGGAGCACGCCGTAACGTTGCGCCACCGCACCGTGGGGCCAGAAATCAGACAACACTGGAAACCAGAGTTGTCCCATTTGTTTGGTCCAGGCGTATAGCGTGGGAATATTGTCCACGGTGATCCCCAGCAAGACCGCCTCTTTTTCATCAAAAAGGCTTTTCACGATATTGTATCCCGGCCATTGATCCGAACAGACCGGTGTCCAGGCAGCGGGGACAAACGAAATGACCACATTTTTCTTGCCCCGATACTGGCTAAGGGTAACCGGCTTACCAGATACCGATGGCAAAGTGAAATCCGGTGCCGGCTCTCCCACTTTGACCTTGAGGGTACTGTCGATCGGTTTCAATTGTCCGGGATTAAAAATGTTATCCTTGTATGCTTCTGAAAGCGCCCATGCCAATGAGCTCAGGTTTAAAATGAGTACTGCGGCGACGATAATTGCGTACCTGTGTACTTTCACGACCATCACCTCCCTTTTCATTTGGAAAGACCGGACTTACGGATAAGATCATCCAGCATGGCACCGGCATCCCGGGGCCCACCGAGTTGAGAATAAAAAACGTTATGGCTGCCGCCGCTTCCAATTCGAACACCTATAAAATAGGGCGTACGTACCTCACCCAATTGCTTGTGGATTTTAAAGTCACTGTCCGGAAAGAGCGGGAAAGGGACATTATAGATATTTTTAAAGTAATTGACTTCAAATGCGGAATTGCCGGCACCGATTCCAATGATTTTTACCCTGTTTTTCAACTTCGGGTCACTTTCAATTCGCTGGTATATTTTATTGATCGTCGGTGCTTCCCTTTGGCAATGGGGACAGTACATGCTAAATATTTGAACAATCACAACATCGGATCGGATTTCCGGTATTTTGAATTGCTCGTTACCTTTCAAACCTAGATACGCTTTATGGGAAGGTTCCTGGGGCACTGCTAAGCTAATGTCGGGTAAAATTCCTCCTTCGGCCGGGGGCTGCGTAGAAGCGGCAACTGCAACGCCCATAAGAATGGCAATCAATAAACACGTCATCAGTATGGCATTCTTTTTCATATCGCCCCTTTTAACTTTTCAAAAATATTACTGATAATGCTTTATCGCAGACATCGGTGGCCGTCAACCGGTTTGAAATATTACGCCGGCCTAAAAGATGCGTATAAAGGTCTCACATTTCAAGGAAAGCTTAATTAAATATTAGCATCAATCTGAAAAAATAACGTATACTTATGATCAATTGACACCACAATGGCCAAGTACGATACAGACGTTTACCTGCAAAAATAAACTACGTTGGTTCGATGTTGTAACGCTAACAGCAACCGGTAACACAAAATAAAAGAACTATCATAAATCCATTTAGCGCTTTACATGCAAGACTCCAGTATTACGTTAATTTGAAAAAGAACCGATCGCAGATCTAATCGTAATTATTCGGAGAATGATAAAATGAATTACCTGTTAAGCACTTTAATGCTGACGGCTGTCGGCCTAACTGTCGGTCCCCCTCTGGCAGCGGGCGTGGATCTGGCAGATTATCGCTGGAAAAACCGATTATTATTGATCTTTGCGCCGAATGAGACCGTTAAGGATTTTGCGACGTTCAGCCACCGGTTGAATGCAGAAAATCTCAATGTATTGGACCGGGATCTGGTTGTGTTTCGAATATTCGAAACGGCTTCTTCACGTGTTGACAACCAGCCATTGTCACCTGAAGACGCCCAAGCTTTGCGCCTTAGGTTTGATATTAAACTCGGGCAGTTTACCGTTATTCTCGTAGGAAAGGACGGCGGCGTCAAGCTCATCCAGAAACGCCAAGCAAATCTTGAGGAGATTTTTGATTTGATCGACCGTATGCCGATGCGCCGGCAAGAGATGCGCGAAAAGAGTTAACCACCATGAAGCTGCATCACCTTCACCGCACTCAGTTTCTGCCGATATCTGTAGAAGATGCCTGGCAGTTCTTTTCATCCCCGCATAACCTTCCCGCCATTACGCCACCTTGGCTCAATCTGAAAATTTCCGAAGGGGTTTTCGATTCGATGTTTCCAGGCATGTTAATTCGCTACCGCCTGACCCCCATGTTCGGATGGCCAATAACTTGGGTTTCTGAAATAACCCATGCCAAGCCCCCAACCTATTTTGTCGACGAGCAGCGTTTCGGACCGTATCGATTCTGGCACCACCAGCATCATTTTCGCACGGTAAATGAGGGGGTCGAAATGACGGATATCGTCTCATATCAACTTAAATTCGGGCCGATCGGAACATTGCTCCACGCGTCTTTGGTAAAAAAACGACTCAAAGATATTTTTGACTTTCGGCAGCAAACACTCGTGCACATTTTCAAACGGCGCGTGCAACTCGTGAAGCAAGCCGTTTAGAATTCCAATTCAAGGAGCCTCAGCCATGGCATCTGAGAAAATCCTGCGATTAATTCTGGGTGATCAACTAAATTCACAGCACAGCTGGTTTCACCGACCGCAGCCAAATATCGTCTACACACTGATGGAAGTGCGCCAGGAAACCGACTACGTCAAACACCATATCCAGAAAGTCGCCGGTTTTTTTGCGGCCATGCGCCATTTTGCGGAAGAACTTATCCGCCAGGGCCATCGGGTCCATTACTTGCGTCTTAACGATCCGGCAAACGAGCAAAGCTTTGAAAACAATCTGCGTAACCTGATTAAAAAAGAAAAAGTTACCCGCTTCGAATACCTTTTGCCGGATGAATACCGCCTGGACCGTCAACTGCAAAAAGTAGCTGCCGATTTGCCGGTACCGTCAGCCGTCTTGGACACCGAGCATTTTTTGACGGCAAGATCAGATTTGCAGCAGCTTTTTGCGGGCAAAAAGCGCTACCTGATGGAGTCTTTCTATCGCCACATGCGCAAAAAACACGATATCCTCATGGAAAAGGGCAAACCGGCAGGCGGTAAATGGAATTATGATCAAAGCAATCGTAACCGCTATGATGGCGCCGTACCGCTGCCCAAGGCCAAATTATTTAGAAACGATGTCAGCGATATAGCGGATATGATCGCACAAAATGGTGTCAAGACTTTTGGCGAACTTGAGGCCAAACACTTCATATGGCCTGTTTCGCGCGCTCAAGCCCTTGAGCAGCTAAAAGAATTTGTTAGTAAACGGTTACCGCACTTTGGCACTTACCAGGACTCTATGACCCGGGATAGTTGGTCGCTGTTTCATGCGCGTATTTCCTTTGCGCTAAATACCAAAATGCTTGATCCCATGGAAGTGATTCAAACCGCCCTGAAACAGTCCCAAAAAAAATCCGGCCAAACTATTGGCATAGAGCAACTCGAAGGTTTTATTCGTCAGATTTTAGGCTGGCGTGAGTATATGCGCGGTATCTATTGGGCGCATATGCCCCAATATGAAAGTCTAAATTTTTTTAACCACAAAACAGCCCTGCCGGATTTTTACTGGACAGCTGATACCCGTCTAAGTTGCCTGAAAGCAGCGATAGCCCAATCGCTTAAGCATGCCTATGCCCATCACATCCAGCGGTTAATGATCACTGGCAACTTCGCTCTGTTGGCCGGTGTAGATCCAGATGAGGTGGACGCCTGGTATCTGGGAATTTATATGGATGCGGTGCAGTGGGTGGAAATTGTCAATACCCGGGGAATGAGCCAATTTGCAGATGGCGGTATCGTGGCCACTAAACCATATATTTCTTCCGCCAACTACATTCGCAAAATGAGCGATTATTGCGATGAATGTTACTATGCCGCACGTAAAAACACCGGTGAACGCGCATGTCCTTTTAACAGCTTGTACTGGGATTTTCTCAACAAACATCGCCGCAAACTGGCAAAAAATCCGAGAGTTGCGATGATGTATCGCACTTGGGACCGTATGAAAGACGAAAACCGCAAGGCCCTTATAAAACAGGCCCAGCAATACAGAAATTCCCTCAACTCTCTATAGTTCTGCGATAATCCAGCCGGTTCTCAAACTCCGCAGATGTTTTGCATAAATCCAATTGATTCCTATATTAGATCTGAGTTTGTATTCCCAATCGGTTTTTGAGAAAAATTAACTAGATCAGTTAATGACAAAAGATTTGTTGTTGCCATAGCACCTATGACAAAAGGAGATACTATGAAAACCACACTTACTGTACTGATAATGCTTCTTTTTACCTCGACGGCTGGGGCTGCGGGCAGCGCTGTTATTTATGAAGTCAAGGGCGAACGTTACGAGGGCTACTTTACCAGCCCTGCTCCGGATGCGCCGCTTGTGCTGCTATTACATGACTGGGATGGACTAACTGATTACGAGGTCAAACGGGCGGAAATGTTGGCTGAATTGGGCTACGCTGTATTTGCGGCCGATTTGTTCGGTGCCGGTGTGCGACCCACCGAGGTGAAAGACAAGCGCCAACACACCGGTGAACTTTACAAGGATCGACCAAAAATGCGCGAACTAATAAGCGGCGCCATGGCCACCGCCAAATCCAAGGGCGCCAACACCGGCAAGGCTGTCGCCATGGGTTACTGCTTTGGTGGTGCGGCTGTTCTGGAATTTGCCCGATCAGGGGCCGATCTTAAAGGATTTGTGACGTTTCACGGCGGGCTACAAACGCCGGAAGGACAGGATTATTCTAAAACCAAAGGCAAACTTCTTGTCTTGCACGGAACGGCTGACTCGGCCATCACCATGAAAGACTTTGCCGATTTAGCAATGGCACTGGAGGCAAAGGGTGTTTCCCACGAAATGATTACCTACAGTGGCGCGCCTCATGCGTTTACGGTATTTGGCAGCAGCCGGTATCGCGCAGATGCGGATCAAAAGTCATGGGAAAGGTTCAAGGCCTTTCTGTCTGAAACACTAAAATAACATCGGCTTCTTGTTGTATCTTTGACGTAAGCTGCCAAAATAAAATGCGTTGAAGGTGTATTGATCAGCCCATATTCAAAACCGGCAATAATTACCAACTGACATAGCATGATGACATTAAAGGAAGAAATCAATGGGCAAAATGGATAATAAGACCCTGTGTGATTTGCAGGAAGATGGATATATAGAATCTCATCCGAAAAAGTACAAAAAACTGATCTATCCGGCACGGTTTTTCTGTAAAAATTGTGGCCGCAGCGCAGTGAGTAAAAATAATCTGTGTAATCCGGAAAAACTGTAAATGTGGCGGTAACATCAGAAGGGAAGCTCAAATTAAAAATGATTCACACACAAATTGTCTTGCTACCAATCATAGTGATGTCAGCCATTGATCAATAACCAAGATTATTCTTTTTCTTAATGTTTTGATGAAAACGGCTTCCGTTAAACAGCTGACCGTTTTCTTGTAACAATAGCACCCTAAGGATGCCGGCTCTATTTAAGCGTATTTCAAGTCGTGCGAAAGATGATCTTTTATTGGAGGTTACATGCCATCGACAAACGTTGATGTCATTATCGTCGGCGCCGGCCTGGCGGGATTGGCCTGCGCAGTGCATCTTAAGAAAAATGGTGTATCGTTTTTAGTACTCGAAGCCGATGCTCGCATCGGCGGTCGGTTGAAAACCGATAAGGTAGACGGTTTTCTATTAAACCACGGGTTTCAGGTGCTGCAGACTGCTTATCCAGAGGCTCGCCGTATGCTAGATTATGACCACCTCCAGCTAAAATCTTTTGCTCCGGGAGCTATTGTTCGCACTAACAGCACCTTTTTTCGGATTGCTGATCCCAAACGCCGACCCCGGGATCTTTGGAGTACTCTGACGGCACCCATTGGAACCTTCACAGACCGCTTGCGGATGTTACGGTTGACCGTTCGAGCGCGCCGAAACAGCGTATCGCAGATTTTTCATGCCCCGGATCAGCCGACAATAACATTTTTAAAAGCGGAAGGGTTTTCGGAAAAAATGATCCAGCGTTTTTTTAAGCCCTTTTTTGGGGGCGTCTGTTTAGATCCTGATATTATGGCATCCAGCCGGGTGTTCCGATACGTTTTGCGCATATTTGCAGAGAGCGATATCGCCCTTCCAGCCAAGGGGATGGCCGCCATCCCGGCGCAAATCGCTGAAAATTTACCGGACGGCGCTATTCGCACTGGTAACAAAGTGAAATCGGTCGATAAGGGAGGCGTCGAATTGGTTACAGGTGAAATCATCAAAGGGCGTTTGGTGGTGCTGGCAACTCAGGGGCCGGAAACAGCCCGCTTGCTGGGAGATTCTGAAGTGACCGCATCGCACGGTGAATGGTGTCTCTATTATGCAGCCAAAACACCACCCATCCCCGAGCCATATCTTGTTCTTAACGGGAAAGAAAACGGCTGGATCAACAGCCTGACGGTTCCAAGCATCGTGGCCCCATCCTATGCGCCGGAGGGAAATTGTCTGATAAATGCCGTGGTGCTCGGACATCTTGATGCAGACATTGAAAAAGTTGAAACCACCGTACGACAGGAACTAATGCAATGGTTTGGTGCAACAGTCGAAACATGGCGGCATTTGAAGACGTATCGTATTCTTCACGGTCTGCCCGCCCAAGCACCACCCATGCCTGATCCCACTGTGCCGTCCGGCAAGATTAGGCCCGACATTTACGTTTGTGGCGAATATGGTAGTGTTCCCGGCATTCAATGGGCGCTGCTTTCCGGCCGTCAAACAGCCGAACA
>JAAUYK010193806.1_pt1 | contig 15706 bp, 15 predicted proteins | sample 7278021 | NCBI WGS metagenome assembly JAAUYK01 (sample SAMN14350223, study PRJNA611818) | marine sediment metagenome | isolation source: surface marine sediment (1.8m) | place: French Polynesia: Moorea | collected 2018-08
GTGGCGCCGACGTTGGACATGACCAGGGTGAAGAAAGTCGCAAGGGCTGCCACCGAGGTCTGGATGACCCAACCCGGCGCATCGCCGACCACGCTCAACACCTGTTCGGCAATCCACTTCGCGGTGCCACTGGTTTCCACCGCCAATCCGAGCGGAATCAGTGACGCCAGCAGGAACACCGTTTTCCAGCTGACCGCTTCATAGGCTTCCTCGATCTTCAGAACGCCCGACAGGATCATGCCAATGGCCCCGGTCAGCAGCGCAATCGACAGGCGCAGGTCCGAGAACAACACCAATCCAAGGGCGATCGCAAAAAACAGGGTTGCCCATTTCAGTTTTTCCGGGCGCAGCTTTTCTTCCTGTGGATACTCGGTGGTGACCACGACAAAATTACGGTCCTTGGTCAGTCGATCCAGGGATAACCAGGTAGTGTGGACAACCAGGGTGTCACCGGCATGGAACGGCATGTTTCGAATATCATCACCTTCACGCAGGGTATCGCCATCGCGATGCAGGGCCACCATGGCCAGGCCATAGGTCTTGCGCATCCAGACATCACGTGCGGATTTACCGATCAGAGCCGACCCGGGTGGAATAACCACCTCGGCGATCCCGGCCTTGGCCGGTGATAGGACGTCGACAAAGGTGCGTAATGATTCGCGCCTGATCAATTCATACTTTTCGACAAAATGCTGCAAATGCCCGGGCGCCGCGACTATACCCAGCACCATCCCAGGTTGAAACTCGGTATCCCGGGCCAGGGTACCCGGGCCGACCTGGCTCTCCTGGCCGCCCAGTTTATTGGCGATGATGCGCACCCGGTACATGGTTTCAACATCATCCAGTTTCTGGCCGATCAGTTTACTGCCATCGGGAACCACGATTTCATACAGGGAATAATCGATGTTGTAGATATCACGGAAATACTGCATCGGGTCGGACGAGGAACTCTTATCGATCTTGGTCACCGGTAACACGAAACGTCCGGCGATCACGAAATAAATAATACCGGTGGCAACCAGCGCCAGGCCGATAGGGGTAACCGAAAACAGGCCCCAGGTATCCATCTGCTGGTCGGCGGGCAAGGCACGGTTGGAGGTCAGGATCAGGTCATTAAGTAAAATTAACGGACTGGAGCCGACCATGGTTACGGTACCACCCAGAATCGCGGTGAAACCCATTGGCATCAACAGGCGCGACATGGGCAGGCCGGAACGTGCGGAAATTCGGCTGACTACCGGCAGGAATAATGCGGCGGCACCGACATTCTGCATGAACGAGGAAATAATGCCGACAGTACTGGAGATAATCGGGATGATACGGCTCTCGGTCTTGCCACCAACCTTGAGGATGAAACTTGCCACTTTACTCATCAGTCCGGTCTTATCCAGGCCTGCACCGATGATCATGACCGCGATAATCGACATCACCGCATTGGAACTGAATCCATCGAACAAATGGGTGGTATCGACCAGGCCCTGCTCCAGTCCCATCAGCGGCGCCAGCAACGCGGTCAACCCCAGCAGTACCATGATCGTGATTGCCGCGACATCCACCTCGACGACCTCGAACGCAAACAGATAAATCGTTAACATCAGGATCGAGATGACCCAGGCGATCGGAACCGTCGGTACGATGGATGCCAGGTAGACACCGATCAGGGTAAAAACAATCGCGGCAATTTTCTGTTTCAGGCTGAAGCAGGAGAGAAAGCGGCAACCTTCCTGTTCTTCGGACGTTGCGGGTTCGTTGGTCACGGCTGTGTTCATCTACAAGTCTCTAAACAAAAAGCATGCTGTGCCTGGCCCTCGAGGACAGGCGAAATGAGAATATTTAATCGGGAAACATTACCGAGTGGGTAAAAATAAATCAGCTGTAGAAAAAAACATTTCTCAGCACGATATTCCGTGGCCGGGAGTTTGGTCGAACAATCCGCCATTTTCAAATGAATTAAAATGCATTAATATTCCCATATGGAATATCGAAACCTCCCTGACCTGAAAGGTCTGGCCGCGTTACGAGCGGTCGTTGAACTTGGCGGCGTTGAACATGCGGGTCAATCGCTGCATATCGGACAGCCTGCTGTCACCAAGCGGTTACGTGCTTTAGAGGAATGCTATGGGCTCGATCTGATGCAACGCCGGGGTCGTAAACTCGAGCTGACCGCCGCCGGTGAACGGGTCTACGCGTTTTCCCGCCTGGTCCTCGATTACCAGACCTCGCTGCTCGAAGATCTCAACAGTCTTATGCGCGGGCAGAATGAATTGCGTCTCGAGGTGACCTCTGCCATTGGCGACCACCTGTTGCCGGATATTCTTCTCAACTTCGCTGATAACTACCCGCAATACCGGATCCACAGCCGCATGGGTTACTCACGTCGCATCCAGACCCGCCTGGCCACCGGATTATCCGATATCGCCCTGATCGAACAGGCGCCCGATCATCCGGATATCCTGGTGCAGAAATGGCTGGAGGATGAATTGATCCTGGTTTGTGGACCGCAACACCCGCTCTCCAACACCGGCGAGATTACCAAGCAACAACTGGCCGGGCAGGATTTTGTGCTGCGCGAACCGAAATCCTCGCTGCGCATCATTCTCGACCAGAAACTGCAGAATTTCGGCATCAGTGCCCTGCCGATCTCGCTCGAAGTCGGCTCCACCGACACCATCGTCGAAATCCTCGGACGCGGCCGGCACCTCAGCTTCTTACCCAAGTTTGCCGTCGCCGAGGCATTGAAACATGGGGTTCTGCGCCAGATCCATGTAGAGCAACTCTATATCAGCATGAAATTATGGATCGTGCGTAATCGCTCGAGTATCAACAACCCGGTTGCCGAGGCTTTCATTCAGCTGTTGCGAGAATCAACCCAGTAGATCCGATCAGGCAAAGGCCTGACCGCAGCGGCAATCCAACCGGGTTAAGCGGATTTTTCGAACAGCAAGTCCCACACCCCATGTCCAAGGCGTTGCCCACGGCGTTCGAATTTGGTCTCGGGTCGATAGTCCGGTTTTGCATGATAGCCGTGTTGATCACCGAGATTGGTGAAGCGCGGATCCGACATCAGGTCCTCGGCCATATGTTCGGCATAATCCTGCCAGTCGGTTGCCATGTGCAGGATCGCCCCCGGTTTCATCGTCCGATACAGCAGGTCGCGAAAATGCTGATTGACGATGCGGCGCTTGTGATGCTTTTTCTTGTGCCAGGGATCGGGGAAAAACAGCAACACGGCATCCAGGGATTGCGCGGGCATCATGTATTCCAGCACCTCGATCGCATCATGCGCGATCAACCTGAGATTGTTGAGCCCGCCTTCATGCAAGTGCTTCAGGCAATGCCCGACTCCCGGTTCATGCACTTCGATACCGAGGTAGGCACAGCTGGGATCCTGCGCTGCCATCTGCAACAGGCTGTCACCGTTACCGAAACCGATCTCCAGTTTACAGCATTGATAACCGGGAAACAGATTAGCTAAATCGAGCCTGGCCGCAGAATCAAATTCGATCCCGTAGCTAGACCAGTGCCGGGTCAACGCCTGTTGCTGGCCTCGGGTCAGGCGTCCGGAACGCTTGACGAAACTGCGAATCGAACGTTTAACGAAAGCGGCTTTATCCTGAGAACTCATCAATGGTTCAGGCAATCAATCCCTCAACCGGTGATGAAGCCGAGGCATAGCGTTTCTTGGGGATACGCCCTGCCTGGAAAGCCTCACGTCCGGCCTCGATCGCCTTTTTCATCGCCGAGGCCATCAGTAGCGGATTTTGGGCGCCAGCGATGGCCGTATTCATCAGCACTCCATCACAGCCCAGCTCCATTGCGATCGCCGCATCCGACGCGGTACCCACCCCGGCATCAACGATGATTGGCACCTGGGCGTTTTCGATAATCTCGAGAATATTGTAGGGATTGCGAATCCCCAGGCCGGAACCGATCGGTGCCGCCAACGGCATCACCGCGACACAGCCCATATCTTCCAGCTGTTTGGCGATAATCGGATCATCATTGGTGTAGACCATGATATCGAAACCATCCTCGACCAGGGTTTCGGTTGCCTTCAGGGTTTCCAGGATATGCGGGAACAGGGTCTTCTGGTCAGCCAGTACCTCGAGTTTGACCAGGTTATGGCCATCCAGCAGTTCACGCGCCAGCTGGCAGGTACGTACCGCATCCCTGGCGTTGAAACAACCGGCGGTATTGGGCAGGATCGTGTATTGTTCCGGCGGCACCACATCCAACAGATTCGGCTCGTCCGCATTCTGGCCGATATTGGTGCGGCGGATGGCCACCGTAATGATTTCGGCGCCACTGGCCTCGGTGGCCAGGCGGGTTTCTTCCAGGTCTTTGTACTTACCGGAACCAACCAGCAAACGTGAATGGTAGTCTTTCCCGGCAATCGTTAACACATCATTAGCGCTGGACAAATCAGCCTCCCCCAATCGCATGAATAATCTCTATCTTGTCGCCGTCCCGCAGCAGGGTATCGGCATGCTGGCTTTTCGGCACGATGTTCTCGTTGACTTCAACCGCGATGCGTTTGCCGGCCAGACCCGACTCCTGCAACAGGGTAGATATACTGGTATCGTGTTCAATGGTCTGGCTTTCGCCGTTGATCAGGATTTGCATCATTGTCTCCGCATAAACCGGTGTGCGATTCTACACCAAAAGCGATATGATGTGTCCGATGAATCCTGTCAGTTACCCAGTCAGAACCCGTTAATGAACTCGGTTAGCATAGTCGGCGGTGGCGTCATCGGCATGCTCAGTGCCATTCAATTACACCAGGCCGGGCTCGAAGTCCGGGTCATCGATCGCCAGGCCTTTGGCCGTGAGTCATCCTGGGCCGGCGGCGGAATCATTTCACCCTTATATCCCTGGCGCTACCCGGATGCGGTTACCCGCCTGGCAAAGTTAAGCCAGCAAATCTATGGCGACATACTCGGGGAGTTGCAACAACAGGTCGACATCGATCCCGAATACCTGACCAGCGGCATGTTGGTGCTGGGCGATTATAGCGGCGAAGACCCACGCGCCTGGGCCGACCGACACCAGATCGATATGCAGGCGGTCGATCACCGACAAATCCACGACCTGGCCCCCGAAGTTGCCGCCAACTTCAACAGCGGCTGGTGGTTCCCGCATGTTCACCAGGTACGTAACCCGCGGCTGGTTTCACTGCTCAAAGCCTACTTACAACAATCCGATATCGCCCTGGTCGAAGATGACGCGGTCAGCGAAATCCTGCTCGAAGGCCAGCGCGCGATCGGGGTCCGCACCCAATCTACCAGTTACCACAGCGACATCACGGTGATTGCCGGTGGTGCCTGGAGCGGCCAGCTGTTGGCGAAAACCGGGCTGATGCTGGATATCCGCCCGATCAAGGGACAGATGCTGTTATTACAGGGACCACCCGGCCTGGTCAGGCATATCACCCTGGCGGATGATCGCTACATCATCCCGCGCCAGGATGGCCGGGTACTCATTGGCAGCACCACCGAGGACAGCGGGTTCAACAAGGACACCAGCGACAAGGTCAAACAACAATTACTGGAATATGCAGCGGCGACCATCCCCCAACTTGCCGACTGCGAGGTGGAAACTCACTGGAGTGGTTTACGCCCGGGATCGAGCGATGGCATCCCCACCATCGGGGCTCATCCAGCTGTTGAAAATCTTTATATCAACAGCGGGCATTACCGAAATGGATTAGTGTTGGCGCCGGCTTCGGCGCTATTGTTGCGCCAGATTATCATGCAGAATTCTGCCAGCCTGGCGCCCGAGGATTACCGCGTCGCAGTGTGACGGAAATCACAGTTTAAAAATTACAACTACCGTTCGTCGGAACAAAAATTAGCTCCATCTCAAGGTGGGTGCAAAACCTCCTCATTTATCTAGGATTCTCAGTATGAAGACTAAACGCACACATGGTTTCACCATTATCGAACTGCTCATCACGATTGTGATTGCCGGCATCGTCACCCTGGTTGTATTGCCGGGTATGCAAAACCTGCTGTCGAGCGAGCGCCTGACCTCGTATACCAACACCCTGTTGTCTGACATGATGTTCGCGCGCAGCAAGGCAGTGGAAGAGAATAGATTTGTCTTCCTGTGTGCGAGCAATGATCAGGCCAACTGCACCAACACTGATTATCAACAAGGCTGGATTGTGCTGATTGATGCCAATGATGATGGCGCTCCCGACGCCGGAGATCAACTGATCAAAGTGCAGCAAAACATCGCCGGTGACATTGCCTATAGTTTATCCGATCCCGGCCTCAGCGTTGTGACCTTCGATGATCGCGGATTCACCCCAAACAACAGAGGTACCTTTTCGGTCTGTGATGAACGCGGCGATCCATCCGCTAAAACCCTGACCATTACCCCTACCGGCCGTGTCAGCCGAGAGGTAGATCCAGCATGTTAAAACAACCCAATCACATTAACCGCCAACACGGGCTGAGCTTGATCGAGGCATTGATCTCACTGGTGGTCATTTCCGTCGGCTTGCTGGGAATCGCGGCAATGCAGATCACGTCGATGAAGCAGACTTCCAGTGCCCACTTCAACAGCCAGGCCGTTTGGTTCAATTACGAGATGACTGACCGCATCCTGGCCAATAACGGCGCCTTCGACCAATACATTGGCATCGATACCAATAACGATTATGCAATGGATTGCGAAAACAATGCCTGCACTCCGGCGCAAATGGTGCAGGCTGACGCCCAGCAATGGAAAGATATGGTGGACAATCTGCCTGAAGGCCGCGGTGTCATTTCTCAGGCTGTCGCCAACACCCTGACTATCTCGGTGTACTGGAACGATAACTCGGATGAAACCAACTGTGTAAATGGTGAACCCGATTCCGCGGATAAAACCTGTTACACCATAACCATGACGAATATACCGTAATGAATAAGATACTCAAACATCAAGCCGGTTTATCACTAGTCGAAATAATGGTGGCGATGGTCATCAGCCTGTTCCTGCTGGGTGGGATCGTGCAGGTCTACATGGGTAATCGAGCTGCCTATAGCTTTTCCGACGCCAGCTCCCGGATCCAGGAAAATGGTCGTTTTGCCCTTGATGCGATGGCTACCGATTTACGTGTCGCAGGATTCTGGGGTTGTGTACCGCTGCAGGATGACGTGGATGGTGACGGCCTGGAAGATGACAATAGGGGCATCATCCAGAACCACCTGAATGAGGCTTCAGGCAACTACAGCCCTGCGCGCCATGATTTTCTCAATCAACCCTCGCTCACCGCAACCGTGAACGATGGCCTCAATGGATCTGACAGTCTGACCGTGTTTGGTGCAAGACCCGGTCAAACTGCATTGACCGGCAACCTGGTGTCCCCGGGAGATGCTGCGATCCAGGTTGGCGCCAACAGCTTTTTCAACGCCGGCGATATCATATTGATCACCAATTGTTTCACTGCCGACATCTTCGAAGCCACCGCGGTCAGCGCGGATGGCACCACCATCAGCCATACGACTGATGCCCCGGCGGACACTCCCGGTAATGTGAATCTGCCCGAGAATAACTGTGGAGGTGCGCCCAGTCATTGCCTGATGGATAGAAACGATCGTCCATATACCCCGACCAATGCTGCCGCATTTGCGTTGCAGAACATTACCTACTCGGTGCAGGCAAATGCGAATGGCGAACCTTCCTTGTGGCGTTCGGTGAATAATAACAACCAGGAGCTGATCGAGGGGGTGGAGCAGATGCAGGTGTTGTTTGGCGTCGATACCGATGCAGATGGTACCCCGAACCAGTACCTGCCCAGCGATGTGGTCGTCAATCTCAACCAGGTTACCGCGGTACGCGTCTGGCTGGTTGTGCGATCGAATGAAGACAATGTTACCGAAGAAAACCAGGCTTATTCCGTCAATGGCCAGAATTTTGTCGCGCCGGACTTTCGGATGCGTCAGGTTTTTTCCGCAACTATCGCTTTGAGAAACAAGACAGGTTAATCATGGCCAGATTTCAGAAAAATCAGCAACAAGGCGCAGCACTCATCGTTAGCCTGGTAATCCTGGTCGCGATGACCATGCTCGGTATTACTTCCATGCGCGGCTCTTCCACCGAAATCGCGATGGCAGGTAACCTGCGTGAGGCAGGATTGACCTTCCAGGCAGCGGAAGCGGGATTACGCAGCGCTGAAACCATTGTCGAAACCAGCCAATCTTCCGCGATGTTCGATGGCGGCAGCCTGAGCCTGCTGGGTGAATTCGATAATGATCCGGATTATCTGGATAAATCTACCTGGGATGGTGCAACCGAGCTGAATCTCAGCCTCGCCGGCATTACCAACAATCCCCGTTACATCATTAAATTTTTAGGTACCTGGGCGCAAAACCCGTTAGCCCTGGTCAACATTGGACAGGGTTACGGTGGTCAACCACCCGGGCGGATTACCTCCAATTACCGGGTGACCACGCGTGGCGAGGGTCAAACCGGAAGGACCTTCCGTACCGTCCAGTCCTATTACGGAGTCGAATACTAAAGCATGAAGGTGAACATTATGGCTTTTACTATCATCAGAAAAATCAATACCGCAGCCCTGGTCGGCCTGCTTAGCGTAAGCAGCGCTTTCAATGCCTATGCGGCACCTGGCGTGCTGCCGACCATTCCGATCTATGACACCAATCCCGGGGTCGAGCCCAACGTGTTCTTCACCGTCGATGATTCCGGTAGTATGGACTGGGAGCTCATCTTCAAGCAGGGTGTTACCGGGATCCCAACCGACCAGGGCCTGCCGATTATCAATGGCGACCGCAGAAGGTACATGATGCCAACCTGGGAAAATAACCTGGTACCCCGGCTGTCGCAAGATCCAAATAGCTGGATCTTCCGCAACTTCCAAGCCAACCCGGTTTATTATAATTCGGAGCTGGTGTACGAGCCCTGGCGTGGTTATACCGATGACAATGAAACAATCCGCATGTATGAAAACGCCAATCCGGAAAAAGTCAGGGAACATCCTGACAAGACCAACGGCACTATCGATATTACGAAAAATGTTGCCAGCCGTTATCTACCGACCTTCTGCCTTTGGGATGGTGATACCAATGCCAATGGCGGTATCGATCCGGCGGATGATCATACCTGTGTCGAGATCAAACCGGGTAACGAGGCTCAATTTCCCTCCGGCCGGACTTACGAAGACGAAATCCTGAATTTTGCCAACTGGATGCAGTACTACCGGAAACGGGAATATGCGGCGAAGCAGGCGATCGGCTCGGTCATCCAGGCCGCCGATAAGGCCCGCATGGGCATGCGCCTGATCAATACCGGACAGATCAAGGGTCTGACATCCATGACCGATGTATCGAGCAAACGCGATTTGCTGAATAAATATTATGCCGATAATTCCAGCGGCGGCACCCCCCTGCGTAGCCGCTTACAATATGTTGGCGAAATGTTCAGGAGCCCCGGCGCGATCCTGCCTCAATCTGAAGGCGGTGAATGTCAACAGAACTTCAACATCCTGATGACCGATGGTTACTGGAATGGCGGCACGCCCAGCGGTATCGGCAATGATGACGGCGATAACGACACCATTTTTGATGGTACCGGAGAGGATGAAAACGTCGATGCCGGTAATTTCGGTGACAGCCAATCCGACACCCTGGCGGATGTCGCGATGTATTACTATGAAAATGACTTGAGCGGGCTGGCCAACAAGGTGCCAACCACCGCCGATGTCGACCTGGCCAATCACCAGCACCTGGTCAACTACACCATCGCGTTTGGCCTGACCGGTACCCTGGACCCGGACAGCGATCCAGATGCGGACGGTTTTACCTGGCCGAACGTGACAGGCAACACCGACACCACCCTCGATGATCTGTGGCATGCCGCCTACAACAGCCGCGGCCTGTTCCTCAGCGCGGATAATTCGGAGGTGTTACTCGATTCGTTACTGACCGCGGTGGCCGATATCACCGATCGTGAAACCACCGCGGCGGCCGCGGCGGTAACCTCGGCCAAGCTGACTACCGATACCGTGGTGTTCCTGGCCGAATACAATACCTCCGGCTGGCGTGGTGATATCGAGGCCTACAAGATCATCGACTTCGATACCGGTGAATTGGCTGCCGCTCCCGAATGGAGTGCGGGCCAGGCGCTGGCCGACAGGGCCGACCCGGTGGGTAGTCGCGAGATCATTACCTACGATAACGCAACCGTGGGTGATGGGGTGCCCTTTCAGTGGGACTCCCTGACCGAACCGATGCAGAAAGACCTGAGAACCAGCTGCACCAACCTCAATGCGATGCTCGATCCACCTCCGGGCAGCTGCATCCTGCAGTTCAACAAATACTATTGCCCGGTGACCAAGACCTATTACCAGGATGTCTGTGACGACGGCCTGACTACCGGCCCCTGGTGGGACCGCAAGTACTATTGCTATGATCCCGATGCCAGCGAAGATGGCCCATCTCCGGCTAACTGCGAGACTGATACCAGCGCGGACAAGGGTAAAGCCAGACTGGCCTTTATCCGGGGTGACGACTCCAACGAGGGCGCAGGTTATGACTTCAGAGAGCGCCTGGATTCCAAGCAGCAGAACCGTATTCTGCTCGGCGATATCGTCAACTCGGGGCCGGTATATGTCGGCGCCCCCGCGCTGAATATCCCCGATGGCGGTCTATTCCCATCCGGTGGAGATGCCTATTCCCAGTTCAAGAAAGCCAAGGAAAATCGTCTCGGCGTGGTCTATGCCGGCTCCAATGACGGTATGTTCCATGCTTTTGATGAAAGGGATGGTAAGGAATTATTCGCTTATATTCCGAGCTACCTGTTCTCCACCGATGACCAGAGAGGTCTGCATTACCTGACCGAAAAGCGTTACAAGCATATGTTCTACAATGACCTGACCTCGACGGTTGCTGATGTTTACACCAACACCGGCGCGGGTAGTGGTTGGCGCACCGTCCTGATCGGTGGCCAGCGGGCCGGCGGACGTGGCTACTTCGCACTCGATGTCACCGATCCGGCTACCTTCTCAGAAGACAATGCGGCTAGCATGGTGATGTGGGAAATGTCCTCCGAGGATGATCCGGATCTGGGCTACAGCTACAGCCGACCACAGGTTGGTATGATGAATGACGGCACCTGGGTAGCGATCTTCGGCAATGGCTATAACAGTGACGGCGATGGTAAGGCCAAACTGTTTATCGTCAGCCTGTCCGGAGGAGTCGATGGTGTATGGGAAGAAGGCACCGATTACTTCAAGATCACTGCCGGTACCAATGGTACTAAAGCCGATCCAAATGGCCTGGGAACCCCGGCCCTGGCGGATCTCGATGGCAACGGTACCATCGATCGAGCCTATGCTGGCGATCTGAATGGCGACATGTGGGTGTTCGACCTGAGCAGTGGTTTCGGCTCTTTTGCTACCGAAGCGGACTACAGATTGTTCACCACCGCGGGCAAACGTCCAATTACCACCCGGCCGATCCTGTCCTTCCATCCGACCGAGCCTCTCGTAGCCGGCGGTAATGAGCCGAATCTGATGGTATTCTTCGGTAGTGGCCAGTGGTTGATTGCCGATGATAAAACCACTACCGATGACGAATGGTTCTACGGGGTCTGGGACAAGGGTGTAGCCGACCTGACTCCAGCCAACCTGGTTGAGCAGACATTCCGCACCGGCTTCGATCCCTTCCGCGTATTGACCAATAATGAGGTTGACTATACGGTGAGCGATTACGGTTGGAGAATTCAACTCGACATATCGGGTGAGCGATCCGTCACCAACCCCGCGGTACGTGGCAATGTCGTCCTGTTCAACTCGACTATACCGACCACCGGACCTTGTTCCAGCGGCGGCTATGGTTATCGTTTCGCGGTCGATATCGCAACCGGCGGATCTCCCGAAGAACCGGTTCTTGACATCGATAAAGATGGAGAGATCGACAAAGATGATACGCTCAACACTGATGGTGATGTGCCGGCGGCAGATTACCTGAGCACCTTGCCTACCGATAATACCTTTACCGATAAGGTGGGTTATACCGGTAAGGATCCATTTGCTATCGATGAGCTGAATACACCTCAATTAGGCCGCTTCTCTTGGCAGGAGTTACTGCAATGATCTCAACCAATATGATGACTATGAAAAAGCTATTTCGAAACTTTGTATTCTGTCTGCTGCTATCGCCCCTGGCGGCGGTAGCCAGCGATGTTTACTACTATTCCATGCAGGGTGAAATCTCTGAAATCAGTAATTCAGCGATTGTCCTGGATGACGCGGCATATCCATTCATGCCTACGGTTAAGGTGAAGTTGCTGAATGGCAAAGCCGCCAGTACCAGCAGTCTGAAAAAAGGCGACTATGTCAAAGTCACTATCCTTAACATGGATAAAAAGCGTCGCGTGGATAAAATTGAGCAGATGAAAAAGCCATAGTTAATGGCCACGACTAAACTATACTCTGAATAATTATTAAAAAGGATGATCAAGGTATGCATTTAAAACATTCAACCGGCTTTACCTTATTGGAAGTGATGATCACGGTGTTGATCGTTGGTATTTTGGCCGGTATTGCAACAGTCAGTTACAGTAATTATGTGCTGCAATCCGCGCGCACCGACGCAAAAGGTGGCTTGATGGATATCTCTGGTAACCTGGAAAAATGCAAGGCCCTTTACGGTAGCTATAACGCCGCCAATTGCAGCATCGCTAATGGCGCAAATATTAACTCTCCCGACGGGTTCTACCAGGTTGCAGTAACCACCGCAGCCACCACATTTACCCTGGTCGCGACGCCACCCGGCGGCTCGCCCCAGCAAAATGATGATGAATGTACCTCGTTTACGTTAAATCACCTGGGCCAACAAACTGCAACCGGTACCGATGCCTTGAATTGCTGGTAAGTTTTACCCGGCATACATTTTAAAAAGGGCTCTGATATAATCAGCGGCCCTTTTTTTATGTCTGGATAACCATGACCCGTAAAGCCGTTGCCCTGATTTCCGGTGGACTGGATTCCCTGCTGGCTGCCAAAGTCATCCAGCAACAGGGCATCCATGTCGAGGGCATCAACTTCTTTACCGGCTTTTGCGTCGAAGGCCATACCCATGCGATCCGCAAACATGACAAACCCAAACGCAATAATGCACTGTGGGTTGCCGAACAGCTGGGGATCAAGCTGCATATCATCGATATCGTTGATGAATACAAGGAAGTCGTGATCAATCCGAAGCACGGTTATGGCGCAAACCTGAATCCCTGCCTGGATTGCAAGGTTTTCATGGTGCAAAAAGCACTGCAATGGATCCGTGACCATGACTTTGACTTCGTCATTACCGGTGAGGTTATCGGGCAACGCCCGATGTCGCAACGCAAAAAGACCCTGCCCCTGGTGGCCGATGAATCCGGTGCCAATGATTTGCTGCTGCGGCCTCTGTGCGCCAAAAACCTGCCTGCCACCCGACCCGAACTGGAAGGCTGGGTGCAGCGCGACCAACTGTATGATTTCTCCGGCCGTTCGCGTAAACCGCAAATCGCCCTGGCCCATGAGTTTGGGTTCAGTGACTTCGCGCAACCGGCTGGTGGCTGCTGTTTCCTGACCGATGCCAGCTATTCGGTCAAGCTGCAGGACCTGTGGGACAGTCGTGGCGATAAACAATACGAACTCGATGACATCATGTTGTTGAAAGTGGGCCGGCATATCCGCCCCGAGCCAACCTTCAAGCTCATCATTGCCCGCGAGGAAGGTGAAACCAATTATCTCAGTGGCTACAAAAACCAGTTTCAATCGATCAAGACCATCAGCCACAGTGGGCCACTGGCCCTGGTAGACGGACCTCGGCTGGATTCACGCCAGCTGGAACTGGCCTGCGCGATCACCGCTCGCTTCAGCAAGGGTAAGGAAGCTGAACAGGTGGAGTTGAATTATTGCCAGCCGAATGGAGAATGTCAGGCGGTACATATCAAGGCGCTGGCGGCAGATGAGATACCTGAAGACTGGCTACTCGTCTAACCATGCTGCATAAACTGGATGCACGTCGCCTGCTGTGCCCAATGCCGGTGATCCGGCTGCAGGACAAGGTCAATGAGATTGCGCTTGATGACCAGGTGGAAATCACCTGCACCGACCCCGGGGTCAAGAATGATATCCCGGCATGGTGCAGGATCAATGGCCAACGTATAGACAGCCTGGTTGAACAGGACAATAAAATCATCTTCATCGTAACAAAGCTTAATAATGCCTGACCAACGCAGCCAAACAATCAAACAGGTAACCATTGTCGGGGTCGTGGTCAATATCCTATTGGCTATGGCCCAGATCCTATCGGGAGTCTTTGCCCACTCGCAGGCATTGATTGCTGACGGCCTGCATACCCTGGCCGATCTGTTCAGCGATTTCGTCGTCCTGATCACCGCACATCATGCCGCCAAGGCTGCCGATGCCGACCATCCTTATGGGCATGGTCGCCTTGAGACCCTGTCTTCGATCTTCCTCGGTATCGCCCTGATCGGCGTGGCCCTGGGTATGGGTTACCGTGGCATTCAAAGCATGATCGAACCGGGCGCCTATCAGACCGAAAGCTATGCGTTGCTATTCGCCCTGCTGGCGATCTTCAGCAAGGAATTCCTCTACCGCTATACCATTCATCATGCGCGCAAGATCAAATCCACCCTGCTGGAAAGCAATGCGCTGCACCACCGCTCCGATGTATTTTCCTCCATCGTGGTGTTAATCGGGGTTGGCGCCCAGGTCATGGGCGTTGACAACATGGATGCGCTGGCCGCGGTCGTGGTATCGGTGATGATCGCGCTGATGGGCACCCACCTGGTTAAAAAGGCCTTTGCCGAATTGATCGATACCAGTCTCGACCAGGAACTGGTGGCCAGGATCAAGCAGGTGATTCTTGATATGGACGGGGTCATGGATGTTCACAGCCTGCGCAGCCGTTCGATGGGCGGTATGGGCTATATCGATACCGAGATACGCGTCAATCCAAGGCTCAGTGTATCTGAAGCACATTATATTTCCCTCAACATCGAACAGTACATCAAGAAACAGTTTGACGAGATTATCGATGTCACTGTGCATATCGACCCGGTCGCCGATTCGGATCATCATGAAATTCAGCAGCTCCCCAGCCGTGCCGAATTGCTGTTCAACCTGTATTCGGTATGGGAAACCCTGGAGGATTCAGACCAGATCAAGAATATCTATCTGCACTATCTGAGCGGACAGGTCGAAATCGATGTCATCCTACCGCTGGACTACGGCTGTGGTAAAAACCAGGTTCTTGCCCAACAATTGCAGCAAACCACGAAAAATCTCGATTATGTGGGTAAGGTCAATGTCTACTATGCACCATAACTGTGCTATTCTTTTTTCCGCGCACTTCGATCGTGCTTAAATTAAAATTCTTAAAAATTTTTAATTCACAAGAATTGGCTGGTTAATTTTTATCTGTAAAATGCCGGTTCACCAATTCAAAAGCAAAGTTTCACCTTATCTACATATACACAGCTACTTCTATGGAGGATAGATTATGTCACCAGCTGACGTTTTAAGCTTGATTAGCGACCATGGCGTAAAGTTTGTTGATTTACGTTTTACCGATACCCAGGGCAAGGAACAGCATGTCACCATTCCTGCCGACGTGCTGGACGAAGACATGTTCACCGAGGGCAAGATGTTTGACGGTTCCTCCATTGCCGGCTGGAAAGGCATTAACGA
>JAAUYK010197801.1_pt1 | contig 15695 bp, 9 predicted proteins | sample 7278021 | NCBI WGS metagenome assembly JAAUYK01 (sample SAMN14350223, study PRJNA611818) | marine sediment metagenome | isolation source: surface marine sediment (1.8m) | place: French Polynesia: Moorea | collected 2018-08
CCTCTCCGCAGCCCTCCTGGCCGTTTCCGCCTAGCTCGAGGTTGGGGTTGCGGGTGGGCTCGAAGGGCGTCGCGGCGGTGCGCGCCCCGGGGCGCAGCTTCTGCTGGCCCGCCGCCACAACCCGCGCGCCGGGCTCGATGCCCCGGCGCACGTGGACGCCGTCGGCGAAGAACTCGCCGAGCAGCACGGTCGCCTGCTGTGCCGCGTCCTGCTCGTCGAGGGTGTAGACGATGTGCCGGGTGCCCTGCCGTACGATCGCCTCCTGGGGCACCACGATCGCGTCCTCGAAGGCGCCGACGACGAGCTTGAGGCTCACCGCCATGCCGGGAAACAGCGAGGCGTCGACGTTCGGCACCGAGGCCTGGAGCTGCACGCTGCGCGTCGCCGGGTTCACGCGCGGATCGATGGCATCCACCTGGCCCTCGAAGCGGGGGCCGCAGCGCCCGACGCGGCCCTCCACCCGCTGGCCCAGCGCCAGCTCGCCCGCGAAGCGCTGCGGGACGCTGAACACCAGCTCCAGCGGATCCACCTGGGTGAGCTCCACGATCGGCGTGCCGCCGTCCACGTACTGCCCGACGTTGATCTGCCGCAGCCCGAGCACCCCCGTGAAGGGAGCGCGCAGCGTCGTCTTCTCGAGGCGCGTCTGCGCCTCCTGGAAGGCACCGGTGGCCGCGTCGAACTCGGCGCGGGCGTCGTCGTAGGCCTGCTCGGAGGAGACGTCCCGCTCGCGCAGGCGCTCCAGCCGCGCGAGGCGGTCCTTGGCGTTCTGGAGACGCGCGCGCGCCACCCGGAGCGAGGCGCGGGACTCGGCGTCGTCGAGGCGCGCGAGCACGTGGCCCTGCTCGACGAGGCGCCCCTCCGGAACGTCGAGCGCCACCACGCGTCCCTCGATCTCCGAGGCGACGGTCGTCATCTCGGGGCTCTCGAAGGCCCCGACGGAGGAGATCGTGCGCGGGATCGCCCCGGGTGCGGCGTCGACATACTGCACGGGCACGGGAGGCGGCTCGCCGCGGCCCTGGGCGCCCTCGGAGCGATCGCAGGCAGCGAAGGCTAGCAGGGCGAGCGAGAGCAGAGCGGTCTGGAGGACGCGACGGGGGGGCGCCATCGAGACGGAGTCTAGGGATTCGGATGGGGGCCGGCGATCGGGCTCCGGTGTCCCATCCTGACCCTCCCAGCATAGAATCCGCGGGCGCGCGCAACGCGGCGCGAGAGGGCTCCGTGAGCGACGACCCCCGCCTGTTCCAGGTCTTCCTCGACGTGCAGCGCGGCCTGCCGCGGCAGGGGCCGGGATGCGACGACGCCACGAGGCGGGCCCTCGCCCTGTGCAGACCGCTCCCCGACGCGCCCCGCGTGCTCGACGTGGGCTGCGGCCCCGGCGCGCAGAGCGTGGCCCTCGCACGCGCACTCGCCGGACGCATCACGGCGGTCGACCTGCTCCGCGAGTACCTGCACGCGCTGCGGGAGCGCGCCGAGGCCGCGGGCGTCGCGGCGCGCATCGGGATCGTCGCGGCCGACATGCGCGCGCTGCCCGTCGGGCGGGAACGCTTCGACCTCGTCTGGTCCGAGGGCGCCGCGTACATCATGGGATTCGAGCGCGCGCTGCGCGCATGGCGGGAGCTCCTGGTGCCGGGGGGCTGCCTCGCGCTGAGCGAGCTGGTGTGGCTGAGGCCCGACCCCCCCGCCGAGCTGGCCACCTTCTTCGGCGAGGAGTACCCGCCCATGACCGACGTCGCGACGAACCTCGCCAGCCTGCGGGCCTGCGGCTACGAGCCGCTCGACCACTTCGTCCTTCCCGACAGCGCCTGGTGGGACGCCTACTACACGCCCCTCGAGACGAAGCTCCCCGGGCTGCGCGCCAGCTACGCCCGCGACCCCGAGGCGCTCTCCGTCGTGGCGGCCAGCGAGCGGGAGATCGCCATGCGCCGCGCCTACCCGGAGTGGTACGGCTACGCGTTCTTCGTCGCGCGTCGCCCGCGCTCGTGACCCCCCGCGAGCGCTACAGCATTCCCGCCAGCAGGGTCGCGATACCGAGGAAGCTGAAGAAGCCCACCACGTCCGTGACCGTCGTGAGCACGATCGACGAGGACTGGGCCGGGTCCTGCCGCAGCGCCGTGAGGAGCATCGGAATCGCCGCACCCGAGAGCCCCGCCAGCGTCATGGAGATCACCATCGAGGTGCCGATCACGAGCGCGAGCCCGACGGATTCGCTCCAGAAGTAGACCGCGACGGAGGTCGTGGCCGCCACCGCGACGCCGTTCCCGGCTCCCGCCAGCGCCTCCTTGACGACGACGCGGAGCCAGTGGCTGGTCCGCACCTCGCGAAGCGCGAGCCCCCGCATCGTCACCGCCAGGGCCTGCGCTCCGGTGTTGCCGGACTGGCCCGCGACCACCGGCAGCAGCACGGCCAGGGCCGTCACCCGGGCGATGGTCTCCTCGAACAGCCCCACCACTGCCGCGGCGAGGAATGCGGTCACGAGGTTGATCTCCAGCCAGGGCAGCCGCTTGCGCACCGCGAACAGCGGCGAGGAGAGGGCGCGCTCCTGTGCGCTCGCACCGACCATCGTCACCGCATTGGCAGTGGCCTCGAGCTGGGCGGCCTGGACGATGTCGCGCTGCCGCAGGACCCCGAGCAGTCGGCCGTCGAAATCCACCACGGGAAGGCTTGCGATGCGGTGGCTCTCGAAGGTCTGCACGATCTCCTCCCGCGAGGCCACGGACGGGACCTGGACCGGCGCCTCGAGGATGAGGCCGTCGAGCCGGGTCGAGGGCTCGGCGAGCACGATGGACTCGAGCGCGACGCTCCCGACGAGCTTCCCGTCCTCGTCCACCACGAACACGTCCTGCACCCGCTGGGTGCGGAAGCGGCGCATCCGACGCGTGACGTCGCGCACCGTTGCGTCCGGACGGAAGGTGGTGGCCCTCGGGTCCATGAGCGCGCCCGCGGTGTCGGCGGAGTAGCTCGAGAGGTCCTGGAGCTCGGCGCGGGTGCGCTCCTCCAGCGCCTCGAGGCAGCGGTCGCGCTCGCTCGGGTCGAGACGGGCGAAGAACGCCGCCGCGCGATTGGGATTGAGGCCCGCGACCGCGCGCCGCAACATCACGGGAGACAGGCACGCCAGGATGCGGGCCGCCCGGTCCGGCGTGAGGCGGCGGATCAGCCCCAGGCTCGCCTCCGCCCCCTCCCGCTCGAGCAGCGCGGCCGACTCCGCGTCCGGGCTGGCCTCCACCAGCGCAACCGCGTCCTCCGGGTACTCTTCGAGCAGCACCCGCGCCAGGGTCTCGTCGCCCCGATTGATTCTGCGCGCCATCAGCGCCCTCCCTTCGTCGGACCCGCCGCCCCCGTCAGGGCGTCCAGCAGACCGCTCGCCCCGGCGCCAAACAGCTCGCCCAGGGCGGTGCTCGCATCGGCGTCCTCCGCCTTTCCGCCGAGGAGCTGGTCTTCGAGCGCGCGCAGGGTCCGGTAGCGGATGGCGCCGAGGTAGGCGCCCTGATCGTCGACCACCGGCAGGGAGTGAACCTCCCTCCACCCGGGGTGGCCGATCACGACCGAGCGGTCCGCGTGGCCTTCGAGCCGCTTCGGCTGTCGCGTCATGAAGTCCGCGAGGCGCGCCTGGGGACGCGCGAGAAGGATCTCCCGCAGGTTCACCACCCCGACGAGGCGGTGCTCGCGGTCGACCACGTAGACGTTGTAGCGGGCGTGGTCGGGGTTCTCGCGGATGTGATCGAGGGCCTCGCGGGCACTGAAGTCCTCCGGCAGCGCCAGCACCTCGGGGTCCATCAGCGCTCCCGCGCTGCCCTCCGGAAACCGGCCCAGCGACCGGAGGGCACGGGCGCGCCGGGCGTCGATCCGATCGAGCGCCGCGGTCTGCTGCTCCTCCGGGAGCCTGCGCGCGAGCCGCGACGCGACGTCCAGGGGCAGAGCCTGGAGCACCTGGGCGATGCGCGGGATCTCGAATGCCCGCAGGACGTCCGCGGCGAGCGGCGGCGACATGCGCTGGAAGACGGCCGCAGACCGCTGCGGATCCAGCCGCGACAGCAGCGCCACCGCCTGCTGGCTGCCGAGACGCTCCAGCACGCTGGCGGCGCGATCGGAGTGCTTGCGGATCAGCTCGTCCGCCAGCCTGCGGTCGAGGCTCATCGGGGACCCGCCTCGCCGACGACGACGCGGCGGCGGCGCACGGCCGTCAACGGGCCACGACGAGGTTCAGGAGCTTCGCATTGGGGACGCTCCAGACCTTGTCGCCGTTGCGGAGCAGGGTGTCGGTCGGGCCGACGCGCTCGACCTTGCCCCGCTGCCCCTCGACCTCCACGAAGCCGTCGCGCGGGAGCGATCCCTTCAGGTAGTGGCCCGCCAGGATGTGGGTGACGATCGGGTAGGCGCCGAGCGCGAACGCGAGCCCGGCGGAGAGGCCGGCGGTGGCGAGCAAGGCGGTCAGCGGGCCGACCAGCACACTGGTGGCGACGCCGAGCTGCTCCACCGCCAGCACCAGGACGAGCCCCGCGACGAGGAGCTGCGTGAGCAGGCCGAGCCGCGGCGCGCTCGGAAAGCCGGCGGCGGCCGCGGCGGAGCTCACCAGCGTGCCGACGAAGCGGGCGAGCAGCATGCCCAGCAGCGCGATCAGCGCCGCTCCGATCAGGTTCGGGATGTAGGCGATGAGCCGGTCGATGGTGGCCGTGACGGCCGTGAGCCCGAGGGTCTCCACGCTCGACAGCAGGAAGGTGAGCAGCAGCAGCCAGAACAGGAGCTTCGCGACCAGCTCGGAGAGCGCCAGCTCGACGCCGGCCCGGACCAGCACGTCCGCCACGCGCAGGCGCGTCGCCGCGCGGTCGAGGCCGAAGGTCCGCAATGCGCGCGCGGCGGCGATCTCCACCGAGCGGGACACGAGCCAGCCCAGCGCGAGAATGATCAGGGCTCCGAGCAGGCCGGGGAGGAACCCCGCGACGCGGGTCCCCAGCTCGGTGGCCGCCTGCAGGAGGACTTCGCGCCAGGCGCTGAGGTCGGGCTGAGCATCCATCGGATTCACTCCTTGTGGGAAAGACGCATTACACTCTGACGCTATCGCACGGAAATGCTGCGATCCCGCTCCGGTGTCTCTCGGAGCGCCCTCGACGCCACAGGGGGGACACCCAGCCATGGCGCTCCTCCTGGACGCGCTGCAGCTCTCGGCGGGCATCGCGCTGCTGATCGCGGGTGGAGAGGCGATGGTGCGTGGCGCCGCCGCCCTCGCGCGACAGCTCGGTGTATCGCCGCTGGTCGTGGGCCTCACGGTCGTGGCGTTCGGGACGAGCGCCCCCGAGCTGGCGGTCAACGTCACCGCGGCGGCCCGCGGCAACGGAGCGGTGGCGTTCGGCAACATCATGGGATCCAACCTGGCGAACATCGGCCTGATCCTGGCGGGGTCGGCACTGCTCCGCGGGCTCTCGATCCAGAGCATCGTGATCGCCCGGGAGCTGCCCATGATGCTGCTGGCCAGCGTGGCGGCACTGATCATGGGCTTCGACGCGCTGCGCGGTCAGGCGGATGCGCGCTTCGACCGCAGCGATGGCCTGCTGCTGCTGATGCTGTTCGGGATCTTCCTCTACTACACGATCGCCGAGACGCTGCGCCGCCGCGGCACGGACGCCTTCGTCCAGCAGGTGCAGGAGCGCGCGATCGGAGATCGCTTCGCCTCGCTCGGCCGCAACGCCGGCCTCGTCGCGATCGGCGTCGTGGGTCTGGCGCTGGGCGGTCACTGGACGGTGGCCGGTGCCGTCGACATCGCGATCTCCCTGGGCGTGTCGAAGGGCCTCATCGGCCTGACGGTCGTCGCCGTCGGCACGAGCCTCCCCGAGCTCAGCGCCAGCGTCCTGGCGGCGCGCCGCGGCGAGGCCGATCTCGCGATCGGCAACGTGGTCGGCTCGAACATCTTCAACGTGCTCTTCGTCCTCGGCCTCACGGCCAGCATCCACCCCGTGCCCGTGCCCGAGGACGGACACGTCGATCTGGTGGTGGTGGCGGCCGTGGGCGCGGCGCTGCTGCTCGTGTCGGCGATCCGCCGGTCGGTGGACCGGAGCAGCGGCGCGCTGTTCCTGTTGTTCTACCTGGGCTACGTGACCTGGCGAGCCTCCGCGGGCTCCGCGTGAGAAGAGGCTGGTGCGCACGGCTCAATCCTCGAGCGGCGTGCCGCGGCGCGGCCGCTCGGCCTCCGCACGCAGTGCCGCGACCAGCTCCCGCGGCGCGAGGCCCGGCTTTGCGCGGAGCGCCCACCACAGGGCCAGCGGAAGGTTGAGCGCGCGATCGACGGCGAGCCGCTCTTCGTATCGCGCACGCCAGTCCGGGGGCAGCCGCAGGGTCCAGTTCTCCGGGCTCACGGTGCCCGGACGGTTGTAGATCTCCGTCATGCCGAACAGGTCCGCGAAGAAGATCGACACGTTCCGGGCAGGGCTCGCGAGGAGCTGCGCAATCTCCGCCTGGGCCAGCAGTCCGGGCTCGGCGGCGAGGCGCGCCGCGAAGGGCTCGCGGCGTGCGAAGGCCGGCTCGAGGCGCTCGGCCGCGTGGGCGGCGCGCGCGGCGATCGCGCCCTCCCCCTCCCAGCGCGCGAGCAGGTTCCACAGCGGCGGCGTGTCGTGATTGCCGAACATGATCCAGTCGTGGGGCTCGGCGTTGGACGCCAGATACACGTCGTTGGGGTCGGAGAGATCCGCCTTCTGGGTGACGCGGAAGCGGCCCAGATCGTGGCGCGCGAGCACGCGGGCGAGCGGCATCGGCAGGGTGCTGAGCACCTCGCAGAACAGCCGCGGCTCGGCGCTGCCGTCGGGACCCGTCGCGACCGCCACGACCGCGTCGAAGAGCAGCGCGTAGCGATCCACCTGCTCGGGCTCGAGCTCCGCCACCCAGCCGTCGGCGTAGCGCGCCACCGACGGGTCCCGAGCGAGCTGGCCACGACGCGGAATCGCGTAGCGGGAGAGCGCCGGGTGGTCCTCGAGATCGGGCGACGAGAACAGCCGCGCTCCGTGCTGCACCGCGTGAAGGGCGTCGGGATCGTCGGCGCGGTACACCCAGGGACACACCAGGCCCTGGGGATGGTCGATCCGCACGGCGTCGAACTCGGTCCACATCTTCTCCGCGCGGGCGCGCAGGAAGGCGAGCGCCGGACCGGGCCCGTCTCCGGGCCCTCCGGACCCCCCGGACCCTCCGGGCCCTCCGGACCAGTAAGCGTCGGGATCGAGCACCGGGTAGTCCCACGGCTGGCCGTCCGGATTGGTGCGGCTCGGCGGCGCGCCCATGCAGTAGCCGTCGAGGAAGATCCCCGGGTGTCGCCAGGTGTCGCGCGGCGAGACGCCCACCTGGAGGTCGCCGTAGAGCGCGAGCCCGATCGCGTGGGCCTCGTCGCGAAAGGCCCGATGCTGCGCGTGGGCCAGGTACTGGGTGAAGACGTAGAAGCGGATCGCCGGATCGAAGCGATGGAGGAGCTCCGCGCGGCGCGCCGCCTTCTCCGCGCCGCCCCCGGCCGCTTCGCCGAGGCCGCGATCGCGCTCCGCGGCCGGACCTTGCCAGTGCGGCCAGTCGCGGCCCCCGTACTGGCCGCGCAGCACCTCGTAGAGGGCATCCGCTTCGAGCCAGGCGCCGGCCCCGGCGCGCCAACGCTCGATGCGCGCGGCGAGGTCCCTCGCGCCGGCTTCCCCCGCAGCGAGCCGCCTCGCGAAGCCCTCGAACGCCGCTCCGAGCGCATCGCGCTGTGCGCGATACGCCGACGGGTAGTCGACGCGCCGCGCGACCTCCGGCGGGCGCACCGCCACCAGGGACTCGAGGCGCGCCCGGGGCAACAGCTCGCCCCACTCGCCGTCCGGGTCGGCGAGGCGGCCCAGCGGAATCGAGAGCGGGTTGCGGGAGAAGAGCGCGCCCATGTAGGGCGACGCGTCGTCCTCGTCGGTCAGGCCCTGGGGTCCGAGCTGGAGCGCGGTGAAGCCCGCCGTGCGCGCGAAGGCCGCGAGGCGCCGTCCCGGCGCCGATGCGGGGGCGCCGTAACCGAGGTCGTCCGGAGAGCCGCCCGGAAAGCTCGCGTCGTGGATCGCCAGCGTCAGGCGACGCACGTCGAGAGCCCGAAGCGCCTCCGAGACCGCCACGCTCGGGCCGGCACCTCCGGCGTTCACGGCACGCCTCCCTCGCACGGCTCGAGGACCGCGACGGGGAGGTCGCGGAAGCAGTCGCCCGCGTCGAGCGCCGCGCCCCCGTCCTCCGCGCACGCCTCGACCCGGGCGCCGCTCAGAACGTCGCGCCACAGCGTCGTTCCGGCGCCCTCCGGAGCTTCGGGAAGCCGGATCCGCGTGCCGCCCCACACCTCCTCGCCGAGCGGAAACGGCCCCTGTCGACGCGGGAGCTCCGCACACAGGCGGGGCACCACCGCGATCAACACCGGCCCGCCCGCCGTGCGGGCGAGAGCGCACAGGTTCGTCGCGCGGTCTCCCGAGGCCCCGAGCGGCTCGTAGCCGGCGCCGACGAAGCGCTCCGGGTGCTGTTGGCGGTGGGCGAGCAGCCTCCAGGTGACGAAGTGCTTGATGCGGCCGTCGCGCCAGGTCTCGCACAGCGCGCTCAGCGTCCCGGGGTCGAGGATGCCCTCGACCCCCGCGCCCTCCGCCAGCGCCTCGAGGCCCTCCAGCGTCTTGTGCCGCGCCGCGAAGTCCACGGGCCGCCGGTTGTCGGGATCCGCCAGCGACAGGTCCCAATCCTCGCAGCCCTGGTAGATGTCGGGGACGCCCGGTGCGGTGAGCTTGAGGACGAGCTGGGAGAGCCCGTTCAGCGCGCCCCGCTCGGCCACCTCCGCGGCGAAGGGGAGGAAGGCCGCGAGGAAGGGAGAATCCGGCTCCAGCAGGTCGGCGATGAAGTCCGTCAAGGCCGCCTCGTAGTCGGTCCGCGGATGGCGCCAGCTCGAGCGCTCCTTGCCCTCGCGAAGGGCCTTCACCATGTACGCCTGAACGCGTTCGCAGTAGACCGCGAGCCCGGCGCGATCCGGCGGCTGCGCGGGAAAGGTGCCGACCAGCACCTGGTAGAGGAGGTACTCGTCGGACCGCGCCGGCGCCGGATTGCCGTCGACGTGGCGCCGGTGGGGCCGATTGCGGCGCACCCACTCCCGAAGCTGCTGCTCCCAGACGAGGGGGATCTCCGAGAGCACGTCGATGCGCGCGCGGACGTCCTCGCCCCGCTTCGTGTCGTGGGTGGAGGTGCACAGCATGGCGCCGGGATGACGCTCGCCCCGCTCGCGGTTGGCCGCGTGGAAGCGGGCGCGGGTCGTCCGGAAGTGGCGCGGATCGCCCCCCACCTCGTTGAGCGACACCAGTCGGTTGAAGCGGTAGAGCGCCGTGTCCTCGAAACCCTTCGCCATGACCGGCGCGGTGTACTGCTGGAAGCGCGTGACGAAGCGCAGCACCTCCCGCCGCCGTGCGCGCGAGCGGACGCCCCGCACGAGGTCCGCGGTGAGGACGCTCTCGATCCACTGGTAGATCCCGGACTCGGGATCGTCGCTGCGGCGGCGCGCCGTGGCGACGGCGCGCACGATCGCGTTGCGGTCCGAGCGGCCGGCCCCCTCCGCGTCCACGTAGCTGCGGTACACGGGGAAGGCGGCCACGATCTCCGCGAGGGCGTTGCGCAGGGAGGCGCGGGTGAAGTCGCGGGTGTGGCGATCGGCCTGAGCCAGGCGGTCGAGCGCGCTGGTGAGGCCGTCGAGCTCGCTGGCCAGCAGGGCGCGCATCACGCGCCGCTTGCTGGCCCGGAGCACGGTGTCGAAGGAGCGCCGGTCTCCCGTGAAGCTGCGGTGGATCCGCGCCAGCTCGAGCTGGCCCGCGCCGTCGATGAAGAGCCCGTTCAGCAGATTGAGGAACTCGTAGCCCGTCGTACCGTGCACCGGCCAAGACTCGGGCAGTCGCTCGTCGTGGGCGAGGATCTTCTCGACGACGAAGTAGAGCCGGCCAGCGGGGAAGCGCTCTCGGACGCGGACGCAGTAGGCCCGGGGATCCGCCAGCCCGTCCACGTGGTCCACCCGCAGCCCGTCGACTAGGCCCGACTCGATCCATTCGAAGAGGCGCTCGTGGGCGTGCTCGAAGACGTCTGCGCGCTCCATGCGTACGGCGGCCAGCTCGTTGACGTCGAAGAAGCGCCGGTAGTTGATCTCCTCGGCCGCGACGCGCCAGTAGGCGAGCCGGTAGTGCTGGGCCTGGAGCAGGCGGTGCAGGGCGTCGAAGCTGCGGGGCTTGCCCGGGTCGCCGCGCAGCCGTGCCACGAGGGTGTCGACCCGCTCGGACAGCGCCGCGTTTCCGGCGAGGAGCGCTCCGAGCTCGCGCTGCGCCTCTCGCGCGCGCTCCACGCGCTGCTCCCGCCGGCCCGCACGGCTCGCGAGCGCGCCGAGCAGGCCGCGCAGCGCCTCGGCCGGCTCGCCTTCCGCGGGCCCGGGCTCGGCCGGCTCGCCCTCCGCAGGCCCGGGCTCGTCCGGCTCGACCTCCGCGGGCCCGGTGTCCTCGTCGGCCCGCGCTAGCAGATGCGACGCAAGCAGACGTCCCCACGACAGCGGCGAGACCGGAAAGCGATGCTCGTAGTAGTGGATCGACAGGCCGCCGTCCGGCTCGCGCGAGGGGACCAGCTCGCCCTGCTCCAGCACCTCGCCGTAGCGGCCGCCGAGCACCGGCAGCAGCACCTTTCCCCGCAGCTCGGGGCGCCCCGGGTTCCAGTCCACGTCGAAGAAGTCCGCGTAGGGCGAGACCGGACCGAAGGCCAGCAGCTCCTGCCACCAGGGGTTCTGGCCCAGCGCAATGCCGACGTGGTTCGGGACCCAGTCGAGGATCAGCCCCATGCCGTGGCGCCGCAGCGCCGCGACGAACGCGTCGAACGCGGCCTCGTCGCCCAACACCGGGTCGAGGCGCCGCGGATCCACGACGTCGTAGCCGTGGCTGCTGTCGGCGCGGGCCTCCATGACGGGCGAGCAGTACACGTGACTCACGCCGAGCGCCGCCAGGTAGGGGACCAGCGCCTCGGCCTCCCGGAACCCGACTCCGTTGCGGAGCTGGAGGCGGTAGGTGGCCCGCGGAAAGACCTGCGCGCGAGGCGCGTCGGCGCTCATGACGGCTCGGCCAGCCAGGTGGCGGCCGACCAGGCGGGAAGCCTTCCGTCGGCCAAGACCTCGCCGAAGTCTCCGGGCGTGGCCGCGAGGAGCCGGCCGGGCGGCGCGGACGGGGCGTCGACGAGGGGCGCGTCGGCCAGGTTCGCGAGCAGCGTGAGGCGGGCGTCGTCCGCCAGCTCCCAGTCGACCCGCAGCGACCCGGGACCGAGCGTGCGGCGGCGGGCCGCGCCGCCAGGCGCCCCCGCGAGCCGCGGCACGATCTCGCGGTGCCGAATGCGCAGGAGCTCCCGGTAGTGGGCCAGCAGTCCGCGGTACGGCTCGCGCGCCAGATCCTCCCAGCGCAGCACGCTGCTCTCGAACGTAGCCGGGTCGCAGGGGTCCGGGATCTTCTCGCGGGTGGCGGGGTCGCGGAAGGCCGCGAAGCGCGCGAACTCGCGACGCCGTCCGTCGCGCACCGCCTCGGCGAGTCCGCCCTCGAAGTCGCAGAAGAACAGGAAGGGCTCGGCGGCGCCCCACTCCTCGCCCATGAAGAGCATCGGCGGTGCGGGAGCGAGCAGCAGCACCGCGACGGCCGCACGCACGGCGGCCTCCGGCGCCAGGTGGCCGATGCGCTCGCCGAAGGCCCGGTTGCCGATCTGGTCGTGGTTCTGGAGAAAGCCCACGAAGGCGGTGGGGGGCAAGCCGGCCGAGGGCTCGCCCCGCGGCCCGCCGCGATTCGCCGAGACCTCGCCCTGATAGGCGAAGCCTTCGGCCAGGCAGCGGCCCAGGTGCTCGACCGGATGGTCCGCGAAGTCGCCGTAGTAGCTCTCGCGCTCCCCGGTCAGCAGCACGTGCAGCGCGTGATGGACGTCGTCGTTCCACTGCGCGGTGTAGGAGCGCGGGCGTCCCGCCTCGTCCCGCGCGAGGCGACGCGCATCGTTCTCCTCGTTCTCGAGAACGAGGTGGATCTTGCGCTCGGGCCCGAAGTGCGCGCGCACGCGCGAAGCCAGCTCGTCCAGGAAGTGGGGCTCCGAGTCGTCGTGGATGGCGTGCACCGCGTCGAGCCGCAGCCCGTCCAGGTGGTACTCCTCCAGCCAGTAGAGGGCGTTGTGGACGAAGTACTCCCGCACCGGGCGGCTGCGGGGCGACTCGAAGTCGATGGCGTCGCCCCAGGGCGTCGCGTGGCGGGAGGTAAAGAAGCCCGGCGCGTAGCGGCCCAGGTAGTTGCCCGCGGGCCCGAAGTGGTTGTAGACGACGTCGAGGAAGACCATCAGGCCCCGCGCATGGGCGGCGTCGACGAGGGCCTTGAGGGCCTCGGGGCGTCCGTGGCGCGAGGCCGGCGCGAAGGGCAGCACCCCGTCGTAGCCCCAATTGCGCGCGCCGGGGCACTCGGAGAGGGGCATCAGCTCGAGCGCCGTGACCCCGAGCTCGTGCAGGTGGTCGAGGCGGCGCGCGACCGCCGCGTAGTCGCCCTCCGGCGTGAAGGCCCCCACGTGCAGCTCGTAGCAGACCAGCTCGTGGAAGGGGCGGCCGCGCCAGCCGGCGTCGCTCCAGTCGTAGCCCGAGGGGTCTACGACCTCGCTCGGGCCGCCGACGCTCTCGGGCTGGAAGCGCGACGCGGGATCGGGGACGGAGAGCTCGTCGTCGATCCGGAAGCGGTAGCGGTCGCCGGGGTGCGCGTCGGGGACGATCGCGCGGAACCAACCCTGATCCTCGCGCATCAGGGAAACGCAAGGCGCGCCTCCGCCCTGGACCTCCACCTCTACGCGCCGCGCGGCCGGCGCCCAGAGGGCGAACCGAACGCCGCCCTCCGACGACGGCGCGGCACCGAAAGGCATCTCGTGCGCGCGCTTCAAGAGGAGCTGGCCCCGCCTTCCACGAAGAGCTCCAGCGTGCGGCCTTCGACCGTCACGGTCTCGCCCGGCTTGAAGACCTCGCCCTCCTGGCGGCTCGACTCGGTGGAGAGCACGCGGCGCCACCTGCGCCCGAAGCGCTCGTCCGGCATCCGGAACTCCACCCCCTCCGCGTGGGCGTTGAGGAGCAACAGGAAGGAGTCGTCGATCTCGGGCTCGCCGCCGGCGGTGAGGTGGTAGCCGTGCGCCTCTCCGCTCATCACCGCGGCGAGCGAGCGCTCTTCGGGATCTCCCCAGTCGGCCTCCCCGCGCTCCGCGCCGTCCGTCCGCAGCCAGGTGATGTCCTTGATCCCCGCAGCCGTGCGATCGCCGCGGAAGAAGCGATGGCGGTGGAAGACGATGTGGCGGCGGCGGAGCTGGACCAGGCTTCGCACGAACTCGAGCAGCTCCACGCTGTCGGGCCCGGGCGTCCAGTCGACCCACGAGATCTCGTTGTCCTGGCAGTAGGCGTTGTTGTTGCCGCCCTGGGTCCGGCCCAGCTCGTCCCCGGCCACGAGCATGGGCAGCCCCTGGGAGAGCAGCAGAGTGGCGAGCAGGTTCTTGCTCTGCCGCAGGCGCAGGGAACGGATCGCGGGATCGTCGCTCTCTCCCTCGGCGCCGCAGTTCCAGGAGTGGTTGCCGTCGGTGCCGTCGCGATTGTCCTCGCCGTTGGCCTCGTTGTGCTTGTGGTCGTAGCTCACGAGATCGCGAAGCGTGAAGCCGTCGTGGGCCGTCACGAAGTTGACGCTCGTCCAGGGGCGCCTTCCCAGGCGGTCGAAGATGTCGCTCGAGCCGCTGACGCGCGAAGCGAGGTCCGCCACCTGGCCCGGGTCGCCCTTCCAGAAGCGCCGCACCACGTCCCGATAGCGGTCGTTCCACTCCGCCCAGCCCGGCGGGAAGCCGCCCAGCCGGTAGCCGCCGTCGCCCACGTCCCAGGGCTCGGCGATCAGCTTGACACGGGAGAGCGCCGGATCCTGTCCGACGGCATCGAGGAAGCTCGAGCTCGGATCGAAGTCCTGGGGGTCGCGGGCCAGGGTGGTGGCCAGGTCGAAGCGGAAGCCGTCGACGTGCATCTCCTCGACCCAGTAGCGCAGCGAGTCCATCACCATCTGGAGCACGCGAGGGTGGTGGAGGTTCAGCGCGTTGCCGCAGCCCGTGAAGTCCATGTAGTAGCGCTCGTTGCCGGGAACGAGCCGGTAGTAGGAGGCGTTGTCGATCCCGCGGAAGCACAGGGTGGGCCCCATGTGGTTGCCCTCCGCGGTGTGGTTGTAGACCACGTCGAGGATCATCTCGATACCGGCGTCGTGAAGGTGCTGGACCAGGGTCTTGAACTCGCCGAGCCGTCCACTTCCCAGGTAGCGCGGATCCGGCGCGAAGAAGGAGAGCGTGTTGTAGCCCCAGTAGTTGCGCAGCTCCCGCTCCACCAGGTGGCGATCGTCGAGGAAGGCGTGGATCGGGAGCAGCTCCACGGCGGTGATCCCCAGTGACTTGAGGTGCTCGATCACCGCCGGCGTCGAGAGCCCCGCGAAGGTGCCGCGCAGGGCCTCGGGCACCTCGGGGTGCCGCATCGTGAAGCCTCGGACGTGCAGCTCGTACACGATGCTCTCGTGCCAGCGCTTGTGGGACGCGGGCTCCTGGCCCCAGGTGTGGGCCGTGTCCACCACCACGCACTTGGGCATGCCGCGGGCGTTGTTGCGGCGGTCGAAGGAGAGGTCCTCGGCGCGGTGACCGATGCGGTAACCGAAGTGGGCGTCGCTCCAGAGCAGGTCCCCGGACAGGGACTTCGCGTAGGGATCGAGGAGCAGCTTGTTCGGGTTGAAGCGGTGGCCGTGCTGCGGCTCGTAGGGTCCGTAGACCCGATAGCCGTACAGCTGACCCGGGCGCACGTCCGGCAGGTAGCCGTGCCACACCGCGTCCGTGTACTCCGGAAGCGCCACGCGGCGCAGCTCGCGGCGCCCCTTGGCGTCGAACAGGCACAGCTCCACCCGCTCGGCGTTCTGCGAGAAGAGGGCGAAGTTCACGCCCCGCCCGTCCCAGGTGGCGCCGCGCGGAACCGGCGCACCGGGCCAGACCCGCAGCTTCGTGTCGAACACCCCTGCCCTCCGGACGGCGCGTGCCGCCTATTCCGACCTGGCCTCGAGCGGCGCCTGGCCCTTGAAGATCACCATCGCGAGGGGAGGGAGGGTCACGACGATCGACTGGGGGTGCCCGTGGCTCGCCACGGGGACCGTCTCTACTCCGCCCAGATTTCCCTGACCGCTGCCCCCGTAGAGCGGCGCGTCGCTGTTGAGCCGCTCCTGCCACTCGCCCCGACAGGGTACCCCGATCCGGTAGTTGGTGCGCGGGATGGGCGTGAAGTTGAAGGCCACGACCAGGACGTCGCCCGAGGAGTGGCCCCGGCGCTGGAACACCATCACGCTGTTGGTCGCGTCGCTGCAGTCGATCCAGGCGAAGCCCTCGGGCTGGCAGTCGCACTCGTGGAGCGCCGGCTCGGCCCGATAGGTGGTGTTGAGGTCGCGCACCCAGCGCTGCAGGCCCTGGTGAGGCGCGTGCTCGAGCAGGTGCCAGTCGAGACCGCTGTCGTGGCTCCACTCCCGCCACTGGCCGAACTCCCCGCCCATGAACAGGAGCTTCTTGCCGGGCTGGGTCCAGAGATTGCCGAGCAGCAGCCGCAGGTTCGCGAACCTCTGCCACTCGTCGCCGGGCATCTTGCCCAGCAGGCTACCCTTGCCGTGCAC
>JAAUYK010141538.1_pt1 | contig 15691 bp, 18 predicted proteins | sample 7278021 | NCBI WGS metagenome assembly JAAUYK01 (sample SAMN14350223, study PRJNA611818) | marine sediment metagenome | isolation source: surface marine sediment (1.8m) | place: French Polynesia: Moorea | collected 2018-08
CAGCGTGCCGTCCCTCTTGATCTTGAGATCCAGCGTCGTCTCGAGGATGCCGATCGGCGCGCCCTCCCTGTCGAACAAGAACTTCAGGAAGGTGCAGCGGTAGCGGTGTCGGTCTCTACCAGTGTCCCGGCAAGCCCGAAATTGAGAATCGACACGAACGGTGGCGGGGGTATGGGAATGTCCGGCGGTACGGGTTGAGGGGACACTTCGGTGAACCAGGAACCGGCAAGTATTCCGCCTCGCGCCTGAACGTCCCCTGTCCAGCCTCCGATCAGCCCAAGCAGAAGTGCGAATGCGAGAATTCTACGCATGGCCTATCCCCCTCGTGAGACAGCAAGGTCCAATCGAATTTGCCCGTACAGCTTGTAAGCTTAGGTGTCCAGGGCTCACTCATACTGTGGGAAAGACCACAATCTTGCGATGTCAAACAACGCCGGCTGTACTTGGTCTTGTCGAATGCCTGGCCACGACACTAAGCACCCGCTACCTGACAGAAACTCGTTTGCAAAATCGGAGACAGAGAGGCGAGAGAAAACACAATCGAATGCCGAAACTCGCCGTTTGACTCGGTTCCGGACACAACTTGTCCAGTCTGAATCAAGACCAGAGAAGGCCCCATCGAGCTCGGCGAGTAGTTCACATTCCGAGACACGCAACGGGAGTGCGCTTCTCGGTCTGAAGCGCTGACGGGCTAAGATCTCTGACCGTTGGGTAGCCTCAAGTCGGATCCATCGGCGGCATTTTCTCGAACTTGGCCAGCGCCGGATCCATGATGTCCCAGGGCTGGGCGCTCGCGGTGAAGATGTCGATCGCTGGCTTGAACCAGGAAGGATCGTCCAGCGTGCTGGCGTGGACGAAGTATACGCTGCCGGACTCCGGCCGTCCGAAGAGGCTGCTACCGCAGGTCGGGCAGAAGGCACGCTCGGAGCGGTTGCCGCTGTCCGCGGTGGTCGCATACCAGGTGACCTCTCCGGTGAAGACGAAAGCTTCTGCCGGCATAACGAAGCCAGCGAGGTAGGGCCCGCCGGAAGACTTCTGGCAATCCCGGCAATGGCAGTTGCCGGTCGCCACCGGCTCGGCCTTACAGCTGTAGCGCACCGCGCCGCAGAGGCAACCGCCGTCGTACTTGGAGGTCATGGCAAGGTCCTTTCCGGTCAATCGTAGGCGTAGCCAGGATACCAGTCGCTGCCGCGGCCTTCGGGCGTCAGGTCGAGCAGGTTCCAAAGGGGCCAGATTTGGTCGACGTGGCGCGGGTTCTGGCCCGGCTCCGGCGGCACGAAGAACAACTCCGAAGCATAGCGATGATAGATGCCCTCGCCGGCTTTCTCGAACACATTCACGATGGGCAGCTGGTCTCCCGCAGGGGTCTCGGCGAGGTAGTCGCTGTTGAAGCTGCAGTCGCCGGAGGACAGAAGCCGCAGGTCGTGCCAGCCGCGCGTCCGCGCCCAGTCGCGGATCCGCTCGATCGGCGCCTTGGCGACCACCGCCAGGTTGGTCCGCCGGGCGATGTGGACCGCGTTGCCGTTCAGGCTGTCGAGGAAGGCATTGCACATCGGGCAGGGCTTGCCCTCCGGCGCGTACATGAAGCCGTAGATAACCAGGCTGCCCTTGCCGGGTGCGAAGAGCTCCGAGAGCCGGGTCTGCGTGACCGTTTTGCTGTCCGAGAGATCAGCCCCGCCCTCCTCGAAGATGTAGTCTTCTTTCAGAGCGCCGCCACGGGGCAGGTCGCGGCGCAACGCAGCGACCCGCTCGACCTGCTGCCGCAGGTCCATCTCGGCTTCCAGCAGGCGGTCCCGCGCCGCACGGTAGCCGGCACTCTCGCCTGGCAGGGATTGCTCGTGGAACTGTCCCATCCTCTCGTCCTTTCTAGTCTTCGGCCCCCGGGCCGCCGGGGCCCTCTTCGAGCCGCTCCAGATAGCCGGCCAGGGCCTCGAGCTGCGCCTCCCAGAAGCGCCGGTACTCGGCGATCCAAGCGGCGGCATCGCGCAGCGGCGCGGCCTCAAGGCGGCAGCGGATCACCCGGCCGTCCCTTTCCTTGCGGAGCAACCCCGCCGTCTCCAGCACCCGGAGATGCTTGGAGACCGCCGGCAGCGACATCTGGTGGGGCGCAGCAAGATCACCGACGCTGGCCTCACCAAGCGCCAGGCGCGCCAGGATCGCCCGCCGGGTCGGATCGCCCAGGGCGGAAAACACGGCATCGAGGCCTTGGGTCTGATACTTAACCATTTGGTTTATTATTGGCCGCATCCATGACGATGTCAAGCCCAAGACGGCTTTGACGCTGGCAGGCAAGGGCCGGGGCTGCGCACTTTGGGTCCCCTGCGGTATCTTGCCCCAGGGCTATGGCGCGACGGCCCGACCCCTGGATGATAAGCGGGAGGTATAGCAACGTGGCAGGCTTCAGCCTCAAGGAGCGCGCCGGCAGCTTCCGGCATGCCTTCAGCGGCCTCGGCTTCGTGCTACGGAGCCAGCACAACGCCTGGATCCACGCCGTTGCGACGGTCCTCGCCGTCGTCGCCGGTCTGGCGCTGGGGCTCGACGGCGCCGACTGGAAGTGGCTGGTCATCACGATCGTGGTGGTCTGGGCCGCAGAGACCATGAACACGGCCTTCGAGCACCTCTGCGACGCGGTCTCGCCGGCACAGCACGCTTCGGTCAAGCTCGCTAAGGACATCGCCGCGGCCTCGGTCCTGATCTGCGCCCTGGGCGCCGTCGTCATGGCATGCCTCATCTTCGGCCCCTACGTCCTCGCCAACTAGTGTGGTGGTTCCTCGGGCCTTTCGTCCCCGACCCAGGCATTTAAACTCAGGCCAGCGTTTGAACGGAAAGAGGACCGAGGAATGAGATTGCTTGCTCTTGCTGCAGGGCTCTGCATCTTGGCCGCGCCCGCAACCGTGTCGGCCTTCGAGGCGACTTTCCTCGCAGCCAGCGACGTCGAGCTCGACAATCCTCACGACGTGAAGCTCTCGCCCGATGGCAAGCGGCTCTTCGTCTCCGACGTCGGTAACGACCGCGTGGTGGTCCTCGACGCCGAGAGCCTGGCGCTGCTCGGCCACTTCGGCGCCGAGGAGCAGGACGGCACTCACGACGTCGACTTCGACGCCGAGGGCCGCCTCTACGTCGCCGACACCCACAACCATCGCATCGCGATCTACGAACTCCAGGGCAACGAGGGCAAGCTGGTCGGCGAACTCGCCGGCGGCCTGCGCAAGCCGGAGGGTGTGCTGGTCGGCCTCGACGGCCGGGTCTATGCGACCGGTGCCGGGACCGGCAACCTGGTGATCTACCACGAGGGCGCAATCGAGAATGAGACCGGCGGCCTCTCGGCACCGCACGATCTGGAGTTCGCGCCCAACGGCGACCTCTGGGTCGCCGACGCCGCCAACGACCGCATGGTCCGCATGAGCCCGGACCTCGAGGCCAAGACGTTCCTCAAAGGCCCCACATACGACTTCAGCGGCCCGCGCTACCTGGACGTCGCCCCCGACGGCACCCTGGTCGTTGCCGACAAGTACAGCCACAGCGTCAAGGTCATCGCCGAGGACGGCACGCTGCTGGGCGTGATCGGCGACGGCGATTCGGGAGAGGGTCCACAGAAGTTCCGGACACCAGAGGGGTCGAGCTGCGCCGCGACATCGCCTGGATCGCCGACAGCGGCAACGACCGGATCGTGAAGTACCGCATCACCTGGGAGTGAAGAATCAGGGCGGCCACCATGAGAGCGCATCGCCTGCGTTGGCGGCGAAGGACTCCAGACTTGTCGGCCCCTGACCGGCCGATCCGAAGCAAACTTCCCCGGAGAGATCTATGGACGACGGGACCGTCTCGACCAAGAGATACGTTCTGATCTTCGCGGCCGTCTACGGCGTCTTGGCGCTAGCCATTGCCCTCTTTGCCGAGCTCACGGGTATCGAGCCAAACAGTGGCGTAAGTTCGGGCATGTTCGTCGCCGCGGTCATCCTTCCGGCCCACAGGTTTGCGAAGGATCACGATCGACTTCCGTCAATGCGCGAACGCCTGATGTTCGCATTTGGCTGTCTGGTCGTCAGCGCCGGTGCGAGCTTGGCGTTCTTCGGGGCGGGCCGGCATCCGACTGCGCAAACGCTTTGACAACCCGGAGAAACGCGCTCAGGCGCCCGTCTCACCGCTGAGCACCTGGGCGACCACCGACTTTTCCCACTGGCCGTGCACGGTCGGGGGCAGCTCGTCGGCCGGGAACCAGGCCGCCTCCCGCTCACCGCCGGGCATACCTTCCGCGCCGATATCGTAGTGGAAGACCAGGTGCCAGCCGCGGCGCCCTCGGAACGATTCGACGAAGCTCAGGCTGCGCGACCCGACCTCCAGGGTGTCGAAGTCCCGCAAGGCCTTGTCGCGGGCCTCGTCCGGGTGGGTGAAAGCTTCGACGTCGCCGCCCGGCAGCCACCACTTCTCGTTCTCAGGATCGTAGCGGACGAAGAGCACATCGCCGGCGCGGTTACGGACGACCAGGTTGGCGATCACCTGAATGTCGACCCGGTCCTTGGACTTCTCGGTCATGGCAGAGTCTCTCCCTGATTGGATCCGGGGCCTTCGATTTCCCGGGCAAGCCAAGCAATCTCCGCGTCGAGCAGTGCCGCCTCTCGACGGGCCAGCAAGCCGGAGGGTGCGCTGCGGGCAACTCGGTCCAACCTGGCGCGCCGCGCACGGAGCACCGCCCGGCGTTCGGCCAGCAGCTGCCGGATCTCTTCGGCTTCCAGCTCGTCTGAAGCGGCCAAAGCGGCGACGAAGACCTCCCGGCTGGGCTCCAACTCCCGCCAGCCGGATTCGAGCTCCGAGCGCAACGCCTTCCGCCCGACCGGCGTGATCCGGTAGACGGTCCGGCTCGGGCGCTGGCCTTCCCGCTCCTCGCCCTGGATGCGCGCCAGGCCCTGCTTCACCAGACTGCGCAGCATGGCATAGATCGAGGCGTCCTCGACCCGGAACCAGAAGGCGAGGCCCGGATCGCTCAGGATCTTCTGGATCCGGTAGCCGTGCAGCGGCCCCTCCGCGAGGAGCCAGAGGATCAAGAGCCGGGTCATCGGCGGGCCACCTTGGAGTCCAGTATACTGAAGTTTTAGTATACTGGCAAGACTGGCCACTAGGGTGGCCGAAGCGCCGGCGTCAGTGGATCGGGCGAACGGAGTCCGGGAGCTTGTCTCGGATGAAGGCGGCAACCTGCTGGAGACAAGCGACACGTGGAAAGGAGCGGCGGTGCACCATGGCGATGCGCCGCGAGGCCGCGGCCGGACGCATCGGCTTGGCATCGACCGGACTGCGCCGGGTCCGCGGGGCCTGCAGGGCCAGAGCGGGCAGCAGGGTGCAGCCGTAGCCGGCGGCGACCATCTGGCGCAGGGTCTCCAGGCTGGTCGCCTGCAGATTGCCGACCCGGCCCGCCGGCGCCGCCTCGCGCAGGCCGCAGACTGAAAGGGCCTGGTCGCGCAGGCAGTGGCCCTCGGCCAGCAGCAGTAAATCCTCCGCCAGCAGGTCCTTATCGGCGATCCGGGCGCGGCCGGCAAAGCGGTGGCCGGGCGGAAAGGCGACCCAGAAAGGCTCGTCGAAGAGCGGCAGCGCAGCGAGCTCCGGGTCCTCGAGCGGCAGCGCCATCAGGGCGGCGTCGATCTCGTGCGTCCGCAGCTGCTCAAGCAAGTGATCGGTCAGGTCTTCCCGCAGCACCAGTTCAAGGGCCGGGAAGCGGCGCCCGATCGGCGCCAGGATCCAGGGCAGCAGATAGGGCCCAAGGGTCGGGATCACCCCAAGGGTCAGCGGCCCGGACATGGGGTCACGGCCGGCTTCGGCAATCTCGAGGATCGCGTCGGCCTGTTCCAACGCTGCCCGGGCGCGCTGCACCACCGCCTCGCCCAGGGGCGTGACCGTGACCGACTTGTTCGTCCGCTCAAGAAGCGTCACCCCGAGTTGCTCTTCCAGCTTCTTCAGCTGCGCGCTCAAAGTCGGCTGGCTGACGTGGCAAAGCTCGGCGGCGCGGCCGAAATGGCACTGCTCGGCGACCGCCACCAGGTATCTAAGGTCCCTGAGGTTCATGCAGTCCTTCGATAGATATCATCAATTGCCTCGATACAGACAATCGAATTTGTCTGCGAGCCGCAAGGCCCTAACTCTAGAATAATTCTAATTCTTGAGGCGGTCCGGCAACAAGCGCCAGGTCGCTCCGCCGGATGGAAAGGCAGACCGCGGAATGTCCCAGCTCGCCCTCGCCCTGAACCGCCGGGTCCTCAAACGCCAGGACTTCGGGTTCCGGCCGGAATGGGCCGGCGCCCTGCCCCGCTATCTGGCCCTGGCGGCGCTAGCAGCGATCGCCTTCTCTTCCGAGGCGACCCTGCGGATCGCGGTGGAGGCGCTGAGCGAAGCCTATCTCACCGTCGCGGTCTTCGTCGCCGGCACCCTGGCGCTGATTTATGGCTTGGAGCGCGCCTTCAAGGCCGATATCGGTCAGGTCCTTTCGAACCTGCGGCGCTGGCAGGTGGCGGCCGGCGGCCTGCTGGGTGCTCTTCCCGGGTGCGGCGGGGCGATCGTGATTGTCACCCAGTACACCAAGGGTCACGTCAGCTTCGGCACCCTGGTCGCGACCCTGACCGCGACCATGGGCGACGCCATGTTCCTGCTGCTGGCCGTGGAGCCCCACACAGGCTTCGCCGTCCTGGTCCTGGGCCTGGTCGTGGGCACGCTGTCCGGCCTGTTGATCGACGTCCTACACGGCCACGATTTTCTGCGGGTCCGCCATCCCGAGCGGGCGGCGTCCGGCCGCCGCCTCGTCGCGAAGACCGAGCGGAACCGACGCAATCCTCTGGTCGTGTTGTGGCTGCTGCTGATGGTGCCCGGGCTGATCCTCGGCCTGATGGACGCCTTCCAGCTCGAGCCCGGCGCCCTGCTGGCACTGCCCGAGGGCTTCGAGCCCGGTCTTTGGGTCGGTCTCGCCGGCACCCTGCTGGCCTTGGCGATGTGGGCATCGCGCGGGGAAGCCCCGCCGGCGGCGCAAGGCGGGTCCTGCCGCGAGGGCTTGAGCGGCCGAATCGTCGCCGACACCAATTTCATCACCGCCTGGGTGGTCTTCGCCTTTCTGGCCTACGAGCTGGGCGTGCATTTCAGCGGCATTGACCTGACAGCGGCCTTCGCGCTCTGGGCGCCTCTGGTGCCCCTGGCCGCCGTCTTGGTCGGCTTCCTGCCCGGCTGCGGACCGCAGATCGTGGTCACGACCCTCTACCTGACCGGAAGCCTGCCGCTCTCCGCCCAGCTCGGCAACGCGATCAGCAACGACGGTGACGCCCTCTTCCCGGCCCTGGCCCTGGCGCCCAAGGCAGCCCTGCTGGCGACGCTCTACGGCGCGCTGCCGGCGCTGCTGATCGCCTATAGCTATTTCCTGCTGTGGGAATAGGAGGACCGTCACGAAAGTGCGATAGACATAGACTATTGTGAAGCTCCGACCGATCAGCCGGAGAGTATTTCGAGGCCGCCCGTTCTCCAACATCGCCGAGGCCACGCAGGGTGTGCAGGAAAACATCACCCAGCGCCAGCTGCAGCACTTCTACAAGGCCGATCCGGCCTACGGCGAGGGCGTTGCCAAGGACTTCGGCCTGGACGTGAAGCTCGACGCGGCGGAATAGGTCGCCGCCCAAGGGGCGCCCTCCCGGGCGCCCCACCCCAGAGACGGGCCGTTGCCGGATTCAGTTCCCTCTGCCGGCAGCGGCCCGTAGCTCTTGTTCAAGACCCAAGAAGCGATCGCTGCTGTGGGGAGACGGTGCCCTGAGGACCGTTGTCCCTCGCAAGGTTGGTGCCCTGCCATTAGGGTGCCACGTAGCTGAGGTGAGACGTCAGGCCGCTTCCCGAGGTCCAAAGGAAGAGCCGGGCTGCGGGCGGTTCAGCGACCTTCCTGGTTGCTGTGTCGGGGTCCAGTTCCAGCGCGTACTGATAGCCCGTGCTCGGGGTCACGGTGACCAGCGCACCGTACCAGGACAAGGCGATGTCCCGGTGCACGTGGCCGCAGGCGATGGCTTGAACTTGGGTGTTGCGCGCGACGATCTCGGCGAAGGCGTCGCGCCCCGAAAGCCCGATGATGTCGAAATCGGCAATGCCGGCGTCGAAGGGCGGGTGATGCATGGCGATCAGGGTCGGTCTGTCTCGAGCCTCGGCCAGGCGGGCATCCAACCATCCCAGCCGGCCCTGACAGAGCAGTCCGCTTTCCTTGCCCGGATCGTGCGTGTCCAGGGCGACGAGGCGGAGATCGAAGTCCTCGACCGTGTAGTGAAGGAATTCGCCGTCCCGCGCGAGGTAGCCATCCCCGCCGAAGACCCCCCGAATCAGGCCGCGGTCGTCGTGATTGCCGGGGACCACATAGCGCGGCATCGTCAACTCGGCCAAGGCCGCCGCCACGGACTGATAGTTGGCCGGAGTTTCCTCGGCCACCAGATCGCCGGTCACGACGACGGCATCCGGCTTCGGTACAAGAGCGTTCAGATGCGCCACCGCCCGGCGCAGCCCTTCCAGGGTATCGATGTCACGGCCGTCGATGGTCAGACGGTCTCCGACATGGAGGTCTGTGATCTGAGCAATCAACATGGCGGAACGCTCCTTTGCATTACTTGATACCGGCCCGCATGAAGCTCTGGACGAACTGGCGCTGAAACAGAAGGAAGGCAATCAGCAAGGGCCCCGAGGTCATCAAGGTGGCCGCCGTGATCACCGACCAGTCGACGCCCTGGTCGGTCGAGGAAAAAATGCTGAGCCCGACCGTAAGCGGCCGAGTCTCCACGGAGTTGGTGACGATCAACGGCCAGAGGAAGTTGTTCCAGTGATAGCTGACCGAAACCAGGCCGTAGGCGATGTAGACCGGCCTGGCCAGCGGCACATAGACCTTCCACAGGACCTGCAGGAAGTTGGCCCCTTCGACCCGCGCCGCTTCGTCGAGCTCCCGGGGCACCGTCTTGAAAGTCTGTCTAAGCAGAAAGATGCCGAATCCCGAGGCCATGTAGGGCAGACCGATCGCGGTGATGGTGTCCAGCACGCCCAAGAACCTCATGGTCCGGTAGTTCTCCACGATCAGGATATCCGGCATGACCATGAGCTGGACGAGGACCAGCATGAAGACCACGTCCCGTCCAAAGAACTCGAAGCGCGCAAATGCGTAGGCGGCCAGCGTGCAGAGCACGAACTGGGCGATCAGGATCATGGTGACCAGGATCACCGTGTTGAGGAAATAGCGGGCGAAGGGCGCGGCCTGCCAGGCCTTGACGAAGTTCTCCAGGGTCAGCGGCGCGAAGATGTCGAAGCGCACCGCATAGGCGGCCGGGTGAAACGCCGTCCAGAATGCATAGATGAGCGGCAGGAACCAGATCAGGCCGAGCACCCAGGCCCCAAGGGTGTTGAGCAGCCGGTCGTAGCCGTTGCTATGGAAGGGCGTGCTCACTGGTAGTGCACCTTGCGGTCCAGGTAGAGGAACTGGCCGATCGCGGCGGTCGCCAGAATGCCGAGTAGGACCACCGTCAAGGTGGCGCCATAGCTGGTGTCCCAGAACTTGAAGGCGTTCTCGAAGATGTAGAACAACAGGAGGGAACTCGCGTTGTCCGGTCCGCCCTCGGTCATGACGAAAATGTGGTCGACCAAGCGAAAGGAGTTGATGACCGCATTTATCATCACGAAGAGCGTGGTCGGCATGAGAAGCGGAAAGGTTATGCGCCTGAAGAAGTACCAGCGGCCGGCGCCTTCCAAGGCCGCGGCCTCCGCCAGGGACGGCGGAATGCTCTGCAGGGCGGCCAGGTAGAAGATCATGAAGAAGCCGGCTTCCTTCCATATCGCCACGACGATGACGGCGTTGAGCACCGTGTCGGGGTCTCCCAGCCAGTTGTGAGCCGGCAGGCCGAAGAGCCCGGTGATCTGGTCGATCAGTCCGAAGCCCGGCGTGTAGAAGAACATCCAGATGTTCGCGACGGCGATCAGGGGCAGGACCGTCGGGGTGAAGTACGACATGCGCAGGAAGCCCCGGCCCGGCAGCTTGCCGTTGACCCAGATCGCCATGACGATTGCAAGCGCGATGGACGCCGGAATCGTGCCCAGCGCGTACCAGAAGTTGTTCCACAGCACCTGCCAGAAGATATCGTCCTCGAGCAGGAGGACGTAGTTCTCGAGGCCGACGAACTTCGCCGGCCGATTGCCCCTTGGAGTCGAGAAGACGCTGTGCCAGAGGGTCACGACCGCCGGGTAGTGCGTAAAGGCGGCGAGCATCACCAGGGCCGGCATCAGCAAGAGCCAGCCGTAGACCGCAGCTCTCCGTGGTTGCATGGGGATCCCGATTCGGGGTCAGCGGGGCGGGCCCTCGTGCCCGCCCCTGGCCACACGGCTCAACGATAGTCCTTTAGGATCCGGTCAGCCTTCTTCTGCGCCGCCTTCATCGCCTCTTCCGGCGTCGCCTTGCCGATGATCGCAGCCTCCAAACCGTCGTTGAAGATCGTCGTGATCCGCTGGTTCTGGTAGGTCGAGAGCTCCGCGGTGGCGTGCTCAAGCTGGTCGCGGGCCACCAGCGCCGGCGGAAAGTCCTCCGTATAGGCTTTCATCGCCGGAGTTTCCCAGGCATCGGGCCGCGGCGCGACATAACCCGTCGCGATGGTCCACTTGGCAGCCTGCTCTGGCGCGGTGATCCACTTGATGAAGTCCAGCGACGCCTTCTTCTGCGCGTCGCTGGACTCCTTGAAGATGTAGAAGTTGCCACCGCCAGTCGGCGCGCCCCGGCGCTTGTTGGCCGGCAGCATGGCGACCCCGAACTCGAAGGGCGCGTTGGCGCGGACGTTGGTCAGGTTGCCGGTGGTCGTCCACATCATCGCCGTCTCGCGCTCAAAGAAGGCCTTGGGTGTCGTGCCCCATTCGATGATCCCGGGCGCCATGACCTTGTGCTCGGTGCTGAGGTCGACCAGGAACTGCAGCGCTTCGATGACCTTCGGATCGTCGAAATAGGTCTCGTTGCCGTCCGAGTTCATCAGGAAGACGTCGTTCTGGGTGGTCAGACCCTGAAACAGCCAGTAGGGAAAACCGGACGATGGAATCCGCAAGCCCCATTGCGAGACGTTGCCGGAAGAATCCGTCTTGGTCAGTTTCTTGCCGAAGGAGACCATCTCTTCCCAGTTGGCCGGCGGGGTATTCGGATCGAGTCCTGCCTCGTTGAAAGCCTCCTTGTTCCAGTAGAGCACTGGCGTCGAGCGCTGGAAGGGCACGCCATAGGTCTTGCCGCCCGTCGTGCTGTTCTCCATGAAGGCCGGGTAGAAGCCGGCCAGCCACTGCTTCTCCTCTTCCGTGGTGATCAGGTCCTCGAACGCGACGATGGCGTCCTCCTCGATGAGGGTGAACATGTCGACGGCCAGGATCACGGAGAGCTGGGGCGGATTGCCGCCCCGGACCGCGGTCAGGACCTTGGTGATCGTGTCCTGGTAGCTGCCCGCATAGACCGCATCGATCTTCACGCCCGGCGTCTGCTTGACGTACTCCGCCGTCAGCTCGTCGATCGTGGTCGCGGCCTTGCCGCCGACGGCAACGGGAAAGAAGAACTGCAAGTCCTCATCCGCCGCTGCGGCCTGGCCGAGGCCGGTCACGAGCCCGGCCGTGAGCACAATGCCGGCCATCTTCGATATCGTCTTCATTCTTGGTTCCTCCCCCTTGTGTTTCTTGGTTGTCGGACCGTTGCGCCGGACTTCAGGTAAGGGCCTGAGCTCCGGGCATTCGTTGGGCCTGGTGGTCCAGGTTCAAGTCGTCGTGGCGCTGCCCCGTCGAAGTCTTGAAGAAGTGTAATCCCTCCGCATGCCAGTTTAGTGACACCCGCTCACCCGTTTCCAAGCGTATGCGACCATGGGCGCGCACTGCGATGCTTTGATTGCCGATCTCGCAGTCGACGATGGTGTCGGCACCCAGATACTCAAGATCGCGCACGATGGCAGGAATACCGCCGTCCTCGCCGATCTGGAGATCCTCCGGGCGAACGCCGAGGCTGAGATCGTCGCCGGGCACCTCCAGCAAACATGGGCCTTCGAGACCTTCGATGACCGCGCCGCCGTCCCGCTCCTCGAGCCGAATGATGTTCATCGGCGGCGTGCCAATGAACTGCGCGACGAAGGCCGTCGCCGGTTGCTGGTAGATGACCTCGGGGAAGGCGTTCTGCTCGATCCTGCCGTCGCGCAGCAGGACGACCCGGTCCGCCATGCTCATGGCCTCGGCCTGGTCATGGGTGACGTAGACCATGCTGATGCCGAGCTTTCGCTGCAGGGCGCGGATCTCGAGCCGCATCTCGTGGCGCAGCTTGGCATCGAGGTTGGACAGCGGCTCGTCCATCAGGCAGACCGGCTTCTCCGCAATGATCGCTCGACCGAGTGCGACTCGCTGCTGCTGCCCGCCCGAGAGCTGGCTGGGCCGGCGCTCGAGCAGGGCCGAGAGGCCAAGCAACTCGGCCGTCCGTCTCAGCCGCTCCTCGCGTTCCGGCTTCGAGACCTTGCGCACCTTGAGGCCGAAAAGGATGTTCTCGGCGACGGAAAGATGCGGAAAGAGGGCGTAGGACTGGAACACCATGGACAGGTCGCGCTCGGCCGGCGGCGCCTCGGTGATGTCCTTGCCGCCGATGGTGATGCGTCCCGCGTTCACGCTTTCGAGGCCAGCAATCAGCCGCAGGGTCGTCGACTTGCCGCAACCGGAGGGGCCGAGCAGCACCGTGAACTGGCCTTCGGGCGCCTCGAAGCTGATCCCGTCGACCGCCTTGGTGTCGCCCCAGACCCTGCTGACGTTTTCGACCGAGATCGCCGCCACTGCCCCTCCCCAACGTCACCGAACGCTGCCCCTCGGATCCTCGCAGGGACGGTCGTCTAGGCCAAGTTCAGCATTCTCTTGAGAATAGTAGCACGAATGCCTCAGGCCACAGCAGGGAAGGCGTTCGGCATCGCAGATGGCCGTCCCTACCCTGCCAACACCTGCAGCAGGCAGTCGTCGTCCAGCGCCGAAACCGGGTTCAGGTCGCGGTGGTGCTTGTGCTCCGGGCGGTCGGTCCTGGTGTAGGCGTTGTCGACCGGGTTGAGGATCAACGAGAAGATCGCCCGATCCCAGGGCGAGAAATTGGGCGGCGAGCCGTGCACCAGGCAGTCGCCGAAGATCAGCGCCGTGCCCGCCGGGCCGGTGGCCGAGACCAGGCCGCCGGCCGTTGCCAGCGCGGCGACGGTCTCCCGCTCGACCACCCAGAGTGGGTAGCTCGTCGAGACGGTATCGTGATGGGCGGGCGCGGGCCCCGGCTTGTGCGAGCCGCGGATGAAGTAGAGCGGACCGTTGAACTCGGTCACGTCGTCGAGGAAGACGTGCAGGTTGAGCGCCCGGGGATCCGGCACGCCGTCGTCGGCATGGTGGGTGGCAAAGTCGTAGTGCCACTGCCAGAGCTCGCCCTCGAAGGCTGCCTTGACGTTGATCTTGACCTGCTGGACGTAAAGGTCCACACCCGCGAGCTGCCTGGCCGGCTCGACGAAGCGGGGGTGGCGCACCAGGCGCGAGAAGACCTCATCCCGCTGGTGCAGGCCCATGGCCGTCCGCACTGCCCCGCTGCCCTTCTCGCGGATGTCGGCCGGGCTGTCCTGGGCGAAGACCCGCGCCATGGCCTGCCGCAAGACCGCGACCTCCGCCTTGGAGAATCGCTCGGGCAGAATGAGGAAGCCGTCCTCCGAGAAGCGGGCGATCTGCTCGTCTGTCAGCTGCATCTGGGCGCTCCCGGTCCCGCCGATCGAAGACCTCAATTTGGCGCGCAGAACGCCTAAGGCGGCAAGTGGATTCTTCTTCGACTGGGTTGCCAAGAATCCGGCTCATGGCCCACGCGCCATCGCCCGGCCGAGCGATGAACGGCTGCCGCTCAGTATGGCAAGAGCTCTGGGGGATGCGCGGCGAGGCGGAGGACATCATCTCGCTTCAGCCGCTGGACACTAGTGAGGCCGTCCTGGCCTGTGCCGACGGCATTGCATGAAGCGGGCGTAAAATCACTAGCAGGCTTGGCAGACGCGGCTTAAGCTTCTGGATTGGCGACAGATTTCGCGAACGCCCTGATGCTGCGCGGCGATCTTCGCCAAAGGGAGGCAACGGTTCCAGGAGCGGGACCGGGAGAGGACAGGAAGGGAAGCAGGAGCGATGTGGTCCAAGTCGATCGGCCGCTGCGGCCATGCGATCTCCAGTGCGATGGCCTTCGAGGCACCCGGAGATCGGGTGAGATCCGGAGGATGGAGAGTCTGCAAGCGAGCGAAGGGCATCACAGGGGCCGCCGGTATCGCCCTGGCTCTGGCCCTTGCCGGATGCGTGAACATCCCCGCAAACACCGGTTTGCCGCTGGAGTTCGACTCCGCGGAACGGCCGGAGGCAGCCAACGCCTTCCCGAACTGGCCCTATCCGCCGGAGGTGATCGAGACCAGATTGATCGAGGACCTCAACGCCATGAACTTCGAGATCGTCACCGACAAGCGCACCGCCTACGGAACCTCCGGCGCGCGCTCGGTCGAACTCAGGTTTCCAGACGCGCCGGGCGAACGCAAAGTCATTCGATTCAAGTGGAAGGACATGCCGCGCAAGGCGACCACCGACGCCACTGCCCTCGAGGCGCAGAACGACAGCCCGCGCCGGCAGATCGCCGCCTACCAGATCCAGAAGCTCTTCCTGGATCCGGAGGACTACGTGGTGCCGCCGGCCTTCGCCTATTGCGTTTCGCTCGCGCTGCACGATGAGAGGCGGGCAGGGACATCCAAGCCGACCTTGCCGGGCTCGAATTGCGTTCTCGGCCTGGTCCAGGTCTGGTTGCTCGACGTCGGCTTCGACGACAGCCTCTACGAGGAGGCCCGCTTCGTCTCGGACCCGACCTACGCCTACTACCTCGCCAACTTCAACCTCTACACCTATCTGATCGATTTCGCCGATCCGAAAAAGAGCAACTTTCTGGTCTCGAAGGACCCCGACCGACGGCAGATCTTCGCCCCCGACAACGATATCTCCTTCGAAGAGCTTCTCCGGTTACCCCTGGTCGATGGATGGAACGTCATTTTTGTACCAGCCCTGCGTCGGGACTCGATCGAGCGGCTTCGAAAGCTGCGCCGAGAAGATCTCGACCAGCTTGGCGTCGTCGCGCAGCTGGAGAAGGACGACAGCGGTACCTATCGCTCGGTCCGACCGGGCGAGAACCTCTATCCGAACGAAGGGGTGCGTATCGCCGGGAACACCGTCCAGCTCGGCTTAGCCAGGTTCGAGATCGAGGCAGTCTGGAAGCGCATGCAGGACCTACTCGCCCGGGTCGAGAGCGGCGAGATCCCGCTCTTCTGATCCCGAACGGCAGGCCAGCGGCTCTCCGCCTTCTCAGGCAGAGATAAGTCCGGGACGGCGCCGCATTCGGCGGCGCCTACCCTATTCGGCCGGGGCTGGAGCCGGCTCGCCCGACAGTTTCTCCGGTTCCGGCGGCTTGACCAGCTGGAAGCGGAAGTTCTCGACGAAAAGCGCCATCAGTGCGGGTAAGACGAAGAGCGTGATCGCACTGCCCACTATCAGGCCCGACGCGAATGCTGTTGCCAGACCCTTGAACAAGGGCCCGCCGCCGAACATGAGAGAAGTCAAGCCCGCAACGGTCGTCGCCGTCGTCAGGAAGATCGGCATCAAGCGAGCTCGCCCGGCCTCGGCC
>JAAUYK010205102.1_pt1 | contig 15672 bp, 10 predicted proteins | sample 7278021 | NCBI WGS metagenome assembly JAAUYK01 (sample SAMN14350223, study PRJNA611818) | marine sediment metagenome | isolation source: surface marine sediment (1.8m) | place: French Polynesia: Moorea | collected 2018-08
CTGATTTAAAATTTACCCGGCCGAGTGAATACCTGGCCGGAGCGTTACGCACCCTGTCTCCGGATCGCACTTACCCATCTGATAATGGCCAGCTGTTTTATTTTGCACAAAGTATCATGGGCCAACTGCCATTCTACTGGCCGACACCAGACGGTTACCCTGATGAGCAGACTTACTGGGCCAGTACAGGTGGATTACTGAACCGTTGGCGCTTGTCATTCCTCAGTCTGGCCAGTTTTCTTCCAGAACTGAGCAGTATTATATCCGTAAATTATGATGATATGCTGGATGGAGCGGATACACCCACTGGTGTTGTCGATGCGCTGACCGAAAATTTATTAATGCGTCCCTTATCTGCTAATGATCGTGACCTGGTACTGGACTGGATTACTGACAGTTTTAATTTAGGTCGTAACGAGCCACTGACTGCTGAACAGAGGATTATTGTCTCTCCTCTGTTAGCGGCTTTGATGTTGAGCTCCAGTTATTTTCAATTGCGCTAGGAGTCATCATGTCTGGACTTAAAGTTGCTTCCCATCCCAGTATTCCATCCAATCGTGATATCTTGGTTTGTATCTTCCAACGTGGTGCTGCCGATGGTTTGAATTCATTGGTCCCATATGGTGATTTGAATTATACGGAATTAAGGGACAATATTTCTGTTCCTCCTCAAGATATCATTGATATTGATGGGTTTTACGGGTTACATCCTGCACTGGCCCCATTAAAACCTATATATGATGCGGGCGATTTATGTTTTGTACATGCTACAGGTATGCCGCATGAAAACCGCTCTCATTTTGCGGCACAAGATTTGGTTGAACGTGGTGTTGATAGCAAGGAGGGCCTGCCCAGTTCAGGGTGGCTGGATCGTTATCTCAGCCTGAAGCCTGCAGAAACAGGATCATCTTTTCGCGCAATTTCCATCAGTGGTAATGTGCCAGTAGCCTTGCAGGGTTCAAGCGGTGCCCTGGCTATTAGTAACCTGGGAGAGTTTAATTTTGAGCAGGAAATCATTGATTTAGGTTACCCGGATGTGTTGTCTAAACTTTACCGCAGTGTCATACCTTTTTCCGGCCCAGCGCAAGATGCTCTGTTAGCTTTAGAAGAATTGCAGCAGATAGATTTGCTGGATAATACGTCTTATCCTGAAGGTCCTTTGGGAGATAAGTTGAGGCAGACCGGCCAACTTATAAAATCCTCGCTACCGGTTGAAGTGGTCTGCCTGGATTCAGATGGATGGGATCATCATGAGAGACTTCCTGAGTTTATTAACGCATCTTTAGATGAGCTGGCGCAGGGACTCAGTGCTTTTTATACTGATATGGGAACAGAGATGTCTCGGATAACGGTGCTGGTTTACACAGAATTTGGCCGCCGCTTAGCTAAAAATGCTTCACAAGGTGTGGATCATGGTACCGCAGGATTGGCCTATCTAATGGGTGGAGGTGTCAATGGGTTCATCCAGGATGTTAAAAGCGGTATTTTCAGTGATTGGCCAGGCTTGCCGACTTTGTTGGATATTCAAACGTTGAGAGACCAGGACCCTTTCATCGAGGATTTAAAAATTACTACAGACCTTCGCAGTGTGCTATCTGAAATGCTGGTCAAACGTTTGGCCACAGATCCCAATGATTTGAGTGTTATTTTTCCGGGTTTTAATGGATCAATCACCACCGATATTTTTTCCAGTGACTGATCTTTTTGCTTTGTTGCGGTTATAAATTGATTTATTCAACGAGGGCGAGTTTTTCCTGTTTGAGGTTGGTGTAAGCTTCAAAACGGTTGCGTATATTCCTGACATAGTTAACCGGTTCCTTACCATCGACATAACCGTAACGGGCTTTCTTGTAATAATTTTTTTGGGATAACAACAGCATCGCTTTTTCAGTATGATCAAACCAGCGCTTGTGATCCCAGCCTTTTTTCTTGGCGAGTCTTTGTGCATCTGAGACATGACCATGGCCCGCATTATATGAAGCCAGAATAAACCAGGTCTTTTCTGATAAAGGTATATCATCGTCAAAGCGATCCCTGAGCCAGTCCAGGTATTTAATGCCTGCTTCTATATTGTTATGAGGTTTGTCGATATCTTTTATGCCAATCGACTTCGCTGTGCGTGGCATCAATTGCATTAATCCACGAGCCCCGGCGAACGATTTGGCTTTAGGATTGAACCTGCTTTCCTGGTACATTTGTGCAGTGATTAGTCGCCAGTCAAAGCCAGATTTATCGGCATGTTTCTGGGTGACTTCATCCCATGGAGAGAGCTTGTTATTTTCCAGGCTGTCAATACGCCCCTTGGCCAGACGTTTGATGGATTTACGGCTTTTGAAATACTTGTTGTATAAAACGTTATAATATTCTGTGCGCAGGTTTTTCTTAATAAAATCATTGATGGCTGCGACCAGTTTTGGATTCTCTTCACGCATGGCAACAGCCTGGGGTTTTTCCTCTCCGATGGCAAAGGCAGATTTAACCGGTGTGGATTTGGCCAATTCGATATCAAGGATATGCGCATCAGCCAGTGTTGCATCCAGCTTTTGAGAACCCACATCTTGTATCAGTTGTTCGGTTTCCGTATCTTCCGCTGCGGCATGTAAAAAGAAACGGTGGCCTTCTTCTTTGAGATTTTCCAGAGTTTCCCAATAGGCACTGGTTCGACGCACATGAAAACTTTTTTCATTGATGCCATCCAAACTGGTTAAGGGGTCATCCTTGTGGACAACCACGTGTTGAGCCTCGTGGTTATAAGGATTGGAGAAGGTAATGCCCAAGGCTTTACGGGCCTTTGTGGGTACCAGGAAGCCTATCGCCAGGTCAGCCCGGCCTTCCACGAGCCAAGTCATTAATTCACGATGACTGGGTGGCACCATGACTTCCAGTCTTAAACCATGCGCCTTCGCAAAGGCCTTGGCCATTTCATATTCAAATCCCATCAACTCTCCCTTGTATAGGAAATAAGAATAGGCATTGTTGCGCAATAATACGCGTAGAACCTTCCGTTTCTTTATGGCATCAAAATCATCAGTGTGGATCGCATTGGGATCCTGATACATATGCTCCAGTTGCAGGTATTCATTCAAAGCATGGAGTAAAGCCGGTGCGCCCTTACGTACGCCCCAGGCAATATCTCTCTGTTTACTGAAGTTGGTTGCGACCTTGAAGTCATCGCGGTAACTGGAATACATTTCCACGATATTACTGTCACGAATGGTGGCATCAATCTCTCCATCCACAAGCAAATCCAGTTCCTCTTCATCCACCATGCCACGCGGCCTGGGCACCAGCTCCATATCTTTATATTTATTTTTCTTCAACCAACTGAGTGCTTCCCAGAAGGTAGAGGAGGGTGAAACCATGACACGTTTATTATCCAGATCTTTAACGGCTGTAATAGCGTCGTTTTCCTTGCTAACCAAAACCTTTTCCCGCACATGGTCAAGCGGTATTGAAAACGCAATCTTTTTACGCCGGTTTTCGGTTATGGTCAGGTTGCCCACCACGATGTCTGCTTTTCCTTCAACCAGCATGGGAATCATGTCGGCAAAACTTTCGGTAATCAGCAATTCGGGTTCAAGGTTATGAAAACGGGCAAAAGCCTCAGCAATTTCAAACTGTTGACTGACTGGGGAACCTTTTCTTGGAAGGTATCTGCCACCGCCCACATTAGCCGGGATTACAATACGTAACTGCCCCCGCGATTTGATCTCTTCAAAATCGCCATTGACCACTTCTGGCTCTTTTTCGAGCGAATGCTTATGTTGTATTTTGGAATATGTCGGCTTACTTGTTTCTGTCTGAGCCTCGCAGGAAGAAACCATGAAAAGTATGGCAAGTAGTTGTGTTAGATAGAAAAAAGCTTTGATTAAACGCATATGTATGGCACAACTTACTGCATTTTTCGAGAACAATAATGTAAAAAAAACAGAGATAAAAAGCAAATGATTGGGAATCACCCTGATTTAGTGAAGTATCCTTGTACTTAGAGCTGTCCTTGGGGGAATTAGGGGTTATATTTCAGTTTTTAGGCATTTCATTGCACATTTTTGCAGTAAGTAATCCCAGCTATCCATTTCCTGTGATGCGCTAAATAGAGGTTGTTTGTGCTTGCAGGCCGTAATCAATGATTGGTAATAGACAGGGTCTGTCTCGCAACGATTGAGCAGTGTTGACAATATCAGTTCATCTTCAACGGGAAAATAGCCTGGGTAATCCTCACCCAGCAGGCCTATTGAGCCTGAAATTGCCGAGGCCAAAATAGGCACATTCGCCATAAGGGCTTCGGAAATGACATTGGCACCGCCTTCCATACGGGAGGGCAGTACCAATAGATTAGTGCGTTGATATACCTTGCGAATGAGGTAATGGGGCAGTTCACCATGCCAATGATATCGTGGATTATCATTTTGTTCCCGTTGTGCCAGGTTAATCCAGTCATCGTTATGAGCCTTACCGTATTGGTGAATTTGAATGCTACTGCTCGTAGGTAGGTGACGTGCTGCCAGGGCAGGACGAAGCGGGTCTTTCTCATTTCTTAAATGCCCCATGACACTGACGTGAAAATATCGTGTGTAGGGTTTTCTATGAGTAATCGGTTTGGCTGATTGATGGATGACATGCATTTTATGACGTTGATCCCGGGGTAATATCTCAGAGATGAGGTCATGTAATCCCACGAGGAAGTGTGCCTGCTGAATAGAGCGCAAGGTTATTTCGGTATGACTGTGCATGAACTTATAGGCATCTGTACCGGTTAAGGCCACGATCAGAATTTTCTGGGGTTGTTCCTGCGCAAACTGGTTTATTGCATCGGCACTCCGCCAGGCATGTAAAGCCACCATGACATCTACCGCTTCCCCCTTGTATTTATTGGCAATGATCACCTGGTGCCCGAGTTTTCTGAGTATTGCGGCCCAACGCGTAGCAGTGGTCCGATTTCCGGACCTGGAAGCGGGACGGGCCGGTGTGATCATCAGTATCTTCATGATGAAACCCGTTTTGCGGCGTGAGTAAAATCACAATGAATATAATTCAAAGATTCACCGGATAGTATCAAGGTGAGAGTAAGAATGATTATTTCCATAATGACAACTCAAGACTTGCATGGGAAAATAATGAACATCAAAACAGAAAATAAAAATGAAGTCACCCGCTATTACTCACAACCTCATTCAGCAGATGGAAGATGCCCAGACAAGAACACTTGCACTGATTGAGGGATTAAACGATCAACAAATGATGGGCCCACTTTTACCTACGGTGAATCCTTTATTATGGGAAATTGGTCACGTCGCTTATTTTTATGAATACTGGGTATTGCGACAACATTTAGGTCGAGCTGCCATTCGTGCTGATGTTGATAATCTGTATGACTCCATCACGATTGCGCATGATGATCGCTGGGATTTACCGTTACCTGAGTTGGCGCAAACACTTGAGTATATCAATTGTGTTTTTGGCCAGGTTAAAAAGATGCTTTCAAGCGGGAAAGATGAGCAACGAGACTACCTGGCCCAGTATGCTGTCTACCATCATGACATGCATAACGAAGCGTTCACTTATACGCGCCAGACACTTAAATACCCTACACCGGAGCGTCCTGCCAGTATTCAGCATATGCAACAGGCAGAAGATTTGAGCGGTGATGCAGAAATACCGGGGGGTACGTTTATGCTCGGTGCGCATCAGCATGATGGCTTTGTGTTTGATAATGAAAAGTGGGCTCACCCTGTTGAAATCGATGCGTTCAGGATGGCCCGGGTGGCGGTCAGTAACCAGGATTTCCTGGGTTTTGTAGAAGCGGGTGGATATCGTAACCGGGATTACTGGAGTGATGAAGGCTGGCTATGGCGCGAGCACAGCAATTTAAACCATCCGGTCTACTGGAGAAATGGTCCAATAGGATGGCAGGTTCGACAATTCGACCAGTGGATACCCCTGCCACTTAAGGCTGCACTCATTCATGTCAGTTGGTATGAGGCCTTGGCTTATTGTAACTGGGCTGAACGACGCTTGCCTTCCGAAGCGGAGTGGGAAGTAGCTGCTTCAGCACAACCCACAACTGATGGTTTAAAACTGTCTCAAACCAAACGCTATTTCCCCTGGGGGGATAGTCCACCTGAACCCGGTCAAGCCAATTTGGATGGGTATACCATGGGTACGATTGACGTGAGTGCCTGTGCATCTGGAGACAGCGCCTTTGGCTGTCGGCAGATGATAGGCAATGTTTGGGAATGGACCCATGATACATTCGGACCTTATCCCGGATTTAAACCAGACATGTACCAGGATTATTCTCAGCCCTTGTTTGGTAATACCAAGGTGTTGCGAGGGGGGGCTTGGACAACACGCTCGCGAATGATTCGTAATACCTGGCGTACTTATTATGGGCCTGATAGGAATGATGTTTTTGCTGGATTCAGAACTTGTGCTCTTTAAATGCCAAATACCATGAAGACAGCCAATATCCAGTTTCATGACCTGCACGCGACGCGTGATGAATTTATCGATGATGTGATCCAGGGTTTAACACAGCGACCGGCATCGATACCGCCCAAGTATTTTTATGATGCCAAAGGATCCCGTTTTTTTGATGCCATTACCGAGTTACCCGAGTATTATCAGACACGCACCGAGATCGATATTTTAAAACGGTATGCGCCCGATATCGCCAAACAGGTGGGCACCGGCAGTCTACTGGTAGAACCGGGCGGGGGAAGTTGTGCCAAGGTGCATATTTTGCTCGAGGGACTTCAGCCCAGGGCCTATGTACCCATGGATATTTCTCACGATCATTTGCGTATCGCCGCTGAGGAGCTCGCGCTGGCCTATCCCTGGCTAGAGATTCATGCAGCCTGTACGGATTACACGAAAGAGATGGCTTTGCCTCCGACGGTACCTCATGGAACTCATGTGGCGTTTTTCCCCGGTTCGAGTATTGGCAATTTTAATCCTGATGATGCCATTAATTTTCTCCAGTCAGTTGCTGAACTGCTGGGCTCAGGGGGATACCTGTTAATTGGTGTCGATCTTAAAAAAGACCGTTCGATCCTAGAAGCGGCCTATGATGATGCTGCCGGTGTGACGGCCCAATTCAACCTGAATTTACTGGAACGCATCAATCGTGAACTGAAAGCTGATTTTGACTTGAGTAGATGGGAGCACAAGGCCCTGTACAATGAATCTCTCGGAAGAATTGAAATGCACTTGGTCAGCCAGCTCGAACAGGAGGTTCATATAAACCAGAAAAAATTTATTTTTAACCAGGGTGAAACTATCCACACTGAAAATTCTTATAAATATGCCGTCGATGAATTTATAAATCTGGCTAAGAAGGCGGATTTTCATTCTGTGCGATACTGGGTTGATGAAAATCATTTGTTCAGTGTTCACTTGTTTCGTGTAGCCTAAAGCAAAACCTTTTTGAATATTTTCTCTACTTGAATTCGATGCAATCTCCGAAAAGCCCTGTAGTCAAAGATCTTGTCCTGGTTGGTGGCGGTCATGCTCATGTTGCCGTGCTGAAGTCACTGGGTATGAATCCTGTAGCGGGATTGAGAGTCACGCTGATCACTCGCGATATACATACGCCTTATTCCGGTATGCTACCAGGGTATGTGGCCGGATTTTATGAATACGATGAATGCCATATTGATCTTGGCCCCCTGGCACGATTTGCCGGTGCACGGCTTTATCATACCGAAGTAGAAGGTGTTGATACCGAGAACCAAAAAGTGATAGCGAAAGGTCGGCCGCCTGTGAGCTATGACGTGCTATCCATCAATACCGGTTCTCGTCCAAATAGTATTAATGTGCCAGGGGTCGACGAATACGCCCTGGCTGCGAAACCGATCGATATCTTCTTGCAGAAATGGGATCAGTTAATCGAACGAGTCAATCAGAGCGAAGGTGAGTTCCGCGTGGTTGTGGTTGGGGGAGGCGCCGGTGGCGTTGAGTTGGCATTGTCGACCCAACACCGGCTACAACAAGAATTAAAACAATCAGGAGATGATCCATCACGACTCACTTATAGCCTGTGTACATCAAGTGGCAGTATCATGTATATGCACAATAGCGGTGTCAGGCGGAAGTTTGAACGTATTCTTAATGAGCGCGGCATCACCATCAGAACGAATAGTCGGGTTGCCGCAATTGATGCTAGCCAAGTAACACTTGAGACTGGTGAAAGTTATCCGGCTGATGCCGTTTTTTGGGTGACCACAGCTTCAGCCCCCAAGTGGCCGAAAACCTCCGGGCTTGCCGTTGATAATGCTGGTTTTATCAAGGTGAATCATAATTTACAAAGTATTTCTCATAGCAATATTTTTGCCGTTGGAGATGTTGCCTCTCTTCCGGATGCCCGGCCCAAGTCAGGGGTATTCGCGGTGCGTCAAGGGCCGGTGCTCACCCGTAACCTCAAGGCGGCTGCGACGGGCAGGTCTTTGCGGCGCTATCGGCCGCAGAAAAAATTTCTGGGACTGATCAGTACCGGGAATCAATACGCGGTTGCCTCTCGTGGATCATGGTCGTATGAATCAGCCTGGTTATGGCGGGTTAAGGACTGGATCGATCGTGAATTCATGGCCAAGTTTAATGAACTGCCTGAGATGGATGATAACCCCCGGACGGAACTGGCGTCTGGCATTGCTGATCGGGAGGCGATCAAAGAATTATCCACATTAGCGATGCGTTGTGGCGGTTGTGGTGCCAAGGTGGGCGCGACGGTACTGTCTCGGGTGATGGCGCGTTTACCTGTAGATTCACGCGATGATGTATTGATCGGTCGGGAAGCCCCTGATGATTGTGCAATGTTAGCTGTGCCTGAAGGCAAGGTCATGGTGCAAAGTGTGGATTATTTTAGAGCTTTCATTGATGACAGTTATTTATTTGGGGCCATAGCGGCGAATCATGCGCTGGGCGATCTTTTTGCCATGGGCGCTGAAGCGCAGTCAGTGTTAGCGCTTGCTACCGTGCCTTATGGACGTGAAGCGATAGTTGAAGAAACCCTCTATGAAATGTTGGCCGGGGCACTATCGATTATTAAACCCACTGGTGCAGTTTTAGCGGGTGGTCATTCGAGTGAAGGAGCAGAACTGGCATTTGGTTTGACGGTTAATGGCTTGATTGATCCTGCAAAGGTATTGAGAAAAAGTGGGATGCAACCGGGTGATGCCTTGGTGCTGACCAAGCCGATTGGAACAGGAACCCTGTTTGCTGCAGACATGCGCAGCAAGGCCAAGGGCCGCTGGATTGACGCTGCATTGAAGGCCATGGTTTTATCTAACCAACAAGCTGCAGAAGTTTTGCGAAAATATGGGGCCACAGCCTGTACGGATCTCACCGGCTTTGGGCTTGTTGGACACTTAATTGAAATGACGCGTGCTTCTAAAGTGGATGCTGTTCTTTATATGGACCGCTTGCCGATCCTGGACGGTGCTCAGGAAACAGTAACAGCCGGTATACTATCCAGTCTGCAACCCCAGAATCTACGCCTGCGTCGCGCGCTGAAAGATCTAGAAAAAGCTGCATTACACCCTGCTTTTCCGTTACTGTTTGATCCTCAAACCGCAGGGGGGTTACTCGCAAGTGTGCCTGAAGATCAAGCTGAAAACTGCATCCAGTCACTTAAACAATTTGGTTATACGGACAGTAAAATTATCGGTTGCATAGAACCTGCTTCCGATAAGCCCGAACCCATTCGAATTCAATCAGGTTATTAAAGCATTCATCAAGTCGTCAGTTATTGCTGAGTCGACAGGAAATGACCCTCAGCGGTCAATGTCTTATGCCATCGAATTACGTTGTGTTCAAGTTACTTGAAAGTTGTATACTATTCCTAAATATTAATCTGAACGGTATCAAGAGATGGGTCGTTTTCTGGTAACAGGCATTACTTTCGGCGTCTTCATGGCAGAAGCTCTAATCCATTACAACATGGGCCGTATGAAAGAAGAGCAAACCAATGGTGAAGGCGCTTCGTTTAAGTTGCCACCCCCCAAAGAACTGGCAAAGATTGCGGCGGTGACAGGTACCTTTTCTGTGGTCAGTGGTTTATTGATTGGCGCATTGAACAATAAAATGCCTGGGCCAAAAGCCTAACCAATCGGGTGTTTTTCTATTTCAATTGCGCCGTTAAATTTGTTTTTTCCCAGGGAACATCCAGTTTTCTCCGGCCCATGTGCCCATACACGGCCAATTTATTATAAAATCCACCGGGTTGGTTGCTGAGTGTCTTCAGTTTCAAATCACGCACAATGGCACCGACGCGGAAATCGATAACTTCCCGTAATCGATCTGCAATCACTTGATCATCGAGTTCACCGCTACCAAATGTGCGTACCCGGAGACTCACAGGACTTGCCTGACCAATTGTATAACTTAATTGAACTTCACACTCGCGAGCCAGACCCGCCGCAACCACATTTTTTGCCGCAAATCTCGCAATGTAAGCACCCACCCGATCGATGCGCATCGGGTCTTTGCCGCTTAAAGCGGTGCCACTGAAGCGGGCAAAGCCACCATAGGTATCGATGCTGGATTTTCTTCCCGTTAAACCGGAATGGACAGCCGGCCCGCCTCCTCTGCGTGCCCCTCTGGGATTGATATGCACTTGAGTCGTATCATCATGCGCTATCTTTTCTTTCTTTAGGACATGATGAATTACTTTGTGATTAATATCCTCGCGGAGTTGTTCTAATTCAACGGTACTGTTTTCCGTTTGTGTAGTAACCACGGCAATGCTGTGTAATCGTGATGGTTTGCCATCATTAAACTCAAAACCGACTTGTACCTCTGCATCGGGTAAAAGGTATGACAGTTTTTTCTTATGACCATGCACGCTATCAATTCTTGCGGCCATTCTGTGCGCAAGCCAAATTGGAACAGGCATCAGGTCTTCTGTTTGATCACAAGCATAACCAAATACACTGGCTTGTTGCCGTGCAGTAATCTTGTCTATGGCCATGTCATTGAGTGACTCTAATTCCAGGGGATCATAATCCTCCTGGGTATGGTCCATGATGCTTGAAAGGATGGTGCAATCCTTGGCATTGAAAACTTCCTTGGGGTAGCCGATATCATCGATGGTTCTGCGCGCAATTTCAGAGATATCCATCATGGATGCGGTCGATGCGAAGTGCGTGGATACAAATAATACTCCGCTGGAAACCGCACATTCAGCAACGACACGTGCATGTGGGTCTTGTACCAGAAAGTGATCAATGATGGCGTCGCTAACCTGATCACAGAGCTTATCGGGATGACCACGAGTCACAGACTCTGAGGTAAATATAAATGGATTAGTCATAATGTTTCATGTGCCTCTATCTCTTTTTCATTGGCTGAGTCTTCTTGGTGCGAGTGCTCTTCATCCATATCGGGTAGTTCAGGTAAGGCCGGTTTGATGGCTTCATTAACAGCAAGTGGGCCCAACACACCGCCTGCAATTACCAGGAGATCAACTGCACTCAGTGGTGTTGTTCCGAGCAGCCGTCTAAAACTGGGTAAAAAGCTCACAATGGCCTGTAAGGCTGTCATGCCGAGAATTGCCTTGGTGATATGGGGATTCGGTGGTAAATCCTTACTGCCGTTGTAAAGATGGCGGTGTTCAGAGCGTGAACTATATGCATGGGCCAGTTCATTCAACGTGAGTGTGTTGAAGGCAAGGGTACTGGCAGCGGCACCAGGGCCATAGCGACGCATACCATACATATAGGCCGCCATGGTGCCGACACCAATAATGCCAGATTCGATGATCATCTTTTTCAGATCCTGACCACCAATGATGGCGTCGTCACTGCTGCGTGGAGGAATTTGCATGATGTCCTTTTCTGCGGGCTCCATCGATAAAGCGAGACCCGGAAAAATATCGGTGACCAGATTAATCCATAATAACTGCATCGAATTCATCGGTGATCCCATGCCGAATGCAATGCCCGCCAGCATCACCTCAATTTCGGTCAGATTCGTCGACACCATAAAATGGATCATCTTGCGAATATTGTTGTAAATGGTTCTGCCTTGTTCGACCGCTGTTTCCATGGTGTGTAGATTGTCATCTTCCAAGACAACATCGGATACGTCCCGGGCGACATTGGTACCACTTTCACCCATGGCCACACCGATGTCTGCTGCTTTAAGGGCAGGACCATCATTGATGCCATCACCGGTCATCGCTACGACCATGCCAGCATCCTGGAATGCTTGTACGATTCGGAGTTTATGGGCCGGACTCACACGGGCGAAAACATGGACATTTCTAACCAGTCCAGCCAGTAATTCTGGCTCGATTTCTTCCAACTTGCTGGACTCAAGAACTTGTAAAGGTTTATCTCCACTGAGACCTAACTGCCTGCCGATGGCTTGTGCTGTAGCTGCCTGATCACCGGTGATCATGACGGTTTCTATGCCCGCCTGATGAAACTGGGCAATCAGTTTATCCATGCCCTCGCGCATCGGATCTGCCATACCCGCCAGGCCCAGCCAGGTCAAACGGCCGGTGCGACTGGGCATACGCGCTTCATCGAGTTCGCGATATGCCACACCGAGGACACGTAAAGCATCCCCCGCCATAAAGTCATTTTGATTAATAATGGCTGCTCGTGATGTGTCATCCAGCTGAATCCGTCGGCCATTGCGAATTTGTGATTCGCACATGGCCAATACCTCTTCGGGACTCCCCTTGACCGCGAGTAAATGTTTACCCCCTTTCCACGGGTGTAGCGTGGTCATGTAGGGGCGTCCCTCTGCGCGATCGCGACCTCGAAGTTTTGGCGAGTGCGTTCTCAATTGTTCAATATTTAAACCGGCATCCAAGGCCATCTGCACCAGGGCCATTTCGGTGGGGGATCCTGTCAGTTTCTGTGCCCCTTCGATGACATTCATTTCGGTATCACTACACAAGGAAACGACTTGCATAAGATCACGTATTTCTCTGACCGAAGTGGCATCGATCAATGCATCTTCATGTTTGAATTGCTGACCGGATACCTGATAGGTTTTTTCTCCACTGAAGACTGAAACCACAGCCATCCGGTTCATCGTGAGGGTGCCAGTCTTATCCATACAAAATACCTGGACCGAGCCCAGGGTTTCAACGGCATCAAGGTGTCGCACTGCCACATTATGCTTACGCATGTCCGCTATACCCATGGCGAGCGTGGTTGTGGCCACGGCTGGCAATCCTTCCGGCACGGCGGCTACGGCCAGAGAGACCGAAGCCTTCAGCATTTCCAGTACGGCATAACCCCGCATGACACCCACCCCAAATACGCCGGCGCACACGGCACCGCTGAGTACGGCAAGTGTGGTACCCATTGAGTCCAATTGTTTTTGCATCGGCGTTTCGGGTGCTTCGGCCTCACCTACCATGGTTTGGATCTGTCCCAGCTCGGTCGCTGCTGCCGTGGCCACGACCACGGCTTTACCATTGCCACCACTGATATGGGTGCCCATATAAGCCATATTGCTACGGTCACCCAGTGCGGTCATATCATTGGCTACAAACAGATGATCCTTGGAAACCGGCAGGCTTTCACCGGTCAGGGCAGATTCGTCAACGCTAAGACGATGTGAACTCAAGATACGGGCATCGGCTGCCACATAGGAGCCCGGGGTAAAAATCAGTACATCACCGGGTACGATGTTTTCCACATCGATCTCAGTTTCAACGCCATTACGTAAAACCCGGACCGAGCGCACACCGGTATCCGATAATGAGCTGATGGTTTTTTCGGCCTGGCGCTCGGTCACGAAACCAATGGCGGAATTAATCAGCACGACCCCCAGGATGACGGCCGCATCGATCATACCGCCAGTAATAATGGCAATTACCGCCGAACCGCCCAGCATATAGACCGGGGCACTATTAAACTGGCTCAACAATATGGAGAGGTCGGAGCGAGCAGCACTGGCGGTCAGGCTATTTCTACCATAAAGATCAAGACGCCTGCTGACCTCATTTTCATCCAGTCCCCTGTTTCTGGACGTATCCAGCATATGGAGCAGTTCATCCATACTTTTAAGATGCCAGGTTTCCAGTCCCTGCGGGGTGGTACTTGGATTTTGCTCAGAATGGACGGGATGCGTATTGAATAGGGGGAGAGAATAGAGCAGGGCGGGCAGATTGCCGGCGAGCAATCTTAGTTTTTCAAAAACTGCTTTTAGAGTCTGGCTATCATTCGAATATGAAGCTTCTGCAGAAGCTGGGGCCGCAATTTTACGCCTATGCCGTAATGAAGACCCGGCATCCAGATGTTGAGCCATGACATCTATCAATTCATCCAGGCTCAGTCCAGGGTCATAGAGCACCAATACTCGCCCCGTCAATTCGCTAGCGCTCACGCGTTGCACACCAGTAAGGGCTTGCAAGGCGGATTCCAGGTTTTGTTTAATTTGCCTGGACCGATATAGACCCGCAACCTCGAAACGGGTTCTACCGGCAACTCGTGAATTCACGAGTGCGATATGCTCACTAATCGGTTTAGATGAAGCCACCGGGCCGTCGTCCTAAGATAATGTTTTTTTATTCTTCATTTTATTGTTAAAGTTTTCAATACTTAAGCGACTTTAACATGACCTGTGTCGGTAAAATGAATCACTCCATACTGGATTGGATCGGCGATGAAACCCTGCTGCTGAACGTTGTGTCAGGGTTACCGACATTGGCATTATTAATGATCATTGCGGTTTGCATTGTGATGCTTTCCATGGGTGCGGACTGGATGATTGACGGTGTCGTGGATCTGGCAGAACGCACCGGTATGCCCAAGATAGTCATAGGCGCGACGGTGGTGTCATTGGGAACCACTTTGCCAGAAGCTTTTGTTTCCGTAATGGCGGCTTACATGGGTAATCCCGGTTTAGCCCTGGGTAACGGTGTAGGTTCTATCATTGCGGATACCGGGCTCATTTTTGGGCTAACCTGTATACTCGCAGCAGTACCCGTTAACCGTTTTATCTTAAACCGCACGGGCTGGGTCCAGGTCAGCTCTGCTGTTTTACTGGTTTTAATAGCCGTGGGTGCTTATTTCTTTTCAGATGGCACACCAAAACTGGAGCGCTGGGTTGGTTTTCTGTTCTTGAGCCTTTTAGTGGTTTATTTGTATGTCACTTATCTCTGGTCTAAACAGGGATCAGATATCATGGAAATTGAGGGCTTGCCCGAACATGAATTGATGAGTGTCGGAAAAAGCTGGTTCCTGATTATTATGGGTCTAACACTGGTTATTGTGGGCGCCCGGATCCTGGTGCCGAGTGCCTCCGAGATCGCGGTGCGTCTGGGCGTGCCGGAAGATGTCATTGCCGCGACCATGGTGGCCTTTGGTACTTCATTACCGGAGCTGATGACGGCCATTGCAGCAGTGCGTAAAGGTCATCCCGAGATTACTGTCGGTAATATCGTGGGCGCTGATGTATTGAATGTATTGTTTGTCATTGGTGCCGCGTCCGCGGCAGCCCCATTACTCATTCCCATGAATTTTTACTATTTCCATTTTCCGGCGATGTTAATCATCCTGTTCTCTTTCAGGATTTTTATTTCGATGAACAAGGCAGGACAGTTTTACCGTTGGCAGGGTGTCTGGCTGCTCAGCGTTTATGCTGTTTATGTGATACTCCAGTACACCCTGAATATTGAGAGTGCTCATTAAAGATGAAAGATACTGACTCTTA
>JAAUYK010154933.1_pt1 | contig 15667 bp, 17 predicted proteins | sample 7278021 | NCBI WGS metagenome assembly JAAUYK01 (sample SAMN14350223, study PRJNA611818) | marine sediment metagenome | isolation source: surface marine sediment (1.8m) | place: French Polynesia: Moorea | collected 2018-08
CTCAGCAGCAAATCGACCGAGGCGGTGCGGGCGTCGGTCGTGCATGTCCTCTTCAACGTCATCGGCGTGCTCATATGGCTGCCCTTGATCTGGCTGCTGGTGGAGATCGCCGTTTGGGCATCGCCGTCGAGCCCCGAGCTGACCGGTTCGGCGCGGGCGGCGTCCGAGGTGCCGCGCCAGATCGCCAACGCCAACACGCTCTTCAATGTCATCAATACGGCGCTGTTCATCGGCTTCGCGGGCCTGTTCGCCCGCGCCGCCGAGTGGCTGGTTCGCGAGCGCGCACCCAAGGAGGGCGTCATCATCGAGCCCGAGTTCTTGAATGAGGCGGCGCTTTCGGTCCCCGCCGTGGCGCTCCAGCAGGTGCGGCTGGAATTCGGCCGTCTTGGCGAGATCGCACTCGGGATGATGCGTGACGTCGTCCCGGCTCTTAAGGATCGTGACATGAAACGGCTCGAAAACATCGCCCGTCGCGACGACGAGATCGATGTCCTCGAAGAGGAGATCCTGAAGTACCTCGGCAGGGTTCAGAAAGGCACCCTCACGGACGAGGAAAGCCTCGAGTACCGGGGACTGATAACGGCGACCGACAATCTGGAGAGCCTGGCGGACGTGATCGAGACCGACGTCGTCGATCTGGCCCGAAAGGCCGCCCGCGTTATGTCCGCGCAGAGTGACGAAACACGTGCGATGTTGACGGCGCTGCACGCAGCCGCGCTCGAATCCCTGGAGCATGCGGTCCGGGCGGTCCGGGACAAGGACCAACGGGCGGCCGAATCGGTGCTCCTGATGAAGGACAGTATTCGAGATCAGGCCGAGCGCCTGTTGGATCGAAAGGCCGCGCGACTGGATTCGGAAGACACCGATTACCTCGAGCTCGTGCGGCTGGAGATGGCTTTCGTAGACCAGATGCGCCGCATCTACACCCTGGCCAAGCGGATAGCGAAGGACGTGTTGCCGCCTGTGCTTGCAAGAAGCGAATAAGGTTGTGCTCTAGGGCCTGTTGACACTCACGGCGTGCTCCTGGCGGGAGCGCATTTGCGCCGGGGCCAGGAGCGGGAGGCGCCGTGGGGTTGGGCCCCACAAGTCCTTCCGTGACGCCGCCCCGGCGCAAATGCGCCCCGTCCAGAAGGGATCCGGCGAAATCGGCCCGCTGCCGCGTTGCTCCCAGAGACTGAGACTGGGGTCGAATATGCTCGGCATGTCCTTCCTCCTCGCGCCCAACAGCGGGTCGATTTCACTCGGACCAGGAGCCCGCCCTGAATGTCAACAGGCCCTAGCAGGGCACGACCTTGGCAGCGAAGATATAGCCGACTCCGCGCACGGTCTTGATGATCTTCGGATTCGCCGGATCCGCCTCGATCTTCCTGCGCAGTCGCACGACCTGTGTGTCGATGCTGCGGTCGAACGGCGTCCAGTCGCGACCGTGAGTCAGGTCCATGATCTGATCGCGGTTCAGCGGCCGGTTCGGCGCACGGACAAGGGCGGATAGCAGATTGTACTCCCCGGTGGTCAGCGCCACGGGCTCACCGCCAGGATTGCGAAGCTCCATTTTGACCTGGTCGAAGCGCCAACCGTCGAAAGTCACCGCCGCGCACGCTCCGCCGGGCTGCGCCTCCTCCCGGTCCACGTCCTCGGGACCGCAGACGGCCGTGCTGCGGCGCAGGACCGTGCGAATGCGCGCCAGGACCTCCCGCAAGTGGAAGGGCTTCGCGATGTAGTCGTCGGCCCCGACTTCGAGGCCGACGACCCGGTCGAGCACGTCCCCCTTGCCGGTGATCATGATGATGGGGACTTCGGATTGGGCGCGGATTTCGCGGGTCAGCGAGAACCCGTCCTCGCCGGGCATCATCACGTCCAACATGATCAGGTCGATCGAGTCCCGGCCGATCTGCGCGCGCAGCGCCGCCCCGTCCTCGGCGAGAGTCACCGCGAAGCCTTCGCTCTCCAGGTAGCGGCCCAGCATGTCGCGGATCCGCGGATCGTCATCGACGACGAGTATGTGCTTTTGCGTCATCTAGTATGGCGTGCATCTTTGTCTGGAACGGCAGCATAGGCCGCAAGAGGCGTCGTTACAAACTGTCACCAAAAGTCGCGGATCTGACATAGCCGGTTCACGGGGCTCTGCTCTGCTCGAAGAACCCGTGCCGAGGCAAAAAAAAGGCCAGGGCACCGCAAGGAGAGGAGAGGAACGCCCATGCTCGCCCTGAAATCCGCCCCTTCTCATAAGGAAGATCAGGTCGGCCTGCTGGACTCGACCGTGCTGGGGGCTGGTCTGCCGGACCGCTCGTTGCGCGATCTGTTCTGCATCACGAGCCGAAAGGAAGTTCCGGCCCGCTCGACGATCGTCTGGGAAGGTGACGCGGGCAGCCACGTCTTCGAGGTCGTGAGCGGCGTCGTCAAGCTGTACAAGCTGACGCTGGACGGCCGGCGACAGGTGACGGGATTCGTCTACCCGGGGCAGCTGCTCGGTCTGGTCGATCAGGGCAACTACATCTACACCGCGGAAGCCGTGACCGACACGGTGCTGACCCTCTATCCGCGCAGCAAGCTCGATCAGATGGCCGACCGGATGCCGGGGCTCGCGCGGCGGCTGCTTACGCTCGCGCTCGGCGATCTGGTGGCGGCTCAGGAGCAGATGCTGTTGCTCGGACGCCGATCCGCGACCGAGAAGATCGCTTCTTTCCTCTTGCGCCTGTCCCGCAACAACGAAGCGCGGGGCGAAACGCCGTCGGCCCTGTTTCTGCCGATGACCCGCACCGATATCGGCGACTACCTGGGCCTGACCACCGAAACCGTGAGCCGGGTGATCAACCGCCTCAAGGACCAGGGTGTTCTGTCGTTGCGCCGGCATAAGTACATCGAAGTGCGCGATCTCGACCGACTCGAGGATCTAGCCGACGCAGGCTGCGAGGCCCTCGAGTGCTGAACAGGATCCGGAGCACCGGCACGGCACGGGCAATGTCGAGGGTAAGACCATGATGGGAACCATCATCGTGGCGGATGATGGCTCCGACCATGCCACCAAGGCTGTCAATCTGGCGAGCGCGTTCGCCGTCAAGTTCGGATCCAAACTGATCGTTCTCCACGCTGTCGAGCCGGACAGGCTGCCGGACGACGTGCTGGGCATGGCCGAAACCGAGCACCTCGTGCCCCATTCGGGCGGGGCTCGCCCCGACAACATGGGTGTCGCCACCCTTCAACATGGGATCGACAAGAGCGAGGCACGGCTCATAGCAGCTGAAGCGCTGGGCAGACAGGTTCTCAGCCGGGCCGAGGCCGACGCCCGCGCCGCCGGCGTCGGCGACGTTTCCACGGTCCTGGCATTCGGCGACCCGGCAAGTGAGATCCTGGACCAGCAGAAGACGGCGGCCGCCGACATGCTCGTACTCGGGACGCGGGGGCTCGGCCGGCTCCGGGGGTTGTTGGTCGGAAGCGTCTCCCACAAGGTGACGAGCCTCGCGCCCTGTACCTGTGTCCTGGCGCGCTAGTTCTCCCCCAGCCTAGCCGCATGGACCCGGCAGCGGCGATCCGCTAGAGTTCCTATCCCGGAGCGAAAAGGATTCTTGACCCATGAACGCAGCGATGAAGTGGGTGACCGGTGGGGTCGTCTTGCTGATCGGTTTAGTCGGACTGTTCCTCGCGGCCAACGCAACGGACAGCAGTCTCTCCTTCGCCGGGTTCGCGATCTTCGTAACCTCCCTTCTTTACGTTCTTCTCCAGGTCAAGCTGTCCTTCGATCAGAAAGGGGCACCCGGGAAGGAAGGCGGCGGCGCCGGCTCGTGACCGTGGAGTCCAAAATCCGAATTCCTGGGGTGATCGCTTGATGACAGGGTCGTCGCCGCAAGAACCATCGGCTGCGCGCCAGCAGGAGTCCTTCCCCGCGGCACCGGATATCGACGACCCGAGCTTCGACAATCCGCTCGACATCCTGGTCGCCGAGCACCAGCGTCAGCAGGTCATCTGCGACCAGCTCGACCGGATGGCCGAGGGGGTGGATGCGGCGCCGCTCGCGGGTCGGGCGGCCGAGATCATCGAGTTTTTGCGGTCCGACCTGGCATGGCATACCCTAGACGAAGAGCGCGGCCTCTTCCCTGCCCTGCGCCGACGCTGCCGGCCGGAAGACGGCATGGATCTGGTGCTCGAGCGCCTGATGGCGGAACACTCGCTCGACCACGATCTCGTGGACTTCCTCTTGGCCGATCTCGAGCTCCTCGCCCTGGGCCACCGGCTGGCCAATCCCACTCGGTTCCTGATGAACGTGCAGGCCTTCACCGCGACCCAGAGGCGCCACCTCGCCTGGGAGAACGCCACGGTGATCCCCCTCGCGCAGCGACGGCTGACGCCAGAGGATCTCCAGGCTCTGCGCGCCGATATGTCCGCGCGCCGTCGGCAGGAAGCGCCGAGCCCGGCCTGAACCCAGCCGGCGCAAGCACCGCGTCGGGGCCGAAAACGCTCAATGCGACATGAGGATCGGCACGGTCATGTGTGCCATCAGATGCCGAGTGACACCGCCGAGCATCAATTCCCTTAAACGCGAGTGGCCGTAGGCCCCCATCACCAAGAGATCACTGCCCCGGTCAGCCAGCACGGACAGGATGGTGTCGCCGACCGAGAGCTCGCGCGTGGTCAGCCGCTGGACTTCGACATTGACGCCGTGCCGCGCCAGGTAGCGTGCAATGTCGGCGCCAGGATCGGCGCCGTGTCGTTCGGGTGAGATCTCGGGGTTGATGACCAGGACCTGTACCGACTTCGCCGCGATAAGCGCGGGCAGGGAGTCGCTGACCGCGCGCGCCGCCTCTCGGCCGGCGTCCCAGGCCAAGGTGATGTGCTGGCCCAGCATCTTGCGCGAGCCGACATAGGGCACGACGAGCACCGGCCGGCCGGCGCCCAACGCCACTTCCTCGGCCAGGTGCATGCCCCCGGGGGGCGGCGCATCGGGGTCGGGCTGGCCCATGATCACGAGATCGGCATAGCGCGCGTGCAGGCCGATCAGAGGTGCGATCTCGGTCTGCACGCAGGCTTTCGCCAGCGTCTCGACCTTGACGGCATTGCCCGTCATCGCCTGCTCGAAGGTCTCAGCAAGTTGCCCCGCCTGCGCGACCACTTGCGCCCGCATCGTGTTGATCGCCTCCGACTGCAACTGGTTGTAGGCGAAGCCGGGGAGGTTCGGCTCTACCGCGAGGGCCAGACCGGTCAGGTGAGCGTCGTGCGCCGCCGCGAGCCCGGCCGCGGCTTCGACCCGAGAGGAGCAGGCCTTGGTCTCGTCCAGATGCACCAGGATGTTCTTGAATGGCATTTTGCTTCACTCCCTTGGGTCGTTGCTCGCACTAGCGGGACGGCTTCCAGGCCCAGGCCCGTTCGGCGGCTTCGGCGACTTCCGCGGGCTCGAGCCGGCGGGCCAGGATGTCCAGATTGTCGGCCGCGGCGGGATGGCCGCTGCGCGCGGCAAGCGTTAGCCACATGAAGGCGTCGGCCCAGGCCGCGCGGTCGGCAGGCCGTTCACCGAGCAGGATACCCGCCTCGAATTGCGCTTCCGCGAGACCGCCAGCCGCGGCCCGGAGCGCCAGCTCGGTGGCTAGGTCGTCGTCGCACCTCACACCCTTGCCGGCGTGATAGAGCCGCGCAAGCAGCAACTGGGCGACGTGTCGGCCCCTCGCTGCGGCCGCCTCCAGCCACGGTGCCGCCGCGGCGCGGTCGCGGCCGAGAGCGCCCTCGCTGCCGGGCTGTCCGGCACCGTGATAGAGCAGGAAGCCGAGAACGAACTGGGCTTCCCCGTGCCCCTGTCGGGCGGCCTTTTCGAACCATGAGCGGGCCAAGCGATAGTCGCGCGCGACGGCCAGGCCGTCGCAGTAGAGGCTGCCGAGGGCGAATTGGGCCGCGGGATCGCCGGACTCGGCCGCGGGACGCAGGACCCGCAAGGCGGCCGCGTGGCGTCCATCCAGATAAGTCTGCCATCCTTCCGCGACCTCAGCCTGGACGAGCCCGGGCTGGGCGAACAAAACAAGACAGAGAAGCAGTCTTACGCACATGGTCAACGGCAAGCCCCGCCGGGTGGTCTCGGCGCAGCCGCACCGACCCGTCCATGCTGACCACACGGCGGCTGAGCAGCCATGATCTGTATCAAGCGCCAGGCCGGGCCTCTCGAAAGGAAGGACCGATCAGAAGGGGCCGCTGATCGACCGGGCTTTCCAGCGCCCGCGCCCCTCCCTGCTGCTCAGCAGGCTATTCCGTCTCTAGGCTGCGCACATAGGCGACCAGGGCGTCGATTTCCCGCCGGCTCAGCTGGAGCTTGGGCATCGGGGGGTGGGGATCGGACAGCCAGCCGCGCAGCCGCGCGTCGGTGTAGGCGGGGTCCTTCGCGATCGCAGGGAACCCGGGCGCCACATCGGTGGCATTGGCGTCCGGCGCCACTTGGTGACACTCTGCGCACCAGCGCTTGGCAATATCCCGCCCCTCTTCCACTTCCCCGAAGGCCGCGGCTGGAGTCGCGGCGAAAGCCAGGGCCAGGGCCAGGGCGAGCTCAGCAGGCTTCCGACTCCTCGCGCGTGCATTCGCTGAAGCTGAAGAATTCCTTCTCATCGGTGCGTGTCGCATCAAAGCTCCTTTGGTCCATACAATGCACCTTGGCAAAGATCACCTGCCGCCCGTCGACATCCCGTTCCACAACGTGCGTGATGTAGGCAACCTCGCAGTCGTGCGCCGAACGGATCTCGATCACCAGGTCCTCGCGCCAGCCGGCCGATGCAGAGGCATCGTGAACGGCGAGCGCGAGCAGAAGCGCCACCGCCAGGCCGGCACCGGCTCCTCGCCATGTCGGGGTGCTTGCCATCACGCGGTCCTCTTCGATCAGCCGGATTTGGCGTCGCTCAGGTCTTCGATATGCGCAATGCGAAAGGTGCGCAAGCGGCCGTCGTGCTCCGTGATTGAGACGTACTCGCCGGGAAGGAACTGGTGACTATCGAACTTGAAGCCCGCTTCGTCGTCGTCGACGTCCCCGCTGATGTCGTAGTGGAAGGCCCAGCTACGGCCCCGCGTGTGGACCAGGTGACCGATCTCCTCGTCCTCACCGGCCCAGAACCGGCGCACGCGGCAAGCGTCGCGGTGCTGTCGCCAAGCTTCCGCGTCGATATGCCCGTCATCCGTTAACGGCGCAACGAACTCGTAGCCATGACGGTCGCTGCCTTGCGGAAAGTCGTGATCGCGCGCCAGGGTGAGACGGATCTTCTTCATGCTCATGGTCGATCTCTCCTTCAGACCGGCCGGGTCCGTGGCGCGATCCGGTCGCGTCGCACCCGAAACCTCGTTCAGTGGGTCATCAGCACGGGAATTGTCGCGTCCCGCAGAGCTGACCGGGTCGCGCCGCCGAAGGCGAATTCGCGCAGGCGGCTGTGTCCGTAGGCGCCCATGACAAGCAGGTCCGCGCCAAGATCACTCGCCTGTTCGAGCAGAAGCTCGCCGACCGCCCGGTCGCGCGCCGCCAGCGTGACGACCTGGGCATCGACCTTACGGTGGCGCAGCGTTTTGGCGAGCTCGGCAGGGTTGGCATTGCCATCGCGATCCGTGATGCTGATCAGGGTAACCACATCGGCCGAGGAGAGAAAGGGCTCAGCGGCCCATGCGCTTCGCGCCGACTCGCGCGTATCGTTCCAAGCGATGGCTATGTGCCGGCCCGGGGCAGCCGCCGCGCCTTCTGGCGGTCCGTTCGGCGGCGCGACAATGACCGGCCGACCGCTGTCGAACAGCACGCTCTCCAGATTGGTCCACGCCGATGCGGTGTCGTCCGCGACGGGCCGCCGCGTGATGATGAGATCGAACAGCCGCGCGCGGTGAGCTGCCAGGGTCTGGGGATGCCCGGTAATCTCGTGCCAAGCGGCAGCGAAGCGGCTGCCGTTGACCGCCGCATCGGGCTGTACCACCGGGACCTTGCGTTTCTTCGTAAGGCTATCGAACAGGCTGCGGGCATGCTTCGCCCGATCCTCCACGGCGCGTTCGGTGCTGGAGATAATCTGCTCCATCGCCTGCGCCGAAAGCCCGTCGGCGATGATCGGTATCATCTCCTCCGAACCCGGCCTAACATGGAGCGCCTCAATATAGGCGCCGTGCCGTTCTGCCAGGTCCAGTCCGGTCCCCAGCGCCGACTCGCAGCCGGGATCGCCGTCGAGCAAAGCCAAAACCGTCGCGATGGTCATTGCGCGTCCTCGGTTCCGTGATCCGTCTCCCGGTGCAACCCTGCCGCCGGCGCCTCGGAGCGGCCTTGACCTGGATCAAGGGGCGAAGGGGTCGGGTTCCGGTCCACCGTCGCCTAGCCCCCGTTGACGCAGATCATGGCGCCAGAGCGCCGCGGCTGGAAAGTTCGAATCCAGGTTTAGACGAGTCGTCGCGAGGAGAAAATCATGGTTGAGAAAACTGGCAAGGTCGATGTCAAGAAGGCCGAGCGAGGGGGCTCCGAACTTCCCTCGGTGTTCGATTGGTCGCGCCCGCTGACGGATCTCCGCGGCGAGGTCGATCGTGTCTTCGAGAGCTTCATGAAGGGCTGGCCGCAGATGCCCCGGGCGTCCTTCGCCGCGGACTGGCGCGAGCTATCGCCGAGCGTCGACGTGAGCGAATCCGACGAGGCCTACGAGATCGCGGTCGAGCTGCCGGGCATGGACGAACAGGACGTCGAGCTCACGTTGCGCGACGACATGCTCACCCTGTCCGGCGAGAAGAAATCGGAGAAGGAGGAGAAGAAGAAGGACTATGTCCTGAGCGAGCGCAGCTATGGCAGCTTCAAGCGCAGTTTCCGGCTGCCGACCGACATCAACCCCGATAAGATCAGCGCCGAGCTGAAGCAGGGGATCATGACGATCACCCTGCCAAAGACAGCCGAGGCTCAGGAAAACAAGAAAAAGATCGCCATCACCTCGAAGTAGTCTGTTCAGGCCCATGAATGCGCCGGTTTCCCGCCGGCGCCCAAGCGAGGAAGTCGAGTGATGACCAGCAAAACGGCAACACGCGCAGCCGCCGCGTCCGGCAAAGGAGTGCATCAGGGGCAACCGGCTCCGATCGACATGAGCACGCTCGCCGAGGCGAACCAAGCCAACCTCGAAGCGGTCATGGCGAGCGGCGCGGCGTTCTTCGACGCGATGACGACGATGAACCAGGAGCTGGCCGGTTTCGCCACCCGGCGCCTGCAGATGGCCATCGAACGCTCCGAGGCCTTGATGCGCTGCGATCAGCCGGAGACCCTGCTGCAGGCCCAGATGGACTTCAGCCGCCACGCCTACGAGCAGTACCTGATCGAGGCGGCCAAGCTGATGACCATGGCGGCCGAGATCACCGAAGAGTGCTGGCGGCCGCTGCAGACGCGCAGCCTCTCGGCGCTGCACCAGCTGCACCGCCGCTGAGCCCGCTCCGAGGCCCGAAGCCGGCTGTTCAAGTCCGCGCCGGCACGGCATAAGATGTCGCCTCGCGCGTGCGCCGGGGCTAGACTTGTTGGAGCCGGAGCTTGTCCGTTCGAAATCTCGAGTTCCTGCTCCGGCCGGCCTCCGTCGCCATCATCGGCGCTAGCCATCGGCCCCAGTCGGTCGGAAAGGTTCTGGCATCGAACCTGTTCCGCGGCGGTTTTCAGGGCCCGATCATGCCGGTCCATCCGCGCAGCGTGGCGGTCGAAGGCGTGCTCGCCTATCGCGACGTCGCCGCCCTGCCCCGCGCGCCCGATCTCGCCGTTATCGCGACGCCGCCGGAAACCGTAGCATCCCTGGTCCACGAACTCGGCGCCCACGGCACCAAGGCGGCGGTAATCGTCACAGCGGGTTTCGGCGCGGCGGGTGAGGACGGCAAGGCATGCCGTCAGGCCGTGCTCGATGCGGCGCGGCCGCACTGCCTGCGCGTTGTCGGCCCCAACTGCCTGGGGCTCCAAGTTCCCGCCCTGGGCCTTAATGCCAGCTTCGGTCATATCCAAGCCGAGAGCGGGGGCCTCGCCTTCGTCACCCAATCGGGCGCCATGATCACCACCATGCTCGACTGGGCGGCGCCCAAAGGGATCGGATTCTCGGAAGTGGTCTCGCTGGGCGACATGGCCGACGTCGACTTCGGCGACATGCTGGACTACCTCGCGATCGATCCGGCGACCCGCGCGGTCCTGCTCTACGTCGAGGCGATCACCGACGCCCGAAAATTCATGTCGGCGGCCCGCGCCGCCGCGCGGATCAAACCGGTGATCGTCATCAAGGCGGGCAGGTTCGAAGAGGGCGCCCGGGCCGCTGCCTCCCACACGGGTGCGCTGGCCGGCGCCGACGAGGTCTACGACGCCGCCTTCCGGCGCGCGGGCATGCTGCGGGTGCAGACTCTCTACGAACTCTTCTCGGCCGCAGAGACGCTCTCGAGCGGGATCAAGGTGCGCGGCGACCGCCTGGCCATCATGACCAACGGCGGTGGCCTGGGCGTGCTCGCCTGCGATGCCCTGGCGGAGCACGGCGGCAAACTGGCGGAGCTGCCCGATTCCCTGATCGAACGGCTCGATGCCGTATTGCCGCCGACCTGGAGCCGGAGCAATCCCATCGATCTGATCGGCGACGCGACGGGCGCGCGCTACGCCGCAGCGCTCGAATGCCTGCTCGAGGACAAGAGCGCAGACGCACTGCTCGTCCTGCACTGCCCCGTCGCCGTCGCCGATTCGAGCGAGGTTGCCGCCGCGGTGATCAGCGCACTCAAAGGTAGCCGACGGCCGGTGCTGGCCGCCTGGCCCGGAGACTTCGCCGCCGCCGAGGCGCGCAGGATGCTCGCGGGCCAGGGCCTCGCGGTTTACCAGACGCCCGAGGATGCCGTTTCAGCCTTCGCGCACCTGGTGACCCATCAGCGCAACCAGGCGCTGCTGATGGAAACCCCGGAGTCCCTGCCCAAGGGGATCACGCCCGATCGCGACGCGGCGCGCGCCGCTATCGCGGGGGCGCTGGCGGACGGCCGGGACTGGCTGACCGAGCCCGAAGCCAAAGACGTGCTGGCCGCCTACGGCATCCCCGTGGTGCCCACCCGGATCGCCGCCGACTCCCACGAAGCGGCTCGGGCCGCCGAAACTCTGGGCTTTCCGGTCGCGCTCAAGATCCTCTCGCCCGACATCACCCACAAGAGCGACGTCGGCGGCGTTCTCCTGCAGCTGGAGAACGCCGCTGTCGTGCGCGCCGCAGGTGAAGGCCTCCTGGCCCGGGTCCGGCGCCTGCAGCCGGAGGCCCGTATCACCGGTCTCACGGTCCAGACAATGATCGAGCGCGGCGAGGCCCATGAGCTGATCCTGGGCGCCAAGGTCGACCGCCAGTTCGGCCCGGTGATCCTGTTCGGCGCCGGCGGCACGGCGGTCGAGGTGGTCCGGGATCGGGCCGTCGCGCTGCCGCCGCTCAATCTGAACCTCGCTCGTCAGCTCATGGCCGATACGCGGATCCACGCGTTGCTCCAGGGTTATCGCGAGCGCCCCGCAGCGGCGATCGACGAGATCGCCCTGGCGCTGGTCAGGCTGTCGCAGCTGGTTGCCGAGATCGCCGAGGTCGTCGAGGTCGACATCAATCCACTGCTGGCTGATTCGGACCGGGTGATCGCCCTTGACGCCCGAATCAAGGTCGCTCCGGCGGAGGGACCCGCCCAGCGCCGTCTCGCCCTGCGTCCCTACCCCGAGGAGTTGGCCGAGACGGTCCAGCTCTCTGACGGCCACCCCGTGCGCCTGCGTCCAATCCGCCCGGAAGACGAGCCGTCGCTTCAGGAAGGCTTCAAGAAGCTGTCGGAGCAGGACGTGCGCATGCGCTTTTTCGCCCCCATCAAGGCGCTCGATCACCGCACGGCGGCGCGACTGTCTCAGATCGACTACGATCGCGAGATGGCCTTCGTCGCCTACGATCCCGAAGTCGGGTCGACCGACCTCTGGGGCGTCGTTCGCTGCCACGCCGACCCAGACAAGGCGCGCGCCGAGTTCGCGATAACGGTGCGCTCCGACCGGAAGCAGCGGGGCCTGGGCTCGGCGCTGATGACCAAGCTGGTCGACTACTGCCGCGAACAGGGCATTGGCGAGGTGTGGGGCGACGTGCTGTCGGAGAACAGGGCCATGATCGGCCTCGCCAAACGCTTCGGCTTCAAGGAGCGTCGCGACCCCGATGAAGCGGGCATAGCGCGCGTCACGCTGGCGATCGGCGGCTTTGACCGGGATCAAGGCGGGACCGGCTGACCTCGTCATAATGCCGCTGCGGTGTCGGGTGCCGGGCGAGCCCTCGATGGCCAGCTCGCGGACGGCGGCTCTTTGAAACATGGCGGAGGTGAGGCGATGTTTTTCATGCAGTGGACTCCGGGCATGAGCGTCGGCGTCCCGGAGTTGGACGACGATCACAAGGTCCTGATCCGGGTCATCAACCAGCTCGCCGAGAACGCCGAGAGCGACGGGCGCCCGGCGGTGGTTCGGCAATGCCTCTACGCCCTGATGCGCTATGCCGAGTACCACTTCGGCCGCGAAGAGGAAGTCATGAACGCCTGCGGCTTCCCCGAGCTGTCGACCCATCGCGAGGAACACCAGAGGTTCATCACGAAGATTCGCAGCGTCGCCGCGAGCTTCGAGCAAGGCGAGAGCGGTCCCGAGGCGGCCGCGGGCAAGACCACGGCATCGATCAAGGATTCGGAAACCGGTGCGCGACTCGACCAGGAACTCCTGGACTTCCTCAAGAACTGGCTGAATCACCACATCCTGGTGATCGACATGGCATACCGCCCATTGGTCGAGAACCGCCCCGAGGCGCGCGAAGCCGCCAAAGCCTTCAAAGCCGCCGACGTATGGTGGAGCCAATAGCGGCGGCCAGACGTCCGCTTGCTCCACGCCTTATCTTACGAGAACCCTATTTCAGCGGGAACTTCACACCGGCAATGCCGAGTGGCGCCAGGGGCGCACGGGCCTTGAGCGCCTTAACGTCGGGCACCAGGAACTCGGTCGGCGAGAAAAACGTCAGGAGGCGGTCTTTCTTTACCCGACCCAGGACCCGGCTGACCGTTTCCGGCGTTAGCCCCAGATAGTCGGCGATGTCGCCGCGGCCCATCGGCAAGCGGACCAGGAACCCTTCCGGTGTCGGGCGGCCCAGCCGACCCGTCATATCTGCCAGGAACAGGCAGATTCGCTCCATCGCGTCCAGGCGGCCGAGCGTCACGAGATGGGCCGACGCCCGCCTGACCTGCTCCTGGGCGACCTGAAACAGGGCGGCCCCGCAAACGGGCTCGGTGCCGATCCGGTCGGCGATCTCGGCGCCCAGGTCGAGCTCGCAGAGCCAACTTGGCGCCAGCGCCTCGACCCAGATTTCCGCCTCGTCGGCGCCCGCCACCGGCCCCACGACTTCGCCCGGAACCGACAGGCAGACGATCTGCCGGCGGCCGTCGCGCAGGTTGGTACAGGTCGAGACCAGACCATTGAGGACAGTCCAGATCCGCAGGCTCATACTGGCGCGGATTCGTTCTCCTCGTTCGAGCTGCCGGCCCCGTGGCGGCATTTCGCTCGGCATCAGCCGGCACAGCTCGGTCGCGCAGTCTCGGCAGGAGCCGCCACGGTCCATCGGCCGTTGATGGTGATCGATCGGAGTATCGAGCAAGCGTACCCCCGCTTTTTCCTTGGCTGGCGGAAGCCCGAAACCTCTGCCTTCGCGGCCCGCCAGCTCACCTTGGGCGGACAAAAACCGCCGGGCATTGACTTGGATCAAGCGTCCGGCCGATCAGAGCCCGAGCCGCGACCAATGAGATTTTTTTGACTTAAATCAGAGCGGACCTCCCGAATCTCGTCTAGCGTTTTTGAGCATGCTATTGCGGTCCTGCCGCATCCGACGGGCGGCCGGGCCGAGAAGGACGGCACGGGGGAAACAAATATGAGAGCGGTTCTGTTCGCTTTGCTGACGTTGCTGGTCAGCGGCACCGCGATGAGTGCCCAAGGTTGCCTGACCTGCCACGAGGGAATCGAGCGTTTCACCGACGGACCGATGATCGAACAGATCGAGGCCCTGGGCGACGACCACGGCGATCCTGCGGGCTGCGTCATGTGCCACGGTGGAAACCCGGCGGCGACGACCAGCGCGGAGCAGGCCCACAAAGGCGCGCCCGCCTCGCTGATCGAGGCCGACGGTCCCGACCGCTTCTTCCCCGACCCCGGCGCCGTCTGGATCGCGGACAAGACCTGCGGCCAGTGCCACCCCGGCTACGCCGAACGGGTCGCGAAGTCGCTGATGAACACCGAGGCCGGCAAGCTGCAGGGCAACCTGTGGTCCTGGGGCGTGCAGAAAGATCACAAGGTCATCTGGGGCAACTACACCCTGACCGACGACGACGGGCCCGAACCCATGGTAGGGACCGACGAATACAAGGCCTACATGACCGCCTACGTGGCGGCCCATCCCGACCAGATGCCTTCGAGAATGACCCAGGTGCCGGCGGTCGATGTCACCCAGATCCCGAAGCATCCCAATCTGGCCGGCATTACCTATTCCCGCCAGCAGTGCCAGCGCTGCCATGTCGGGGTGAACGGACGCGAAAAGCGCGGTGACTATCGCGGCGCCGGCTGCTCGTCCTGTCACGTTCCCTATTCAAACGACGGCTTCTACGAGGGCGGCGACCCGACGATCTCGAAGGAACAGCCGGGCAAGCTTCTGGTCCACCGCATGCAGGCGACCCGCAAGTCGAAGGTCCAGGTCGGCGACCTGACCTACTCTGGGATTCCCTCGGAGACCTGCAACTCCTGCCACAACCGCGGCAAGCGGATCGGCGTCTCCTATCAGGGAATCATGGAGTTCCCCTACGGCTCGCCCTACACCGCGACCGGCGGCAAGCAGCCCAAGCTGCACACCAAGAACTATCTCTTCATCAAGGACGACCTGCACCACCAGGTCCAGTCGCGGCCCGGCAATCCGGAAGGCGGCATGCTGTGCCAGGACTGCCACACCACGGTGGACATGCACGGCGACGGCAACCTGCCGGGCACGACCCTCGCCCAGGTCGAGATCGAGTGCGAGGACTGCCACGGCACGACGACCAAGTTCCCCTGGGAGCTGCCGCTCGGCCACGGCGAGGAGCACGGCAAGCAGATCGCCCAAACGCCCCGCGGCCTCGCCGACGACATCACCGATGAGCAGTACATGGCCACGGTCTACGATGCCGAGGACGGCTATCTCCTGACCGCCCGCGGCAATCCCTACGGCAACGTGGTCAAGCGGGGCGACAAGGTCATCCTCCATTCCGCCTCGGGTCTCGAGTTCGAGGTCCCCGTGCTGAGGCAGATCGCGGTCGACGATGCCTGGAAGAACCAGAACGCCAAGGTCGCCATGGGCTCGGTCAACCGGCACATGGAGCAGCTCGAGTGCTACGCCTGCCACGCCGACTGGGCGCCGCAGTGCTATGGCTGCCACATCACGGTCGACTACTCCAAGGGCAAGACCGACATCGACTGGATCGCCAATGCCAACGCGCGCGGTGAAGACGGCCTGACGGCCGACGCCCCGCTCGGCACAAACGGGCTGACCACCGCCGGCAAGGTCTCCGAGACCCGCTCCTACCTGCGCTGGGAGGAGCGGGTCTCGGAGACCTTGCCGGCGGTGGTCAGGCCGTTGGTGCCGAGCGGGGCGTCGGCCGTTAGGCCGTCCTCGCCCCGCGCGTTGGCATTGGCGATCCAGTCGATGTC
>JAAUYK010056355.1_pt1 | contig 15665 bp, 18 predicted proteins | sample 7278021 | NCBI WGS metagenome assembly JAAUYK01 (sample SAMN14350223, study PRJNA611818) | marine sediment metagenome | isolation source: surface marine sediment (1.8m) | place: French Polynesia: Moorea | collected 2018-08
AGGAGAGCCAGTTTTCGTTCCTAGCTCGGTTCTATTTTGACTTGACGAAGGTCACACCTCCTTCCGATCCGAAGTCGCGTGCCCCGTCCGTTGTACGAACGGATGGATGGATGGACAGCTAGTCGGACGGACGGACGCGATGAATGCAGATTGGCTTATGCATGGAACAGTTGATTCCTTGACATTTCTCGATTTAGCAGACTTCTTCATCAAGGCCCTTCAATTCCCTTCCGCAAAAGGCCATAATTGCATATCTGAATATATGCCTCCAATGTATTAATCCATTCACGTCGTACTTTAGGCCTGCCTCTCGCTCGCGCGGCCAACTCGTGGTTATTTGACCATCGAAGCGCTGCCGCCACCGCCGTTTATTAGTCTCTTTAATTGCCACGCTCGCCACTGCGGGATTTTTTCCGCCTGGACGATCGAGCAGGCGAGCGGACGGACGCGGACGCACTTGCGCATACATTACGCATTCCCTCGCGTACGCATCTTGCTCGTTCGTCTAGTATGCGTCAAAAGTGGCCACTGGATAATTATACCCACGACGAAATTATGCTATGCAATCAGTCAGTACGTCACGAAGACGGCAATATCAGATGCGATTATTAAGCGACAATGTATTAATACGCCAAAAAGATCGATCGGTCCCAGAAATAACTGCAGCCGCAAGGTTATGCAGGCAATGCGGCTGCTTCACTCTTCCTGCTCGCCGCCTCTCAGAACTGCATTTCCGAATCGATCTTTGCCGAGAGTAACTTGCCAATGGAAAAGTGCACCCCGATTTGTCATGGCCGTGCAGTGGTGACCGGACATCGGCAAGATACGTGCGCGCGCATTCTTTCCGCCCTCAATTATCGTTCGAGAACAGAATGGATCGGCGAATGGATCGGAGCCTCTTTTTTGAGTTATCGCCTCCCATATCCGTCGTCGTCCGTGTTCTTGGGAGCAGTCACGCACACGCAACGTCAGTGCTTCCCCTTTCCTTCCTTCCTAGCTATACTAGCGATAGCATGCGATTGATCTAACCACTGCCGACGCCGTTGTTCCTTTTTGCACGAATTTGCTCCTAATTATCAGAGGCGGCTGTCTGGCTGGTTCGGTCGGCGCGGCGGTGAAGCAGTGCATGACTAACCGGCCGACCGGCCTGTTTGAAGCAAGCGACCTTGCTCTCCTTTTTCCGCGGTAGCAGCTCGATCGCTCGCTGGCTGCAAACATGAAAAAATTGTTGCTGCCGGCCGGGGGAAACTGGCCGCGCACGCATAGATGGAAACGCTTCCTTCCTTCCTTCCGCATTCACTGCCATGGCTGAAATTGCGTGAATCTCGTATATGACCATAAAGAGTGAGAAGAGGCTAATAGCCTCAATTTGAATTCGCTCCGGGGATTACTGTTGGAAGAACGCATGGAAAATGGAATAGGATAAAGCCAACTGAAAGGCAATGTCAACGCACAACAATTTATTCCGCTGTTTATCTAATCTCAAAATAGGCTTCCTTGTACGCATTGTTTCTCTACCACCGTTGCGGTTGCATGCCCTGAGAACGCGCACGTACGAGTATATAGTATATTGACAAATAGCCGACCATTAAAATTGCACTGGTAACCCCCAAAACGGCTGCGCTATATGCCGCTGCGTTGCACTTCCGAAAAGTACAACTTGACCGCCGACATTGAAGTGCATCAGGCGACAGGGGACAACGTAGTAAATCGCAGCCGTATCGTAGCTTTCCGGAAGGAAGGAAGGCCCTCCTTGGAGACGTCGATAAAAAATTCCAATTTTATTAGGCCTGGGAGTCCACCGGCCGGCTCACCTTGGCGGACGGCCGCCAATATAACGGGGGAAAGGAGATACCTAGGCCGGAAACATATGTACGTAGAGACTTTTTTCGGGCCAGTGTCACGTCGTCCCCCAAATGAATGAGACCGCCCAAGCGTGCATGCGGGAGGGACCTTTTCACTACGACCGGTAGCCTCATCAGTCAGTCTCTCTCTCTGAGGAATTTCGGCGCGATTCGTCACGGTACACCGGCGGAATCTTCCTTCATCTTTTCCTCTGCGGACGGACGGACGGAGGCGGCTTCTGTCGCAGTCGCGTCGCGTCGCGTCGCGTAGGCCGTGTGACCAAGTGTGTGGCGGCGGCGACGAGACGAGCGAGATGCAGTTTCTTGCATGCAGTAAATTCTGGAACGCCGAGGAGGGAGGAAAGTTCAAATAGAAGGAAGTAGGAAGAGCCGGATTACACAGGAAAATTGGCTGCAGAGGAATTTAAGGAATGACTTATTATGCTAGGCGCTCGCAATTCACCTCAGTTTTCCCACATTTGGGAGTACAGAGCGTAAAAAGTTCTCCTTCCTTCTTCTTCTTATAGCGGCGGCAGGGATCGAAGCGGGCGGATTGAAAAGCGGTATGGATCCTACTAGCTTCCACTAAGCAGTTGTGCAATGCAGATTCTCCGCAGACGGAGGCGGTACGGAGTCGGTTTCGTCGTCGTCTTCAGTGGCGCGTATTACGTAGGAAGGAAGCCCGCAGTAGTACAGTATTATACTAGGCGCAACTTTTTTGCGAGAATTCTGCCGCCTCCGCCGCCGTCGCTTTTTATTGGCCATCATCCCTCAGACAATAATCGCGAGTCAGGTCACGTTGGGCAAGCAGTTAGGACACTGCCGCCGGCCGCAGCCGTTCGGCCATACAAGGGCGCGAGATTCGCGTCACGTGTCCTGCAATAATGCAACTCAATGCGGCTGCTTCTTCGTTTAATTTATTTCAGCCTTAAAATCCGCTTCCAGCCAACCCTTTTCCGGCCGGTTCTTGAACGCGTTTCCTTGGACGTCGGAAACACACGCCGTTGCCTCTATTGTTGGCTGCTGACGGACGGACGGACGCGAGCCGAGCCAAGTCAGGACTTTACTGATCATTAAATCTCCACCGACTCTTTATTTTACGGCCATACGGAAGGCTCGATCCATCGTCCGTACGGACTAAAAATTGCGCGCGATCCCTCTAATCAAGGAGCATTAAATGTCGTAAACGCGAGCAGCAAAAATACGTATAGTCGGCTTCCTCTTTAAACGCTACCGTGGTGCTGGCAAATAAGACGGTCGTTTATTTTTCAGCCAGCATTCTCCCAGCACCGACTCGACGTGTTGCACATTTTGTAATTTCAGCCATCGTCCGTATAAGCAAGCTCCTTCCTATCCTGCCGGCCAGAACGCAATCGTGCATGCCGCCGCCACCGAAGCCGCCGCCATCGAACAAATGCATTGTTGAACTAGCCACTCAATCAGCCCGCCAATAGAGGAGCTAGACAGACGGACAGACGGCTACTGACTCATTGTTCGAAATCCACCACCGGATGGAAAAAAGTCTGACCTCTTCTTTGCTACGAGTGGGTGATTGAGGGGGCCGGGAGGCCGATTGTCGCAACATTTTAACAGCGGCTATATGATGTGCAGCGGGCGGGTGAAGCATCATCCATAGGGCACGTTCGTTCGTTCGTTCGTTCTGTTGCGCAAATCCGTCCGGCCTCCGCTTTGCCACGGACCCGATCGCTCGAGAGACTGCAAGCCGCCGCCGCCGCCGCCGCCGCCTTTTTGTTGCAACAGTAGCATTGAACTTTTCCGCCGGGGCGATGACTAGACTTTTTTGCTCCATCTTCCTCCTGCCTACGTATATTCGGCCTCCCTGCGTCCGCCGACTTGTGGGTAAAAGAAAGAGTAATGGCCATGCATTAGTGATTTGTCCCCCCAAGCCGCCGGAATTTATTTATTGTTCATGCAGCGCTCTTTCTTCTTTCCATCGCCGCTCCTCTTCCCCTTGACGCAAGCGCCCACCTCGCTCACTCGCTTCCTCGTTCCTTCCTCAGCCCATACATCATACATTATTGAGCGTCCAGGTCCAGTCGTTCCAATTACAGAGTGAGCGAAGGCAGCTCAAGCGCATGACGATGCAGGCAGCCGTAGGAGCGTCACTTGGCCATCGGCAGATGGGAGGAGATTTCCTACTCGGAAGCAAGGAAGAACTAAATAAATGGACTGACTGGCTAAGCAACGATCAAGTCGGCATCGCTTGTGGGCGTAACGTTGTTTATGGCCAGTCACGTTGCCAGCCGGCCAGACGATTAATCCCTTTCCTCAAGTCAGACGTAGCGTAGCGACCTTAGGTACGCCAACAGGGCAAAACAGGGCAGCTGCATTCGCTGACGCATCTCTGCAAGCAAGGCCGGATTCGTGCGTACGTACGCATGGACTGACAACAGCGGTTAAAGCCGCTTTAGCCAATTAGCGGGAGGGATTAAATGGAGGGCGAGCGATGGAGGGGTCGGACTGAGGACGAGTTAGCGACTCGTAACGGTTAATTACCCGGAGACGTGTACGTGAGAATTAGTCAGCCTGGCTGGTCACGTCGTCGTTGAAAATCTTTTATACAGACGTCGAACTTCTCCGTCGCGGTCGCCTCCGTCTCTAATTTTTTGCGCCCTCACAGCGTCAATTGCGTCATTGCGTAGATATATATGTAGGCCAGGCCACAATACGCCGTGCGTACGCGGGACTCATCTCGAGCGTGAAACGTACGCGTACGCACGCGTGTGCGTAGCATCATCTCCGGCCGCCGTGGCGACATTTGAGAAGCTGCTTCGCAATCCATCTCTCCGTCTGGCTGTCTGCGCCGTTTCCTTTTTGGCAACAAGATGCTGCTGCTTGCTATATTAGGACCTCGTTCCAAGCCTTGCTCTTCTTCCGCGAGCGACGACGCTTTTGTCGCTTTATTATCACTGGTTTGAAATTGCGTACGCGCGTACGTCGGGTGCGGTCGGGAGCAAATTATTCCCATGCGGTAGACAGGGCGTGCATTTTTGCCGTGGTCTACTGAAATATTTTAAAATCGTGGTTAGTAGCAACCCCGCCCCTGCTACACATTCGAGAGTGGAGCGTATTACCAGGTCTAATTGTTTCGTCCTTGAACGGCCAGACTGTTTCTATGTACTGAAATTGCCTAAATGAGAGGACGTACTACGCGCAGCAGCAGTGAAGAAACTACCAATCGGATCGGGCAATAATCGCCGACCGCAGTCGAGCATAAAGTCATCAATATATTGCGCAACCGGTACAGCGGTTTGGATTCAGATGGACCTACCTGGCTGGCTGATGAGAAGAGTTTCCTGCAGTCTAGACTAAACTGGTGACAGCATATAGTGGTTAAATCTTGCAAGCATGGGAATGACGTCTGACGGCGCGAGTTTTTTTACGGCACGTACGCCCCCTACTTGGGCATTTGTCGGGCGGACGGACGACCGCTGACCAGCCTTGCTCATACGTCCTTGAAACTTGTTTTTGAGCCCAGAATACAAACGGCTGTCAGGTGTCCGTGGCCGATTGATTTAGAGCAGGCTTCGTTCGGAGAATTGGTTCTTTAGGGCAGCCGACCGGCCTATCGATCGGCCGGCCTGCCTCATGTATGTCTCCCGGCAGTCAGGTCGAAATAGAGAGCAACACAATGGTGGAAACTCTCAGGGGCAAAAGCCAGACCGACCGGCCATCAGACGTCCGCCGGCGATTGAAATATATATTCCGGGTCGGCCGGCCGGTCGGCCTACTCAAACTGTCCCGCGGCAACGGACGTTTGGACAGCCGACGCGACGTGCGTGCGCCGACAAGCGGCGGACGGTCGGTCGGACAGATAGTTATGTTTGTATTCAGGACTGGGAGCCATTAAGATAAGATTAGGGGAAGGAAAAGGGACTTGCGTACGCGGAAGAAATTCAGATCGCTGCCTGCTCGCCGACGCTGCTGCGTAATTCGAAGCATTTGATCTCCGGCCTTGTTCGTCCGACTTTGGAAGGAGCTAGGCAACAGCGGCGGCTTTTGTTGGGTGGGCGGCCACCGAGATTGCGCCACGCGGATGGAGAAAGGAAAGAGGAAGGAGGAAAAACTGGGGAGTCAGCCAGCTAGGCAACCAGGCCTCCTCCTTTCCACCGCCGCCCACAATGGAAAGGAAGGAGTAGATGAATGCAGCAATGGAAGCAGAGGAGCGCCACGGGAAATTTACCCTGCATTGTTGCCAACAGCCGCCCAGCCGCTTTTTTTCCATTCCCGCCCCGAACATATGAATGGAGCAATGTCGTTGTCCCGACCGCAGCATATTTGGCCTGCCTCGTTAAAAGTCGAGAACCTTGACCGAGAGCGACGGATCGATTCAATCGAGATTGGTTGTGTTGCTCGCAGCGCATTGTAGCCGACAGTTTTTTCTCGTGACGGCATTAACCGCGATTCGGTCCATGCAACGCAGTTGAAAAGGAAAACACACACGCTATGGTAACCGCGGAAAAATGGACGAAGGAAACGCGACGCCGCCGCCGCTGCTGCTGCTGCACCACGAGATAATTGCCCCGCCGGGTTCCGGCCTGGCTGCCAACCAACATACCGACTGATGCCGACGGCCGGGAGAGAAAGAAAAATGTGTCGGACGAAAGTAGATCCGTCGAAGGCAATGAATGGATTTACCTTGGAGGAATTCCCCCTCCCTTGTTTGCGTATGCCGGAAGTCGCTGGCTGCCACCGTCTCATTACGAGATTAACCAATCATGCGTAGAATGCAGAAACTCTTAAGGCGTCCGTCATCGTCTGAAGCAACTTTCTGGGCGGACCTATTTTCAAGGAGAGTGAGTGAGGCCGCCGTCGGCGGGGGCAGCAGCAGCTGCGATCGGAGGAAAGGTTTACAGGATTAGAAAGAAAAACTGGTCCCCACAAAGGAGCGAGCGAGCGAGCGAGCTATGGGTCGACTCCATTAAGGCCTAAAATGGCCTCCAAATTGAGGCAGGTAGCCACGGTTGATGCGATTATGGCGATATCGGCAGCCGGGCTCAGATTAATACTCGGAAGCGGTCGGTTGGGCGGGCGGTCGGGCTTCTCAAACGATTGTTTCGCCCGGTGGCCGCCGCCGGCAGTTATATACGTACAGTAGACAGGCCACTGGCAAAAATCCAGGTTAATTTCTCTGCTAGCTGCGTGTTGGGCGACCAATCGCTCGGGGTCAGATTCAAATATATAGTATACGTTGAATGCCCCCAGCAATGTCTTGGGAGTGGTCAGAGTCTCGGCTAGTTTGAATGTGCTATGCTATGCACAACAATTGGATTTTTCCCGTGAGGAACTCGAGGACGCCGCCCTCGAAACATCGATCGTCTGACTTCCTGCAGCGCAGTCAACGCCTTCCTTCAATCCTGCTTCCGTCCATAGTTGGTCGTAAAAGAGAGTAGGAAGGACGCATACCGACCTCTGAATCGAGGGAGAGAAAATTCGATAAATGGCTTGGGCAGTCCACCTTAGCTAGTGTGGATTCCATGCAATCAATGCCGCGGTATAATGGCGAGAGATCGCGGTTAAAATATTTTCCGGTTATAAGAGCCCGGCCCGCCCGCCGGCGATAAAGGCTTATTGCGCCTGTTTCGTCGCGTACGTTGAAGTCTCCGGAAAACGCGCCGCGCACCGATTGCGTCAGACAGAAAGACGTACGCACAGACCACACCATTATCCGGAAGCCTCAAAGTAATGACAGCCGCGGACAGAGGGACGGAAGCGAGCTGTAGTCGTCGCAAGTACGACAAGTTGTAAAAAGCGCTAGCTGATCAATGGCATGCTGCACGCATGATCACCTCTCAAAGAAAGTCCATCGGCTGTAATGAATTCGTCAGACACTTCCTCTCTTGACAATCGGTCGCGTCGGTCAGTCGAGACCCTTTTTTAGCTGCCCCCATCGTCGTCTCAATCAGCCATCTCCCTTTGGATGGACAAATCGAGTGGTGACAGCGGGAGATTGGCGCGACGCCATCGGGCCGGCCAGTCGGGCGATTGTGCGAAGCAAGTCAGGCGATCAATTACAACAACAGCAGCGATAAATTTTCAGCGAGCAGCTCAGTCGTCCAACGAGCGGTTGGCCAGGTGTGGCAAAAAAGCGTGGGACTGACTGGCCGGCCGGCCGCCAGGTCAACCTTGGATTCTCGATCGCCTTCTTGCCGCCGCCGCCGCTTCATGCAGCGCGGACGTTTTCGGTCCGCCTGCCTCGAGCGGCAACAAGCAGGAGCTCATTTTCTCCGAAACACACGCACGCAAGGCGAGGGCAGGGAGGTAGGAGGGAGGAGCCGAAATGCCGGAAGCCGGCCGCCGGCTACTTATAGTAGTGTGCAGTGCGTAGACCCCGGAGGCGATTTTTCTGACCGCCGAGCGATGAAGACCAAGAAGCGAAAAAGGGACTAGTTAGGCCGGCATTGTCAGTCCAGATAGAACTGACTTCGAACTATGCAAATGATTCAATGTGCACTTCCTACTAGACTGTTCTGTTCCTGATCTACGTATCTGCGGCTGACAAAACTAGTCGAGCAAGCTGTCATAGAGCTATTTGAGGAGCTGGGACAGAAAAAAGAGAAGTCATAACGATGAAAAGAACCGCAATCGTTACGGGGCCGCAGAGTAATTAGGCGATCGAGCGGACGCTTCCGACTTGCAGCAAGCATGCATTCATCCAGGACAAAAGGAGTGAACGATCGGACGGACGGACGGACGGAGCGAACGGACGCGGACGGACGTCTGGTTTTTGTCGCGCCGATCGAGCGAGCGAGCTATGCGGAAAATTAATAATGTGGAGCGTTCGAACGCGCCGCGCATGCGCACGGACGAGTATCTTCTTCATCTTTCGTACAAGGCCAATGCGCCCATTTTTCACGCGAGCAAGCAAACTCCCAACGTCCAGATTCCGTTTTGTCCCCGCGGCTACGGCAACGGCAACGCCGCTCTATGTATTTTTTGCAAAGCTGCCCTCGCCGCCGGATATTGCTTCATTCATCAAGAGCGACCGACCAACCGACCCGCGAACTAAGCACTATCTTCGGGGCAGCAAGGATATACGTACACGCAGTAAGATAGCGCCGCGTTCTTGAGACCACACTACGGTGAACGATTCCGCATCCGGAACTCATTTTCATCGGCTAGCAGAGATGAGCAGCGTATAATCGATAGAGTCTTATAACGTCTTCAACGGACTGATTGCATTTCTGCCCGTTGTCCGAACCCACAGCTAGATAACGTTTTCTTCTTCTTCCCGCCTCCTAATTTCGCGCCTCAATTTGCCGAGCGGCGAGCGGATTCGTCTGTGGCGGTCGATCGAGCCGGTTAAATGGCGGTAATTTGGGCCTGGCTGTAGGATCGACGTGCGCGCGGATGATGCCGCCCGCCCTCCTTCCGGATCGGAGATTACGACAATCATTTGCGGCGCCAAAATGATTATTATCTGAGGCATCGCGCAACGGTGTGCCGTTATGCTCTGGCTAAAATGCGTACAACTTGCAATGTCTGGTCGAATTTTTTTACTCCTGGGAATTTCAACGCCGTCCATCGCCGCGACCTTGGCCCATTTTTCTTCCCTTCGTCCAGCCACAACACTTATTAGATAGCAATCATCGGAATTGGTGTCAGAGCTGGGGAAGAAAATAAGTGGTGGGTTCGCCGTCTGCGTCGTCAGACGCTCCCTAGATTCCTTCGCCTGAATCGGTCAGTCGGCGTCGCGGCGTCTCGGTCGCTCCCGGTGTAAAACGCTGCCGCCGCCGTCGCTGTCGTCACCCCCGCGGCGAATGAGTGCGTGCAGCTGCTGCTGCTTCTGTTGGCGATCTGGAATAGAAGAGAGAAAGAGCTTTGCATGAGAGTGCACGTACTACGGAGCTAGGGAGGAGGCAGTGACGGGAGGAATAAGGAGGTAGGTAGCTAGTGGGCAAGGCAAGGTCTTGCCCCACGCACTTTTGGGTTGGAGGTCGCCTAATGGGACGGACAGACGGACGGACGAATTTGTCTAATTAAAAGCAGGGATCTGTTGGTGCAGCTGCATGCAATGTTTCGAAATGCGTATGTGGTGTCACATTTTCAATACTTTTTCATTGAATGTTGCGTTTTTATGCCCTCCATATAGTAGCCACCTCATTGACCGTGAAATGCTGCGGCCAATACATGCACGCGTTATGCTTCAAGGGGCAGTTACGCAGGCTGCAAGGCGAAAGAGGCGTAGAAAAAGTGCTTTTGGCGTCTGCCCAGGAAGAGATTTCGTTGTCGGGCCAACCAATCTCCATTACGTATGGAGGCGGGAGGCGGGGAGTCTCGGCATTGACTGAGCAACTGAAAGAGGAGGAAGGGTGGAATGGGAGTAAGACGTCTAGGCTTGCTTCATTGCAGGAAAGAGAATAACCAGACCATAAAGTTCTTTTGCAACGGTCAGCAGCTCAAATTCACGGCCGTGCAATAAAAGTACGTGCCGTGCCGGCCGGCCGGGTGTTCCGATTCGTCTAGGTAGAGAAAATGGGCGTTGGCTGCACCCGTGCAGTACGTAGTGCGCGGTGTTTGCACGTAGTACGGGTACGGACAGCCCCTGCCGCGCCCATTTTCAGTCACATGAAGCCCAGCGTCTCTTTTTTGCGCCGGTCCATACGAGCACTATAGACCACTCGTGGTTATGGTCAGATCGAACGAATGAAGCTGGGTAGAGACCTGGACTCGCTGCATGCCAGGGATGCCATTCGGGAAAAGCGGATCGAGCGAACGGACGCTGTAACGGCCTCACGAATGAACAGTACGGGACGCATCCACGACGGAGAGGAGAGGAGGGGAATTCTTGGAATTGCGAGAAAAAAGCGCCCTCAAATGGCCGCTTCATTAAGAGGCCCGGCTACACTGCAGCGGCTCTTTTAATCGTGAGCTATTTCAGTCGGGGCAGGAAGATGAGAGTCGTGACAAAACGCAGATCGATAGAACTCTAGACTCAATTTGAGCGCAGGTCGGCTCTAACGGACGGCCCGATTCCTTCTTCCGGGATCTCCTCCTCCGAAAATTATCGTTCGGGCAATTCACGCCCTTCTGTCTGTCTGTCTGTCTGTCCCTGCTCGTCTCGTCCTTGAAACTGATCAGTTCAATATAACGAAATAATCGGAAGCCCGAGTCGTGACGGCATGGGCCGACCGGCGGAGATTGACTGCCGAACGTTCCTTGTTCGCCCAACACTATGCATACACAATCCAGATGAGCTATAGCTGGGAGGATGCAATTAAGATGTGCCGCCGCCGCGCCGCCGCTGCTGTTCTCACTCACTCTTTGTGTTGAGCAAAGAGGAAGGAAGCGGACCGAGCCGTCAGGACGGACGTTAGACCGCAACGGAAGGCAGCGAACGAACGAACGTCTAGGCATCGATTGCCGATCTGACTGTGAGTACATGCATGCAACAATGAACTGACTCCGCCAGCCAGTCGGCTCTTCCCGTTCCGTTTTTTTCCGGCCAGCCTCGGAGCAATCGGCGCCCTTGACTGACTGTTTCCAGCCTCGGGCGACGGACGGACGCGGACTGCTGCATGCTGTCGGACACACTGGTGGGTCGATCGGACCGCCAGCGTTGGTTATTCGAATTGACTCTGACACAGACATGTACCGACAAAAATGTCAGAAGTCGACCTCCCATATTAATCACGGGTCTAATTAAGGATACTGTTCCGTTAGAGCGAGCTCGGGGTGACGGACGGACGGACGGACGCATCACACAGAGCGACGTGCGTACGCGACCGACGCGACGCGACGCGACGCGACGTATGTGATGTGTCAAGCAGGCAGCGAATAGAATGGTTGAAGCGAAGAGGACGCATTCCTAGCTGTGTCTGTCTCTCGAAGCCAATTTGAGGGTTAAGTGTAATAAAAGCCGGTAGGCGCTAGAGTCTAATGTTAAGCGCCATAAAACAAGCTTTGAAGAACGGTTCTGTCTTGCTATACGGATAGCTCTTGGCATTGCAGACCAATAATTATTAGTGGGCCTAGCTAGCCACTTCGTACAACTGTAACATATCCGCTTGCACGAATACTGGTTCTTCCATTGTTTTGATCTACGTACGTCCACATGTCGCGTGTACTGTTGCTCGCGAATTCAGAGCTAGCCGCTTCCTTAACCGCGTTCTGCATCGCAGCACGACCTGGTTTGAATCCTATACGTAATGTATCACGTTATTTGCATGTAACTATGTATATACTCGATCGAGCTTAAATCTGAATTCACGAGCTAGTACGGATAAAGCTCCAAATTGTTATTATGACAGATAGGGCGGAGTTAGAGGCCAAAGAAGAGGTGATAAATTGGCGTATTCTTCATGTTCCGTTCCATTCTGTTCCGAATAGGAGAGGAGATCCATTGAGCGGGCGACGCACTTGACGCGCGGACGCGTACGTACGCGACGATCGCGTCATTCATTCTTGATGGGGGCAATTTATTTCTCGATCACGTGACCGAGCGAACGAGCGAGCGGGCTAAAGAGCGTACACGGCTTTCGTGCATGTACCTGCTAACAACAGCCGATATAGCAAGGCCGTAAAGTGATAATCACCATCTTTAATGCATGCACCTTGCAGTTCCACACTCTCATCGATGAGCGTGCATAATTTCAACTTTTCTTCGACGCCTTTCGCGTCTTCTCGGAAGAGGAAGTGAGTCAGACACTGCTCATTCTCTATGGCCCTCGGTCCGCCCGCTCAATCCTTGAGGGCCAATTTTCCCCCTTGTTCCCTTCTTTATGCCTTGACAATTGCAGCAGCGGGAGGTCGGTCGGTCGGATAGATAGACGACGCGGCGGCGAAAGATCTGCTCTTGACACGCGCCGACGGACAAGAAGAGAGTGATTACAACGCAGTGTCATAGTCTAGGAACGCTGCCCTAATGTCTGCCGGCAATTCCACTTATCCAGTTCGGGGCATGCGCGGGGGGATTCCGACGAAATTGCCCAAGGAACCATTTCGCCGATATATCGCTCGATCGATCACCATTACCCCCAGATCGCTACTTTCTTCCTCTGCGAAGGAGATCTTCCTCACGAATCCAATCAGGAGGATGACCGTAGAGGGCGATTCGCGTGCCGGCCTCAAGGGGAGACTAATTGCCGATGAAAGAGGCTCGGACGATCGACCGCCTTAAGCCGCCATCGCCGCTTCTCTTCCTATCCCAATGTCGCCGCCGTCCGTCTCATTTTGTCGTCCTTCGAGAATCGAGCTGCCGCGGCGGCAAAAATGTTCTGCCATTAGTCGCTCCCTCCCTCGCTCGCTCGCTCGCTTGCACTAGTTCGCCGTCCCTACTGGCTAGATGCTACCTAGTTGCCCTTAACCTTTCGTAGCTAGGGATTCGTAGGAAACACGTAAGGAACGAGCCAGCCACGCAACCGACGGAAAAATGCTTTTGCAGATGCGGTCTCAGATGGGAGCAATTTCTGGTCGAATGATAGTGAAGGAAATTCCTGGACTGGTGCTCGCAGAAAGAGAAATGAGATGTAGTGACCATTCTGGCTCGGACGTTTCAAAAGGCTGACTCGCTCCAGCCTTCATATGTTAATGCCAGGTACCCCTACGAGGGTGGGTCGTATACTATACATTTCCGGCTCAGTCGGTCGGTCGGTCAGTCTGACGGGGGTGCAAGCAGGCCGGTCGACTGACCGACCGAACGCGGCCAACTTTCTTCTCCTTATATCGCTCCCGGGGCGCTTTTTCCGCACATTCCACGCTCACTTTTTTCCTGCTGCCAGCCGCGGGGAGGGGGTTAATGATTCAACAACTGGCCCGCTAGACAGGCTCGGACGGAGGGATGCCGCCGGTCAGACGCTCTACATCTACATGCTGCATGGTCCAGAATAGTCAATTACATGGCACAATTAAGTGGACTAGAAAAGTTCTGCTATTCCGCCCACGTGGGGCGGGTAAAAGAAGAGCAAATACTTTCGACAAATATTGGTTTTGCTCACGCGCCTATCCGCGATCTCCTCGCGCGAGCTGTAAAAAGTGTAGCGGCGGCATTTTTACGCCCGCCGAAGGAAGGAAGGAGCGGCGCATAAATGGGCCGATCGCCTTCCCCTTTTGGATCGCCATGGCGACCACTTTCGCCCGGTTATACTTGCTCGGTCGTTCACTCTTTCAGTCCTCTCCTCGCTGGCTATAGTAAATCTTGAATGCGTGCAATGAGGCTGTAACTGCGAGCAGGCTGAAAAGAGATGCCGCTCGCTCAATGTAGAAGGATATTTTGCGCTGGACTTTGGCCGTGCATCTTTGAGGCAAAATGATCTAAAAAAGGCTTAATTTCGAGTAGACCACCCGCGGCGTTCGGTCTGCTTCCTGGAATTAAGTCGGCCAGCCCCTGTTGTCTGCTGTGTCATGCCGGCCGGGGCCAGCAGTGCAATCAAACAACTTCGACTCGGTGCTTTTTTGCCCTCTTCCGCCCCTCAGTAATTATTTTCGGAGGGGTTAATTCGCCACGGAACGGAACAGACAGCAAGGAGAGAGAGGGGGAAGGAGGTCTATCTGACCTGTTGTCCGTTCACCCCCAGCACCTGCTCGACCCATGCACGTCCTTGCCTAGGTCAGAACCAGGTCTGCGCTTTTCACGCCGCGCCGTGAGCATTCCGACAGTGCCGGCGACCTTAATTCAGTCGACACTGCAGCACATTCAAGGAGTAATGGTCCGAGACGGCTGTGTCGGCCGGAAAAAGAAACTTGACCATGCCATTGTCAACGGATCCTCTCGACGGTCGAGAACGTGTGAACTCCTCGCGAGTATACTACGAAGCTGGTATTTTCGTTCCAATCCCGTTGCAACGAGGGCAGTTGCTTCGCGGAAGTCTGGAGATGAGTCTGGACAATTCACTTATTGCGCTCGACTAGCTCGCCTCGCCTCGGGCAGGCGCAAGCGTGTGCGCGCATGTACTTCACTGCCCATCGTAAATTTCAGTCCGCCGCACTAAATGCGGCTGTTGCGCGCGGGGGCTTTTAAAAGCGGCCGAAGGTCACTCTTTGACGGACCGGCCGATGGATAGACGGACGGAGGCTTTGTTAGAGGATGGGGGCGAAATTGGCGGCCATTCGATAATGGAGCGGTTACAGTTGTTGGCGGAAGATATACAGCTAGGGAACGATATTTTGCTGACATGTCCGTCCGTCCGTCCAACCGTCAGCGGCCGGGTTTAATTCGCGAGAACGATCAAAGCGAAATATTCGGAGAATTGTAGCATGGGTATAAGAGGACAACCTCATTTTGGCTCAGTGTACTATACGTATGTACGTACACCGTATACCAAATTTTGTATGGTACATTTTTGAGACTTTCACTCATATGCACATGTTAATCACCACCCGATAGCAACTCTAGAGCGTAGTGTACTCCAATAGAGAAATCGTCGTCTGTCGCCGGGCGAGCGAGCGAGCGCCGCCTGATCGCAAACTCGTTCTCTGAAATCGAGCTAGAGCGGCCGGCGGCGTCCTGATATTTAACGACGGATGTCATGCCATAAAAAATCTTCGAAGCGGAGCTAGCTAGCTAGGCGTTCGGAACAGGCGGCCGACCGCGTTTGCTATCTGCTAGACGGCCGACGAAATGTCACTGTCGCGAGCACTATTTGTTTCGTAACAGCTTCTCCGTACATACTAGCTTCCGTAAAGGCGACGAGAATACCTTTAAATTTGTAGGGGTTTTAATTCCCATTAATCATAGGCCTTGTGTTATGCGTAATTATTTCTGTCGTTTTACTCTGAACTGTTGAACGAGAGAGGGTACTTTTTGGAGGTCCGGAGAAAGTTTGGCGTTCTGCTACACCGATCACCAAGACACGCTTCTGG
>JAAUYK010062901.1_pt1 | contig 15647 bp, 12 predicted proteins | sample 7278021 | NCBI WGS metagenome assembly JAAUYK01 (sample SAMN14350223, study PRJNA611818) | marine sediment metagenome | isolation source: surface marine sediment (1.8m) | place: French Polynesia: Moorea | collected 2018-08
ACTTTCAAGCTTAACCCGGTTTTTTTAAGGGGGAGACCTACCACTCCTCCAGAGTCAGCTAAATTTTCTCAGCTTTGTTTTTCAGTTTACTAAAATTACACAGTTCACTTTAAATTAATTCAATGATGAGATTTGTTCGCAAATGGAATGACTTTGTTGGCAAATGTGTTACAAAGCATCTTACATAAAGTATTACTGATCGCCAGAGTAAAGATTTCTCGTTTTTGTAATACAATTAATTTCAGCAAAGATTACTTTCGCCAACAGAATCATGGAATTCGCGAACACTCTTCTTTTGTTAACTTCGCCAACAAAGTCAGCTTATGGCGCAGTATTCCCCAGGAAACGGCATCGTGCTGTAGGAAAAGAAACAGGTAAAACAAGCTACATTGAAAGATTCAACAACACTCTCAGGCAAAGAGTATCGCGTTTAGTTAGGAAAACTTTGTCTTTTTCTAAATCCTTGCAAAACCATATAGGTGCTATTTGGTATTTCATTCACCACTACAATGAATCATTACTTGTTTAGCACTACCTAAATCTCATCCGCTCACAGTATATTCATTCTGGAGTAATCAATTAAAATGATTCGTCAAATTGGTTTTTTAGGCATATTCATCCTCACTACAGCATGTGGAGCTTTAAAATTAGAAGCTTCACAAATTATCTCAGGTAGCAATTGTCAGATTCAAGGAAGTGGGAATGTCGTCATATCTGATGGAAATGGATGTGGTAACATTCGTGGTATTGAAGGATCTGGGAATCTTGTTAAAGAGACAAGAGAAGTGGATAATTTTTCTGCTGTAAGTGCATCTGGTCCTATAAGTGTCACTTTATCTACTGGAAACAACTATCAGATTGTTGTTGAAGCAGAGGACAATATTATTTCAGATGTAGTAACCACAGAAGTTAATGGCGTTTTGAATGTATCCCTTAAATCAGGTAGCTATACCTTAAAAAGAGATATTAACGTCTATATCACCGCTCCCAGTTACACTGCTTTGCAAGCAGAGGGACAGGTTAAAGTCAACGATAGTGGGAGTTATTTAGGAAATGATATTCGTCTAGATGTTAGCGGGCAGTCTGAAATCCTGTTAGATGAGTTTAAGTTTGTATCTTCATCAAGAATCGATGTTTCAGGACAATCTCAAATAACTGTTTTTGTCGATAGTCAAATAGACTCTCTAGAGTCTAGTGGGCAAAGTGATGTTGTAGTTCATGGTGTTGATCGTATTGTTAATCTCGACATATCTGGGCAATCAGATGTTCAAATACAGGGAGGTGCTCAGATTAACAATCAGAATATCTCTGGACAGTCTGAGGTCGATTTCTTCTAATTCCAATTAGATCCAAGGAGTAGCTTGTAAGGTTTTGTTGCAGTCATCGTTACCTGATGTGAGCGAGAAAGCCCTCGCGCTTCAGCCGAGGGATGATAGCGAACGAAGCGTTCAGCCAAGACAGTTTCAACTGTCCCGAAATATTGTATAATACTTCTAGCTAAAAAACTTAGAAATGTACGGTTGCCAGCAAGTTTTAGTAAGTCAAGACTCAGAATTAATTAACATACTAACATTTCTATGTGAAGAGTCTCACAAACTCACTAATATGGGAATATATTATGCTAGACAATTATATTTCAAAACCAAAAAAGGAATCAGTAAATTTGACTTGGAGAAAATCTATAAAACCAATAATCACTACAAGGTTTTATACTCTCAAGCTGCACAACAAATATTAAGAACTGTTGCAGAATCATTCAAGTCTTATTATGGATTAATTAAAGCATATAAAGCTGGGAAAATAACAGACAGACCTAAAATTCCTAACTATAGAAAGAAAGGCGGATTAGCGACAGTTAGTTGTCCCAAGCAAGCATTAAAGTTAAAAGATGGGTTGATAAGAGTTCCATTAGGTAAGACTTGTAAGCGTTGGTTTGGAATAGATAGCTTTAAGATCTCTATGCCATCTAATCTTGACTTTAAAGATATCAAAGAGCTAAGAATACTGCCTAGAAATAAATGTTTCTATTTCGAGTTTATCTACAAAAAAGAAACAGAAAAAGTAGAACTAAACCAAAATAATGTATTAGGAATAGACCCAGGCTTAAACAATTGGCTAACTTGTTTATCTAACGTCGGTACTAGCTTTATCATTGATGGGAAACACATCAAATCAATGAATCGCTGGTACAACAAACAACTAGCCAATATAAAAGAAAACAAACCACAAGGATTTTGGAATAATAAGTTAGCTGCTATAACTGAAAAACGCAACAGACAAGTTAAAGACGGCATCAACAAAGCAGCGAGAATAGTAATTAATCATTGTCTAGAAAATAATATTGGTACTATTATATTTGGTTGGAATAAACGCCACAAAGATTCAATCAATATAGGCAAGAAAAATAATTCCGAGTTCGTACCTATCCCTACAGCACGACTCAAGGACAGAATTGCTCAGTTATGCGAGCAATATGATATTCAGTTCATTGAGACTGAAGAGAGCTACACCAGCAAAGCTAGTTTCTTAGATGGCGACTATCTTCCTACTTATGGTGAAAAACCCGATGATTGGAAGCCTTCAGGCAAAAGAACTAAGCGTGGTCTATATCGTGTTGGGTACAAATGGTACTACATCAACGCAGATTGCAATGGTGCAGCTAATATTATCCGAAAAGTAAGCAGAACGCTAGGCTTAGACCTTAGCCGACTGTCTAGGGGCGCATTGACTCGTCCCCAGAGAATAAAACTCTGGTCAGCTAATAAGATCAAAACATGGAGTGACGGTCTTTCAAGCCGTCACGAAACATCCTTATTAGAATCCCCCGTCATTCATGCGGGGGAGTAGTCAAGTTTTTTCTTAGCGGTATGCAACTTTGGTGACTCGTACAATCATAAGATACGCTTTTTCTGTGAATTGAGTGTTTGACCCGATAATGTGCCATATCGGGTGGCAAGAGCCTTAATGTGGGTCTGACCTACCTTATATTCTCAAATAATGTGGGTCGAAAAATGCCATAATTTCGGGTCGAAGCGATTATGATTTCGGGTCGCAACAACTAGCAGACGACTGAGACAAGAATTTCCCGAAGAAATAAATAAAGTATATTGGAAAAAAGTGTTGTGGAACGAATCATATTTCATCGCATCCTGTGGTGGGGTTACGATATCTGTGTTGAAGAAATATATTGAGAATCAGAATGTACCAAGTTAAACCCAGCCCGCGATTCATCCAGGCATTCGTGCTGTCGCACAGAATGGTTATTCAAAACTTTGACATTTTGAACTTTGTAGGTCATGGATACCATAGAATCCCAGCAATCCTAGAAGTTCTAAGTTCTTGGAGGCATTGAAATCAGCGTGTTCAACCCCATGATGACAATTGACGCACAAGAATTTATCCCCTCTACGATTTCGCCTATCCCATTTGAAACAGTGTCGGCAAAATTGCGAAGTCTTCCAGGGATTTTTGCGTATTACCTCAATCCCCAGTTCTTCACATTTTCGCTCCAACAAAGTCTCAGAGTACCTATAAAGCCAATGGGACAACCGCCTGTTAAATCGGCGAGAAAACGTTCCCCGTGTTCCCGATTTAACCTTTTTCAAATCTTCAACCACAATAGCTTTGATTTGAGAAAAGTCTATTTGTTTAAGAGCAGCACCAATCATAGATTTAACTTCTGCTCTGGTGTGTTTTTGACGCTTGGCAAACTCAATAGTTCTTTTGTATATAGCATCTCCTGTAGTTTGCCCATCACTAAAAACCAGCCCGTTTTTATAGTTAGAATCCATCCCAACTATCTTTCCTTCGTCTTTAAGTTTGGGACGTTCTTTTTCAAAGATAAAATCAATCCACAGTCTTCCATCTCCTCTAATACCCATACGGATGGTTTTAGACATCTGCCATCCATCGGCTATTCGTTGATTAATCAGCTTAGTAGAGGGAATTGGGATAACCAACCTTGGTGCGCCAGAGCCAATCAGCTTAACTGCCCAATCAAAGCCAGTTTGGTTAAATCGTTCAATTGTAACAAAGTGATAAAACAAGGTTACAGTGTGATATCGCAGTCTAGGTTGGCGCTTCCTTTCTTTTTTATGCTGACTTCTGACTATCTCTTTTGCTTGTTTAGCAAGGGCTTGACACAATCTAGTCGTAGTCTTGAAACGATTTTTAGCTTTATGCACCGTTGGCAAGTCAGCCAGTTTTCCACTAAAATCCTGTCTTTGCCAAAACAAATCAACGTAATACTGCATTACATCGTGGCCAAAATAAATAAAGCTTTTGACAGTAGCAGTTTTACCTGGGTTCAAATCGTTGAGATAAGCTCTAGCAGTACGCTTCATCAAATGTTGCTTGGAACGTTTCATTCGGTTTCCTCCAAGGCTCTGATTGCAGCTTTGGTCTTTTTGCGACCTCTGCGTTGTCCATATAACCTAGCAGCAAAGCTAGTTAAAATTGCGATTAAATCTTCCATCAAATCATTTACCTGGTTTTCTGCTAGATTTACTACTTCTATTTGGAACGATGAAAGTGTTTCAAACCAGCGAAAACCAAATCTAGTTAATCGGTCTTTGTGTTCTACCAATAAAACATCAAAATCTTTCTTCTTTAGCAAACTATGTAATTTTTTACGATTGTCATTAACTCCAGAACCAAATTCACATACTACGTGGACAATTTGGTATCCTTTGGCTTTTGCATACTGTACTAACCCATTCTTTTGGTATTCTAAAGCGGCCTTGTTTTCTGAGGATGATTCTCTGGCATATATAGCACATCGAATATTAGTGGAACTGGGTTGTTCTCCTAATTGTTCTGCCAACCAAGTTCCAGGAATAAATACTCTACCTGTTTCTGTTTTGATTGCAGGAGCTTTTCCTTGATACACCCATCTACGAAGTGTCCAAGGATTGACTCCTAACATTTCTGCTGCCACTGTGAGCTTATACCTCTTTTCCATAACTCACAGTATATCAAAGAAAGTCAAAGTTTTGAATAATTAGTTACCATGCCTGGATGAATCGCGGTTTAGCTAAAAAGCGATTTACCATCAGGCGATCGCTCAAAACAAGCTTCATGAACGCAGTAGAGATTGTACCCAGTAAAGGAGGCTTTAAAATCGCTGTAAGCCTCTCTAAACAAGGCTTTCGTTAATTTTTCAATCGTAAAGTTCCGTATCAATCATGCCTTATTTAATTCAATCGCTAGAAATTAGTAAAGAAAATATTTACAAATTGATTTACAAATTAGAGCTTGGAGTTAATAAAATTGGACGCCATCTGAATAGTCATATAGTTCTTTCTGAGCAGACAGTTTCTCGACAGCACGCGGAAATTATTGTCAAGCCAGACATAATAATTGTGAGAGACTGTCAAAGCAAAAATCACACTTATGTAAATAATTGTCAAATTGTCGAGTCAGTACTCAAAGAAGGCGATTTAATCAGTTTTGGTAAAGCTAATTTTCACTTTAAAACTTTTAATAAACGAGAGCAAGCTCTCAAAAATCAGATAAAAGAACTGCAAATTCAGATCGATTCAGAGCAAAGAACAGCAGAAGTAGAAGAAGTAATAGGCGGTTTAAATTTAGAATTATTGAACAGAATTGCAGAAAAATGGAAAAATAGCATTGTGTCTTAAATATACCAGTTATTCCATCAGCAAAATGGCTACCAACTTAAGGCGGGACAAAAGGGGGCTGGTCTGAACCACAGTTAAGCCAGGCTGAGCATGACTTTCAGCTTTTATTAACTTAACCTTGACTGGGCTGATCCCGTTAACTAACTCGTAATCTTTTTAACATCCAATCAAATCTCGCTCCTCCCAGGAAGATGTTATCCATCACGGAAAGATCGATTTCATCTTCGTATTCAGTATTAGAAGATAGGGTTTGACCGAATTGATAGCTATCTTTACCGAATCCCAAACGACTGATGAGTCCTTGAATTCTGCCAGATAGGATGATCGCGACTACCCGATAAAACAGACTTTATTTATGGATGAATCAGATAAGCGAATTCAAATACTTACTAACTATAATGCTAACAGCGATGAAATTGATGAGTTATTAATGTATAATGACAATCAATTTCAGACTGCTAACTGGGATGAAAATTCATCCTTACCTCTACCAGATGAGTTACACATATCTGTTTGGCAAGAATATGTAACAGAAGCCAAACAAATAGGTGCTTACGAAGCTCTCCAAAAGCGGTTGGTGCAATTAAACTTTTCCATTGCAAAAGGAATTAGCACCACAGCATCTTATAGAGCATTAACCCGTCGCGGAGAATTCACTGAAGCGGTCAAACAAACTGAGAGTTTAAAGTTACAAGAACCAGCAAAATTAGAATTGCGATTACATCAAACTATTGCAGGTAAAATACCTGTAATCATTGCCAGTAACCGAGAAGATTTTGTGGCTTTGGTACGGGCTTTAACTAAAAAAAACGAACCCCAGCCCATAGCAGATTCCATGGGAGCTTGTATTGTTGCGGGCTATAACAATTGGGATCGAATTAATAGGTATCGTTCCAAGTGGAGTGATCGCAAATTGCTGCTCCCTTCCGAATCAGATTGGCAATTAGAGTTTAAAAAATTAATTCTACGGAAAGAACTATATCAAGACCGCTTTATAATTCTTAGCCGAGGAAATTATAGCAATGTCACAGCTGATGATTTGGAATTAGCAGTAGACCAATGGCAAAAATTATCATTGAAAATTCGCCTCGAACATGAATGCACCCATTATTTAACCCGTCGCTTATTGGGTTCGATGAGAAATAATTTACTAGATGAGGTGATCGCCGATTATCGGGGAATTGTGGCTGCTAATGGTAGTTATCTAGCAGATTGGTTTCTGCATTTTCTAGGTTTAGAAGCTGCAGATTATCGCCCTGGAGGACGTTTAGAAAATTATCGAGGTACGCCCACCCTTTCCGATGGTGCGTTTAAGGTGCTGCAAAAAATGATTAAACGGGTTGCTCGGAATTTAGAAGACTTCGATCAACAATACTATCTAGATCGTTCTCGAACTGACCTTGACGAATTAGCAATACTTTTCGCCCTAACCACGTCAACTATCGAACATTTAGCAGCAAGCGATACAGTAGATTTTCTGTTAACTAAAACTACAGAAGCAAAAACTAGGTTGTGCAGTATTATCACTTCTGTAGGAGACATCTCTTTAAGCCCTACTACTTCTTAATTAAACAAGTGTAACTATGACAGAGGTTTTATTACAACAACTCAATAGCCAAGACTTGCAATGGCTCAAAGGTAATGGTGAGAGACAACTCATTAACTCTGGAGAATCTCTAATTCAGCAAAGAGAAAAAGTCGAACGCTTGTATATAATTCTCAATGGAGAATTTGCAGCAGTTATTTCCAAACATTCTGAAGGGGTTTTAGGTCGTGTTTTTTCCGCCTTAGAAGATGACTCCAACCTCGAACGAGAGATCGCCCGTTTGGGGAACGGAGAAGTTATTGGTGAGATGTCTTTTTTAGATATTAGTCCTGCTGCTAACGCTTTTACAGCAGTAGAAAATTCCCTGGTTTTGGGAATTCCCAGAGAAAAACTCAGAAACAAACTAGAACAAGACTTGGGTTTTGCTGCTCGTTTTTATCGAGCGATCGCAATTTTGTTAATTGAAAGATTTGAACATCTGGTTAATTTATATCTGCGTAATCGTTTAGGGAAACTCAATCTTTTACAAGATGTTCCGATGCTTTTTGGAGAACTTAAAGATAGCGATGTGGATTGGATGGTGCATCACGGAGTTCTTCAAGAAGTTCCCCCCGGTCAGATACTAACCAAAGTGGGCCGTCAGGTAGAAAATTTCTACATTATTCTCCAAGGAACAATTTCCTTAATGGTTAGTGAAGACCAACAGAATCAAATTACTAGTATTTTTGCAGCCTTAGAACAAGATGAAGACAGCGAATCGGAATTAGAGCGAGAAATTGCCCAACTCAGCCGTGGCGAAATTGTAGGAGAAACGGCTGCTTTTGACTCCTACTTATCTCCTGTTACTCTCCGAACCTTAGAAAATACCGTAGTCTTGGCAATTTCTAGGGAAAAGTTACTAGTTAAATTACAACAAGATCTAGGAATGGCTGCTCGTTTTTATCGAGTAGTCGCCATTTTATTGTCTGGAAGACTTCAAGGACTCATTAGCCGTTTGGGATTTGGTAAAGGTAGCTATCAATTCGGTCAAACCTTATCTTCTGGTACTGAATATGAAGATGAAATCGATCTTTCCGTGATGGATAAAATCTTTCTGGGAGGAGCGAGATTTGATTGGATGTTAAAAAGATTACGAGTTATTTAAAGGAGAATGTGATGCCAAAAAATAATAAAATGTTTCGTCAAGAAGCATTAGAAAGATTATCTTCCCCAGAAAAACTAGATCAAACCTTAAAAGTCGTCAATCCCAAAGCTTGGCTACCCTTAGCTACGGCTGGTTCTTTAGTTGCAGTAGCCTTAATTTGGAGTATTTTCGGACGGATTCCTCTAACAGTAAGTGGTCGGGGGGTATTAATCCAACCTCGTAGGGTAGTACCTTTTCAGTCTCCCAGTGACGGACAAGTAGTGGAATTAAACATTGAGTCAGGAGAAGAAATTAAAAAAGGGGATGTGTTAGGGACTATTAGCCAACCCGCTCTTGTTCAACAACTAGAACAAGAGAAAAATAAACTTGCTCAGTTACAGGAGCTAGATCAAGACAGTGGCGACTTGCAAAATAAACAAGTGGCAGGAGAACGGGAAAGTCTCCGTCAGCAGAAAACTAATCTGGAAGAAAGTTTACGGCGAGCAGAAATTGAACGAGATTTGCGGGATAGAAGCTCGGTATCTCTGGAGCAAAATCGCGAAAGTCTTCAAAAGCGCATAGATCGAAGTAGAAAATTAGTGCCTAGATTAGAAGCAAGAGTCGAAAAATTTCGCAATCTTTCCCAAGAGAAATTGATTCCTGAAAATGTCTTATTTGATGCGGAGCAAAAGTACTTTGATAGTTTGACACAACTATCAGAATCAGAAACGCAACTCAAACAATTAGATGTCGAAGAAGCCAATATTCAAAGAGAATATCTCCAAAGTTTGAACCAAGTTGACGATTTGAAGAACCAGATTAAAGAAATAGATACTCAGCTAGCTGAGGTGGCTCGCGAAGATTTACAAACTACATTTGATCGCAAAAGTGAAATTCAAGAGGTCAAAAATCGTATTGCCCAAATAGAAGGAGAAATTGCTGATAAAAGCCGTATTGTCAGCAAATATGATGGCAAAGTTTTAGAGTTAGCAGCAGTACCAGGTCAGATAGTTGGCACTGGAGCCAGAATTGGCACTATTGAAATTGCCACTGAACAAGAAGAACCTCAATTAGTGGGAGTAGCTTACTTTCCCGATAGCGAGGGCAAAAAAATTGAGCCTGGTATGGACGTTCAAATTACTCCCAGTATAGTCAAGCGAGAACGCTATGGTGGAATTTTGGGGGAAGTAACCCGAGTTTCCGATTTTCCCGTCACTCCTGAAGATATGTCTGCGATTATTGGTAACCAAAATTTAGCAGAAGATTTAGTCAACAATTTGGGGGGTAACGCTCCGATACAAGTATTTACGAAACTGAAACCAGGTACTGATAACGTTAGTGGCTATCAATGGTCTTCTTCTGATGGACCTCCTGTAACTATATCTCCAGGAACAACAGCTCAAATTCGGGTTCAAGTAGGCAACGTTGCACCTATTGCTTATGTTATTCCCATATTTCGTTCTCTTACTGGCATTTATTAAACTTTTTTCTTAATCACTAAGTTCTTAATGGTTAATTATTCTCATTTTTTGTTTTAAATACTCATTATTCTTGACTTTTTAAATACTACTTTTGGTCGTGCGGAAGATGAATTTTATCAATAAACTGATACCAGGTAAAAAATCATTACAACGGGTTAAAACTCCCACATTGGTGCAAATGGAAGCTGTAGAATGTGGCGCAGCAGCTTTAGGCATAATTCTTGGTTACTACAATCGTATTGTACCTCTAACTCAACTGCGTCGGGATTGTGGGGTTTCACGGGATGGCAGTAAAGCTTCTAATGTGCTGAAAGCTGCACGTCTTTATGGTTTACAAGCCAAAGGATTTAAGAAATCTTTAGATGCAGTTCGTTCAATTGAGCCTCCTTTTATTGTTTTTTGGAATTTTAATCACTTTTTAGTTCTCGAAGGTTTCGGTAAAGAGCGAGTCTATATAAACGATCCCGCCACTGGACCGAGAACAGTTTCTTACGAAGAATTCAATCGCGCCTATACGGGAGTTGTCCTGGTTATGGAACCAGGAGAAAACTTTCAAAAGGGAGGAAGCAAAAAAGGAATTATTCCTGCTTTGGCTTCGCGGTTGCGTAATTCTCGCGGTGCGATTATTTTTTGTTTGCTGGCTGGTTTGATTCTAACGATTCCTCGTCTAGCAGTACCAGCTTTTACTCAAATATTCGTAGATGAAATTTTAGTGCAAGATCGTCAAGACTGGCTACGTCCCTTAATTTTAGGTATGCTTTTGACTACTGGAATCAGAGGATTTTTAGCTAGGTTGCGCTTGAATTACTTAAGGAAGTTGATGTTAAAGTTATCTGCTTCGATGTCTGGTTCTTTTATGTGGCATATTCTTCGTTTACCCACTAGCTTTTACGCCCAACGATTTGCAGGAGAAATTAGCAATCGTTCTCAACTCAATGATAAAGTAGCAGATGTTTTATCTGGAAGGCTGGCAACCACAATTATCGATACGATGATGATCGTTTTATATGTTCTAATTATGTTTCTTTATGATTGGGTGTTAACTTTAATAACTATTGCTTTTGCAGCAGCTAATCTTCTGGCTTTAAGATATCTCTCTCGCAGTCGCGTTGATGCTAATATGCGACTGGCTCAAGAAACAGGCAAAGTTGCAGGGGTTGCTATTGGTGGAATTCAAACTATTGAAACGATCAAAGCTAGTGGTTTAGAGTCGGACTCGTTTACTAAATTTGCTGGTTACTATGCTAAAAGCCTTAACGCTCAACAAGAATTAGCTATACCTTCCCAAGTTCTCAATACAATACCAGTATTATTAACTGCTTTGGCAACTACCTGTATTCTCGTGGTTGGGGGGCTTCGGGTCATGAATGGTAGCCTCAGTATCGGGATGTTAGTTGCTTACCAAACATTAACGACCGGATTTTTGAACCCAGTCAACGAGTTAGTCAACTTTGGTAGCACTCTACAAGACTTAGAAGCCGACCTCAATCGTTTAGATGATGTCTTAGAAAACCCTGTCGATCCAGAAGCAGAAAGAGAAATCAATGGTAACAGCGATAATGTATTAGCTCCAGTCACTCTCAATTCTTTTCGCTTAGAAGGCAATGTAGAATTGCAATCGCTTAATTTCGGTTATTATCCTCTAGAACCACCTTTAATTGACGACCTCAATTTAATTATTCAACCAGGACAACGAGTCGCCTTAGTGGGAGGTAGCGGTTCGGGAAAATCTACTGTCGCGAAATTAGTTACGGGACTCTATCAACCCTGGTCGGGGGAAATCTTACTCGATGGTAGACCCAGACAAAATATTCCCCGTTCGGTATTAGCTAGTTCTTTAGCCATGGTAGAACAGGAAATCTTTTTGTTCGCAGGTACAGTACGAGAAAATTTGACTTTATGGGATGCGACTGTTCCTGACGAAGATATTATTGCTGCTTGTGAAGATGCAGCTATTCATGACTTAATTTTAGAAATGCCTGGGGGTTACAACGCACAGTTGAGTGAAGGAGGAATGAACCTCAGTGGCGGACAAAGACAGCGTTTGGAAATTGCCCGCGCCCTGGTAAGAAACCCTCAAGTGTTGGTGTTGGATGAAGCTACCAGTGCTTTAGATGCGGAAACCGAACTAATTATCGATCGCAATCTCAGAAAAAGAGGTTGTTCTTGTATTGTAGTTGCTCATCGTCTGAGTACAATCCGAGACTGTGATGAAATCATCGTACTAGAAAAAGGTAAGGTGGTACAGCGAGGTACTCACGAATCATTACGCACCAACGAATCGGGTATTTACAATCGTTTGGTGGGTACGCAATAACTTCCAGAGAGAAATGAGGAACGAGGAACCAGAAAAGAATTTTCCTGACTCTTTATCCTTATAATCCTTATCCTTGAACTAATCGGGATGAGGGATGAGAAGTAGTACTCGGTAACCTATGGTTTTTATTTGGAATTACTGTAACCAGGAAATATACTATTTAAAACAAAAGTGGTTAAATTGGATTTAAAAAAAAGACATTCAACAACAGAAATTTTCCTTAAAGGCAATCAACTATTATCCCTAGATACTTCTAAAACCTTTTGGTTTGTGAGGTCTGGTTCAGTAGGTATCTTTGCTGTCACAGCAAATCGCGAGCGCCATTTTCAAGGAGCGCGTCAATATCTATTTACTGTTAAACCAGGAGAGGCTTTATTTGGTGTTCCTTTTGTTCCCGAACCGAATTCGGAGAATTTATTAGGAATAGTAGCAGTAGCGATTGAAGCCACACAATTACAGGCGATTTCTATTCAAAGTTTGGTAATTAAAATCAAAAAGAAAGACCAAAATGCGATCGCCATTTTCGAGGGTTGGCTCAAAAATTTAAATCAATGGTTGGCTGGTCAAAAAACCATCACAGAGAATATCGTAGCTGCTAGGGGGGCTAATGTTTTCTCTCTCACCACAAGTCAAACTTTACAATCACCCACTGATGAAATTGTCTGGATCAAAGTACTCAAGGGAACAACCCATTGGCTCGATGGAGAAGCATTTCCCATCGCTGCGAACTCTCCCCCATTTCCTCTAACTTCCAGCATGGGGTTAACCGCAGTGACCAAAAAAGTAGAAGTGGCTGCTGTCCCTACGGCAGAATTAGAGCAACCAGAACAATTACCTCGCAGCTTGGCTTTGCTCTACCGTTATTTTTTAATCTATTTCTCCCAAGTACAACAACAAAAAATTGCTACAGAATACGCACGTTTTCAACAAAGAAATCAACTCAATCGTCAGGTAGCAGAATCCGCTTTTGGTAGTTTAGCCAATGTGTTGGATACAAAAGTCGCAGAAAAAAAAGTTGTAGAAACCAAACTCTTTGAATCCAATAATACCTTACTGATTGCTGCGGGGGCGGTAGGACACGCCAAAGGAATTAGAATTAATCCTCCTTCGGATGCTGAAGATCTCAACCGAGTCAAAGATCCCCTAGATGCGATCGCTAGAGCTTCTTTATTTCGTACCCGTCGGGTAATTTTAGATGGAAAATGGTGGCAAGAAGAATATGGCCCATTACTAGGTTATCGTCTCCAAGATCGTTCTCCGATTGCCCTGTTACCGAAAAAAAATAATTATTTCAATCAAGGCAGTAATTACTTCTTATTTGACCCCGAATCTCGTCAAAAGAAAGAAATTGACGAGGTCATAGCAGATGATATTTCCCCCGAAGCTTATATGTTTTATCGTCCTCTACCTCCATTGGTGTATAAGGCTACAGAAGTATTTCGGTTTGGGGTTGAGGGTTATGAAAAAGAACTAATTGCCATCTTTGTTTTTGGTATTATTGGCACTCTGTTGGGAATGGTAACACCTCAAGCCACTGCCATGTTAATTAATAATGCCATACCAGACAGCGATCGTGTTTTGCTATGGCAAATTGGTTTAGCTTTATTTGCAGCAGCTTTTGGGAAATCACTATTTCAGCTAGCCCAAGGTTTTGTTTCTTTACGGGTAGAAAATGCAGCCGACAGTAACTTACAACCAGCAGTTTGGGACAGATTACTACAACTAAGCCCTGCCTTTTTCCGTCAATATTCTTCTGGGGATTTATTAACTCGTTTGTTGGCTGTCAAACAAGTACGGGAACAATTAAGTGGTGCCACTCAAAGAACTTTATTGAGTGGTATCTTTGCTCTCTTAAATTTAGTATTGATGTTTGTCTACAGCGTCAAACTTGCTTTTGTTGGTCTAGGGATCAGTATCCTAACTATTATAGTTACAGTTGTTTCCACTCGCTTGCTAGTCAAACAACAACGGCGACAAGAAGAACTAGATGGTGAGATTAATTCCCTTACTGTCGAATTAATTGGCGGTGTCTCCAAATTAAAAGTAGCAGCAGCCGAAGAAAGAGCCTTTGCTGCTTGGGCGCACAAATACAGTCAGCGACTAAAACTAAGTTCTACCGTCCAGAGAATCAATGATGCTGTTTCAACTTTTAGCGAAGCCCTACCAGAAGTTAGTTCTATTTTACTATTTTGGTTTGCTATTCTCTTTATTCAGATGGCAGCAGCCAAAAATAATCCTCTTGGCTTTAATGCAGGTACATTCCTGGCTTTTAACTCCGCTTTTGGCATTTTTCTAAATGGTGCAACCGATCTCAGTAACACTTTCACTGACATTCTGGAAATTGTTCCCCTTTGGGAGAGAGCGCAACCTATTTTACAAACCGAACCAGAATCTAATATCAATAAAGCAAGTCCCGGTCGCTTGACTGGTGTTATATCTTTAGATCATGTTACTTTTCGCTATGGAGAAGAAGGACCTCTAACTCTCAAAGATGTCAGCGTTTACGCCGAACCTGGTGAATTTGTTGCTTTCGTCGGACCATCAGGGAGTGGTAAATCTACGATCTTTCGTTTGTTACTGGGATTTGAAACTCCTCTAAGCGGTGCGGTTTATTATGACGGTCAGGATTTGGCAGAATTGGATATTCCCGCCGTCAGACGACAGCTAGGAGTAGTTTTACAAAATGTGAGGATTTCTCAGGGTTCAATTTTTGAAAGTATTTCCGGTGGTGCATTAATTAGTTTAGATGAAGCTTGGGAAGCAGCCCGTATGGCGGGTTTTGCCGAAGATATCGAGCAAATGCCGATGGGAATGCACACCGTGGTGAGTGAAGGGGGAAGTAATCTTTCTGGGGGACAGCGACAAAGACTGTTAATTGCTCGCGCTTTAGTCCTAAAACCGAAAATCATCCTAATGGACGAAGCTACCAGTGCTTTAGACAATCGCACTCAGTCTATTGTTACTGAAAGTTTAGATCGCATGAATGCCACAAGAATAGTCATTGCCCACCGGCTGAGTACCATTAGTAATGCAGACCGCATCTATGTTATAAAAGCAGGGAGAATTGTCCAAGTCGGAACCTATGATGAACTGGTTAATCAAGACGGACTGTTCGCTAGGTTAGTAGCGCGACAACTGGAGTGAACTTCCCTCAGCCTAAAGGCATCAGGAGATGATTGATTTCTGCAAGATCTAAAGCTCGTTTGGCTCTAATGACAGCTTTGAGCCAAGCCTTTTTATCTTGCCAACCCGATCGCGGTAACACAAATTGAGTATGGCGATCGCCTGATGGTAAATCGCTTTTTAGTTCTAGATTGGGGGAGTTAGGATTATTTGATTCTGTAGTCTTCATCGAAAATCACACTTAACTTTTAGGGACTTCCAGAGAAAAAATCATCCCAAAATTAAACTGAATTGTAATAAATATCAATACTCCCATTCCGCAACACAAAATGTAGTAACTACAGAATATAGAAAAGGCTAGGGGATTTCTGAGTAAAGAATTGAGAACAATCCTGGCAGTTCGCGATGGAGCATCGCG
>JAAUYK010082191.1_pt1 | contig 15646 bp, 12 predicted proteins | sample 7278021 | NCBI WGS metagenome assembly JAAUYK01 (sample SAMN14350223, study PRJNA611818) | marine sediment metagenome | isolation source: surface marine sediment (1.8m) | place: French Polynesia: Moorea | collected 2018-08
GCGTTCGTGCATCACCTCGCGGTCCAGCGTGATCGACTCCATCGCGCGGTGTGCCACGTGCAGCACCGTGCCTCCCGGCGTCTCGTAGACGCCGCGGGACTTGAGCCCCACGAAGCGGTTCTCCACCATGTCGATCCGTCCCACGCCGTGGCTGCCCGCGAGGCGATTGAGTCTCGCGAGCAACTCCGCGGGGCTCAGGGCGTCGCCGTCGATCGCGACGGCGTTGCCCCGTTCGAAGGCGATCACGATCTCCGCCGGCGCGTCCGGCGCTTCCCGGGGAGAGCGCGTCAGGATGAACATGTCCTCGTCGGGTGAGCGCCAGGCGTCCTCCAGGACGCCGCCCTCGAAGGACACGTGGAGCAGGTTCCGGTCGATCGAGTAGGGCTTCTCGAGCGTCGCCGTGATCGGAATGCCGTGCTGCTTCGCGTAGGCGATGCAGTCCGTTCGGGAGCGCAGGTCCCACTCGCGCCAGGGAGCGACGATCTCGAGCTCCGGCGCCAGCGCCCGGAAGGTCAGCTCGAAGCGGACCTGGTCGTTGCCCTTCCCGGTCGCGCCGTGGGCCACGGCGTCGCAGCCCGTCTCCCGGGCGACCTCGGCCTGGTGCTTGGCGATGAGCGGACGCGCCAGTGAGGTGCCGAGCAGGTAGGTGCCCTCGTAGATCGCGCAGCCGCGGATCGCAGCGAACACGAAGTCGCGCGCGAACTCCTCGCGCACGTCGCGCACCACACAGTCCACGGCTCCCGTCGCCTTGGCCTTCTCCGGCAGGCCCGATAGCTCCTCCTCCTGGCCCACGTCGGCCGTGTAGGCCACCACTTCGCAGCCGTACTGCTCTCGTAGCCAGTGGAGGATGACCGATGTGTCGAGCCCGCCGCTGTAGGCCAGGCAGACCTTCTTGAGCTCGCGCCGCCGCGCCATGTCGGAGTCCTCCGGCGCAGCATTGTAACGACACGGGCGGGGGACCGCTCAGACCAGGGGCGGCTTCCGGAGGTCCCCCTCCACCTCTTCCGCCCACTTGCGAATGCGTGCCACGGCCCGCTCGCAGTCCTGGAGGATTGCGCGATGACGCTCCGCCGATCTTGCGTCGGTCCGGGCCGAGAACTCCGCCAGCCCCTGCGCGATCTCGTCGAGGGGCTCCAGCACACCGCGCTGGAAGGCGAGCAGGCGATCGTCGGCGGGCGACTCCTCGGTGAGCAGGATCATGACCCCGACGCGGCCCTCTCCGGACTCGACGGGAGAGGCGAGCGCCACGTAGCCCGTATGGCCCTCCCGCAGGCGCAGTCGCGCCCGCGGCGCGCCGTCCACGACCTCCGCCACGGCCCGGAGCACGGCCTCGCGGGCCCCGCCCTCGAACAGATTGGCCAGGGGCTCGCCGCACGCGCGCTGGCAGGACGTGACGAACTCGCGCTCGAAGGCCGGATTCACGTACACCGCGCGACCGTCCTGGTCGCCCACGACGACCGGAGCGTCCACGAAGTCCATCAGCGAGATCGAGCGTTCCGACACCAAATCCCTCCCGGTGACTCGGAACCCGTCCTACTCCCCGCCGCCGGCGGCGGGTAGCCCGTAGTCGGTGTTCTCCGCGATGATCTGCTGCAGCTCCTCGTCGGAGAGGGTCCCGGTCGTGTTCACGGTGATGCACTGCTCGCGGTTCGAGCGGCGATCGCGGGCGGAGACGCTCACGATGCCGTTGGCGTCGATGTCGAAGGCCACGTCGATCTCGGGCTCGCCCTTCCGGGCGCGCGGGATGTCCGAGAGCACGAACTCGCCCAGCAGGTGGTTGTCCTGCGCGCGCTCCGAATCCCCCTGGAGGACCCGGATCTTCACCGCCGTCTGCTCGTCCCGCGTCGTGGTGAACACGTGCGACTTCCGAACCGGTACCGTCGTGTTGCGCTGGATCAGCGACGCGAAGGCCCCGTCGAAGGTCGCGATGCCCAGCGAGAGCGGCGTGACGTCGAGCAGCAGCAGGTCCCGCTCGTCGGAGACGAGCACGCTGCCCTGGATCGCGGCGCCCGTGGCGACGACCTCGTCCGGATTCACGCCCCGGTTGGGCGGCCGGCCGAAGAACGACGAGACCGCGGACTGGACCAGGGGGGTTCGGGTCTGACCGCCGACCAGCACCACGTGATCGATCTGTTCGGGCGTGAGACCGGCGTCGTTCACACACTGCTCGACACTCTTGACGGTCTGGTTCACGATCTCCGAGACGAGCGATTCGAGCGTCTTGCGCGTGATCTCCATGTTCAGGTGACGCGCGCCCTGGGCATCGTTCGCGATGAAGGGCAGGTTGATCTCCGTGACCTCGAGGGAGGAGAGGTCGCATTTGGCCTTCTCCGCGGCGTCCTTCAGGCGCTGGAGGGCCATCAGGTCTTCCCGCAGGTCCAGGCCTTCCTGGGCCTTGAAGCACTCGAGGATGTGGTCCACCAGCTTGCGGTCGAAGTCCTCGCCGCCCAGGAAGGTGTTGCCGGCGGTGGCGAGGACCTCCACGACCCCCTCGGCCATCTCCAGGATCGAGATGTCGAAGGTGCCGCCGCCGAGATCGTAGACGGCGATCTTCTCCTCGCCGCGGTGGCCGAGTCCATAGGCCAGGGCGGCCGCGGTGGGCTCGTTGATGATGCGCAGGACCTCGAGTCCGGCGATCTTGCCCGCGTCCTTGGTGCACTGGCGCTGGGTGTCGTTGAAGTAGGCGGGCACCGTCACCACCGCCTCCGAGACGGGCTCCCCCAGGTACTCCTCGGCGACGCGCTTCATCTCGCGCAGGATGATGCCGGCGATCTCGGAGCAGCTGAAGGTCTTCTGGCCGATCTCCGCGCGGACGTCGCCGTTGGGACCCTCGACGAGCCGATACGGGAAGTTCCGGCTTGCCTGCTCGATCTCGGGGCAGTCGAAGCGACGGCCGATCAGACGCTTCGATGCGTAGATCGTGTTCCTCGCGTTGGTGATCGCCTGGCGCTTGGCCAGGTGTCCCACCAGACGTTTGCCGTCCTGAGAGATTGCGAACATGGAGGGGCTCGTCTTGTAGCCCCCGGTGTTCGGGATCACGACCGGCTTCCCGCCGTCGATCACGGCGACGCAGGAGTTGGTCGTGCCCAGGTCGATTCCGATTACACGGCCCATTGGCTTCCTCCGGCTACTTCTTGCGGTTGCGACGACCGAGCTGCTCGCATTCCGCCACGACTTGCGGGTCTTCCGGGTCGAGTTTCCGAGCGGTATCGAGCGCCTGGTGCGCCCGGTCCTTCAGACCGGTTCGCCGCAGCACGCGGCACAGCGTCGCGAAGTGCGCGGCGGTCTCGGGCCCGAACTCGCAGGCCGCCTCCGCGTACTCGCGCGCGCGCTCAGGGTCCTTGAGATCCAGCGCCAGCTGGGCGGCGCGGTGGTTGAGCTCCGCATCCGCCGGGCGGTAGTGGAGCGCCTCCTCGAGCAGCCGCATCGCCTCCTGCCGGCCGGCGTCGTCCATCGAGGGGTCGAGGTCCCTCAGCAGCTCTGCGGCGCGGACCCGCTGCAGGCCCGCCTGGACCTCGGCGAAGGATTCCTTGTACTCCGGGTTCCAGGGATCGAAGGCGATGGCGAGCCGGATGCTGGCCGCGGCCTCGGACCAGCTCTCCTGCTGCACGGCGACCTGCGAGGCGTTGAAGAACTGGCGCGCGCGGAACTGGCGCTCCGCCAGCAGCTTGGGCGGGATGCGGAAGCGACGGCGCAGACGCTCGAGATTCTCGAGCCGGCTGGGGGTGCGGTAGCCCGGGGGCTGCTCGGGCGCTCGCTCGGCAGTCGCCTGCTCGGAAGGCGCAGCGGCCTGCTCCTGCGCTTCCGTCTGGGAGGTCGGGGGCGGTCCGGCCTCCATGCTGCGCTCGATCTCCGCCCGCGTGGCCGGGTCGGAGAGCAGCTCGTAGGCCTCCACCAGCTTCTTGAAGATCCGCTCCAGGCGGAGCTGGTAGCGCCCGATCTCCCGCCGGAAGTAGCGGTCCGGGTGGTACACCTTGGAGAGCCGGAAGTAGGCGAGCTTGATCTCGCGGGCGTCGGCGTCGCGCGCCACCCCCAGGAGCTCGCAGTACGGGCGCTCGAGATCCGCCTCGAAGGCGAGGATGCGCTGCTGGAGGTCCACCGGGATGTCGAGAGCCGGGTCGAGCTCCGCCTGGACGTCGGTCTCCGTGGCCCGCAATCCGCCGCCGGCCTGCGGACCGCCGGCCCTGGGGTCCGCCGGGTCGGCACCCTGCCGCTCCGGGTCCTGGGCCGCCAGCGGCTCGAGCACGAGGATGCCCTCGGCGATCCAGCGCTCGAGGGTTCGGTCCACGTCCTCGGGAGGCAGACCCCCGATCTCCCGCAGCTCGGTCCAGTCCGTCCGCCCGTCGACCCGGGACAGCAGGAAGCCCTCGACCGGACTCAGCGCGCTTCCGGCCGGATCCCAGTCGGGTGCGACCCGCGGAATCCGGGGAGACGGCGTGCTGGACCCCTCACTCGAATGCATATGCCCCCCGGGGCAGACCGGAGCCTGCCCGCACACGCTCATCGGCGAGTCGGCAGCGGGACACAAGCAGAGTTGACGGGAAGGGCCTCTGGATCAGCGCCGGAGCAGCCGCTCCAGGATCGCCTTCTGGGCGTGGAGGCGGTTCTCGGCCTGGTCGAAGACGACGCTTCGGGGGCCGTCCAGCACCTCGTCGGTGATCTCCTCGCCGCGGTGGGCGGGCAGGCAGTGCATGACGCGCGCCTCGGGAGCATGGGCGAGCAGCGAGGCGTTCACCTGATAGTCCGCGAAGTCACGGCGCCGCACCGAGCTCTCGGCCTCCTGGCCCATGCTCGTCCAGACGTCCGTGTAGACGAAGCCCGCACCCTGCACGGCCTCGACCGGGTCCTCGCACAGCCGCAGGCGGGCTCCGGTGACCGCCGCGAGCTCCCGGGCCCGCTTGCGGACGTCGGCGTCCGGACGGTAGGCGGCCGGCGTCGCCACACGCAGCTCGAGCCCCAGGACGGCTGCGCCGAGCAGCAGGGAGTTGGCCACGTTGTTGCCGTCGCCCACGTAGGCGAGCACCGCCTGGTCGAGCGGCGCGTGCTCGCGCAGGGTCTGGAAGTCCGCCATCACCTGACACGGGTGCAGCAGGTCCGTGAGCGCGTTGATGACCGGGATCGTCGCGGCGCTGGCCAGCTCCAGCACCAGCGCGTGGCTGTAGGTGCGCGCCACGATGGCGTCGACCCAGCGAGAGAGGTTGGAAGCGACGTCGGACGGTGTCTCGCGCGTCCCGATGCCGACCTGCTCGGGACTCAGCCAGATCGCGTTGCCCCCCATCTGCGCGATCCCCGCCTCGAAGGTGACGTGGGTGCGCAGGGAGGGCTTCTCGAAGAACAGGGCGAGCGTTCGCCCTTCGAGGGTCTGGGGTCGCTCGCCCTTGCGGTCGAGCTCCTTCAGCACGCGGGCGCGATCCAGGATCGCGACGAGCTCCTCGGCACTCCAGTCGGCGAGCGTGACGAAATCCCTCTTCACGATCAGCAGACCAGCAGCGTTCCGACACCACCGTCGGTGAAGATCTCGAGCAGGATCGCGTGCTGCATGCGACCGTCGACGATGTGGGCTCCGGGGACCCCGGCCTCCAGGGTCTCGATGCAGCACTCGACCTTGGGGATCATGCCCTCGCGGATCGTGCCCTCGGCGATGTGTTTGCGCGCCTGTTCGACGGAAAGGCGCGGAATGAGCTGCCCGCCGGCGTCCTTGACGCCCTCGACGTCGGTCAGCAGGATCAGCTTCTCGGCTCCGAGCGCCCGCGCGATCGAACCGGCCGCCTCGTCGCCGTTCACGTTGTGGCTCACCCCGTCGGAATCCACGCCGATTGGCGCGATCACGGGAACGAAGCCCGCCTCCGTCACGGCCACGATGGGCGCCGGGTCGACGTCCACCACCTTGCCGACCCGCCCCAGGTCCCGGTCGTCCACCAGACGCCGCGTGACCCGGATCATGCCGCCGTCGTTGCCCGTGAGCCCGACCGCACGGCCTCCGGCCTGCTGGACCAGCTCGACGATCTCGCGGTTCACCTTGCCGCCGAGCACCATCTCGACCACTTCCATGGTCTCGTCGTCGGTGATCCGGAGTCCGTCCACGAAGGTGGTCCGTTTTCCCAGGCGCTCCAGGGTGTGGCCGATCTGGGGTCCGCCGCCGTGGACGATCACCGGCCGCAGGCCGATGTACTTGAGCAGGACCACGTTCACCGCAAAGGTCGCACGCAGCTCGGCGTCGGCCATCGCCGACCCGCCGTACTTGATCACGATCGTCTTGTCGAAGAAGCGCCGTATGTAGGGCAGCGCCTCGATCAGGATCTCGGCCTTGTCGATCAGGTCCTTCACCAGCTCAGCGCTCCGCCAGGTCTTCCGACTCGCGTCGCGCGCGCGCGAGGTCGTCGATGGACTCCAGCAGGCTACGGTACAGGAGCACGTTGCGGACCGCCGCAGACAGCGCACCGCAGAGGATTTCGCCGTGACGGACCGTGGCGCTCGCCCCCTTGGCGGGGAAGATGCGCGCCACGCCCAGCACCTTCCCTCGGACGCGGAGAGGAAGGCACAGCAGCGGGCCCGAGGCGCCACTCGCCGGTGTGTCGATCTCCGCGTCGAAGCGCGGGTCGGAGTCCGGCTCGTCCGCGACCACGATCTGACCGGTCTGGAGTGCTGTGCCCGTGAGGCCGCGATCGCGGGACAGGCGGGTTCGGTCGCCGGCGCCGGCTCCCTCCCGTTGCGCCTCGAGGGTCAGCTCGCCCGAGCGTGCATCGAGGAGATGGAGCGAGACCGGCGCGGCCGGCAGCGCTTGCTCGATGGCGCGCAGCGCGGCATCGAAGAGGCGGCCTGGCTCGACCTCGTCGGTGATCGCCGAGCAGATCTCCCGCATCAGGTCCGCGTCGTGGACCGCGGCCCCGCCCTCGGCAATCGGCTGGGTGGATTCGAAGGGCGGCTCCGCCCCTGCAGCGCGTGGCCCCTCGGCGACCTCGGGAAACAGCAGCGGTCCGAGCTGGAGCGCCAGGAGCCGCAGCAGCGCGAGATCCTCGTCCTCGAACACGCGGCCGTGTTCGGGGTCGGTGGCGCACACGACGGCGGTCCCTCCCGCGGGCCCGAACAGGGGGGCCAGGGCCACGGAGCCGGAGCGGAAGCCACCGCGCCGGAGGCGCCCGACGCAGCGCTCGTCGCGGTCGAGATCGTCGATCAACACCGCGTGACCGTGGTCGAACACCAGTCCGGCGATCGATTCGCCGACGGCCGTGGGCTCCAGCTCGTCCGGCAGGAGCTCGGGACCGATGATTCCCCTGGGACGGAGCAGGCCGTCGTCCGGGTCCAGCTCCAGCAGGGACGCCCGCCGGGCCGCCAGCACCTCGGCGACGCTCTCCGCGATGCGCTCGCCCAGCAGCGCGGCGCGGCTTCCGGCGGGCAGCTCGCGCGCCGCATCGAGCAGCTCCGTGAGCCGGGCCCCGAGCAGGTGCAGCCGACCCCGCAGCGACTGCCAGCGCACCTCGGTGCCGTGGGCCTGGAGCGCGCGCTGAACCGCGAGCCGCAGCTCCTCGTCGTGGAGCGGCTTGGCGAGGTAGTCGCAGGCCCCCATGCGCAGTGCGTCCAGCACCATCTCCTGCTCGGTGTGGGCCGACAGCATCACCACCCGCAGCGCGGGCCGGAGGGTCAGGATCCGTTGCAGGACCTCGACTCCCGAGAGGTCCGGGAGGCGCACGTCGAGCACCACGGCGCCGATGCGGGGATCCTCGACCGCCTTCAACGCCTCCTCTCCGTTCGCGACCGGCTGGCACTCGATTCCACCCGCCGAGAGCGCGTCGCGTATGGCTTCGCGGAAGAAGCGCTCGTCGTCCACCACCAGCACGCGAGGCGTCGGCGCCTTCATGAATCCCCCCGATGCGACGCGCGCGACCTCAAAGGATGAAGCGCGACAGGTCCTCGTCCCGAACCAGATCCTCGAGACGCTCCCGGACGAAGGGCTCGTCCACGACGTGCCGGCTCCCGGACAGATCCGGCGCGTCGAAGCTGATGTGCTCGAGGAGCTTCTCCATCACAGTGTGCAGCCGGCGTGCCCCGATGTCGTCGGAGCGCTCGTTCACCCGCGTGGCGAACTCGGCGATGGCGCGCACGCCGTCGTCCTTGAACTCGAGCGAGACGCCCTCCGTCGCGAGCAGCTCCGTGTACTGGCGCACCAGGGAGTTCCGGGGCTCGGTGAGGATGCGCACGAAATCCTCCTGGCTCAGGCTCGAGAGCTCGACGCGAATCGGGAAGCGCCCCTGCAGCTCGGGGATCAGGTCCGAGGGCTTGGCCACGTGGAAGGCCCCGGCGGCGACGAACAGGATGTGGTCGGTCCGCACGGGACCGTGCTTGGTCTGGACCGTCGAGCCCTCCACGATCGGCAGCAGGTCGCGCTGGACCCCCTCGCGCGAGACGTCCGGCCCCGCGCGACCGGAGGCGCCGGCCACGACCTTGTCGATCTCGTCGACGAAGACGATACCGCTCTGCTCGACGCGGAATACGGCCTCCTCGCGTACGCTGTCCATGTCGACGAGTCGCGTCGCCTCCTCGGCCGCCAGCGCCTCCAGGGCCGCGCGGACCTTCAAGCGTCGGCGGCGCGTTCGACGGGGCAGCAGTCCGCCCAACAGATCCTTGAACTGCATGCCCATCTCCTCCACGCCCTGTGGCGTGAAGAGGGACACGCTGGGACCGGCCCCGCCGCCATCCTCGAGCTCGAGCTCGACCTCGCGCTCGTCGAGGGCCCCCTGCCGCAGCAGCCGGCGCAGCTTCTCGCGGGTCTCCGAGCCGGGTGTCGCGCCGACCTCGGGGGCCCGCACTGCACCCGGAGGCCCTTCGACGCCGGTGGGTGGCGCAGCCACCGGCGCGGGCAGGAGGGCGTCGAGCAGCCGCTCCTCGGCGCGCTCCTCGGCCTTGGCGCTGACGGCGCGCTTGCTCTCCTCGAGAACCAGCCCCACCCCGAGCTCCGTGAGGTCCCGAACGATCGATTCCACGTCGCGACCCACGTAGCCGACCTCGGTGAACTTGGACGCCTCCACCTTCAGGAAGGGCGCCTGCGCCATGCGGGCCAGCCGCCGCGCGACTTCGGTCTTCCCGACTCCAGTGGGTCCGATCATGATGATGTTCTTGGGCGCGATCTCGTCCCGCAGCTCCTCGGGAACCTGCTGGCGGCGCCAGCGGTTGCGGAGCGCGATGGCCACGGCGCGCTTCGCCTCGTGCTGCCCGACGATGTAGCGGTCGAGCTCGGAGACCACCTCTCGCGGCGTGAACTCTCGCGGTATGAAGGTTCGGATGTCGCTCACGGCAGCTGTACCACGGTAACACTGTCGTTGGTGTAGATGCAGATCCCGGCGGCGATGCGCAGGGCCTCCTCGGCGATCTCCGCCGCGCCGAGCTCGGTCCGCCGCAGCAGCGCGCGCGCCGCCGCCAGGGCGTAGGCACCTCCGGAGCCGATCGCCGCCAGGCCGTCGTCGGGCTCGATGACGTCTCCGTTGCCCGAGACCACCAGAACGTGCTCCGGGTCGCCCAGCAGTAGCATCGCCTCGAGCCGACGCAGCGCGCGGTCCGTGCGCCAGTCGCGGGCCAGCTCCACGGCGGCCCTGCGGACGTTGCCCGGGTGCTGCTCGAGCTTGGCTTCGAGGCGTTCGGTGAGCGCCATGGCGTCCGCGGCACCGCCCGCAAAGCCGATCAGCGCATCGCCCTTCGAGGAGATGCGCACCTTCTGCGCGCCGCTCTTCATCATCACCTCTCCCACCGTCACCTGGCCGTCCGCCGCCATGGCGACGCGGCCGCCCTGCAAGACCGCGAGGACGGTGGTAGCGCGCACGGAGGAAGGGCTTCTCATGAGGGACCTCGTCGCTTCGCGCCGCGCTGCGGACCGTCCGCTCCGGGCGCCGACGCGCCGTCGGGAAGTCGGGCGCGCGGGTGAGCCCGATCATAGACCTCCGCGAGCCGCTCCACCGAGACCGCGGTGTACTTCTCCGTCGTCGCCAGGCTGGCGTGGCCCAGGAGCTCCTGGATCTCCCGCAGATCGGCCCCCATGTCGAGCAGATGGGTCGCGTAGCTGTGCCGGAGCCGATGCGGGTGCACGCGATCCGAGATCCCCGAGCGCAGCGCCCGCGCGCGCAGCACGCGGCGGATGTCCCGGACCCCGAGCCGGCGCGGTCCATCGCGTCGGCGGCGCAGCGACGTGAACAGCGGCTCGGCCAACACGCCGGGCGCCTGTCGTGCCTCCAGGTACGCCCCCAGGGCGGCGCGCGCGACCGCAGGGAGCGGCACCACGCGCTCCTTGCCGCCCTTGCCCTGAACGCGGACGTCGCCGCGGTACAGGTCCACGTCGCGGACGTCGAGGGCCGCCAGCTCGCCCACGCGCAGGCCGGCTCCGTAGAGCAGCTCCACCAGCGCCCTGTCCCGCAGCGCCATGAGCGTCGGCGCTTCCGGGGCGGCCCGTCCGCGGTCCGCCGGAGTCGGCGCTTCCATCAGGGTGACGCAGTCGTCGACCGGCAGCGGATTCGGCAGCCGTCGGGGTCGGCGGGGCATGGGGATTCCGGTGGTGGGATCGACCCCGCACGCGCCCTCGGCCACCAGGTAGCGGTAGAAGCAGCGCACGGCGGCCAGCTTGCGGCCGAGCGTGGCGGGGTGCCGGCTGGCGTGGAGCTCCGCCAGGTAGGAGCGAACCTGCAGCGCCGTGACGTCTCCCGGTGCGATCCCCGCGCCCAGGAAGCGCACGAACTGCCGTAGGTCGGAGAGGTACGCGCGTCGCGTGTGGGGAGACAGATTGCGCTCGGCCCCGAGATGCAGCGCGAACTCGCGAAGCGCCCTCTCGAAGTTCATTCGAACAGCGCCGCCGCCTGCTCGGCGTAGGTGGCGAGGGCGTGGAGAGCGCGCTCGGCCATGAGCTGGTGGCGCTCGCGCTTGCGCAGCCGGCGCCGCGGACCCTCGAGCGGAGGGAAGAGCCCGTAGTTCACGTTCATCGGCTGGAACCGCTGCGGGTCCGCGTCCATCAGGTACCGGATCAGCGCGCCGTGGGCGGTGCGTTCGTCCGGAAGCAGCGGAGGCCGGCCGCGCGCGGCCTGCGCCACGTTCACGCCGGCGAGCAATCCGAGCGCCGCCGACTCCACGTAGCCCTCGACACCGGCCATCTGGCCCGCCAGGTACACGCCGGGACGTGCGCGCAGCTCGAGCGTGGGGCGCAGGCGCCGCGGGGCATTCACGTAGGTGTTGCGGTGGACTGAACCGAAGCGCGCGAAGGTGGCTTCCCCGCAGCCGGGCAGGCTGCGGAAGATGCGCTTCTGCTCTCCGATACGGAGCTTGGTCTGGAAGCCGACGAAGCCGTACAGGATGCCTCGCTTGTCCTCCTGCCGGAGCTGGACCACCGCGTGGGGTCTCGTGCCGTTGCGCGGATCGGTGAGACCGACGGGCTTCATGGGTCCGTGGGCCAGCGTATCGCGACCGCGGCGCGCCATCTCCTCGATGGGGAGGCAGCCCTCGAAGTACAGCGCCGCCTCGAAGGAATGCAGGGGCACGGTCTCGGCCTCCAGCAGCGCGTCGACGAATCGGGCGTAGTCGTCCTGCGTGAGGGGCAGGTTCAGGTAGTCCCCTTCACCCTCCTCGTAGCGCGAGGCGCGGAACGCCACCTCGTGGTCGATCGAGTCGGCGTAGACGATGGGCGAAAGGGCGTCGTAGAAGTACAGGTACTGCTCGCCCAGCAGGTCCTGGAGGTCCCGCGCCAGCTCGGTCCCGGTGAGCGGACCGGTAGCGAGGATCACCGGGCTGGTATCGGGAATGCGATTCACCCGCTCGCGATGCACGCGGATGCGCGGGTGCGACTCGATGCTCTCCGTGATCCGGCGCGAGAAGGCCGCGCGATCGACCGCCAGGGCTCGACCGGCGGGGACCGCCGCCTCGCCCGCCGCCTCGAGCACGATGGACCCGAGGCGTCGCATCTCCTCCTTGAGCAGTCCCACCGCGTTCCCGAGCTGGTCGGAGCGCAACGAGTTGCTGCACACCAGCTCGGCGAAGTCCGGAGAGCCGTGGGCCGGCGAGAAGTGGACCGGCTTCATCTCGAACAGCGAGACGTCGAGCCCGCGCCGCGCGGCCTGCCACGCCGCCTCGCACCCGGCGAGCCCGGCTCCCACGATCGAGACGTGCAACGCTGTGAGCCCTCCGGCGGCTCAGGATAGCTCTCGGGGCACCGCGCGCAGGCGACCGTCCCGATCCTCCACCACGCGGCCTTCGAGTTCGAGCTCGAGCAGCGCGAGCGCGATCCGGGGTGGGGGCTGGCCGAGCGCGCGCGCCAGCTCGTCCCGCGTGCGGGGCGCGTCCTCGAGCAGGCGCACGATGGGGGAATCCGGCGACGCCTGCGGAGCGGCGCGCCTCCGATGGCGCGGCAGACCGAGCTCCGAGAGGATGTCCGCGGCCTCGAGGGCCACATAGGCACCGTCTCGGAGCAGCCGGTTCGTCCCCGCGCTCGCAGGACTGGAGATCGGCCCGGGCACGGCGAACACGTCGATCCCCTGATCGAAGGCGTGGCGCGCCGTCACCAGCGAGCCGCTGCGATGGCGGGCCTCCACGACCACGAGCGCCCGGGAGAGTCCGCTGATGAGACGATTGCGCAGAGGGAAGTGCGGTCCGCGCGGCGGGGTCCCGGGCGGGAGCTCGCTCAGCAGGGCCCCACTGCTCGCGATCCGCCGCGCCAGATCCCGGTGTGCCGCCGGATACACCTGGTCCGGCCCACAGCCCTGCACCGCGACCGTGCGGCCTCCGACCTCGAGCGCACCCAGATGGGCGGACGCGTCGATCCCGCGAGCCAGCCCCGACACCACCACGATCCCGGCGCGAGCCAGGTCCGCTGCGAGCGCCCGTGCGACCGCGCGACCGTAGGCCGTGGCAGCGCGTGCGCCGACGAGGGCCACGCACGGCGAGGACAGCACCCCCACCTCCCCCGTCACCGCGAGGACCGGCGCGGGATCGGGGAGCTGCGCCAGCCGCCACGGGTAGGCGGGCGACGACACGGGAACCAGGACCGCCCCGGCATCGGCGAGCGCCCCCAGCGCGGCATCGAGCGAAGGGGCGTTCCGGGGCGACCGCGGACGGCGGCTTCGGAGCGCGGCGCGCGGATCGTCCCCGTGGTGCCGTAGCGCAGCGAGCGCCTCGACGGGATGCAGCGCCAGTGCCTGCTGGAAGGCGAGCCAGTCGCGCAGCGCGCGCTGCACCACCTCTCGCTCGTCCCGGGGATCGAGGAACGGGGGCGGCGAGGCCATCGCGGACTCCCCGGGACCGGGGAGTCGTCAGGGTGCCTGCCGCGGCGCCCTCTGGCAAGCGCTCTACGCTACTCCACCGCGCCGCGGAAACGGTCGCCGAGCTTGAGCTCGCCGTCCGACTGCGAAACGAGGGCCACGGAGCTCTCCGTGGCGGCGCGCACCACCACGAGCTCGGCGATGACCCGATCGGGAATGGCGACGCGCTCCTGACGCGCCGTCTCCGTCGTCGCGTAGCCTTCGCGGTAGACCTCCAGCGGGCTGCCGACTTCGATGCCGTCGAGCGTGCCCCGATTCAGATACACGAAGTCGGTCATCCCCATGAGCACGCGCTTGCGCGGGAAGTAGCTGATCTTGCCCTCGACCCCGATCGGACTCGGCAGGATCGGCACCTCGTCGGGCAGCGGCTCGCGGGGAACGAGACGGTCGGTGATCTCGATGTCGCGCGCCGACATGCGAATGGTGGCCAGCGCGGTCTCGGGGTAGGTCTCCTTCACCTCCAGCCAGCCCAGGAAGTCGACGTGGAAGCCGAGCAAACGGCTGGTGTCGGGATCGAAGACCTTCTCGTTGGTGCGGAAGATGGTGAACTCGTCGCCCTCCTCGACCTGGCCCTCGCCGAGACCGATGTACACCTCGTCCTGCTGGCTCAGCAGGACGCGATTCGCGACGGAGCCCACGATGCTCACGGAGCTGTCGAGTTGCTCGCGCGTGATCAGTCCCGCGGTCTCGAGCGCACTCACGCGCTGACGGCGCTGCTCCTCGACGACCACCGGCAGCTCCGGCGGCGGGGGCGGGAGCGTCTCCAGCTCCTGGGCCGCCACCGGCTGCGGCGCCGGTGCCGCCGGTTCGGCCGACATCAGGATCTCGGCCTCCTCCGGCGTGACGCGGCGCATCTCGCCGGGCGTGATCCAGATCCGGTCTCCGGGGTGGATCAGGTGGGGGTCGTCGATGTCGAGGTTGTCGTTCCAGATCGAGGGCCAGACCCAGGGCGTTCCCAGGTAGGCTGCCGAGATCTCCCAGAGTGTGTCGCCCGGGACCACGATGTGGATGCGGCCCTCGCGCCCTTCCGAGTCGTATCCGACCGCCCCCAGCGGAGGCAGCGTGGCGGACGCGACGACCGGGTCCTCGAAGGCTTCGGCAGGCATCTCGACGGCATTCGAGGGCTCCTCGACGGCTCCGAGGGTCGCTCCGGCCTCGTCGAAGTCGGCCACCGGCGCCTCGGCGGACGGGGAATACGGCTCGACGGCGGCGGGCTCCGCCGCCATGCCGGCGTCGGGTGCCGGGGCGTCCTCTGTGGGCGCCGCGTCGGACTCGGCCTGCAGGGGCGCCTCGTCCCCGACCTCCGCGTGCAAGACGGGTGCAACCGTCAGCGCCAGGACCGCGACACCAAACACAAGGAGTCTCTCGAGACCCATCGTCTCCCTCCGCCTGCCGCGTTCCTTCGGGAACGCTTCCGGGTCAGTATCGGCAGTGCAGCGCGCGGCCTTGATCCGACCGCGCGCCCAGCGGCTCGCACACCGAGCGGGCGCGGGTGGGGGGCTACCGCCCTCCTCCAAGTCCGGCTCTTCGGGGGAGTGCCGGGTTGGCCTCAGCGAGGGCACGCCCCGCCGTCCGACACCGGGGCCACGCCCCGTCGGTCCGCGTGCATCGTCTCGCAAGCGACGCGCCCCGATCGACGAGCTGCGGTGTCCGTGGGCGTGGGTGGGGGGCTGCCGACCGACGCACTGGGAGGCGGCCCGGATGCGAGGAGCGGAGGGTGGACCGGGGCGTGCCCCGCTGGCGCCGGACTCCGAGACGGAGACGACGCGCGTCTCCCTGGAGACGCACCGAGCGACCCGACCAGCCGTCCCTCGAAGTCCGACCACGCCCCGGCCGGACCCACGCGCACCCGCGAGCCGCGCTGGCGAAGCGATGCGGTCTCCCAGTCGGGGCGGGAAGGGGTCTCGGGACGCACTGCGGAGGCGGGTCGACTGAGGCCACGGCCGCGCCCGTCACCGCGCCCAACGCAAGGCGATGCGACTTGCAGAGCCACCCGGTAGCCGGAGCCCGGAGGAGTGAGACCCCTTCCCGCCCCGACGTCGCGCCACGGGTGAAGCAACACGAGATCCTCGGAGCGAGACATCGCGCGGCTGGCGCGTGCCGGGTGCTCCGCTCAGCGCGCGCGACGGGCGCTCTCGACCTCGTTCACCAGCGCGTGATACAGGATCCGCGCGCTGGTCTTGAGCTCGTCGAGCGGAGCGCCCTCGTCGATGCCGTGGTAGTTGATCGGCGGTCCCATGCGGGGAGAGAAGAGTGGACCGACCGCGATCAGCTCGGGGTGTCCCTTGGCATCCGTGCCTCCTCCGATGCCGAGCATGGGGCAGTCGCGTCCCGTCACGTGGCGGAAGGCCCGGTTGACC
>JAAUYK010231641.1_pt1 | contig 15645 bp, 10 predicted proteins | sample 7278021 | NCBI WGS metagenome assembly JAAUYK01 (sample SAMN14350223, study PRJNA611818) | marine sediment metagenome | isolation source: surface marine sediment (1.8m) | place: French Polynesia: Moorea | collected 2018-08
GCGCGAGCCCGCACCTGAGCCACTTCGGGAACGCGATGCTCTACGCGCTCTGCTGCGTGGTGCTCTACGTGGTGCTCGCCGACCTGCTGCGAGGGCTCGGCGCCCAGCGGGGATTCCTGTACGCACCCCTTCTCGCCGCGCTCGTCTTCGCCGCGCACCCGGTGCACACGGAGGTGGTGGCGAACATCAAGGGGCGCGACGAGATCCTGGCGCTGATGTTGGCGTTGCTGAGCCTGTGGCTCTGGCTGCGGGCAGTGGAGAGGAGCGACGCCGCCTCGCTCGTCGCGGGAGCGGGACTCTTCTTCCTCGCGCTGCTCGCCAAGGAGAACGCGATCACCTTCCTCGCCATCGTGCCGCTCTCCTTTCTCTTCTTCCGGCCGGATTCCGTGTCCGGGCTGAAGCGCATCGCCCTCTCCATGGGCGTCGTCTCGCTCACATGGCTGGCCCTGCGTCAGAGCGTGGTGGTCACGACACCCGGCGAAGACGAGCTGCTCAACAATCCCTTTCTGGACGCTTCACTGTCCGACACCTACGCGACGATCTTCTACACGCTCGGCCGATACCTGAAGCTCCTCGTCTGGCCCCATCCGCTCACCCACGACTACTCGCCGTATCACATCCCCATCCTCTCCTGGTCGGATTGGCGGCCCTGGCTGGGTCTGGGGCTTCACCTCGGGCTCGGCCTGCTCGCACTCGTCGGATATCGCCGCTTCCGCGTCGTGTCTTTCGGCATCGCTTTCTACCTCGTGACGCTCTCGATCGTTTCGAACCTCTTCTTTCCGATCGGCACGTTCATGGGAGAACGCTTCCTCTTCATGCCTTCGGCGGGGTTCTGCCTCGTGGTGGGCTGGCTGCTCGCCGAGACCCTGCCGGCGGCCATGCCCGTGAGGAGGATCGCGGTGGGTACGGTGACATTGGCTTTCGTCAGCGTGTTCATTTCCTTCGCCTACCTGACGATCACGCGCAATCAGGCGTGGAAGGACAACTTCACGCTCATCGCCGACGTGGAGGTCTCGGCGCGCAGCGCGTCGGCGAACGCCAACGCCGCGCACCATCTCGCCATGCGGGCTGGCGAGACGAAGGATGAGGCGGAGCGCTCGCGCCTCGTCGCGCGCGCCGTCTCCCATCTCGAGACGGCACTGGAGATCCATCCACGCTACCAGCGCGCTCTGGCGATGCTCGGAACCATCCACCAGGACTTCCGGGGGGACGTGGGTCGCGCCCTGGCCGACTACGAGCGGCTCTACGCGATGAATCCCGACTGGCCCCGGCTCGCCTACAAGCTCGGCACCCTCTACCTACAGCACAGGCCCGAGCGCCTCGACGCCGCGGTCCGGGTCCTCGAGCGCGCGACGGTGCTGCAGCCCGAGGACGCGGACGCGCACGGCAATCTCGGCGCGGCGTACTACCTGTCGGGTGACCTCGAGCGCGCGGCCGCGAGCCTCGAGACCGCCGTGCTGCTCGATCCGGACGACGTCGACCGGAACCGTAGCCTCGCCGAGGTGCTGCGGGAGACAGGAGACACAGAGAAGTTCGAGCGCTATCGCTCGGCGACCCATCGTCTCGGCGGGAGACTCGGCCCCGCTTCGACACAGGACGGAGATCCCTGAGCGGCCCCGCGCCGGAGTGGGCATAGCGGGTCGCGGGAGGGTCGCGGTAGGGTCGCGGGAGGGGGGTCGCGAGAGGGGGGTCGCGGTAGGGTCGCGAGAGGGGGGTCGCGGTAGGGTCGCGGGATAAGGGTCGCGGGAGAGGGGTCGCGGGAGAGCCGTGCGATGATTCGTCGTGGGACGTATGGATGATCGCGGGTCTGCGCGCAAACCTCGCCGAGCTCGACCCGGACGGAGAGGCACGCGAGCCCCGGTTCACATCATGCGGATGCGGGGGTCGCGGGCGCGTGACAGCAGGGCGTCGGCGTCCTCCCCGTCCTCCGGGTGCACCGCGTAGCCGAAGGCGAGGGAGATCCGCACGGGCTGGTTCAGGTCCTCGTCCTTCGAGACGTCGTCCGAGACGGCGCGCGCCAGCTCGAAGACGCGTTCGCCGGGGTCGGTGCCGGGCTCGGGCATGAGGACCGCGAACTCCGCGCGGCCCGCCCGCGCGACCACGTCGAAGTCTCGCGCCCGCTCGCGAAGCGAGGCGGCGAGGCGCTCCACCGCGCGCCGCAGCAGGGCGGGATCGGCCGCCTGGGCGAGCTCGTCGGCGTTCTCGAGCCTGGCCACGGCGAGGGACAGCGATCCCGGGCGGTGGCCCGCCCGCGCGATCTCCTCCCGAAGGCGTTTGCCGAGATAGCTCTCGTTGGGGAGACCGGTCTCCTCGTCGAAGTTCCGGAATCGCCGCGCCTGGGCGACGAAGAGCGCATTGGCGAGTGCCCTCTCCAGATACGAGACGAAGCGCGTGAAGAGCTCGACGTCGGCATCGCCGAAGCGGGTGGGGTAGAAGCGATCTCCGGGCGCCTTGTCGTAGAGCGCGAGGGTGCCGATCACGCGGCCCTCGCGACGCAGGGGGGCGGCGAGCAGCGATCGCACCTCCTCCTCTTCGAGCTGCCGCACCAGCAGCGGCGCCCGCCGCTTGAGGACATCCACCGAGACGCGGCGGTCCAGCGCAAAGAGCTTCTCCTGCAGCCGACCGTCCGCAGCGCCGAAGTAGGAGCGGATCACGTAGCGGCGCGTCGCCTCGTCTTCGAGGCGCAGCACCGCGTGGTCCGCCTCCAGGACCATTGCAGCCGAGGAGGTCCCGAGGCGCAGCACCTCCGAAGCATCCGAGGCCGCGATCATGCGCATGCCCGCCTCGTTGATGGCTCCGACCTTGGTGGCCCGCGCCGCGATGTGGGCCTCGCGCTCCGCCTGGGCCACCTCCTCCGCAGCCGCGGCGGCGATCTCCAGCAGGGTCTCTTCCGCGCCCCGGCCGCTGGGCGCCTCGGGGCCCGCCTGCAGCGACAGCACGCCGACCAGGGTGTCGCCGGCGACGAGCGGCAGGGCCGCGTAGGCGAGCCGGGCGTGGGAGCCGGAGCCTGTGGACGGGCGCTCGTACGGGCGCTCGTACAGGAAGGCGGGCTCGCGGCTGCGGGCGACGCGGCCGTCGATCCCCTCGCCGGGGGCGACCCGGTACTCGCCCGCGAAGCCGCCGCCCTCGAGCGAGGTGGCGGCCATGCGTAGCGCCCCTTCGTCCGGGTCGTGGAGGTAGGTGGTGGCGATGCCGTCGCCGGTCTGGCTGGCGACGAAGCGGCACAGCTCGCCGAGCCGGCGGGGCAGGGGGGCGCGACCCGACAGGATCCTCCGCACCTCGCGGACCGCCGCGTAGCGCGCGGCCTGGCTGCGCAGCGATTCGTGCTCCTGGGCGCGCGCGATGATCTGGGCGTCGAGGTGCGCGAGCTGCTCGGCGAAGGCGAGGTCCTCCTCCCCGAAGGCGTCGGGCCGCGTGCCGTGGTGCAGGTTGAGCACGCCGAGGACGCGGCCCTCGTGCACGAGCGGAACCGAGAGCGCCGACTCCACGTCGAGCCGCTCGTGCACGATGCGGAAGGCCTGCCGGTCGGCCTTGCCGCGCAATCGCAGGGGCCTCGCCTCGGCGGCCACGCGGCCCGCAATGCCCTCGCCGAGACGCGGACGGATCTTGGGCCAGAGCTCCGGCTCGACCCCGGACGCGACCCGCACCCGCAGCTCGCCCCGCTCCGCGTCGAGCAGCATCAGCGAGCCGTCCTCGGCGCCGGTCACGGACAGCGCGATCTCCAGCATGCGGGTGAACAGCTCGTCCGGATCGACGGTGAGGCTGTAGGACTCGACGACTTCGTGCAGCGCCCGCAGCAGCTCGCCCTTGTCCCCCGCGGAGGCGGCGCCGTAGCCCCAGAGCAGGCGCGCGGTCAGCGGGCTCACGATCTGGAGGCCGCGCTCCGCGGCTTCGGGAAAGCGCTCGCCGAAGGGCCGATCGACCCCCGCGTCCACCACCGCGTGCAGGTGCGGGTCGCCTGCGATCGACTCCGCGTCGTCGCTGAGCGTCTGCTCGAGCAGCGCGGCGACGCCCGGCTCGAAGTGCGGGAGACGCTCCAGGACGCGCAGCGGCTCGGCGGTCCAGATGGCGGCGATCTCGACCGACGGATTGGCGCCGAGCAGCGGGATCAGCGCGAGCGCCTCGTCCGAGGCGCCGTAGATGCCGATCCGCTTGCGCATCAGCTCCGGTCGTCCACGAGGGGATCGAGCTGGATCGTGAGCTGGAGGGTCGAGGTCTCGCCCTCCGCGTCCCCGAGCACGAGCGGGACGCGGATCGCGCGATCCCCGACGCGCTCGGCCTCGCCGACCGAGACGATCGTGAGCCTTGCATCGATCCGCGCACCGGGAGGGGGCTCGAGCTCCTCCTCGCCCTGCCACGGAGGCGCCTCGGACTCGAACAGCGTCTCGGTGGAGCGGGCCTGCTCCGCGATCGCCTCCGCCTCGGGATGCTCGCGCTCCTCCAGGATGGCGCGTTCCATTTCAGAGGGCGCCGAGGGCGCAGAGGGCACAGGGGGCGCCGGCGCGGGCACCGGGGGCCGCTGCGGCGCGCGCGGCGCCACCTCGATCTTCTGCTCGCGCAGCGCGCGGATCACCTTCTTCGAGATCGTCGAGAGGGTCTGGAGCAGACCGGTCCCCTCGCTCGCGACCGCCTCGAAGACCGTGGCCGCGCCCAGCTCGAGCCGGCGGTGCAGCTCCTCGATCACGTAGGGATCCGACTGGTCGCGCCGGTTGTACTGCACGACCAGGGGGATGGACTCGAGGCTGCGTCCGTAGTCGGCCAGCGCCCCGCGCAGCTCGTTGCAGCAGGCCACGTTCTCCTCGACGCGCTCGGGACGGGCGTCGATCACCAGCACCACCCCGTCCACCTGGTCGAGGAGCTGCTTGCGGGTGGGGGCCTGCTCGGCCTCGCCGGGAACGCACACCATCTCGATGCGGGTGCGCACGCCGGCGATCTCGCCCAGCTCGATGGGCAGCACCTGGTAGCTCACCGAGGGGTCGAAGCGCGTGGGCACCTCCTCCGCGTCGCCGCGGTGGTCCGGCCGCAGGCGCGTGGCGATGCGCTCGAGGTTGGTGCGCTTGCCCGCTCCCGAGATGCCCCAGTACACGATCCGCGCGTTGACCTCGGCGGCCTCGCGGCTGACCTTCGCCATCAGATCTTTCCCTTCTTGCTCAGGATCCGGCGCGCGTGGGTCGCCACGGCCGCGGGAACGTCCTTGCTCTTCATCAGCGTCCGCAGGTCCTTGTCCTGCAGGTAGTTGACGAACTTGAGCGCCATCACCTGCGGGGTCCTGGGGTTCGTAGAGAGGGCGAGCTTCACCTTGTAGTTCCGGGTCGCGTCGCGGTTGTTCGCCACGACGCGGATCACGTCCTCGCAGACGTTGCGCGCCTGAGCGATGGTCACCAGCTCGTTCTCGGTGATCTTCGGGCTCGTCACCGCCGCCATGGCGACGATCTTGTTGCGGTCGCGCACGAGCAGGCTGCGCGCCTCCTTGTTCCCCAGCCGGCCCAGCTTGATCTTGTGGAAGACCGACATGTTCTGGATCAGGTTGTAGAGGCTGCCCTCGGGCGAGACCAGCTCGGTCGCCTCGTCGTCCGGGTGCTCCTCGATCAGGGTCTGCGCGTATTCCGAGAAGTCCTCCCCGAGCACGGCCTGCAGGGCTGCCCGCGCCTGCTCGTCGCCGACCGAGTCCGTCTCGATGGGGGCGTCGTCGCGCTCCTCGCGGTCCGGGTCCATGCCGAGGAAGCTCAGGATGCGGTCGATCACGGCGCGTCCGGTCAGCGGGTTCGCGCCCAGCGCATCGACGATCTCCGGACAGCGCAGCAGGCGCTCCTGGTTGTCGGCGGCGATCTCCACGACCTTCTTGAAGGGCGTGGCCGCCAGGAAGGCGATGGTCCGGTCGTCGGTCTGGGGGTTGAGGGCGATCGTCTCGAGGCGGTCTGCATCCTCGGCGAACGCGTGCGCGAGGTGGTCGAGCACGGCCGGATGCGCCGCCCCGGAGAGCACCGGCGAGAGCACCGCCTCCGGCAGGCCCTCGAGGCTGTCCCGCGCCGTGGACTTCACCTCCGCGTCCGGATCGTGCATCAGGACGAAGAGCACGGTGGCGAGCTCCAGGGGCTGCAGCGGCAGAGCGCCCCGCGCCGCCATCAGGCGCGCTTCGCGCGGTGCGTCGCGCCGGGCGTAGCGCTCGGCCTGCTCCGAGAGCTCGATTCGGATCTTCTGCGTCGGCTGCCCCATCGGCGCGTCTCCCTCGACGGTTTCCGAGGCCAGCCGGAAGGCCCCGGTTACGACTCTTCGCTCTTCGCCGCCGCCGACTCCGCGACGACCTTGTCCTTCACGTGCGCCGGCGCCTCGTCGTAGTGCGAGAACTCCATGTGGAACTCCCCCTGGCCACCGGTGATGCTGGTGAGCGCGCTCGCGTAGTCGAGCATCTCGGACATGGGCACCTGGGCGTGGATCATCTGGGAGGTGCCCTGGGCCTCGCCCGAGCCCACCCGTCCGCGCCGGCTGGAGAGGTCTCCCATCACGTCGCCCACGTGGGCGTCGGGGACCGAGACGTGCACGTCCATCACCGGCTCGAGCAGCGAGGGCTTGGCCTGCTCCATGGCGAGCTTGAAGCCGAACGAGCCGGCCAGCTTGAACGCCATCTCGTTCGAGTCCACGGAGTGGTGCTTGCCGTCGATGCAGCGGACCCGGACGTCCACCACCGGGTATCCGGCCAGGGGCCCGGCCACGCAGGCCTCCCGCACCCCCTTTTCCACGGCCGGGATCAGGTTGCGGGGAATGGCTCCTCCGACGATCTCGTCCACGAACTCGATTCCCGTTCCGCGGGGCAGGGGCTCCAGCGAGAGGTAGCAGACCCCGAACATGCCCTTGCCGCCCGTCTGCTTCTTGAGCTTGCCCTCGACGTTCTCCGCCTTGCGCGTGATCGTCTCCCGGTAGGGGACCTTCGGCTTCTGCAGGTCGACCTCCACCCCGAACATGCGCTGCAGGCGCTGCACGGTGGTGCGGACGTGCAGCTCTCCACGTCCGGTGAGCAGGAACTCACCCGTGGAGGCCTCGCGCCCGAGCTGAAGCGTCGGATCCTCCTCCACCAGTCGGCCGAGCGAGGCGTAGACTTTATCCTCGTCTCCCTTTGATTTCGCCTGGATGGCGTAGGAAATCACACCCTGCGGAATGGGGATCTCGGGCAGCTTCCGTCCGCCCTTCTCTGCCGTGAGGGTGTGGCCCGTCCGCACGTGCTTGAGCTTCGCCACGGCCACCACGTCGCCGGGTCCCGCCTCGGGGACGTCCACGTGCTCGGCGCCCCGCATCAGCAGCAGCTTCCCGAGGCGCTCCTTGTCGCCCGTGGTGGCGTCGAGCACCGTCGCGTCCGCTTGCACCGTGCCCGAGACCACCCGGAACAGCGACAGCGTGCCCGCGTAGCGATCGATGCTGGTCTTGAACACGATGGCGGAGAAGGGCGCATCCGGGTCGGGGGCCACCTCGCCGTCCTCGACGTCCTTGCGCACCGGCCCTTCGGCCGCCGACGGCAGCAGCGCCGTCACGGACCACAGCAGCCGCTCCACCCCGACCCCGGACGTCGCGGCGCCGCACAGCAGCGGCAGGATGCGACCGTCGCGCGTGCCGGAGAGCAGACCGCGGCGGATGTCCTCCGGCGGGAGCTCTCCCTCCTCCAGGTACTTCTCGATCAGGGCGTCGTCGCACTCGGCCACCGACTCCACCAGCCGCTCGTGGGCGGCCGTCGCCGCGTCGGCCAGCTCCGCCGGCACCTCGACCTCGCCGCCGGCCGTGTAGGCCTTCATGCTGAGCAGATCGACCACGCCCGAGAGCCCCTCGCCCTCGCCGATGGGCAGCGTGAGCAGCACGGGGTTGGCCTCGATCTTGACCAGCGACTCGACCGCGGCGTCCAGGTCCGCGCGCTCCCGGTCGAGGCCGTTCACGAAGCCCACCATGGGGATCCCGCGCTCGCGGCAGTAGCGGAGCATGCGATCGGTGCCCACCTTGGCGCCGTCCACCGCCGACACCAGCAGCACGGCACCGTCCAGTGCGTTCAGCGCGACCTGTCCGTCCGCCTGGAAGTTCGAGTCGCCGGGGGTGTCGACCAGCGTGAGGTGCAGGCCATTCCAGTCGAACCCGTACACCGAGGAGGAGATCGTCGTGTGGCGCTCCTTCTCCTCCGGGAGGTGGTTCAGCACGGACGTCCCGTCGGTCACGCTGCCCTGGCTCGGGGTCGCGCCCGCCCGGTGGAGAAGCGCCTCGCCGAGCGACGTCTTGCCGTCCCCGGAGTGTCCGACGATGGCGAAGTTTCGGGTCTCACCGACCTTGACGTCCTTCATGGCTCACTTCTCCTTTCGGCTGAGGAACTCGTCTTGCGGTTCTTCTCGAACACGATGCGCAGGCCCTCCAGGGTGAGGAAGGGCTCCACCCGCTCGATCGCCCGGCTCTCGTTGGCGACGCGGCCCGCGAGTCCGCCCGTCGCGACCACCCGGGCCTCCTCGCCGAGCTCGCCGCGGATCCGCTCCACCATCGAGTCCACCACACCCGCATAGCCGTACAGCAGTCCGGACTGGAGTGCTCCGGTGGTGGTCTTGCCGATCACGCTCTTCGGCCGCGCGACCTCGACGCGGTGGAGCATGGAGGCGCGCTCGAAGAGCGCCTCCATGGAGGTGTGGATGCCCGGGAAGATCACGCCTCCCAGGTACTCGCCTCCCTTCGACACGCAGTCGAAGGTGGTGGCGGTGCCGAAGTCGACGGCGATCACGGGACCGCCCATCAGCTCGAAGGCGGCGAGGGCGTTGACGATCCGATCGGCCCCGACCTCGCGCGGGTTCTCGTAGCGGACGGGCATGCCGGTGCGCACGCCCGGGCCCACGACCAGGGCCGGCTTCTGGAAGAGCTTGGTGCAGACGCGCTCGAAGATCGGGAGCAGGGGAGGGACCACGCTCGAGATGACCATGTCCGTCACCTCGGCCTGGTCGCGTCCCCCCTGGCGGAACAGCGCTCCGACGGTCAGCGCCACCTCGTCGGAGGTCTGTTCGCGGCGCGTGCCGATGCGCCAGTGCTGCGAGAGCTCGCCGCTGCCCGAGCGGTAGTCGAACAGGCCGAGCGAGACGTTGGTGTTGCCGATGTCGACGACGAGAAGGGTCGTCACGCGTCCTCCTTCGCGAGCGTGACGTCTCCGGCGACGACCCGCTCGCGGCGTCCGTCGGGGCCTTCGAGCACGAGTGCGCCGTCCGAGTCGATGCCTCGCACGACGCCGGCGGTCTCGGAGCCGTCGAGTCCGAGGACCCGTACCGAGCGTCCACCCATGCGGAAGCGGCTCTCGAAGCGCGGCAGGACCGCGCCGAATCCGTCCCGCGCGCAGGCGTCGAGGGTCCGCTCCAGGTGCTCGAAGAGGCGGCGCGCGAACGCGATGCGATCGACGGGAGCTTCGGTGTGGCTGGAGAGGCTCGTGGCCAGGGCGCGAAACTCGTCCGGGAACTCGGTCCGCGCCACGTTCAGGTTGACTCCGATCCCGAGCACGAGGAACTCGACGCGGGTCGCCTCGGCGGAGAGCTCCATCAGGATTCCGCAGGTCTTGAGTCCGCCGAGCAGGACGTCGTTGGGCCACTTGATCTCGACGGCCTCGTCGGAACCGACCGTCTCCGCCACCGCGTCCGCCACCGCGGTCGCCGAGGCCAGGATCCAGGCCGGCGCCTCGGCGGTCGTGACGCCGGGCCGCAGCACGATCGACGTATACAGGTTCCGGTACGGGGGCGAGAAGAAGGAGCGGCCCAGGCGTCCGCGCCCGGCGGTCTGGGCCTCGGCCACGACGGTGGTTCCACTCGCCGCGCCCTCCCGCGCCAGCTCGTAGGCGATGCGGTTGGTCGAGTCCACGCTGTCGTGATAGCGGTACTCCCGGGCCAGCCAGTGGGTGCGGAGCCCGTCCTGCACCTCCTCGGGGTAGAGCCGGTCCGGAACCCCCACCAGCCGGTAGCCGTCTCCCCGCTCGGCCTCGATCCCGTAGCCGCGCGCGCGCAGCGTCTGGACGTGCTTCCAGACCTGGGCACGCGTGACGCCGTGCTCCGCCGAGAGGGCTTCGCCCGAACAGGATCGATCACCGGCGCGGCGCAAGGCCTCGAGCACGCGCGCCGGCCCGCCTCTCACCTCGCTACACCCCCGGTGGCGTCGGTTCCTTCCCCTGCGTCGGCCTCGAGCTCGAGGGCCACGTCGGCGCCGGGTGCCGAGTGGGTGAGGGCGCCGATCGAGATGCGCTGCACCCCGGTCTCCGCGATGGCCCGGACGTTGTGGAGCCCGACGCCGCCGCTCACCTCGAGCAGGGCCCGCCCCGCCATCCGCTCCGCAATCGCGCGCATCTCTTCGATCTCGCAGTTGTCGAGGAGCAGGAAATCGGCGCCTGCCTCCACCGCCGCAACGGCGTCCTGCTCCGACTCGACCTCGACCTGGACTCGGAGGTTGGCCGGCGCCGCCGCCAGGGCGGCCTTCACGGCCGGCGCCACGCCGCCCGCCACCGCCACGTGGTTGTCCTTGAGCAGGATGCCGTCGAAGAGTCCGACGCGGTGGTTCTGCGCTCCACCGACCGCCGTCGCGTACTTGTCGAGCGGGCGCCAGCCGGGAAGCGTCTTGCGCGTGTCGACGATCCGGGCGCCGGTGCCCGCCACCGTGTCCACGAAGCGGCGGGTGAGGGTCGCCACGCCGCACATCCGCATCAGGAAGTTCAGAGCGGTGCGCTCGGCGCCGAGGATGCTGCGCAGGGAGCCCCGAACGCGCGCCAGCGGCTGTCCGGCCTCGGCGCGGGCCCCGTCCTCCGCGAGCGCCTGGAAGTCGAGCTCCGCGTCCACCTCACGCACGACGGCCTTGGCGACCGCGAGCCCGCACACCACCAGCTCGGCTCGCGCCTCGATCACGGCCGCACCGGCGCGCCCTTCGGGCACCACCAGCCGACTGGTCACATCGCCCGATCCCAGGTCCTCGTCGAGGGCGATTCGAAGCAGGGGGGCCCAGGAGCGAGCCGGAGGGAGTTCCACCGCACCCCTCATTGGGCGGAGAGTAACACCTTTCGCTACCGCGTCTCGTTCTCTTCCTCGCCCTGGAGCTTGCGGATCTCCTCGCGGATCAGCGTCTCGGCGAGCTGGGGGATCACCTCCCACGCGATCGCTTCCACGCGCTCGACCGCCTTCTCGACGATCTGCTCGGTCACCTGGCCGAACGCATCCCAGGCGGTCTTCTCGAGCGTCTCGTGGAGCTGGCCGCGAAGCGCCGGACCGATTCGCTCCAGCACCTGCTCGGTATCGACCGACGGCGCGGCGGGCTGCGCCTCGGGCTCGGGCTGGGGTCGCGCTTCGGGCGCCGGCTGGGGCTCGGGCTCGGGATCGGGCAGGGGGTCTCCGAGGGTGACCGCCTCCACCTCCTGCACGGGCAGGGCGGCCGGAGGCGGCTCGGATCGGATCTCGGGCTCGGTGTCCGGCAGCGCGCGCGGGGCGGGCTCCACCGGCGCCTCCGCCTCGAAGCGGGGCTCTCGAATCGCCGGCGGCGTCGGCTCATCGGGCTCGAGCGGCACGGGCGCGGGCGGGGCCACGTCGGCCGTCGCAAGCGGCTGCGCGGGCTCGGAGGGCGCGGCGCCGATGCGGTACGCCCCGGTGAGGGTCGACCCCAGGTCGGAGGAGGAGACCGCGAAGTCCCCGCTCCGGTCCGGGTCCAGCAGCGCGGCGCCCGCGAGATCGTCCGTGGCCTCTCCCGGCGCGAGGGCCGCCACATCGCTCTCGACATCGCTCCCCAGATCACTCCCCACATCGCTCGCAGTTGGGGGCGATGCGGACGGCGCGGCCTCGAAGGCGAACTCGAGCGGGTCCTCGGCGAGCGGGTCGGTGTCGTTCGGCCCGACCGCGAAGTCGTCCCGCGGCTCCAGGATGGCGGGGTCGATCACGGTGAGGTCGCCGGCATCTACCGGCGCGGTCGTCGGGGTCGCCAGCGGCGCCTCGGGCACGATGGCAACGGTGGCATCCGCCGGCGGTGCCTCGGGCACGATGGCCACGGTGGCCTCCGCCGGTGTCGGCTTGGCGCCGGGCGACAGCGGAGCGCTCGGCAGGGGCTCCTGGGGAAGCGGCGAGAGCTCGTCGTCTCCGAACGCGAAGGCGGAATCGGGGCTGTCGAACTCGAGTGCGTCGGCCCCCGCGTCCGCCGCGGGCAGCGCATCGCCCGCGGCCTCGGTGAGCTCGGAGGCGGTGTCGTCGAAGAAGTCGAACGCCTCCTCGCTGCGGCGCGGGCCGGCGCCGGGGGGCGCCGCGGCCAGGGGCTCCAGCGGATCGGCGCTCGGAGCCGCCTGGGGGGCGGCTGCGCTCGGCGCCGGCGTCGCCGTGGGAGCGGGGGGAGCCGCGGGGGTGACCGGTCCGGCGAGCAGCTGGTTGACCTGATCGACGAGCGTCTGGGCCTCGAAGGGCTTGGCGACGTGGCCCGCCGCCCCCGCCTGGGCGGCGCGCTCCGCGTCGAAGGTCTCGAAGGTGCCGGTGAGCAGCAGCACCGGCACGCCGCGCAGGGACGCGTCGGCCTTGATGGCCTCGCAGACCTCGTATCCGTTCTTTCCCGGCATCACGACGTCCGCGAGGATCACGTCGGGCCGTAGCTCGCGCGCCTTCAGGATCGCGTCGTCGCCGTTGTCCACCGTGACGATCTGGACGTTCTCGCTGGCGAAGCTGATGCTCACCACCTTCTGGATCGTCACGCTGTCGTCGGCCAGCAGCAGGGTCTTGGCCATGGTCCCCCCGGTTCCGGGTCGAGGTGCACGAGGGCCCTCGAGCCGGCTCGTCGTCGACTGGTAGTATCGACGGAGGATGCCCCGAGATTGAACGCTTTTTCGCCGTCGTCGTCCAGGCGCTGCGCCGTCAGCAAGCGGAGGCGCCGGTCAAGGGTTCGCGCGATCCCTCCGATGGACGCCTCATGATCCTTTCCGCTGCGGCTCGGAGCGACGTCGGCCTGCGGCGCAGCGCCAACGAGGACCGCTGTGCGCTGGCGCCCGAGCTGGGCCTCTACCTGGTCGCGGACGGCATGGGGGGCCACACGGCGGGGCAGGTCGCCAGCGCGCTGGCCGTGGACGCGACGCTGGAAGCGCTGCGGCGGCTCGAATCCTCCGAGGCAACCCTCACCGAGAAGCTGCGCTACTGCGTCGCCGCCGCGAACCGCGAGATCTTCGCCCACGCGCAGGCGAAGCCGGAGCTGCGGGGCATGGGGACCACCCTGGTGGCCCTGCTCGCGGAGGCCGGTCGGATCGGCCTCGCGCACGTGGGCGACAGCCGCGCCTATCTCATCCGGAACGGACGCATCCGTCAGCTCACGGACGATCACTCGCTGGTCGCGGAGCTGGTGCGGCGTCGCGAGATCAGCGCTCACGCGGCCCGCGAGCACCCGCATCGCCACGTGCTCACGCGTGCCCTGGGCGTCCGGAGGGCCGTCGAGCCGGACCTGGCAGAGCTCACCCCGGCACGGGGCGACGTGGTGGTGCTGTGCTCCGACGGTCTCACGGGGCCGGTGCGCGACGAAGAGATCGCCCGGGTGATCGCGGACCTCGCCGAGCTGGACTCCATGTGCGAGCGGCTCGTGGAGCTGGCGAACGCCCGGGGCGGCGAGGACAACACGACCGTCGCCGTGGTGCGCTGCGACGATCTGGGCGAGTCGACACGGGCCGCAGGCTCCTGACGTCGAGCCTCCGGGCCGCCCGTCTAGGCGCCGATCCGTCCGCAGGTCGAACGGGACGGCGGCCCGGGCAGGGCCCGGGCCGCCGCGCGCTAACGGTTGTCCAGCAGGCCCTTCAGCTTGGCGCGAAGGCGCAGCACGGACTTCGTGTGGATCTGGCACACCCGCGACTCGGTGATGCCCAGGATTCCGCCGATCTCCTTCATGTTCAGGTCTTCGTAGTAGTAGAGGGAGATCACGAGGCGCTCCTTCTCGGGCAGCGTCGCGATGGTCTGGGCCACCACATCCTTCATCTCGGCCAGCTTGAAGGAGGCGAAGGGATTCTCGGAGTTCACGTCCTCCACGATGTCCGCGAACGTCCCGGTGCGATCGCCGTCGGAGTTCGTGCCGCGGATCTCCTCGAGGTTCACGAGGGAGATGCCGCGGACCTGGTTCAGCAGCTCGTGGAACTTGTCGATCTGCAGGCCCAGCGAGTCGGCGACCTCGTCCTCGCTGGCCGTACGGCCCAGACGCTGCTCCACCTCGCCGTAGGCTCGCTCGAGACGCCGGCTCTTCTGGCGAACGCTGCGGGGGACCCAGTCCAACGAACGGAGCTGGTCCAGGATGGCGCCCTTGATCCGGAATTCCGCATAGGTCTTGAACTTGCAGTTCTTCTCGGGATCGTACTTCTCGATGGCGTCCATCAGGCCGATGACCCCCGTGTTGTGGAGGTCGTCGAGGTCGATGTGAGAGGGCAGGCGCACGGCGATCCGGTTCACGATGTAACGGATCAGCGGGGTGTGCTCCAGAACGATCTGCTCCTTGAGATTCGAGGGAATCTGGGAGTTCTTCTCCTTCGCCTCGCGAAGAAGTGCTTCCATGCGGGTCTCCTTGCGTTCTCGTGAAGGCGATCGGTCACCGTCTTGCCCACCGCCTGCAGACGGACCGCTGCGCAAAGCACGCCCTGTGCCAACTCCCGGTCGCAGGCACCCGCCGGGCGCAGCCGGGACGCGTGTTCTGCCCGGGATGGCGCGGGGACGCCGTCAGGCCCGCGAAATGCGAGGGATTTCCGGCCCTGCCTGCGAACGGCTGTTACGCAGAGGCTTGCGCCGTTCCGCCGCCCTCGGCGGCGGTCGGATCAGAAGCCGGAGTGCACGAGCGTCGAGCTCTCGACAGGCCCGCCACCGGATTCTTGACGCTCCGCCCCTCTCGCATCGGCAGCCCGCGCGCAGTGCGGCCGCACGGATCGGGCCGGCGGGCCCGTCGGGGCCGGCCGGAGAGCAGGCGGCTGCCGGGTGGGGCCGCGCTCAGTCGCCGAGCAGGGGCTCGATGCCCTTCTTCTTGATCTTCTCGAGCAGGGTCGTGCGGTTCAGTCCCAGCAGCTGGGCGGCCCGGTTCTTGTTCCAGTTCGTCTGCTCGAGCGCCTGGAGGATCAGATTGGTCTCGAAGCGGTCCACGACTTCCTTGAACGCGATCCCGCCCGGAGAGACCCGCGGCGCTTCCGGCTCCGCCGACGCGGCGCCCCGCCGCAGGGGGGCGGGCAGGTCGCCGACCTGGATCTCGCCTTCGCCGCGCAGGATGGTCAGCCGCTCGATCAGGTTCTCGAGCTCGCGGACGTTGCCCGGCCACTCGTGCTGGCAGAGGAGCTCCATGGCCGCCTCCGAGATTCCGTCCACGCGCTTCTCTCGCTCGTGGTTGAGGACGTCCAGGAAGTACTGCGCCAGCAGTGGGATGTCTTCCCGGCGCTCCCTCAGCGGCGGCACCTCGATCGGGATCACGTTCAGGCGGTAGTAGAGATCCTCCCGGAAGCGCTTCTCCTTGATCGCCTCGGCCAGGTTCTGGTTGGTGGCCGCCAGCACCCGCACGTTCACCTTCAGGGTCTTCGAGGAGCCGACGGGCTCGAAGCTCCGGTCCTGGAGCACGCGGAGCAGCTTGACCTGCAGGTTCGGGCTCATGTCCCCGATCTCGTCGAGGAAGATGGTGCCCCCGTCGGCC